>Ga0209463_1000015_pt1 | contig 156099 bp, 201 predicted proteins | sample AgamicMgSfrz_FD_187169 | JGI IMG/M metagenome (GOLD analysis project Ga0209463, IMG submission 187169) | Agave microbial communities from Guanajuato, Mexico - Mg.Sf.rz (SPAdes) (version 2) | ecosystem: Host-associated > Plants > Phyllosphere > Phylloplane/Leaf | place: Guanajuato, Mexico... | reverse complement strand
TGCTGACGAGAGCGTACCACAGAGTAAAATCAAGGGGTTGACTACCATGTCAGAATCGTTAGACTCATTAAACGACCTAGCTTTTACCAACGGTGACCGAATTAGTGTGTTAGAAAAGAACTTTATAAGTGTAATCCAAACACCTTTTAACGCTAAAGGTGACGGTCTTACAGATGACCAACAAGCACTAGTTAAAGCCGTGGACTACGCATATTTAAACAACAAGACTCTCTACTTCCCAGAGGGCGTTTATGTTTCATCAGCGAGCATACCGAACTTTCACAAAGTGCGTAAGGTTGGAACAGGTAAGATTCAGCGTGGGGCAGACCTATTTTATATTACACCAACTGCATTCCAAACCAATCGCATCTACCTTAAAGCTACAGGTGGTTCAAACTTAAACGATGGGTTGTCTAGTTCACAACCTATTGCACAGTTACAAACTGCAGTCGACATCCTACCTTACTACGCCAACCCAACTCTCGGAGGGGTTTGGGAGTTCTCTTTATCTGCTGGAACATTCGCAAAACGCGTTGAGGTAGCTGAAGGGCTAAAGTCCATGAACCCTATTCGCTTTGTAGGCGCAAGCGTGGGAGGTCATCCTAATGTGCCTACAACTATTATTAGTGAGGGCGCAGGTAAATCTGCTGTAGGATTACTAGCTACGATGGGAACAAACGTATACGTTCAAGACATACTGTTCTCAGGTTTTAACGGGAGTTCGTCTAGCTGTGGTGTGTCTGTAGCCTACTTCTCTAGAGTGTTCACAGTAAACTGTCATTTCACAGACTGCTACTATGGGGTTTCTGGTGTCCACCATACTCACACCGACGTAAAGGGTGGCATCTTTACGAACTGTGGTTCTTTATCAACAGGTGGAGGTACTGGAGCCGGTGTTCGTTCCTTACAAATAAATAACCATGAGATTGGAACACAGAACGCTGGAGACAACACGAAAGGTCCTTTCTTCCGTAACTGTGTGTACGGTGTTTACGCTCAAGAATTAAGCACTGGGCACGCAGATTGGTGTACTTTTGAAGACTGTCAGGATGCTGTTATCATTCGTGTGATGTCACGTTGTAACATGGATGGTAGCTTGTTCAAACGAAACCAGCGAGCACTACGAGGAGATGGAAATTCACACTTCTTTATTAGTAGCAATGTACAGTTTGCCACTGGAGTAGATAAGAATATTGTAACGCACACTATGAATACTGGAGCACAGATGACGTCTTCAAGAATCTTTGGGACACAGGATATATCTTATGGTTCAGTTGAGACATCGTTTGATACGGTTTATGTAAACCAAACCTTTAATGCAGCTGCAAACACCGCGTTCTATACAGAGACACTGAATGCACCTTTCTTTGATTATACACCTAGTTCTGTAGCCCCTATTAAAAAGTTGCGATTCAAAATATTTGGAACGGTTACGGGAACAACGGATCAAAAGAAAATTACAGCTCGATTAGGCAACAACTACGCAAATGCACAGTTTACTGCGAGCGAACAAGGTGCATTCGTAGCTGAAGGGTACATCTATTTTGTATCTAACACAGAGCAGTTTATAAACATGACAGCTAACACGCATATTGGTTCTAACCGTTCTACAAACGCAAAGGCGACGAACAATATGGCAAACAACGTCACGTTAACTCTTGAAGCTTATGTGTTTAATTCGGCAGACTCTATAAAGGTAGAGGTAGTTGAACTTCACTGGGCTGGGTAAAGTGGAAGCACCCCTTGTGGGTGCTTCATTTTCATATTAGTCCACAGCACAGTATCAGATATTCTTACTGAATAAGCAAAGGAGGTATCAGCATGAGTGATAAATTTATTATTAGTAGTGAAGTAAGCGCTGAAAACCTTGGTGAACTCTCAGAGCTAAGAACGACAGAAAAAGGAACCGTTGTTCGTGCGCTAAACGAAGTAAACCAAAAGACACTTGACGTCATCAAGAAGGTTAATAACCTTAACTTCATAAACATTAAAGATTACGGAGCGAAGGGCGATGGAGTCACAGACGACACCGCCATTATCCAAGGGGCTGTTAATGCCATCATGCTAGCCGGTGGTGGAACGATTTACTTCCCTGCTGGTGAGTATCTGATTAGTGGTACAATCTACACGCACACTGATTCTATTACAGACACATACGCATCAAGCCCTCTTGAATTCCTAGGTGAAACACCCATTAACTTTGACCTTTACTCAGCTAGCACGAAGAAAGTAACCAAGTTCACTAAGAAGACAGATGGAGCTATCATCGCGGCAAACTATACGGTAGCTAAAGAGGTTGTTACGACTAGTCAATGGCGAAACTTTACAGTGCGAAACATCGGTTTCTTTGGTTCTGGAACATACGATGCTAAGTACCAAACAATCATGGCTTCTGTGAGAGCCACGGATGCTATCGAATTACGAAACACGTCAATTACTCTTGTTGACAGTTTCTTCTGGGCATTACGTCGTGGAGTCAACCAACCAGACTACGTTAAAGGCTTAGACAACCTTAGTGACCAAAGTGTGTATCGTAACCTTGGGTTCAGAGCTATCGGTGACTGTGCATTAAGACTCGTAAAGAGTGACGCAACCTTAGTTGAATCGATTAACTTCAAAGATATGGCGAAGACTTGCAGACAGGGCGTTTACGTTCGAAAAGGTGAAGCTGTTTCTATTAAAAACCTTCATGTGTCTGGCAAGGGTATGCACTTGTGTCAAGATTTCAGCTTGGTAGAAATGGATCAAGCGAAGAGTGTGCGAGTAACAGACGTGTACGCTGAACGTGTAGAAGGGTTACTTGTTAACCTCGTTAGCGCGTGTTTAAACATTGATATTAGCTCGTTTAGTATTAACCACTATTCGAAAACGTTAATTAAGGCGCGTAGCTCTCGAAACATTGATATTGACCATATTAACTCGTTTATCGAGGAACGCAAAGTGTTATCTTCAAGCGATCCCGGAAACTTCACTGTGTTCACAACGCTAGCTTCGAAGCCGGTTGAGATTGACACGGACTCTTCTTGTAAGAATGTGAGCATTGGAGATAACTTCCAGTTCCGTGCTGGTGTACATGATGCGAGTGGTGCTTTACCACCTAGTAATAATGACACGTACCGATTCACCCCTGACTTTAGTTCTGGTGTTATCGTTACGAGCGATACTGGAACTCCATCCACAGGAACTTGGGGTAAGGGTAGCTTGATTTACAATACCGATCCTGGGGTTGGAAAGCCTATTGGTTGGGTTTGCGTTAACGCTGGAAATCCCGGAACTTGGTTGCCGTTCGGCTACGCGTATAATAGCACGGATCCAGTTAAAATAGCGCGTTTCAGAATAAACGTGAGTGGCACGAATAACTGGAGCATCGACTGGTATACAGGACAAGAGTTTATTCAAAGCGTAACTTCTTCTGCTAATGGGCTCACGATAAACTATAACACGTCTTATCTAAGACAACGTCCTGAAGTTTCTTGGGTGTTTGGAGCTTCTGAGGGGTTAGGTACTGGTACAAACGCGTCGACTCGTATGACGTTTATTTATCTTCGTGCTAACTCAACGACTGTGACAGACATTGGTTTGAAAGAGACAGCGTTCACAGCGCACACTCCATTAGCTTCTATGACATCTGGAGCTATCGAGTTTACTATCCTATTATAAGGGGGAATGACGATGGGACTACAACTTACAAAGACAACTTCAGCTGGGTTCACCGTTGAAAATGCATACGCTAGAATAGACACTATAAGTGGTAATAAAAACTATCTCTATTTTTCACTTAACACCTACGTTTCGAGAGAAGCGTTCCTGTCTGGTAAAAGCTTTGTAGCACAAGAGTACTATTCCTTCCAACCTTCTGTGAGTGCGTGGTCTGAGAATTTCATCAGACAAGCGTATTTCTACCTAAAGGCAACTCCTGCGTACAAAGACGCTATCGACGTTATTGAAATCCCTTAACACCCTTTCGAGGGTGTTTTGTTTCACATAATTGTGCGACAACAGGATAGATATTTTGTTTGACTACAAGAATGGAGGTGTTACCTATGACGTTTAAAGCGAGAAACGGCATAGACGTTAACGCTGGGAAGTTCCACGTAAATAAGGACGGGGACGTTGACGCAAGACAAGTCAACCAGATAGTAAATGTTAAAGCGTTCGGGGCTGTTGGTGACAGCGTTACGAATGACTCAGATGCAATAGCACGTGCTGCTGAGTTCTGTATGACGAACGGTGGTCTTTTATACTTTCCAAGAGGAGATTACTATTTTCCAGATTATTCGATTCCTGAGCCAATTGGCCAGCTATACGAGACTGGTGGTTTAATCCAGTCAAACCGCGCGTACCTTCAGTTTGGTAATAAAAAGCCGAATAATCCAAAAGAGGGCACAGCATACTGGGATAAAGCCAACGATGAGTTAATGGTGTTTGATGGTACTCAGTGGGTAAGCTTTATCACTTCTTCAGGATCAAATGTCGTTGACGGTGACTTAACTATTGAGGGTGACTTAATCGTTAAAGGTTCAACAACTGTTGTTACTACAGACGACTTACACGTTGCTGACTCTTTCATTAAGGTTAACTCAAACGTAACAGGGTTGCCAACCGTGAACGGTGGTATCGAAGTAGAGCGTGGTGACTTAAACAACGCGAAGCTCTATTTTGATGAATCTGAAGACTTATGGAAGATGGATAACGGTACAGGCACGCCAGCAAGTATCATGAGTGGTAACAGCACAGATTTCACATCACTCATGGCTACAAAGAAAGAGGTAGACGATGCGAAGGGTGCTAGCACGCTGAAAGCTCGCTTCGATAACTTAGAAAAAGCACAAAACGAACAGAAATGGGTGAGCACTGAAGGGCAGGATACTTTCACACTCTCAAACGGTTCGTATACGATGGGAACGAAGAGTTTAAAGGTATTTGTACAGGGTGCGATTCAAGTTCCTGTAGATGGATTTACAGAAGTCTCAACGACCTCTTTTAAGTTAACCGAGCAACTACCAGCTGGAATCGACGTGTACGCTACTTGGTTAGAAGGTAAACTGCCTGTTGCTTTTGGACATAAGTCTTCTCACGAAGCAGGTGGACAAGATGAATTAGACCTGACAAAACTTAAAAACTATGACTCTCTAATTGGTAATAAGTTTAAGTCTGTTGAAAACCGTCTTGGTTGGGTAAGCGTTAAAGACTACGGAGCGAAAGGTGATAACGCCACAGATGACACAGCTGCAATTCAAGCTGCTGTAGACGCAGTAATGAAAAGTGGTGGTGGTACGGTTTACTTCCCTCCTGGCAACTACATTATCGGAGGAACTATCTTTACACAACGTGACTCGTACTCAGCTAATGACGTATTAAGCCCTTTAGAGCTTCGCGGTGTAACTCCAGTTTTTGCTGACTTGTTTAATACGACACGTAACGTTTCAAGATTGATTAAAAAGAACACTGGTTCAATGATCACGACTAACTACACTGAGTCAGGTGCTACACCTGTGGGTGGTGTATGGAGAAACTTTACAGTCCGTAACTTCGCGTTTGCTGGGCTAGGTACGTATGACACTAAGTATACAGGTATCTTTGCTTCAGTCTACGACACAGATGCTATCGTGATGCGTAATACGAGTATTAACCTAGAAGATTGCTACTTCAGTACACTAAAACGCGCGGTGTATCAACCAGACTTCGTAAACGGGAGCGATAACTACTGCGACCAAAGTATGTATAAACGCCTTTCATTCCGAAACATGGGTGACGGTTGGTTATACTTAATGCGACCTGACGCAACGACGTTTCTAAACTTAAACGGCTATGACATGGCTAAAACAGCTACTTATGGTGTTTACGTTAAGAAAGGTGAGTCTTTTGCTATACGTGACATCCTATGCGCTGGTAAAGGCATGCACTTGTGTACAGGGTTTAAGATGGTTGACCTTTACGGAGTTAAAGGAGTAACTGTTGATAAGCTTTATGCTGAGCGTGTAGAGGGGTTACTTGTAAACGTCGATGGTGAGGCAAAGAATATCACTGTGGACGGAATTGATGTACGTCAGTATGGTAAAACGATGATTAAAGCTCGTAACACTTCAGGCTTGAAGATAGACAACCTTTACCAACATATCGAGGAAAAGAAAGTTCTATCAGCGAGTGATACTGGTGATTTCTCAGTTTACTCAACTCTTGGTTCATTGCCACTAGACATCGATGTTGACTCTAGTTGTTCTAACATCGAAATTGGAGAGAACACGACATTCCGTGGTGGTATCCACGTGGGTGGTAGTGGAAACCTTCCTGAGTCTGGTTCTGACACGTTCCGTTATATTCCTAACATGAATCCTGGGTTTATTTATAAACTTAACGTCAGACGATTCGGTGCAAGAGGTAACGGTATTACAGATGACACAGCAGCAATCCAGAAAGCTATCGATACAGCTAAACTACACGGAGCAGAGGTATACTTCCCAAGAGGAACTTACATCGTTACTTCGTTGGCAATCGATTATTCGACTGACACTGTCGACACAACGACATATGGATTCCGAGCGTTCAAGTTACGTGGGGATTCAAAACGTCAAACGATTATTAGACAGACAGCCACAACTGGTAACTCTATTATTAAAGTTATTGGACAGGCATATAACCGTTCACACAGCGGTAAAGTTACTGGTTTGATAATCGAGGGACTAGAAATTGTCGGAAACGACAACGGTGGCTCAGGTATATATCTGCGCTCATTTAATGATTTAACACTACGTGACCTTCACATCCGTGCTTGTGGTGGTGATGGTATTAAACTAGACAGACAAACGTTCATTAACCAACCAGACGCAAGCGGTGGTAAAGATGAATATGCGTACGGCTTAAAAATTGAAAACTCTAAGATTTTCCTTAATAAAGGCTGGGGAATCAACTCTGTGGCTCTTTACGCGATTGGTTCAGCTATCTTTGACAACCTTGATATCCACGGGAACACACTTGGAGGGGTTAATATCAACCCAACAAACGTAACGTTCATCGGTGGTAATATTATTGGTAACGGTGGTAACGGACTAAAAGTAATTCAAAATCCGGGATACCCAGCTTCTGTAACGTTCAGTTTAAACATGTACGGAACGCGCTTCGAAGGTAACTCAGGTTATGAAATCAAGCTAGATGGTTCTATGGCTCCATTATTAAGCGGTGTGACGATTCTAGCAACTGCTGGTGCTCACTGTATCGGTGTTGGGCTAGCTACTGGAACTGGTAACGAAGTACGTCAACCAAATATCATCGGTGGTTACTACGCTGGAGATAAGGTGACTGCTGGTCAGAAGTTCTTAGACATCGGTGCTAACTCATTTGCCTTAGTTGTAAACAACCCAAGGGTTGACATCGTTGAGTTCTTAGATGGGTCTACTGGTAACGTACTAAACCTAATAAATGACTTAGGTAACGACACAAGCATTATCACTTACGGTAGAACAGAGCGCACAGAGAAAATTTATCTTCGTGGGTTATACACTGATAGAGCGTTACAAACAAAAGTTTACGGTGATGTAAATAGTCGCCTAATCGTGCGTGCAGATGGCTACTTATCTTGGGGAGACGGCACAAGCGCTCCAGACACAAAACTTTATCGTTACCAAGCTGGTAAGCTTAAGACGGACGGTGAGTTCCACGCGAACGTTATTTCACCACAGGGAACTGATGCTAAAATATACTCTGGAACAGGTGATCCTAACGGTGTAATCACAGCAGCAAGCGGTTCTCTCTTCCTGCGTACAGACGGTGGAGCAGGTACGTCGTTTTATATAAAAGAGAGTGACACAGGGTCAAGTAACTGGGTTGCTAAATAAGGAGGAATGAACTATGTTAACAGATTTGAGTAAATATCCTTCTCTCGTTAAAGCGTTCCAAGACTTAACGAAAGCTCAAAACCGTGAAGACTTTTTGACTACTACTTCTCAGTCGTTATTCACACTTACAAACGGCTCTTATGCCGTCGGTACTAAAACGTTAAGCGTATACATTGAGGGCGTTCTACAGCCCTCTGATACGTATACAGAGACTAGTGGTACAACGTTTACTCTAAACGATCCTGTGCCGGCTGGTACACTCGTTTCAGCTAGTTGGTTAGAAGGCAAAGTGCCTGTCGTATTTGGACATAAGTCCACGCACGAAAAGGGTGGGCAGGATGAAATAGATATTACAAAGTTGAAGGGCTATGACGAACAAGTTTCCGAAAAAATTAGCCAAGTCTTCAGTAAAGTGTACGGTTTTGTTAATATACACGAATTTGAGGACTCTATCCCAAATAAGGAATTGATACCTGATCCGTTAAACTGGGACTGGACACAAGCTTTTATTGACGCAATTGCTTCTATCTCAAAAGGGGCTATCGAGTTAGGAAATACAACTTACAAACTAAATGGAGAAATTAACACGCAGGGTAAACCAATACGGTTTGTTGGAAAGGGTTCTTCCAATACAATTATAAAACCACAGTTCTCTGGAACACTGTTTAATTGGTCAGGAACAAAAGACGCGTTTATTTCTTTATCAGGACTAGGTTTACAGGGCGTGACAATTGAGGGTGGCGATTATGACGTAAACGCGATTAAACTAGTTTATACAGCAAGAGGTAACTTTTCTGACATAGTAGTTAATCGTGTGGCTGGTCATGGCATTTACCTACGTTCGATGCAAGACAGCACGTTTGAGAACATTTACCTGCGATACTGTGGGCTGAGAGCAAAAAACACATACGCTCTCTACTTAGACAAACGTGATTCTTTAAATGACACAAACACCGTTAACAACGTAAACGACAACAAATTCTTGAATGTCACGTTTGAACACGACAACGGGCGATTACTTTATTCAGAAGGTGACTCGAATAACTGTAACATTTGGATGGGATGTAAATTTGAATATAACAACACAAGCAATACAACGTATGATGAACCTGTCTATTTAGATGGTGTTGATCGTTACCAGTTTATCGCTTGTCGGTACACGCACTATAAAAAGAAAATGTTTAAAATTTTGAGCTCACAGAACATAAGAATTGAAGGTAACGCGTATAACAGCACAGATCCTGAAGGCTTCGCAGATGTTTCTGATTCTTATAACATCGATTTTAATGTGACAGGGCGTAAGGTGGGTAAAGTTCTAAAAAGTGGTAACTCCTACGGTATCTATGAAAGTAAGATTCATGATACTGAACGTGTTTACGATTCAGTATACTTGATGGATGATTTTAACCCGTTACAAGCGGTAAACCTTCGAAATGTACACTATAAGTTAGAAGGTGCAGTAATCACAGACGATGTTGCAGCAAAAGACGGATACGCTATCAAAGGAAGTTCGACAGATTATCAAAAAGTTATTCGTGTGGGACTAACACGAAGCGACCTCTCATCTTCCGACAAAACTGTGTCCTTGCTTATTAATTCAAGGTCAACTACTCAAAGAGCTTACGAGGTTCGTGTCAGAAGCTCTTCAAATGTTGATACCATCGTAGCAACAATAACTGTGGGGACTTCATATAGTTTAAACAGAATAAGCATACCAACTTCGGTGTTAACAAAAGACTGTTCGTTAGTTATAAACAACATGGCAGGTCAAAGTGGAAGTAACTTGTTTGTTGATTACATCTCCTACAGTTTGAGAGACACAGAAGGTGAAGTCTGGGTAACAGATTATAGCCACCTAATACCAAACAAAGCGTTACTGTCGGACTCCAACTCTTGGGACTGGACAGCAGCAATTGCTGAAGCGATACGGGTAGCTAAAACCACGAATCGCAAAAAAGTTGTGCTACCGAGTGGTATAGTTAAGTTTTCACAGATTAACTTAACACGTGTTTCTGGTGATACAACAAGATTTCAGATTACTATAGAGGGGAGTCTAAACACAATACTTGTGCCTGACAAGACGCAAACAAAAGTTTTTAATGTTGGGGGGTACGATGACGGATCAACTGCTCAGTTTCTAAAAAATGTAACACTACGAAACTTTCAGCTATTAGCAAATGGTATCGATGGTAACTCGTATGCAGGTACAGGATTTGAGGTATCAATTATTCAGAATTTTAATATGGAGAACATCGTAATTGACGGATTTTTAAATGGTGGTCTTATTTTGAAAGAGGTTTGGGATTCAAACTTTAACAACGTTAGAATGCTTCACTGCGGAAAAGCAAATAGTGACGCTGACTACGCTTACGCCTTACGTATAACGAAGTATAACAACTATGACAACTCAAACGCGATACGTTTTAACCAACTTCATATTGAGCAGTGTCCTTTAATGCTGTTGGCAGACTCTGATGCTAGACACATTTATTTTTACGGCTCTAAACTGGAACACGGAAGTGAAGTCATAAATAGTAGCACTCAGTCCCCGATAGCTATTGGTGACGCGCTGGAGATTGGATTTGACACCTGCCAGTTTGTTAAAAATTCTAATTCAGATGAACCGTTTATTACAGTTAGCGCTTCCCAGTCGACGTACCAAACAACGAATAAACTTGAAAAAACAATAAAAATATCTGAGTCTCACTTTGTTGCTCCAGGAAACGTTTTTGTGAACTGGTTTAACTTAAACTACACAGAGCTGAACAACGTAACGTTTAACAGTACAAATGGTAGCGGTTTGAGTTACCCGTTTAGACTAGGGAAAAGAAACAAAATAAATAACGCTACTTTTATCGTTGTGACAGACGGGACAAAAACTTTTGAAATTACAGGTGACAACAACATTGTAGATACTTTCAGTGTGGAGTACAAAACAACAGTTCCAACAAGTGGGGCGTTTTTAAAGATGTCAAGTGGTGTTAAAAGTAACAGGTTAACTAACTATGAAATGCTTGGAAGCCCAGCTTCCCTCTATGATATACCTTTCACCTACCTCGACTCAAACATTGTGAAGAGACGAAATGGGTATGTTCAAGAAGGGATTACTAACTCGTTAGTTCACGGTGCTGACGTGTTAGTATTCGCACACACATCAAATTCATCGATTTCAACCATTAACTATCTGTCTAACGGCCAGTCTCTTGTTGTTCAGGCAAAGACCGTTACGATAACGTTGACGTATGACCCATCGAAACTCGTTACAAAAAGCGGTTCAGATTTTTCGCTGACTCCAGGAAAAATATTGAGACTTATAAATATTAATGGGATACTATACGAGAACTAAAAGGAGGAGATTAAATGAGACGACCAGACTTAAGTAATTATCCTGGATTCCCATCAAAGGCGAGTAACCGCCAAGAGTTCGTAAGTACAGCTAATCAGGCTGTATTTACGCTCTCAAACGGTTCTTACGTTGTGGGAACTAAAACCCTAGACGTTTATGTGGAAGGCGTATTACAGCCACCCAGCGCGTTTACAGAGGTCAGCCCCACAAGCTTCCAACTACTCGATCCTGTACCAGCCGGTTTAACCGTCGTAGCTGAATGGCTAGAAGGAAAAGTTCCGGTAGTATTCGGCCATAAAAGCTCTCACGAAAAGGGTGGGCAGGATGAAATAGATATTACAAAGTTAAAGAACTACAGTGAAAAGGTTGCTGGCTCTTCTGAAAATGCTGTGTACGCTGTGAACTACAAGACAGACACAAATAGTTGGAACACAGCTATAACAAACGCGATTGCTGATGCCTCAACAAAGGGCAGAAGCGTTATCCTACCGGCATTAACAATTGTTTTAACAGCTCCAATTATTCTAAAAAGTAATGTGAATATTATCGGTCAAAGAGGGCGCACGATTATAACGGCTACAACAAGTATGACAGCAGCGTTTATGAATGGTAGTGAGAAACTAGAAAACGTTACTTTTGACGGCATAACTTTCATCGGAGGAACTGTAGATGAAGGACAAACTGTTCCAAAACGAGCACGTGTAATCAATCCAAGTTTCAGTCATGCTGTTCGTGTTAACGGTGATTTAGTAGTAGGAGAGACCAACCCTATTGTACGTAATATCTCAGTCGAAAACTGTGAGTGTAAAAACATCGGGTCACTACCTATCTTCTTCCGAGGTGTTCGTGGTAAATCAAAAATCAATAACACCCTATTTGATAACAACCTCGATGTTGGTTGGGTTTTCTGTGAGCGCGTAATTTGTACGAATAACGAAGCATACCGTTCAGCTGACAACGGTTTCAGTATAAGCCGTGGAAACCAAAACGTTGTGTGCACTAACAACACCGTTGACCTAGCTTGTTATGCCGGTATCTGGTTAGCCGGATGGGAGAATCCATATCCACAAGATACCTCCGTTTCCTATGTCGGACCGAAAACTTTCACTTGTACAGGAAACGTCATTACAAACTCTGGACAATTTGGAATTAAGCTTACTGACGCACCAATGTACGGTTCCGTGGTTGGAAATACAATCAACGCTGTGTATCGAGGAAATACAGACCAACCAGAAAACAACGCTGGTATCGGGATTTCTATCGCTGGTTTCCCTTATATCTCAACTCCTGACACACCTACTGATTACGCGGTAGGACTTGTTGTAACAGCTAATACGATTGTATCACCTAACCGTGGTGGAATCAAAGTTATGGGCGCTAAACACGTTAACGTTCACGGAAACTTGATAATTGATGCTGGAACACAGTACTACGTTGTAGACTCAGCACAACCTACGCCTAATACAGCTATAGGAACAGCTAACAAGGATCAAAACTTTGGGGTTTCACTAGATAACTTGCGAGGAAACACCGTTAGTAACGTCTACGTGTATCACAATACAGTCGTTGACACAAGAACAACACCGTTTACAAATTATGCATTAGTAGCGACTGGAACTTCAAATTGTGAGTTCAGAGGTAACAAAGCAGTTAACACGAGAAACTCGTTGGCTAGTGGCATGACTCAGGACTCAGCTAGAACGAACACCTTTGAGAACCACATAACGGCTCTAGGAACTTCAACGAATAACGCGTATATAATCGCTGACACGGAAGGGTACAAAAGACTTGGACTTATAAAAAGAACGGGACAAAACCCTCAAATTGGAGCTGGAAACACAATTGGTGCAATTGACTTCGTTTTCGCTGACAAACAAAATCTTGATGACCCAACAGCAGCTTTTGCTAGAACGTTCTCGATGTACAGTGGAGGGTACTTCTTCTTGAAAAACGGTTTCATATGGTTTGACTCTACAGGTAACTTACGAAAGAAATCCGGAACTGTTCCGCCTACAAGTGATACAGACGGCGTAATTGTTTCAGCAGTCTAAGGAGGAGATTAAATGGGACGTTCAGATATTACTAAATATCCTGGCATAGCTGAGAAGTTTCAGCAGTTAGAAAAAGCGATTAACCAGCAGGACTTTACAGCCACAGCCAACCAAGATACGTTCACGATTACGAATGGTTCATATGCTGTTGGTACGAAAACGTTAAGTGTGTACATCGAAGGGGTTCTTTTACCCCTTGATGCTTACACAGAAGTAAACTCTACAACGTTTAAGCTTATCTCACCTTTAAACGCAGGTGACCTTGTAACGGCTCGTTGGCTAGAAGGTAAGCTCCCTGTAGCTTTTGGTCATAAAAGCTCTCACGAAAAGGGTGGGCAGGATGAGCTAGATATTACAAAGTTGAAGGGCTACGATGAGTCAGTTGGAATCCTTCAAAAGCGAACGTTTGGTACACTAAACGTTAAAGAATATGGAGCTATCGGGGATGGTGTCAGCCACCCAGTTTACCCTTCTGTATTTGCTACTTTGACTGACCTTCAATACAAGTATCCTTATATTACAAACGCGTATCTGACTAGCATAGGAGTTGACCCTGCAACTACAGCTTGGAGAACACTAGAAGTTGACTGGTGTGCTATAACTCAAGCGTTGTTGGAAGCAAAGCAAGCTAACAACGTTTATGGAAGAAGTTACACCGTTTTAGTTCCTATCGGGAGTTACATCTGTAGACATCCATTCCAACTTTACAGTGGACTAACTTTGACTGGGTCAGCCGGTATAAACGGAAACGAGTTTGACAACAGAACGTCTATTTGGAATGGTGCGACAGACACGTTTGTGTTCAACGGGGCTGACGTCACTGACATCTGTATAGCAGGATTGACATTCAGCTCTAGCACCGTAACGGTAGGGGCTACAAACTGGATTCAAGCTCAAGACACGGCAACAGGTTACATCATTAGATACTCTAACATTTACAACTGTGCGTTCAAATACTTCAACTATGTTATCAGTGGACGAATTCTAGGTACACGATTCTACAAAAATAATATTAACAACGGTACGCACGCTTTAAAACTTTCAGGTTCAGACTCGATGATTGAGCAGAACTACATCGCTGTTCAACCTAACAATGATGCGACGTTCTTCATCGTTGAGCTCAGTGCGTTTACCCTTAACAGGTTCACAAATAACTTTATAACAGGTAGAAAGTCAATGGCTCTTAAATGCTATAAAGTATACGCAACGGTCATCGATAAGAACTGGTTTGACTACACTGATGCTTCTGGTGTATTCATTCAAGAGTCGAAAAGCACCCAGTTTACCAATAACTTCTTTGGAAGAAACTGTACAGCTGCCTTTTCATTCTATACTGGGGCAGTGACAATATATGACAGCACCGAGCTTCTTTTTGAGGGGAACACATTCTATCAACAGCCAGCTGGTATAACTCAGTTCTCTCTTCGAAAAAGTTTAACTGGTTGTTCAAAGATTACGATTCAAGGTAACGCCTATGACACCCAGCCTTTGAGTATAAACGTTCCTAGCGCTGAAGAAGCTTTCATAACTGATATCACCGTTAATGAAGCTGGCTCAAAGTACTCCAGTGGAAACGCACGCTACAACTGGTTCCCTATCGGAAAATCTTACTTTGACACAGCTATCAAGCGTGAGGTTATCTATGAAGGAAGTGGGAAATGGAGAAGTCACGTTGGTTGTCTAGCTTGGAGTCCTAACAGTAGCTTTTCTGTGGGGGATCGAGTGGTTACGAATAATAACGTTTATGACTGCACGGTTTCTGGAACGACAGGTGCTACCAACCCTGTTCACACTACAGGTACTGGAGCTGACGGGACTGTAACTTGGTCATACGTTAAATCAATTATATAAGGAGGAGATTAAATGGCTAGATTTCCAGATTTGTCACGTTATCCTGGCATGCCGGCTAACTTTAAAGCGGTAAACAAACAGGAATTTACAGCTACAGCAAACCAAAGTGTCTTCACAATTACCAACGGCTCTTATGTCGTTGGTTCTAAGACGCTAGAAGTCGTTGTAAAGGGGATTACGCAACCTCCTAGCGCTTATACCGAAACGAGCGCAACGAGCTTTACACTATCCGAACCAGTCCCAGCAGGAACCAGAGTCGTAGCGAGCTGGCTAGAGGGTAAATTGCCGGTTGCTTTTGGACATAAAAGCTCGCACGAGCTGGGTGGGCAGGATGAGCTAGATATTACGAAGCTAAAGAACTATAATGAGACAGTTGGGAGAACAAAATATTTCGTCAACGCGAAAGACTATGGTGCTACTGGAAACGGTTCAGATGAGTCTGTGCTGTTACAGCTAGCTATGGACGCTGTTCCCAGTGGAGGTGAGTTTCACATACCTTCAGACTCAACGTTTGTGGGTGACATCACCTTGAAACAACCAAACGTAAAGATAACTGGTAAAGGCAAATTAAAAGGGCGGATTATAGTTAATGCACCATTAGCCGTTCAAGAAATGATTTTTGAGGTGAGGGGTGTCACTATTGATAACACAGACCTAACTAAGAACGGCATCGAGATAGTAAGAGCACGACGTGGTTTTATTACTGGGTGCACGTTTATGAACTGTGATAAAGCAATTGTCTCGACGCCACCTTCAGGAGCAGCTGACCACAGCATAGGACAGGTTATCATTGACGCCAACCACTTTTACAATGTAAACTACGCTTTCTACATCGGCAAGGGTAGTAACTCCTCTTGGATGATAACAAACGATTGTCACTTTACAAATAACATCGTAAACGTAGCAAAGAAAACACACGTTTACTGTGAAACAATAGACGGTCTGTTGCTGAATGGTAATACTTTCTTTTTCCCGAACTACGCATCTAGAGACCTAAACAAGGAGTACAACGTTTATATAGGGCAGTCTGACTGGATAAGCATCTTGGATAATAACCTATTTGAAGCAGGGTTTGACGCGATTAAACTTGTAAACCCAAAACGGTTCAGCATAATTGGTAATAGATTTGCTTGGTTTGGACAAAGACAACCTTCTGATGGAATTAACATCACCGGCTCTTCTTCCCATAAAGGAGTCATAAACAGCAATGTATTCTCCTACCCTAGCAAGCACGCTGTTACGATAGACCAAAACGGGGAGGTTTCCTTTAATGGTAACATTGTTGAATACGTTGCTTCTCCAGTTAGTTACTATGGTGCTACAGACCTAGCTACTATCGACCATTATGCGCTTTACGTTTCGGATACTACACCAATATCTAAGAAGGTGGAGACACGAGGTAATGTTCATCAGGGACTCCATATCTATAACAAGGGAAAGACACCTTATCGTTTTGTTGGTCTGAGGGAGAGATTCTTCTTCAAGAGTATTACAACGGTGGACACACCTATTTGTTCTTTAGGTTCCGACAACGGTGACACCGTTCAGTACGATGGTGTTGTGGTTTTAACAGCTAGAAACACGGATTCGTTATCCGGTAACACAGCGACTTACTATCTTGCAATAGGAAAACACATAGTTAACAGCAAAGTTGATGTGCTCTGGAGTAGTGGACTGACCACAGGAGGAAGTGCAAACCACCCTAGCTTTACGTTTTCTTTGGATACAACCAACAACCAACTACTTGCAAGTCCAGTGTCCAACACAAGCGGAACATTTTACTTTTATGCAACTGTACTCCATAACTTAACACTATCATAAAGGAGGAATGACCTATGCCATTAGAAAGACCAGATAAGTTCATGCTGGGCAGTGATGTCCAGCAACCCATTCAAGATAACACCGATAAAATAGCTGATATTCGAAACGTCCTGATGACTGTCAAATATTTTGGAGCGATAGGGGATGGAACTTCGCACCCTTTATCTCAAAAGTATGCTACATTAGCTGAAGCTCAAGTAGTTTACCCTCACGCCACAGCGCTTACAGATGAGATTGACTGGTGCGCGATTCAGAAGGCTGTAAACGCAACCTATGACGTGCGCATCCCTAACGGGGTGTACATGGTAAACAAAACGGTTGTTTTTAGAAATGACATCCGTATTTCTGGGATGGCTGGAAAGAACGCTTCAGCAATTAAAGCTGTAGCAAGCTGGGATAACGTGGCCAACCCCTCAGTTGTTAAAATGAACGGTAGCGGAAGCATCCTACGTGACATAAATATCTCTTGCACAGCGATTACGGATGACACAAAGAAACCAGATTGCATACTAATTGCGAAGGACAGCGCCACAAGTAGCAACCTTCCTTGGGAAGCTAGCTTGTACAACGTAGTTACGAATGGTGGTCTCAACGGGTTACACATCAAGGAAGGTCTTGAGACGCACATCACACGTTGTCAGTTTAAAACGGCTATCGGTGCCGGAGTTTATGCTGAACAACCTGACGTTTACGCAAACGATGTTTCAACAGATGGTTGTAAGAACGGGCTTAAAACACTTGGTGGATCAGTTACAGCCCATCACTTCCACGCTATCAACTCAACACAAGATGGTTTTTACTTGGAGGGTGCTGACTTCTGCCAGTTAACCGACTGTCACGCGGACACAAGTGGTTGGTCAGGTTACAAACTTGTGAATACGAAACGTATCATGATGACAGCATGCTGGTCTTTCGATAGCAGTGCGGCTTCTGGACAAACAAATGTGTACTCTGACTGGTCTTTCACCAACGTTACAAATAGTTTGTTTACAAACTGTAACTCAAAAGGTGCTACTGTCGAAACACAAGGGTACTTGACTAAGGCTTCTATGTACTTTGATTCGACTAGTGTTGGAAACCACTTCGTAAACTGCCACGCTAACACAACTCCGTGGGGAGCAGGTTCAGATAACGGATCAGAAGCTATAATGAACAGAAACAGATTTGTTTCTTGTACAGGTGCGCTAGCTCGTTACAATGCTAAAGAAAACACTTCAAAGCATGCGTTTACTCTGTCGGCTGGTACAAGTAATACAGCGAATAGTTATTTGTTCTTCAGCCCTGCGTTGACATCAAATGCTATGATTGTAGAGGTTAGAATCACAGCTAGGGAAACCAACGCACCCAAGAAGTTATACTTTGGGAGAGCCTACAAAGCTATAACAAATGACACAACAGCAGCAGAAATGACCATGGTTGACCTGTTGGGTTCAGATGCTACTGATGCTAAAAACTTTACCCTAACAGTAGCTTTGCATTCAGATGGTGACAAGGTAAGTGTAACTATAACAAACAACTCTGCTCAGATTGTTAACTATGGGGTGGAAATTGAATACATGCACCCACCTAAATTTACGGCTTAGTTGTACATTAACAAGCTGACAAGAACTTTTTTACCCCGTAATAAAAGACATGTAAATATATAATATCATGTATATACTTGTATAATGAATATAATGTACAAGTATGTACATACATAATCTATTCAAATACTACGTATTTGAAGGCTAGCGCCACAACTTAATATTTTATGTACAGGTAGGAGTATATTGTCTTCTACCTGTTTTTATTAGGTACTTAGGAGGTTATAAAGAATGACTAAACTTATTATCGATAATGTGTTTACGAAGGTTGAGAGCAGTGATGTAGACCTGCTTAATTTTATAGACTCCGAGCTTGCTATTAAAGACAAGCGATGTTTTTTCGATCCTGAGTTCAAGAATGGTAGGTGGGATGGGTATGTTAGGTTCTTTAATCGAGATACGAACACCTTCCCTACTGGATTACTCTACAAGCTCTTAGATTTACCTGAGAACGATTTTGAGTTGGTAGATAACCGAAAGTATACGAAACGAGTTATTCCGGCTGAGATTGACTTGTACGAGCCTGACGCTCCTGAAGGTAAGATAACTCTACGAGACTACCAATACTTGGCAGTTTACAACGCGATGGATAAGTTACGCGGTATTGTGAATGTGGCAACGAACGGTGGTAAAACTGAGATAGCTTCCGGCTTGATTAAGGTGATTCTTCCTACGCTTAAGAAAGAGGAGAGAATCATTTTCGTCACGCATTCTAAGGAGATTATGCATCAGAGTGCTGAGCGGATAGCCCGTCGCCTTAACATAAACGTTGGTAAGATTGGTGATGGTATTTGGAATCTTGAGCAGGTGTCCGTCGTGATGGTTCCTACGATAGCTCGTAATCTGAAAGCGATTGATGGTGCGATAACTTATCGAGGTGAAATGTCTGGTGTGAAACTTATTCTAGACTTAGCCGGTTCAGCTATCACGAAGAATGGGTATGGACACAGGCAGACTCTCCTTAACCTGTTAGCCGTAGTGGAAGATGAATACCGAAAGTTACAGCGACGTGAAGAGCCTTGCAAAGATGAAGAAAGAGCTATCGATATACTTACTGCTACGTTGGCCAATGAGAAGACCGACAAGGGCATTTATAAGCTCGTAGAGAAGATGAAGAAGTCTTTAGCTAAGTACGAAGAAAAAGAGCTGAGAAAGAAAAAAGAGAAGACTGCGATGGCTAAGGAAATCTTGGAGAGCGTTCGATGCTTTATCATTGACGAAGCGCATCACGCCTCCTCAAGTACCTTTATTGACACGCTAAACGCGTGTACGAATGCCGTGTACAGAATCGGGTTAACTGGCACTATTGACGAGAAGAACGAAATTAACATGTTAAAGCTATTTGGAGTTACGGGAAAACCTGTTGTCCAAATCAAAAATGAGCTTCTAATAGAACGGGGCTACTCTGCTAAACCAACTATTCTGATGACTCCCATAAAAACTCCTAAGCTTGGAAAAGCTAACTTTCAAGTTGCATACCAGAAGGGTATCGTTGAAAACGCCTACAGAAATAAAGTAATCACAGAACAAGTAAAAAAGGAATACGACGAAGGGAAAGGCTGTCTTATCATTGTTAATCGTAAAGAGCACGGTGAGAACATAAAAGACAGACTTGAAGAAATGGGAGTTGAGTGTGAGTTTACTCACGGTTCCTACGAAAACCGTGAAGGTGTACTTAAAGATATGACTTCTGGTAAGCTAAAAGTTCTGATAGCAACTACTATTCTTGACGAGGGAGTAGATATTGCAGGAATAAACTGCCTTTGGATGGCTGCTGGAATGAAGTCGTACAGAATGGTGTTACAACGTGTCGGGCGTGGGCTTAGAAGGAAGGCAGACGGCAGTGGGCTGACAGTCTATGACTATCTTGATGACACGTCAGATTATTTAAAAAGTCACACCTACCAACGGTTTGCTTACTATAAGGAGGAAGGATTTGAGATTAGAAAGTATGAAGAAAATATTTGATGATGGCTGGGAACCACCCGATGCGTCTCATAACCATAAGCCGATAGAATATGAAATAAACGAAAATGGTTGTTGGATTTGTGTATCACATGGAAACTACCACCCAAAGAGAAGACCTCGTGTGAAGCGCAATAGCAAAATGTTTAACATTCCTAGGTTGTCATACGAGTTTCACAATAACGAAAAGATACCGGAGGGTATGTATATTCTTCATTCTTGCGACAACAAGAAATGTTTGAATCCAGCCCACCTTCGAGTTGGAGACCAACAAGAGAACATGGATGACGCTAAAGAGCGTAACCGCGTAAACAGGGAACGTAAACGACTAGACGAGGTTTCTGCGTATCAAATAAAATATCTTATTGCGTCAAGGATGTTCTCAGATAGGGAGATTGCAGAACAATACGGTGTCCAACAGAAAACAGTTCGCTCTATACGTATCGGAAAAAGATGGTTTGACCTTGTCTGTGAAACAAACTTTTCTGACAAGCATTTATCTAAAGCGAAAATGAATCAAAAGAAATTGCTGTCTCGTGAAGAGAAACTGGAAGTTAAGAGATTATTAAGCGAGGGTTACGGAACTGGTGAGCTAGCTGAGCGCTTTGGAGTTTCCACCTCGACTATTAAACATATAAGGAGAAATTATGAGTAAATGCAATCGTTTGTTAGTAAAAGCTTTTGGAGTTGATAGAAACGGAGAATGTGCGTATGCGGAAAACGAGAACTTCACCGCGAAAGGCTGTACAGGCGAAGCCGGTAAGTGTGGTTGTACGCATGCTGAGATTAACCTATTGAAGAAGATACCTGAGCCGTACTACGTATTTGTTTCTCACTCCCCATGCCTGAACTGTGCTATCGCGTTGGACAAGGCAGGGGTACCTGTAGTAGAGTATTTCCATGAATACCGAATAAAAGATGGGATTGAGTTCCTACGCTCGAAAGGTATATTAATTAAGCAAATGCTTAGATAGGAGAATTGAATGAACAATCAGCTGTTTAATACGATAGTAAGTATTCAGCAAGATATCTATACGAACCACGGAAACCTACGAACGGATGTTCATTACCAAGAAGGGTATGGAGCTATCTTTGTACGAGAAGGGCAAACGCTCCACCCTGCTAATATCCTAACTGCCGTTTCTGAACAGGAACTATTCTTAAGAAGCCACTTTATGTAATTGGCTTCTTTTTCTTTTGACATTTTTCCCAGAAAGTTGTTGAATTGTGTATTTTTATTTAGTATGATAATGTTGTAGCCGAGATAAGCTACTAATAACCGAGTTAAAAAGGAGAGGTTAAGATGAGAAAGTATAAACGCGGTGAGACGATTTATGTTGCGAGTGGTTCCCAGTATAGTCTTCCTAACGAGCGTATTGTTGAAACGGTTAAGCGTGATGGAACTTACAGAGTAAAGGACACCGATCCTACAAACCTTCATCGTTGGATTGTAAAGCCTATGTTTATCATCCCTACGAAAGAAGAGTTTGAAATTGAATGCGAAGTGGTTCTTGCTAGAATCGAAGAGCATAAGAAAATGCACCCAGAATACTACGATGAAAGCATCGTTCCGTTCCCTACGATAGATAGAGAGCGTTACTATAGAATGAATGGCGATCCTATGATTCCTGAAACCCAACATAACTCGAAGTGGGGTAAGTAAGTTGTCTGGGCAACTATAAAAAGTCCTTTAAGCCTAGAGCGTTCCTGAAGTGGTTATCCCACTTCTAGGAGGTGGGAGAAAATCCTAAACTTATCGAGTCAAAAAAGGAGAGGTAACAAAGGATGAGCAAGCGTATCTATCTAAACAATATTGAAAGCGTTACAGTATTTGATGAAGGATTTATCGTAGTATTCAAAGCTATTGGAGCCAAAGTTGTAGGTAAGTGCGTTGGTGAGTCTGACGTAATAACGAAAGCAGAAGCGCAACAGTTTGTTTATGAAAAATACAAAAATAAGGCTGGTTACAGCGTTATTATATAAAATCGAGAATATAAAAGGAGAGATTTTAAATGACAAGTTTACGTTATGTTTTACAGTACAAAGAGGTAATTGGAGAATTTAGTCTTCGCACTAACTTAAAGGTGGTTGGCACAAAGTATATGAACGAGCAAGTCCACTTCTTGTTTAGTGACGGTGAGTATTATACGGTAAAAGCGATGGAAGACACTAACCTGTCTTAAACAACTAAATTAATTATAAATAACAGCCCACTCGTACCTATGAGTGGGTTTTTTCGTGTACAAAAGAGTAAATTGTGTTCGACGATTCTTTAATTAGGTAAGACGAATTTTAAACTGGGGTGAACGGGTTGAATTTAGTGGAGAAAATTTGTAGTTTTGGAAGTATGGCGATCCCGGATGAGGTTTGGTATCATCCTGAATTAAAGCCTACTGACATTAAACTCTATAAGGTACTTATGGATTATGGAAAATTAATATTTGGATTCTCGAATGGGAAGAAAACGTCTGATGGTGAACCAATCATCGACGTTTCACAACAGACACTAGGCGAAAAGGTTGGAGTGTCTGATAAAACAATTCAAAAGTGTTTAGCTCGTTTGAAGAAGGTGAAGTTGATTGACATCGATGACCTTCGAGGATTCAAACGAAATAACCTTATCACCCTTATAGGCGAGTTCTTTGGTATTAAGCGAGAGCCTAAACAAGAAGCTTCTGACTTCGTTAAGAAAGCTGAGCAGAAGCGTAAAGAAGTCCTTGAAGGGCAAAAACAACCTAAGGAGAAGAAGGGGCTGTTGACTGTGGAGAAACTACCTGTCGTTCGAAAATCGATTAAACGTGTTCCAATCAAGATACCGTTTAATATGTTGATGGAAATGAAGTTGCGAGAAATGGGTGGCTATACGTCGGCTGAGAAGCGAGTTATTGAGATAGCTGAGCATTACGATATGCTTGTCTCTAAGCATGCTAACCGTTCTTTCCACCGTTCGCTACCTAAAGAAGACAAAACAGAAGGCAAGCACTGGAAGTCATTTATGAAGCTCTACGATTTATGTAAAGAAAAGGGCTGGGATCCGAAGCTATTCCTTGAAGTTCAGTTTACGAAAGCGAAACGACACTGGAAGAAAGTACGATACCCGTTTCCGAATATGTTATGCTCTGAGAACGCTCAGAAGAGTTTTGAGAGACACCAGTTGGAATATAAAGAGAAATATAAGAACGAACGATTTGGCGCTGAGAAAGCCCAAGAGACGATTTCATTGGACAAACGTATTATTAAAGAAATTATGCATACGGCTAGCTTTTTACCGATGTACACACACGGAGATACAGACCGTGATAGACAAGAAGCGAAAGCCATTCGTATCTTTGACGCTTGGGAAGAGTGTTCCCCGTTCTACCTTTGGAGTATCCCTTGGTTTGACCGCCTTCTAAAAGAACAAGCAGAAATGTACCCTGATAATAAGAAGATTAAAGAAACGCAAGAGCTATTCGCGATGATTAATAAATCGAAGCGTATACAGAAAGTCATACTGGCTGCTGTAGAAGTTGTTGAGAGAAAATATGACATACCTAAAAACATTGACATCGGGGCGTAAACTTTGCGAACGATTGCTTTAGTTAGGTTGTAAGTAGGTAAAGGAGGGAATACCCCTTGGCAGGAGTTTACGAGTTTTCTCCGTCCTTTCAAGAAAAGATACTTTCTATGATTTGGCGAGAACCAACGTTTTATACGATTTACAAAGAGTGTGTAAAGCCACAGTACTTCGAGAGTGATGTTCATATTGATTTAGCGAGGGTGTTTAACGATTATTACGAAAAATATCAAGTGCAACCCTCTCCTGAAGTCATCCAAGAAGAGGTACGAAAGCTAACTGCCCACTCGAAAGTTAAGAAAGAGAAAGAAAAAGATTATCTGGAGTGTGTTGACCGGTTAATGAATATGGATTTAGCGGATAGGGCTTACGTTCAAGATAGCGCGATTGCGTTTGGTAAGAAACAAGCTCTGACGGAAGCAATCCTAAAATCGGTTGATGACCTACAGAAAGCGAAAGACTTCAGTATTATCGAAAAGCGAATAAAAGAAGCCAACCAAGTTGGTGAAAACATCGGTGATTTAGGTACTGACTACTTTGAAACGATTAACGCCCGTATGCCGGTGTACCACGAGCGAGACGCTGAGAAGATCAAAACTGGTATCGATAAAGTTGACCAGCTGATGGCTGGAGGGCTTGGACGTGGTGAACTTGGAATTGTTATCGCACCTCCGGGAACTGGTAAAACTTTATCCCTAGTAAACTTCGGTGCGGCTGGTGTTAACCAAGGTAAAAACGTTGCCCACTTCTCTCTGGAGATGAGTGAACAACGCGTAACGCAACGTTATGATAGCACGTTTACGAACAAAGACTTTGCGTATATTCGTGATAACCAAGATAGCGTTGCGAAAGCTCTTGGTATGATTAAGAAGGTTCGTAAAGGTAGGTTGAAAGTAAAGTCGTTCCCGACCCGTACTTGTACGGTTGACATGATTAAAGCGTACTTGACGAAAGTTAAGTTGGCTGATGGGTTCGTACCTGACGTAATCATCATTGACTATCCCGACTTATTACGTCCTACATCGACGTACAGCGAACGTAGAACAGAGCTTGAAATCTTATACGAAGAACTACGTGGATTGGCTCAAGAGTTCGATGCGGCTATGTGGGGGGCGTCACAAACGAACCGTGGAGCGCTTGAAAAGAAAGTTGTCACTATCGCTGACTTGGCTGAATCGTTTGGTAAAGCTGCTGTAGCTGACTTTATGATTGCGATTTCTCAAACGAAAGAAGAAAAGAAAAACAACGAGCTACGTTACTATATCGCGAAGTCTCGTAATGGTGAATCTGATTTTACTGTTCACTGTGATGTCTTCTACGATAAGATGCGTGTCCGTTCGAACGCTGAACGACAGCTAGCCTTTGAGCTTCAAGAAGATGACGAAGATGATGGTGGAGATAACAAGAAGCGTGGTAAACGTATGGAGCGCGAAATAAAAGCGAAGAAGGAATCTGAAGGTAACGTTATGAAAGACGTTATGGAAATTATGAAGAATAAGGAGAGTAGCTAATATGAAATTTGTATCTTTCAGTGATTTGCACGCGCACAACTTTGCTGACTTTTCGCAGGTTGATGACGTAACGGGAAATAGTAGGCTAACAGACATCGTAGGATGTCTGGATAGCATTTTGGAATACTGCTTGGAGCATGATATTAAGTGGGTACTAGATGCCGGTGATATCTTCCATAAGCGTAAAGCGGTTGACACACCTATTATGAATATTGTGTATAACAAAATTCGTAACTTTAGCAGACACGGTATCCGAGTGGTAATGATTCCTGGCAATCACACCCAGTACGATAACTCCGACTTGCCTGAACACTCTATTGAGCAATTTAAAGAGATTGATGGAGTTCACGTGCTTGACCGGTTTGAACCGTTCTACGTTTATGACAGCGACGACTGGGATGAGGATATTATGATTTACCCTGTGCCGTACTCGAAGAACGCTGAAATGGTTAAGAAAGAGATTGATAGATACGCTTTCCAAACTGTTAATGAAGGAATTGAGAAGAACTCGATCCTACTTGGTCACATGGGTATCTCCGGTGCGTTTGTAGGTAAAAGCTCTTATGCGATGGCTGATGCGTTTACGGTTGAAGACCTCTTCCCCCATGCTTTCCGATTCGTTTCGCTAGGGCATTTTCATAAACGTCAAGATTTGGGTGGCTACAGTCATGTGTTTTATAATGGAGCACCGATTCAACATAACTTTAACGATGAAGGGCAAGACAAAGGTTTCTACGTATTAGACATGGCTACAGGTGAGAAAGAATTTGTTGCGATCCCTAATCCAAAGTTCATGACTATTGAAGTTGACGAGCTGAACGATGAAGTGCTAGCCGAGCTAGAAGAGAAAACGAAAGGCAACTATGTTCGTTATCGTGTATCTGCTAATCATGCTCATGAGCTATCCGAGAAGCTTCCTGAAGGTTCGAAACACCGAATGGAAGTACAAAAAGATTATGATGGTGAAAAACGTATTGACGTTGACATCGATGACTCTTACGAAGAAATCATTAAAAAGTATGCGGAAGAGTTTAATCCTGAAGCGCTTGCTGTTGGTTTAGAAATCTTTCGAGACTCACAAACTAAATAATTTGGAGGGTATTATATGTTTTTAGAATCTGTGGAAGCCGAAAACTTTTTGTCATATAAGAAATTTAAGATGAAGCTTGAAGACCAAGGGCTTGTCTTGATACAAGGAGATAACCGAGACGATCCTGCTTATGACTCAAACGGGGCTGGTAAGTCATCTTCCTTTGAAGCGATTGTTCATACTATCTATGGTAAGACGATGCGTGGACTAAAAGGTGATGACGTAATTAACCTAGATGCTGGAAAGGGCTGTATGACAGCCCTGAACTGTCGGGATGACAGCGGTGCGAAATATCGCGTTGAACGGTATAGAAAGCATAAGACTGGAAAGAACAATGTGTTCATCTATCGTAATGACGAGAATATCACACCTAAAAGTACGAAAGATGCGGATAAGTTCCTTGCTGAGCTTTTTAGTATTGATTTCCAGACGTTTACCAACTCGATTATCTTTGGTCAAGGGGATGAGATAGCTAGGTTCTCAACGGCTTCTGACTCTGAGAAGAAAGACATTTTGGAAAAGATTTTGGAAATGACTGTGTTTAAATCCGCACAAGAAGAAGCAAAAGCAAGACTAGCAGAGAAAACAACGGCTATCTCGACGAATGAACGTAACACTTCTCAAGCGCTTGGGTTAATCGACGAATACAAGAGTGCCCTCGAAAAGCTACGCGACGCAGAGAGAAAAAACCTTGCCGATATCGATGAGCAGATTACACTTATGAAAGCTCAACACGACCTTCATGAAAGTGAGAGCGTTAAGTTGGCTGCCCAAGCGACTGACTACGAGACTGAAGCCGAAAAGGTAGAAGCTAAACTCTCTGAAGTTAATGAGAAGCTTTCTAAGTATAAAAAGATTCAAGAGCTAATCGATAAACAGAATAGTGTTGTAACCGGCTCGAAAGTTGAAATCCGACACTTTAACTCTGAGCTCCTTTCGTTAAAAGATGAAGTGACGAAGCTTAAGAATGGTGAAGGAACGAACTGCCCTGCGTGCGGTCAAGAGGTAACGGCTGAAACGGTTAAACCTTCTATAGACCATACGACAGCGAAGATGCGTGAAATTATGCTGAAACGTAAAGCGACACAAGAACATTTAGACAAAAATGAGTTACTTCTTGAAGGGTTAAAAAAGAAACTTGCAGGAAAAGACATATTAGAGCAGGAAAAGAATGACATCGTGGGAGAACTTTCTGAACTCAAGGCTTCTATTAGGGTAAGCGATGAAAAACTAAGAAACGTAGAGTCAAAGAAGAAAACGACTTTAGAGTTGATTGAACGCTTAGAGAAAAACCGTGACAAAACGTATAAACCACTAATTAATGAAAAAGAACAGCAACTTGCCGACAAAGAGAAGCACGTTGAAGAATTAACTACTCAACGGAGGGAGCTAGTTAAGGAAGCCGAGCTGATTGAGTTCTGGGTGAGTGCTTACGGTAACTCTGGTGTTAAATCGTACCTACTTGACTCTGTTACGCCTTATCTTACGAAGCGTGCGAACTATTACGCAGGTAAGCTTTGCGGTAACACCGTTGAAATTATTTTTTCTACGCAGAAACAGCTTAAGAGTGGAGAAACACGAGACAAGTTTGAAGTACAGATTACGAATACCGTTGGTGGAGCTTCTTACTTGGCTAACTCAACGGGTGAACGTAGACGTATTGACCTAGCTATCTCGTTAGCTCTACAAGACCTTGTGATGACTCGTTCGAAGGGTAAACTGAACGTCTTACTCTATGACGAAGCCTTTGACGGGCTGGATGCTACTGGTTGTGAAAACTTAATCCAGTTGCTACAAGAGTTGTCCACAAGAGTTGGTTCGATATACGTAATTACTCACAACGACGCGCTGAAAGCTTTCTTTGACAATCAGATTACGGTTGTTAAATCGAATGGAGAAACGCAACTTGTGTTAAGTTAGATAAAGGAAGTGAGCGTATGTTATTCGACGCAGAGCGTGAAGAGGTTTTAAAGAATCGAAAAATGTTGTTAACTGAGCAAGCGAAGCTCTGGGATAATCACTGTGATAAGTGTGAAGACTTCTACCAAGGGAAGAAAGATGGTGTTATCCCTGCGACGAAGTTTAAAGACTCGAATAATCCCGTTTGCGATGTATGTCCAATCGATATTCGAATGAAAGAAATTGGTAAAGAGCTAGCTGAGCTCATGCTTCAGGATAGAGCTTTACGAGGGGTTGAAAAGTAATGTCGTTTATCCACTATGTTGAATCTTTACTTGGAGAAGCAAAGTGGAATACGTCGGAAATGGAAGCTTCGTGGAATTGCCCGTTCTGTACGTCTCGTGGAGAGACAGAGGATACGAAAGAACGTTTCCGAATGAACAGAGTGAAGCTTCTAGGCGTTTGTTACAACTGTGGCTGGGGTGGTAATGCGGTATCGTTCGTGCGTGACTATCAAGGGTTAACTTGGGCTGAATCGCTGGACGTAGTTAACTTTTATACCGACTTCACCCCATTACCGCAAGATGTATTCGACGAAGTTTTTGACAGGATCTACTTAGAAGGTAAAGATGTTGGAATAACGAAAAAAGTAATACCTTTACCGAGTGATTACAAGTTGTTAGCTGGTTCGACCTCGATGATGGCTGATCCTTTCAGAAAGTACGCTGAGAGTCGTTTATTAACTGAAAAGCAGATAGACCTTCACGGAATAGGTTTCTGTCCTGAAGGCGAAATGAAGCTTCCTAACGGTGACACGATTTATTTACGAAATCGGTTAGTCACTCAGGTGTTCGGTGATAACGGTGAACCGCAGTACTGGATGGGGCGTGCTATTCGAGATATGAAGCCGAAAACGTTAAACCCAACAGGGGGACTGAATACACTTAATAAGTCTGACGTGATATTTAACCTTAACAACGCGAAAAAGACAGGTGTAGCCGTCCTTACAGAGGGTGTATTCGATGCTACAACGATTGGTAATTCAGGTATAGCTCTTTTCGGTAAAACGATGAGCGCGAAACAGCTCTTGTTGCTTATTAAAGCTGAGTTCCGAAAGATATTTGTAATGCTAGACGGTGATGCGATTAAAAACGCGTTCCATATATGCGATACGTTAAGTAAGCATATCCCAGAAGTTTATTTTTGTTATACTGGAAATGCCGACCCGAATGAGCTTGGTAGAAAGGGTTGTCTTGAAGTTCTTAAGAACGCTGAACGGTATAACAAATTGACTTCTTTAAAATATAAACTATCGATGTAGGGGTGTAGAAAATGAAACAGTTACCTTGGTTGCCTTACTTTTCTGAATCTGGGTACGAGCTTAAATATGGTCACAAAGGTGACGCTGGCTTGGATTTACCGATTTGGGATAAGGATTATGGTGAAAAGATTATCATAATGCCAGGAGATTCCATTCTAGTCAAAACAGGGGTTTACATGAAAATTCCTGAAGGCAATTTTGGTTTCCTAGACACAAGAAGCTCGACTTCAAAATTGAAGTTGGATTTACTTTGTAGGACTATTGATGAACCGTATACGGGAAATATTCGTCTTTCACTAATTAACCTGAATAGTGAACCCGTAACGATTACGCAAGGACAACGTGTAGCGCAGATTATTATTAAGCAGTATACAGAAGTTGAGCCGGTTCCATCACCTGACCTAGAAGACTTCCTGATTATCGCTGGCCAAACTTCTCGTGGTGACAAAGGCTTTGGAAGTACAGGTGGAAACGTATAATAAGGGAGGAAACTTAAATGTTGAAAAAGTTAGCTCTAAGTGGTCTATTGGTAGTTAGTGTTGTTTCGATGGCTGGTTGTACGATTGAAGAACAAAAGATTGTGTACAAAGGTAAGTCGATCCCTGTTTCTGAAGCTGAAGAGCGTATTGCTGACCAGCTTGAGGTAGATAACCCAGATATGGATATCGAAGTTGACATCTACGAAGAAGACGATGAGTAAGGAGTGAGCCCATGGGATATTTACCTCAAGGACATGGCTTCATAGAAGTGATAACAGGTCCTATGTTTGCTGACAAGACTACGACATTTCTACGAGCTATTGAAAGAGCCACGATTGGTGGTAAAGTTGCGATGGTATTTAAGCCTGATGTAGATACCCGTGATGAGGAAGACGTAATTGGAACGCATAATGGTGACGGGTTATATGCTACGACGATTCCAGTGGACAACCCTAGATTAATATTGGAGGAAGTTGATAAATACCCTTCTGCTGATCCTATTGGTATCGATGAAGGGCAGTTTTTCTCTGATGAACTCGTAGATGTCGTTGAGATACTTGCGAACGCTGGAAAGCGCGTGATTATCACTGGAGTTGACATGGATTACCGTTGTCTTCCGTGGAGTCCCATGGATAAGCTTATGGCTGTTGCCGAAATAGTACATAAGCAAACTGCCGTGTGTGAACAGTGTGGTAAACCAGCTAGTAAAATACAACGATTCACCAACGGTAAGCTATCCCGATGGGATGAACCGACTGTTGTCATTGGAGATAAAGAACCAAAAGAACATGAAGAGCTAAAAGTTAAGCACTCTTACGAGCCTAGATGCCGTGACTGTTGGAAAACGCCACCTAAATTGTTGGGAGGAAACAAATGAACTTTTTAATTCTGTTATATGCTCACCTTATGGCTGACTACGTGTTTCAGAATGATTTTCTTGCTAAGATGAAAGGCAAAAACTTAATTATTCTTTTTACCCACGCTGGGCTTTGGACTGGTACCATCGCCCTGACTGGGCACCTGTTAGGTTATGACGTTGGGTATGTCGATATTAGCTTACTTTTTGTACTACACGCTTTCATGGACTATCTGAAAGCAAACTCTATTGGAATCTTTAGCAAACTGGATGGCTTAAAAGGTGGTCTCCTTTATGACCAACTGTTCCATGTTTTACAAATAATCGTATTTATGCAAATGAACTAGGAGGAATTATAAAATGTCTGAAAACAAAGCTGAATTAAACGTAGAAGAAACTGAACTAACACCTGAGGAACAGAAGAAAGCTGACAAGAAAGCCGAAAAAGAGCGTAAAAAGCTTGAACAATATTCTAAGTCTATGATTTCCCGTGGTGAAGCCTACCAAATGTCTAAATCTATCGCTGCTGAAGAGGTTGGATTCCTAGCTGAGTTCATGCGTGAGCCGTTATCTACGAATATCGTACAAACGATGGCGCTGGTTGACTTACTAGTTGCTAAAGGGCTTATCACGTTACCGGAGTTCGAATCACAACTTGAAAAGACACAAGAGAAGATTGCGAAGCAACAGGAAGCAGGTGCTGAGGATGGCGGAGAAGAAAAAGAGAGTTAATGGTAAAAGTAAAGGTTCAGGTTTTGAAAGGTTAATAGCGAAATTGCTCACCAGTTGGTCTGGTGAGCTTTTCAGCAAGGTTCCAGCTAGTGGTGGTTTACGATGGGGCAAAGACCACCGTGTGGCTGGCGATATTGTACCACCTGTCGATTCTGAGTTTCCTTTCTGCATCGAGTGTAAAAAGCACGAGGGCTGGCTAATGGACGACTTGATTAAAGGAACAGGCAATATCGTTAAGTGGTGGAACCAATGTACTCGTGACGCTGACAATATCGAGAAAACACCGTTGCTTGTCTTCTCACGTAATAGAGCACCCATCTTCTTCATGGTTCGCTATGAAGATTTTGTAAAGCTCTGTGATAACGGTAGCAACTTTACTACAAACTACTTGATAACAACTTTAGATAAAGGCGATGGGGAACTGGAATGTGTGGGTGTCGGTATCTTCGACGAGCTTTTAACCTTTGAAAAAGAGTACCTTTACCAAATTATATCGGAGTAAACAAGTGGGGCAGAATCCTTTCTGCTCCTTTCTTGACCAAGGGAGTAAATTATCCCTACGAAGACTTATATTAGATGTACTCTACTAACGGAGTATAACCCTTAAGGAGGAGAAAGTCATGTTTAGATTATCAGAAGAATTTATTGCGAAATACAAAGGAAAGCCAGCACCGTTTGGTATGATTGGTGGAGTTACCTATAAACGAACGTACTCACGACCTGTCTACAAGAATGGTAAGATGAAAGACCGTGAGGACTGGGTTGACACGATCCGACGTGTAGTTGAAGGTAACATGAACCTTGGAATTAAAAACGGTGACCCAACGGCTACAAAAGAGTGGGCAGAAGACGCTTTCCATTATTTCTACCACATGGCGATTATGCCTCCGGGACGTGGACTCTGGATGATGGGTACGGATTACGCTACTTTACGTGGTGGTGACGCGCTGAATAACTGCTGGTATACAGCTGTACGACCTCAGAGCTATGAAGATATCTTAATGTTCAGAAACCAGCAATACATCTTTACGAAGCGACATGAGAAGATGGTATCATTCCCATTCGTATTTATGTTTGACCGTGCGATGCTTGGTGGAGGGGTTGGGTTTGGTGCTAACCGTCGTAACCTTAACCAGATGCCAGGAGTTTCAACTAAAGTTAACCTTAAAATCTTCCTTCACGAGAACCACCCTGACTGGGATCGTATTAAATCAAGTGAAGAATACTCTCGAATTAAAGATATCTTAACATCTGATAAACAAGAAGTTCAAGAGCTAGTTGACAACGGTGGTGAATACTACCTAGCTACTGACGAGCGAGAAGGTTGGAACATTTCTGTTCGTGAAACTATCGATGGACACTTTACCGAAAAGCCTGAAGTAACGTTAATCGTTGACTTGTCTGCTATCCGTGAGTACGGGGCTGACATTAAAGGTTTCGGTGGAACAGCATCAGGTCCTCTTCCATTAATCGCGGCATTAAACGATGTTAACTACATCTTAAACTATCGTGTTGGAGGAAGAATGACGAGCGCTGACGCGTTGGACATTATGAACCTTTTAGGGCGCTGTGTAGTAGCTGGTAACGTCCGTCGTACAGCTTTAATCGCTTTAGGTGACGCAGACGACGCAGACTATGTTGAAGCGAAAAACTACAAGCTTGTAGAGCCGATTATGGAGAAAGATGAAAACGGTTGGACTAAATGGGAAACGAACGAATTTGGACGTATGGTTCAGGTACGTAAACCGTTTGAAATTGTAGTTGGTGAAATTGCGAAGAAACTTTCTGAAGGCAGAGTAGCTGTTGACGACCTTGCTGTTAATATTCAAGATTCAAATGACACGTGGGCACAAGCCGAGAAAGAAGCGCAAGAGCTTTTCGACCTCGCATTTAAGCAAGAGAATCACCGTTGGGCATCTAACAACTCTGTTTACACTCATGAAATGTTCGATGACCACCATTTCATCGCTGCTGGGATTATCGCGAACGGTGAGCCAGGAGTTGGTAACGAGTGGTTGATGAAGAACTTTGGACGTATCAAGGATGGTTTCCAAGAAGCTATCGATGGTGATGCTGAAGGACTAAACCCTTGTGCGGAGATTACATTAGAAAACGGTGAACCATGTAACTTGGTTGAGTTCCTACCTTTCGTTTGCGATAAGTATGGACTAGACCACAAGAGAGCGTTGGAGCTAGCTACGCAATATACGTACCGTATCACGTTTGCCGATTATATCTGGCCAGTAACGGCTCGTGTAATTGCTAAGAATCGACGTATTGGTGTATCGATTACAGGTGCCCAAGATTACTTCTTAGTAAAATATGGCCACTATGCGCTTAAAGAGTTCAAAGATGGAGATATCACTGAGCCGGTATTCCACCAAGAAATCGTTGACGAGCTAGATGGTTGGTATGAATACGTAGTAGAAGTAAATAATGAGCATGCTGTGGCGCTTAATTCTAACCCTTCTATTAAACGTACAACGGTTAAACCATCGGGTACAGTAGCGAAACTTCCGGGAGTATCTTCTGGTATTCACTGGCACTACGCGCCATACATGATTCAACGTATCCGATTCCATGAAACAGATCCTAACTTAAAAGTGTTGGAAGCTGCTGGACTACCTATTGAGAAAGCTCAGAAAGAACCTAACACGATGGTTGTAGAATTTCCGATCAAGAACGCGAACGCTGACCACCCAGCATTTAAGTCTTCTGGTGACGTATCGTTGGAAGAACAATTTGCTAACCAGTATCTATTTGCTTACGCTTGGGCTGATAACGCGGTTTCTGCTACGTTGACGTTCAAATTTGAAGAAACAGATAAAATCGAACCTCTATTAAAAGCTTACAATAATAGAATAAAGTCAACATCGTTACTTCCGTACAGTGGCAACGGTTACGTTCAAGCCCCTTGGGAGCCGATTGAAAAAGAAGAATACGAGCGACGTTTGAAAGAAATGAAGATGTCTATTGAAGATGCTTATGCATTAATTCCATTAACTTTCGAAGCCGATGAAGATATGTTAGATTCTGACTGCGCTGGCGGTGCATGTCCGATACGATGACCATGATAGCAACCTTAACGGGTTGCTCTTTTTTCATTTCAAAATAATTTGACAAAATGTTACAAAAACTGTTGAAATAGTGTAAGCCCCGTAGTATGATAAAGTTGTAGCCGAGAGATACGAAATTCAGGAAAGATAGAATAAGTCCCAAGGCTATGGTATATAATATGAGTAAGAAAATAATTCGAGTCGAAAAAGGAGAGAATTGAAAATGAAAAAACAATTTGAAATGAATGGTAAAAAATTCCCTAGTATGTTAGCTATCGCGAAAGAACTTGGTAAAAGCCGTATCTACCGTAACGACTTTGACAAGTACGGTATCAAAGAAGTATCTGCTGAAGAGGTTACTGAAGTTAAGGCGAAACCAGAAGTTGAAGCGAAGCCGGAAGTTAAGCCTGCTGAGGAAGTTAAAGAAGCTAAAGAAGTTAAAGAGGTTGAAGAACCTACTATAGAAGAAGTAGCCGAGGAAGAGGAGAAGAACGAAGCTCCTGAGCCGGTTGAAATGGATCCTAAGCCTGAAGCTGAAAAGCCTAAGAAGGAAGCTAAGTCTAAACTTTCTGACGAAGAGAAGAAAGCTCGCTCTGCTAAACGTCGTGCTGAGCGTCGTGCTAAAAAGAAAGCTGAACGCGAAGAAGCGAAAAAGCCAACGGCTGACCAGCTTGCTGCTGCCAAAGCTCTTCAAAAGAAAGCTGGCTATGACGATATCTGGGATTGGGCGGTTGATATGAAGAAGATGGACGCGGAAGAGGTTATTGACCTAGCGAAAGGCTTAAACCTAACTTGGGAAGCTCACGAGCAACCTAGAATTAACCGTATGCGTGTAGTAATGGCTCTACGTGAAGCATTATTCCCAGGAGAGAAACGTCCGAAAGTTCGTAAATCTGCGTGGCACGGTATCCCGAACGAAGAAATTGAAGCTCTTGCGAAAGAAAATGATTTAAAGTACGCGAAGAGTGAGGATCCTAAAATCACGAGAATGCACGTTATAAAAGCCCTAAAAGATGCAGGTATCGAAAGCCCTAGTAAGTGAGGGGCTTTCGTAACTTGAACGTAATAAAGGGAGCAGGAGATAGGCTGGCTGTACTAATTGGATGTAGCCAAAGTCGAAAAAAGTCGAACGGTAGTTCGAAAAAAGTACTAGACATATTTACCTAAAAAGGTTATATTTACTAAGGCGCTGAAATTTCCACCAAAAATAAATTGTTGACAACTAGGAGTAAACTTCTGCTAGTCGCCTTTTATTAGATGAAGCGTTAAAAAATTTGTATGAGAATTGAAAGGGGAATACAAAATTATGTCGTGGCAAAATCAAGAAATCAATTATGTGGTAATGTATCGTTCAAGAGTATCTGGAGCAACTAAAACGGAGTTACGTCGTACCGATTATGGATTTAAGCGTTTAATGGATACGTTAGCTTATCTTGGGTATGATGTTTCTGAAGGCTCTGAAGAGGTTCTAGTGACTAAGCAGAAGAAAGCTTGGAAGCCGATTCGTAAGGGTGGTTTTAAGAAGAAAGACGAAGAAAACGGTGAGATTAAGGTTTTTGGCAAGAAGTCGAAAGACAAGCCTTTATCTCGTGAGGAACGCGTCGAACAGCTTAAAGCTGAAGCGAAGGAGCTGCTTGACATATGAGTAAGGGTGTTACTAAACGCGGTTCAGACCGATTAAGAAGACCGTCTTTCAGCGATGAAGAAAAAGTATTCATCTTTGAATCTATTGATGAAGCGAAAAGCCGAGGGCTGGAAGTTAAAACGGTAATGGAGGATCTTGCCGATACTCTGGGTGCTAGTGTTAGCATGGTAAAGAACGCATTCTATCATAAAGCAAACCGCAAGGTACTTGATAAAAAGCCCGATCCGGTTGAATCCCAACTTTCTATTAATGAAGTTGAGGATGACGAGATTAAAGAGGTTGAAGTGAAAGAAGAAGTTAACGACGCACCTGTGGCTGAGAAGCCACCTGAGCGTGTTAGACAGATTGTAGATGTTAACTTATACGATTTAGTTAACGCGCAGTCTAAAGTTCTTCTTGACCGAATTGAAAACCTTATAGCCGAACGTGATGAATATAAGCGACTGTATGAAGCTGAAAAAGTTGAGAAAAGTCGTTTGAAGGAGAAACTCTTCGAACACTTTATGAAGTAAGACAATAAGAAAAAGAGGTGCTTGATATGAACGAGGAATTGAAGTTTATGGATGAAAAAGTGAAGCTGGTTGAAGTCGTTGGAACAATTTTGAAGTCAAGAACGCAATCAATCAAAGTGTTAGTTATTGAGAAGGACGGAGAAAAGTTCGTTTCGATTCAAAAGTGGTGGAAAAAAGCGCCAGAGGACGCTTGGTCTGAAGGTAAAGGGTTTCACTTTAACCATGATGAAACCGTTCATATCGGGCAATACCTCGATAGTGCGAAACAAATTGCTAACTTTGCTTAAGTTATGTTAAAAAGTATATAATATATGGGGGAATTTACGAGTGGAAAAAGTTCTGTTAACTTGGGATGACGTTTATGTACAATTCAATAATTTGGTTAAATGGGCTGCTGGAAAGGCTTACAGCGAGAAAGAAAACGTGGACAAAGCGGTTAGTCCTCAAGATTTGTATCAAATTGGGTTGCTAAAGCTTTACGATTGCTTCAATAAGTATAACCACCTTACGATGGAGGAGTTTAAAGCGGTCTTTACGAAAGCGCTCCTCCGCGCTGTAAGACGTGGTGCTAAGTACGGTGAAGAGTTTGACTATGAAGATGCGATTACTGGCGAAGAAGGACAACAAGACCAATACATAGAGCAACTTTACTTCAAAGAAGGTCTACAACAACTGCGTGAACAACTAGTATCTCCGTTAGCGGTGGCAATCTTAAGCGAGTTAATTGAACCGTCTCCGCGAACAGTTTATGAGGTATGGGCAGATTCTGCTCGTAAACGCCAGTTGAAAGAAAATCAAAATAAAGAAGTCAACCTTTCAAAGCGTACTGAAGTCAAAATGAAGCATATTCGTAAAGCTCTTGGAATTACTCCGAAGCAGTTTGATAAAGGTATCTCTGAAATCCGAAGAACAGCCCAAAGTGCATTTGTCTTAGCTTAACCAAAAACCGAATATTGGAGGAATTTAAATGTTAGTAATCGACCCAAAACTGTTAGAACAATTAGAAGGCTCATCCTGTTTCTCAATCGCTCATGATCCCAAAGCGAAAGAATGTAAGATGTGTGACCTTCAGCAAGAATGTGCGGCAAAATCTGCTGGAAATAACATGTTTGACAAAATTAAAGTTTTAAAGCCTGAAACAGAACAAGCTATGAAAGAAGCTGCCAAGAAGCAGAAAGCTCGTGAAGAAGAACCTAATGAAGATGGTTTAACGGCTCGTCAGATTCGCAAAATGCGTCGTAAAGAAGAAAGAGAACGTATTGGTATGCCGAATACGAAGAAGATGTCAGTTGACGAACTTTGGGCGTTGCTCGAAGAACGCGGTGGAACTTGTGAAACCTACGATACTGAGCGTACGCAAAAGATGCGCTTAACGATTGCGATTAAAGAAACGTATATCGCAGAGTACGAAGCTAAACAAAAAGAAGAAAACTAAATAACTTTTGAGAGTGGCTGTGAAGTCACTCTTTTTCATACAATCAGGAGGTATTTTATGAATGTTATCGAAGCGAACTCTTGTTGGGATGCCTACCTTAAAACGCTGAAAGCGTTGTTAGACTCCAAACATCTTGATCTTCGCAACTTGTTTCTCCAAGTAAATAACACCGATGACAACTATATAACATCGTTACCCCATGCCCCAGACAACCTTCCTTGGTTCCTGCGTGTGAACTCCGATGTTGTAGAAGGTGAACTTGGTTTAGGAGCTGGGCTGGACGTCCGATACGACCAGAAACGTTTGGGGAGAGTTAAAGGACACGGTTCCTATGATTGGGGCTACCGCGATGAAACCGGAAGACCAACCCAAGCTCTTTTAAATCTTATTATGGAAGATGACGAAATATTCCCAAATGTTGGGCGTGTTGGTGGTAATGGCCAGCTTCATTACGTTAAAGACCTTCTCATGAAGGATCCGACTTCAGATAAAGGCGTTGTATCATTTTGGAACTGGAAACGAGACTTGCTTGAATATACGAAAAGAAAGTATCTGTCACCAGAGATAGCAGGTGAGGAAGGCTGGTCTGATGCTCAGCACCAGCGTGTACCCTGCCCTGTCTCTTGGCATTTCACCGTCTCAAAAGAGGGCGTTAATAACAACGTTTATTCGCGTTCGATGGTTTGGGATGACCATATTCACGATGACATGTTTCGATTTATCGAGCCTTGTAAATGGATAGGTGGCCACCTTCGTAGGAAGTCTGGTATCTTTACGCTAACAACCAACCGGCTGTGGGTTAAGAACTTTGAAGGTGATGTACGTGAACGGCTGACTGATTTATACGACTTCTGGAGCGGTCAACCACCTATCAGTAGTTATTATGACCCAATCGACTTCCCTTTATACGAAAAAGTTGAAGATTTTGAAAGAGACTGGAAACTAAAAGAGCTAGCGGAACAGGATTACCGGCTTGGAGCTTTTGAAGAGGGTGACAAGAAGCTTGACTTGATTAGCTCTGAATACTATAAGAACTGGGTGCGAGTGATTAAAGTAGCGGAAATGACGATATCCCATCATCATCTAGGACGTATGTTCAGACGTGGCATTCATAGCCGTGGAACGAAGAGAGCTATGGAGTATATAGATGAGTATACGTTAATACGGGCTGTAAACGACGTACAGGGCATATACAGAGTTCAAACCGTGCAGTGGATAGTTAACTACTATTTACGTGCGAAACTCGATAGCGACGAATATAAGACGTTTTTAGAGCTACTACCAGAAGAGCTACGAGAATTAACTCTTTTATCGTCTCTGCACCGCGTTAAAGAGGCAATAACAGAAGATGTAATAAAAGATATCCGTCCTGAATATCTTAAACTGAGCGAAGATTTCAGAAGCAAGGTTGTTCAAACAAAACTACCACCAACCAAAACGATAGGAGAAGATGAAATGCGTAATCCGATTAATACTGATGTTAAATCCAAATTACTTGTAGTTGACCCATATGCTGGTGAGCGTGTGAACCGTAAATACCCTGCTTACATTGCTGAGTTGAAAAAGCGCGGTGAACTAGATATCTGTTATTTCCCTGTAGAGCCTTTCCACCGTAGAGAAAACAAACGACATGCTACCCAGCATGCCATGGAAGCCTGTGTAAAAGCATTCGTGCCTATCTCGTTAGAAACGAGACAAGAAATTCCAGCTTGGGCTATCGATGCGTTGTCACGTGATAAACGTAGTGAAGCGAGAATCCAGATAGCTTCGATGGACGAGAAAAAGCAAAAGGTTTTATATCCATCGATGGCATCACCTGAAGAGCTTTTTAATTCGGTTGTACGTTGCTTTAACGCTGGTATTTACGTAGTTGTAAAGACTGCACCAATTATTCCACCTATTATGACTCCACACGATGTATTCCGAGTAGTTGACGCGGTACGAAGTATTGCTAGCAGTGTGGAAATCTGTTTCGCTTCGTTCGATGAGTCAGAGTATCCTGATTTAAAAGCGCGTGTGAAGAAAAGCGAGGTTGCTTTTGATGACATGTACGAGCTAGCTGAGGGAAGATACTTTGTTCGCCAATCATATCGACAAGAGTTCATTCGAAAGCTTATGCTGTTCACACAAGGGCAAAAGCTAAAACTGGAAGTTGTAAAAGAATGCTCTATCGAGGACGGAGAGGTTACAGGAGTGTTGCGCTTCGGGGAGTAAATTTCCTCGAAGTTGGTTATATTAGGTAATAAGTTAAAGGAGGAATAGTTATGAGTGAAGTAGAAGTGGTGCGCGAGTCGATTAAGATGGAACGTGTTGATATTATGGAAGCGATTGAAAGTGTAAAGGAACTGCCCACTGGTTTGAAGTTAGTAAACGTGCGAGGTACGAATGGCTCAGGTAAATCGACGATCCCGTTACAGATGCTGGCTAATGACCGCGAAGCGTACATGCTGACGTTAGAAGGTAAAGATGTTGCAACAGTTTTCCCTTCTTACGGATGGTTAGCTCTTGGTAAATACCGTAATGCTGCTGGGGGGCTTGATACAGTCCGTACAACCGACGATATGAAGCGTATCTTGCAGTTGTGTAACCAACTACCGTTTAATATCCTAATGGAAGGTATCTTGGCTTCAACCGTATATAGTACGTACTCTGAGTTGTTACAGAAATACGAGAAAGTCAACCCTTTCCGTAAAGCTGGTGTAATGAGTATTGTTAACGATATGGACGTTGTTAAGGCTCGAATCATGAAGAGAAATGGAGGGAAACAAATTAAATTTGAACAAGTAGAATCGAAATGGAGAACAGTTAAGAAAAACGTTCAGAAGTTTAAAGATGATGGGCTAGCTAGTTGGGAAACGTCAAACCAAGAGATTGCGAAAGAAGAAACACTTGACTGGTTCTTTAAAGAGTTGGAAGTGAACATGAAAGATGCCTAAATCTGAAAAGCTACTAGCAGTTGAAAGGGTTTATGGGTTACCTATTGAGAGCGTCCTTAAGGATTACGTTGAACAGGGTTTATACGCGTCGAAAATAACAGCTGAAATAAATGAAAAGCTTAGTGCTGTTGGAGAAAAAAGCGTAACCATAAGTTTCACAAGACGACAACTAAAGAACGCAGGTATCTCTGCTCCAAAGCCGGATCGAAGTAAAATATCAAAATTAGCTTCAAACACCCCAGAGGAACTTGAACGCAGAAGCAAAGCTATGAAAGAACGATGGCAACGCGATGATAGTCTGCGAAACAAAGTTAACAAAAGCCTAGAGGAACGCTGGGCAGACCCAGCTTATGTTGAGTTTATGTCGGTTATGAGTCAAAACCTCTGGAGTTCAGCTGAACACCGTGATAACATCGCTGATAAATCGAGGGAACAGTGGAATAGTGGCCATGGTGAAGTGGTCATGGCCACTATTAGGGAGCTTTGGAAAGATGAAGAGCACCGTGAGAAAATGAAAGACCTAACGATAGAACGCTGGAAGGATCCCCATTATCGTTCAAAGATGAAAGAGGTTATAAAATCCTGTTGGGCTGATCCTGAGTATCGTGAAAAGGTAATGTCCAACAGTGGGAGAAAAGATACTAAAATTGAGTTAGCTGTGAAAGACATACTTGAGTGTCTTAATATTGAATATGAGCATAACGCTTTTCTCTCTTTTGATACCTTTTATTGCTTTCCTGATTTTAAGATAGCAAACAAAATAATTGAGTGCCAAGGTGATTTTTGGCATGCTAACCCAGAGATATACAAGAGCATCGAGGATCTTTCAGAAGTTCAACGAGTAAACGTTGAGCGTGACAAGCTAAAAAAGAAACACTATGAAGAGGGTGGATATGAAGTGTTGTACCTGTGGGAAACTGATTTTAAGAAAAACTTAGTAGGTGTCAAAGAGAGTATTAAAAACTTTTTGGAGGTGAACATGGGTGGTTGAAGTAGCTCGTAAACCGATTAAATTAACAAGATACGATATAAACGAGAAAATCAAAGAGCTAACCAAAACGGCTGTGTTACGTTTTAAAGAGAAGAATTTGAAGTGTGTGAACGTCCGTGGCTCCAACGGCTCTGGTAAGTCAACGATCCCTATTAAGATGCTTGCTGAAGATAAAGGAGCGTATATCCTGACTGACAGAGGTAAAGACGTAGCTACTGTACTGCCTAACGTTGGATATGTACTCCTTGGTACATACCGAAATAAAACGGGGGGAGGTGATACGTCAACGTTTCAAGACAAGGAGTATACCAAAGAGATTCTTAGAAAGCTATGGGTAACACCTTTCCACGTTCTCTTTGAGTCTATGACTATCTCTGCTTCCTTTACGTTTTGGGCACAGGTGTTCAGCGAGTTTGCGCACGATTTAGCTTTTACCAACCGCCAGATAGGGGTAATGAGTATTATTATTCCTTTAGAGGTAAATGAGCAACGTATAAAGAAACGTAATGGTGGTAAAGATATTAACATGAAGTACGTGGCTGGTAAGCTACGAACTGTTACAAACAACGTAGAAAAGTTTACAGCTATCGGTGTTCAAAGCTGGGCTGTTGATAATACTAGTGTAAGTCTTGACGAGGTTTATGACTGGTTCCACGAGCAAGTAAACGAGAACATGGAGGGATTAGGATGAGTTTAGCAGAGTCGAATAACAACCCGTTTGTAAATTATGGTGAAGTACCAGACCACGAGTTTTTACTATCTATGGAAAGAAAGGTACGTCCTCACTGGGAACCTCAGTATATTAATCTACCTGACGAAACAGTGAAGCTACGAGTTGACCCAGCAACTGGAAAGCCACTGTGGGAAATGTATTTTGAGAATATGGTTGAACGTCAGAATATCTGGTATAAGCGAGTAGTGCTTGGCCAGTCAGCCCCGTGGACAACCGATCCTGTCATGGGTCAGTTCCATTTTACGAATGTTGATAGAAAGTTAGACCGCGTAACGCTCTATTATATTGACAACGTACTTCCTAACCTTAAAGACAACGATGAGTCTCGTAAATATCTATTATTGAACACGTTCATTTACCGTTTGTTCTGTCGTATTGAGACTTGGGATGTTATCGGTTATCTTCATCCTGAAACGTTCGAAAGTGACTGGGATAGAGCTAAGACCAACCTCCGTGCGCGTCGTGAGTCAGGTGAGCCGGTCTTTACATCGGCTTACTACGTTAATGACCTAAAGGTTGCGAACGATGACCCAGCGACTAACAAGAATAAAACAGAGAACGCGATTAAACTTATCCAGTGGATTAAAGACAACCTTGAAGAGCTTTCTGCTTTCGTATTCAACCCTGCGAACAATATGGAATCGGTTGTGGAGTATCTAACACGTATTCCTGGCATTGGCTTATTCAACTCTTATGAAGCTTGCTTAGACTTGGGGATGGTAACAGAGTTCACTGGTATCCCATTCGTTGAGTGGACAGCAGACTATTTCACTAATGTCGGTCCGGGATGTAAGCGCGGTATTGATTACGTATTCGAAGACAAAGGAAACATGAGCTACCTTGACATTGTGTACTTCGTTACGAGTGTGTATGAACACGAGTTCAAGCGATTAGGCTTAAAGTACCTCTTCCAAGAAGGTACGACTGAACTGGATTTACGTTGCTGTGAAGGCTGGTTCTGTGAGTCTAGTAAATACTTTAACTATTGGACTACTGAGAACGGGTATGACTTCGCTAAAGGTAAACGTCCGAAAAAGAAAATGAAGCTCCAAACCGACGATGTTAACTGGTTGAAGCCAAGAAATAAGTAATAACACAGTCACCTCTATATTACTACTATGGAGGTGATTTCTCATGGGTAAAGAAGCAAAAGACTACTTGCCAGGATTAGGCAACGCATTTCACGTTAAGAGCGATGAGATTGACTTTGAACCACAAGTTCAGGCTAACTCTACAGCGACTGACGTTGCTGGTTTAAAAGCTGACCTTAACGCGTTACTAGCGAAGCTACGTGCTGCTGGTGTAATTAAATAATATACTTACAAAGACTTCCTTCGGGGAGTCTTTTTTTATTGACAGCAGGGAGTAAATTCCTGCTGTTTTCGCTTTTATTAGGTGTAAGTTAATAAAGGAGGAAACGTGATGTATACTTTTGCAAACGAAAACCCATCACAGCTTTGTATCGATGCCGCATTTACGGTACTTAGACATGGTAAAGAATTAGCACCTAGAGGAAAGAAAGTATTGGAGTTACATCCGGCTGCTGTCGAGTTTTTAAAGCCGACTAACCGCGTAACTTTCGTAAAAGGCAGAAAAATCAACCCATTCTTCCAACTAGCTGAAAGCTTTTGGATTTTACTAGGTAGAGCCGACGTTGAGTGGCTTACAAGATATAACGAAAATATGAAATCTTTCTCTGATGATGGAGTTTACTTTAATGCTCCTTACGGTGAGAGAATGCGCGCTTGGGGATTACACCGCGCGTCTGGTGATGTCTTTAACCCAATTGACCAGCTTCACGATGCGTTCCTTAAGCTAGAAGCTGATCCTGATACGCGACAAGCCTTTGTAACGATTGGCGATCCTCGCTATGATAACGCTGACTATACGTTGGGCGGTGGAAAAGATATCGCTTGTAACCGTGAGATTTACTTTAAGATTCGTGATGGTAAACTAGACATTACGGTTTCGAATAGAAGCAACGATGTTTGGTGGGGTACTTGGGGTGCTAACTTGGCTCAGTTCTCTACGATTCAGGAGTATATGGCGTCTATGTTAGGCGTTGGTATTGGTAAATATACGCAGTTCACCGATTCTCTTCACATCTATACTGAAGATTATGGTTCTAAGATTACGGATGATGTTTTAGAAGCCTATGGAATCGAAGACTTTAGAAACGTTGCTGAAACGCCTGAAGTTGAACACTTCGAGTTCGAAAACGAACCGCGTATGGAAGTGCTTGGCTTTGAAGAGGGTGAAGCGCTTATTCGTAAGCTTGAATACCTTGTTGAGTCACTTATCCACGTGAACGATAACATCGTAAATACAGAGATTGCGTATAATACGATGAACATTATTAAAGGTAGTCCTGATCCGTACTTCCGTATGACGCTTTATGCTATGATGGCTTATCGTGCTCACAAGCTAGGTAACGCTGAAGTTATGGTAGAAGCTCTACGCCTAATGGCTGACGGGCAGTGGAAGCTCTCTTGCTTATTCTTCCTTTATAATAAGTATAAAGGTATCGAAGAGTTTGAAGACTTATATAGCCACTATACAGACGCTCAAAAGGCGTATATCGAAGGTAAATAAGTTGCGAGGGGTAAACTGCCCCTCATCCTATAAAACGTTCTGGAGGTAAATGATATGGCTAAAACGAAACAAACGATTACAGGTGATTTGATTATTGGTGTGGATTTCGACGGTAACATCACGACTGAACCGGATATGGGTAAAAAGTTGGTGTTACAACCGAATTGTAAAGATGTTCTGTTGAGTTGGTGTGAAAAGGGTTATACGCTCGTATTATGGACGTGCAGAACAGGTCCGAGTTTAAACGAAGCATTAAGCTTTCTAGTTGAGAACGACCTGTACCACATCTTTACGAGTATTAACGACCAAGTTCCGTTGGTTGTGACAAAGTACCACCCACATGTAGCTCGTAAGTTAGGGGCTGACATTTACTTCGACGATAAGAACGCGATGACGACTGTGAACTGGTTGGATTATGCGGCATTCGTTGAAGACAAAATTAAACTGGAAGGTTGGGTTATTGATGGAGCGACAACAGAAGGTGCATACTAATGAAGATTGGATTAAGTTTAAGAAAGAGATTCACGACAAGCTACACGATATGCTTGATCCGCAGTTAGTCGCTGACATCACGGTTGACGAGCTTGTAGAGGTATATGCTAAGTTGCCTTACGTGCATCCTGAAATGGAGCTTAGAGAAGACAACCTTCTCATGACGACTGTATTTGTTTACCTTTCTGAAATTCAGTATAAGAAAGAAGGCACGTATGGCAGAAGCTTCTGCAAGCGCGGAGAAATGGACATCTTCTTTAATATGGCTCGTAAGTTTGACCGATTAGAGAATATGATGTTGCACGATAAGAAAGACGAAGTTGGTGAAGGTAAGACGGACACTGTGGGTGACGAAGCGAACTATGGTATGCTTTGGATGACTTACATTCTTCGTGAGAAACCTGAACTATTTAAAAACTGGTTGAAAAATAATTTCTGACAGCTGGGGGTAAATTGCTGTTTACTCCCTTTTATTAGGTTGTAAGCTCGATAAGGGCTAACATATAAAACTATAATCCTTTGGAGGTAACAAGAAATGAATAAAGAAGATATCGTAAAGTACATGGCAGACAACTCAGACAAAGCGTTAACACAAAAGGAAGCAAGCCTAGCAGTAGACTTATTCCGTGACGCAATTAAATCAGGTTTAAAAGCAGGCGATGATATCAACCTAGTTGACTTCTTCACTTTAAAGCCTAACGGACGTCCAGCTCGTAAAGGGCGCAACCCTCAAAATGGTGAAGAAATTCAAATTCCAGCTTCTGTTAACCTGAAGTTCAAACCAGCTAAGAAGCTTGCTGCAACGGTGTCCGAGTTAAATCCAGAAGATTACATGAAAAAGAAGTAAGCTAGTTTACTTATCCAAAAAATAATCGAGTTCTTTCGTACAGTTGACAATATGATGATATGCTAATTATTTCGTTCAGGTTAGGGCTGGAGCTTATTGCTCCGGCTCTTTCTTGTTCAACGGAGTAAATTATGTCTTTTCTCCCTTTAGTTAGATAGGAGGTTGATTAAATGAATTGTGATAAATGCGACATTTCCAAAACGTGCGTGCCCTGCTTGATGGGTACGGGTAGGAAGTCGGCTAAGATTATGTTTGTAGCTGATAATCCCACTGACTTCGAGAGTGATGATGGTCTGTGGATGAATGGTAAGGCTGGAAACCTTTTCCGTGACCTCCTAACCCAGATAGGGCTTGATGTAGACAAAGATTGCTACTTTACAGGGGCTATTAAGTGCCCGACCCCTTCAGACGATAAGGGCGTGCAAAGACAGCCTTCAAGAGACGAAATTGCGAACTGTAGTCCGTATCTTGACGCTGAGATTAAAATAGTAAACCCTGAAATTATCGTTCCGATGGGTAATGTAGCGTTGAAAAAGATTATGAACAAAACTGGTATTACGAAGTTCCGTGGTAAGGCGATTAAACAGGATGACCGCATTATCTTCCCGATGGTACATCCTACGACAATCTTCCGACAGCCGGTTCACGCGAAGAACTTCACAACCGACTTAGGAAACCTTGGTAAGCTGATTAAAGAGGGTGATGCCTTCTTAGAAAAGAAAGAGGTTGATTACAGATATCTTGAAACGATAGATGAAGCGATAGCTGAGATTGTTAGGTTGAATACAGAAGCTGACTCTGACATTATCGTATTTGACTTAGAGACCACTGGACTTGACCCTTTCCGTGATGACTCAAAGATTGTCTGTATCTCGTTAACCGATAAGACACACTATGGTGTAACGATACCTTTAGAGCATCGTCAGTTTACTTGGGCTGATGAAGAGCTTTACCGGCTTAAACAGCATCTTAAAGAGCTTATGGAAAACCAGAACGTTAAGAAGATGGGACATAACGGAAAGTTCGATACGAAGTGGTTGAAAGCTGTCTATGACATCGATACGAAGGGCTATGCGTTTGACCCGATGGTTGCGCATTATATCACTGTTAGTGAAGAGCGTGGTGGTCACGGGCTTAAAGAGTTAGCGTGGGAGCTCACCGATATGGGTGGGTATGATAATCCTCTTGACGACTACAAGAAAGAAAATGGGATCGTGGGTAACTACGATATGATTGACTGGGAAATCCTTCGAGAATACGCTGCTGCTGACGTAGACTGTACAATGCGTTTATACGAAGTCTTTAACCCGAAACTGGGCGAACACGAGAAGTGGCCATCCTTATTCGAGTTGTATATGGAGTCTTCTGAAGCTCTGCGTGACTTAGAGGTAAACGGTATAAAGCTAGATAAAGAGCGTGCTGAAGAGTTCCAAGAGCTTTACTTGAAGAAGATAGCTCAAATTGAGGATAAGCTTCGTATGTTCCCTGAGATTGTCCAAATAGAGCGCGAAAAGCAGGATATGTTCGAACGTCGTAAGCTAGAAATGAAGAAACCAAAAGAAGACCGTGACCCTGAGATTCTGAAATGGAATAAGTTTAAAAACTTTAAATTTAGTTTCAGCTCACCTAACCAGTTGCGAGAACTTCTATTTGAGAAGTTGGGTTTGGACACTCCATTCCTGACTGACAAAGGTAAGCTTAAACCTAAAAGCCAACTAACGATTCAGGATTACTCAACGGGTAAAGAAACGCTAGCATACTTAGAAGACAAACACCCTATTGCTACCTTAATGAGTGAATGGCGTAAACTAGAGAAAGTTTATGGAACGTATATAGCTCCTGCGGTTGACTGGATTGGTAACGATGGGCTTGTACATCCTAGCTTTAACTTAACTGGTACAGTAACTTCCCGTTTGAGTTCAGAGAAGCCGAATGCGCAAAACTTCCCACGTAAGATTAATAACCCTGCGGAGTTCGGATATCATTACGGTCCGAAAAAGCTATTCGTTAGCCGGTTTGGCGATGAAGGCGTAATCGTACAGTTTGACTATTCTCAATTAGAACTTCGTGTTGCCGCAATCTTTTCGGGTGACCCTAACCTTATCCAAGCATATCGTGATGGAAAAGATATTCATAGATATGTCGCGTCTAAAGTACACGGTATTCCTGAGGAAGAGGTAACAGATGACCAGCGTACAGCTGCGAAAGCCGTTGGTTTCGGTCTATTGTATGGTAAAGGAGCGCGATCCCTAGCACAAGATATGGGTGTGTCTCTTGAAGAAGCTGAAGACTTCATCGCAAAATACTTCGAAGAGTTTGTTGGAGTTAAGCGTTGGGTTGACGGAACGAAAAAGCAAGTTAAAGAACAGAAGTATGTTGAAACATTAGCCGGTTTCCGTCGTAGACTCCCAGGAGTTGACTCAAACGACAGAGGTATTCAAGCCGATGCCTTTAGGCAAGCGATTAATAGTCCGATTCAGGGTTCAGGTTCATCTATGACTCTTAAATCTATTGTTCTGATTAACAGTATGTTTAAGAAGTTTGGCTTGCGTTCTTGCCTTGTTATTACGGTTCACGATAGTATCGTGGCTGACGTTTATGTACCTGAGTTGAAGAAGGTCTACACGATTATGAAACACGTTATGGAGCATTTGCCTTTTGATTGGATTACTGTTCCAATCGTATCTGATGCTGAGGTAGGGCGTGACTATGGTTCTCTAGTTGGCATCGACGACATCGAAGAGGTGTTAGCAGAGGGCGTATTTGAATATATAGATAGAAAAGTAGCAGAGAAGAAAAAGAAAGATTACGAAAAAGCCGGAATACCTTTGTTGGCTACGGAGTAAAAAGTTGTTGACTCTCCTTATATTAGTGTATATAAATCGAAAATACATAAATAAGGAGAGGTTTACTATGTTTACTACGAAAGAACTACGAGAGTTGAGAAAGAAGCGTGACGCGTTCATCATGAAGAATGCTGAACAGAACATCGAGGTGAAATGCACTGCCAAGTTTATTCGTTTCTGGGAGGAACGTGGGTTTGAAGTTTTAACGAAACAAAAAATGCGATTAATTGGTTGACAACCTAGAGTAAAAAGTTGTTTCGTCGCTTTTATTAGGTGTAAGTTAAGAAAGGGGCTTTGCGAAAATGATTATTAATCTGGATGATTTAAACGTGTTAAACGTCAAGATTAAGCTAGCCAACGGTGAAGCGAAAGAGTTTAATATCCGTGAAGAACTAGCGATTGACGAAGGTGATTTGACCCAGCACTTTATGGAACAACCAGGAAAGTACGCTTGGTGGAGTGCGGTTACTGAACGCCTAAAATTACAGCGTGACTTGGCTGATCAAAAGCTTGAAAGAGCTGAAGCCCGTGCTGATAAGCGCGTTCGTGTATCTCTTAAGGAAGAAGGCATCAAAGTAACAGAAGCGTTTGTACGTACTCAGATTAAAGAAGATGAACAGTATATTAACGCTTTAAACGAGTACAACGAGCTGAATAAGAACGCTTCAACTATGGAAAAGGTGGTAAAGGCTTTTGAACATCGTAAAGAAATGCTTATTAGCGTTGGTGCTCATATCCGTGACGGTAATGGCAACTCTGGCGAGGTTCGTACTAAAGATACTTCAAAAGGTAGTCAGAGCGTAGCTGATGACCTAAAAGCTAGAGCAAAGATGATTACGCAACGAGAAAATTAACCAAGTTAATAACAGCTGTACTCGTTTTCTGCGGTGTCTAGGTCAGATGAGGATAGGTTGCCTCCCCTCAACCGACAAGTCCGGAAAACTTCCTCGTCTGGCGCAGACACCGTAGAACGCGGTGTCCTGTATAAACCTGATAAAAACTTGACAAACACTGGAGGAATTAGAAGATGGCTGGATTAGATATTGAAGCTTTAAAACGTAAAATGCAAGAGGTAAAAGACAAACAAAGTGGTGGCGGACGTGCTGACTTTTGGAAGCCGAAAGATGGACGAAACGTTATCCGTATTTTACCTGCTGCTGAGGGCAAAGAATTTTATTCTGAAGCAAAGGTACGCTATAACGTGGGACCTGACAGTAAAATGGTAACGATCCCGTTGGATAGCTCACCTGCTAACTGCCCAATTCACGAATACGTTGATAAGCTTTGGAAAACGAAGGATCCTGATGATGAGAAGTTAGCGAAGCGTATGAAAGCTTCTAACCGTTATTACTTTAACATTATTGACCGTTCTATCGAAGAAGGTCAAGAGGGTTATGGTGAAGTATTAGCTTATGGTTGTGGCTCTACTATCTTTACTGACATTCTTGGAATTATCGTAGATCCTGACTATGGTGATATCACTGACCCAGAAGAGGGTTATGATATTATCATTACTAAATCCGGTAAAAAGCTGGACACAGAATACAAAACGAATGCCCGTCCGAAGCAGACTCCGATTGGTATTCCTGATTGGAAAGAAAAGCTGAATGACTTAGAAAAACTGGCCACTCCTCGCGATTACGCGAAGCGTTTAGCTATCTTAACAGGCGATAACACTTCTGACGATGATAGCTCAGACGACTCAAAAGGCACTGTAGGAACTTCTTCTGAACCAAAAGACGAAGAGAAGAAAGCAGAGAAAAAGCCTGTTGACGAGAAGCCTGTAAGCTCTGAGAGTACAGGTGGTAAGTCTGAAGATGAAATCGAAGCTGAAATTGCCGCGATGTTAAACGACTAATACTTGAAGAAGAGGTGACGATCCTGTCACCTCTTTATTTACATGCTAAAAATGGAGGTCTGTGACGATGGGAAGTAAACGTAAAAAAGACAAAGAAGAAAAGAATGTAATCACTAATGAAGAGGATTTTCTTGCTGATTTAACAGCTGACATAAATAAAGAGTTTGATGATGCAGGCACCATGCTACTAGAAGGTAGTGCTGTTGGTGACGTTAACCATTGGGTAAGCTCTGGCCACCCAATAATTGATAGTGATGTACTTGGAAAAGGTTGGCCATTTGGACGGGTTGTAGAGATATTCGGACCTGAATCAAACGGTAAAACGACAGTTGCCTTACATGCTATCGCTGAAACGCAGAAGCTTGGTGGGATTACGATTTTCTTAGATTCAGAGCATGCTCTTTCGAAAGAACGTGCGAAAGCTCTTGGCGTTGATTTAAAACGTCTTATTTATGCGCAACCAGGAACGATGGAAGACATCTTTGACTATGTTGAGAAGATAGTTGAGAAGATTAAAGCGCGTGACCCTGAACGTCTTGTTACTATCGTATGGGACAGCGTTGCTTCTTCTCCTACACGTTCGGAGGTTGAAGGCGATTATGGTGACCATAATGTAGGTATTCATGGACGTATCATGTCACAGGGCTTCCGTAAGATTACGAAACTAATAAACACAAGTAACACCCTATTTATTTGTATTAACCAAACGCGTGACAAAATCGGTGTTATGTTTGGTGACAAAACGTCAACTCCGGGAGGTAAGGCGTTAAAGTTCTATGCTTCTATTCGGCTGGATGTTCGTAAAATCGGTATGCTTAAAGAGGGCGACAAGGTAGTTGGTATCAAGTGTAAAGCTATCGCGAAGAAAAACAAGGTTGCACCTCCGTTTGGTGAAACAGAGTTCCACATTCTATTTGCGAATGATGTAGCTGGTATTGACCAGTATAATTCTATCTTAGAAGAATCACAAAAAGCCGGTCTGCTTGGTGACACAAAAGGCTACATGCACTACAAGGATAAGAACTATCGTAAGAAAGAGCTTGTGAAGTATTTCCGTGAGAACCCTGAGGATTGGAAAGCGATGGTAGACACTTACATGAGCGTAAAGTAAAAGAGATGCCTGAGCTATGATGCTCAGGTTTTTCTTTGACAAAAATCAGGAAAAGTTGTTGAAATCATATGTTATGCATAGTATGATTAACTTGTAAGATAAATCGGAGAAGAAAAAGGAGACGATGGAAATGACAAACTTAAAGTATACGGTATCTAATAAAGTAACAGGTGAAACGGCTAGCTGGGAAGGCGAAGCGAAAAACGCGCATAGAACTCTTCGCAAAGAACTTCGTACAAATAGCTCAATCTTTGACGGTAACATGGATAACACTACTATTTACGTAGAGGGCGCTGACAAAGAACTGGCTGACAAGTACTTCGTTAAGGGCTACGCGTACCTTGCTAAACTGGTAACTGGTAAAGGCTTAAAGAAAGCCCCTAAAGCCGAAAAGAAAGCTCCTGCTAAGAAAGAAAGCGCGAAGCTAACAGAAGGCATGATGAAGCGAATCAAAGAAGCTCACGAAGATGGCAGACTGACAGTCCTAGAAGCGAACTTCATGAACTACCTGATGACGGATGGCTACTACGCTGAATACACTTTCTCTGACGTAACGGTTGAAGATGTTGCGACTGCGCTAGACATGGACATGAAAGTTGTGAAGGGCGTACTTGGTAGCTTGGTTAAGAAAGAATACCTCTTTACTCAGCCGGTTAACAAAAACGAGCTTGACATTATCTACGCTACTGATGCTGGCTACGAGTTAAGCGATGAATACGAAACAAACTGGAAACCTCAAATGTGGTAAGCGCCTGATGGCGCTTTTTATTTTGCCAACTCTGCAAAGGGTTGGCTTTTCATACACATTCTTTTCTGAAAGTGGTGTCACAAGGGAGAACTTTCTGCTGTTTAGGCTTTTATTAGGTGTAAGTAAGAAAAGGGAGGTAAAGGAAATGAAGATTATAATGGATGGTAATAACTCCGCATTCCGTGCGAACGCGACGAATAACCTGACGATGAAGAACGGTGAACGTGTTGCGGCAACCTACGGTACGTTGAATATGATTCTCTCGTATTTGAAGAAGAACGGAAGTGGTTGGGTAAATAAGTTGCTGACAGCAGCACAAGACCAGTTGCGTGACCGAACGGCTATTGTTGATGAAGTAATCGTATGCTGGGACGGTGGTAAAAGTAAGTTCCGTAAAGCTATCTACAGCGACTACAAAGGGCATCGAGAAGTTAAACGCAAAGAGTATACCGATGATGAACAGAAGGCGTATCACCACCTCTTAAACGAAATGGAGAACCTTCACGAGATCCTACCTCATTTTGGCGTAAAGTCTCTTAAGTTTAAAGGTTGGGAAGCCGATGATTTAATCTATCTTTCGAATAAGCTAAAAGCTGATGGTGAGATTAGCATTATCGTATCGACTGACCGAGATATGTTACAGTTAGTCGATGACACAACGTTCGTCTGGTCACCCGTTAAAGAACAACTTATCACGCCTGAGACGTTCCTTGAGTTTACTGGTGTACCAAAGCGTCATTACCTTACGTACCGCGTGCTGGTTGGCGATAAATCGGATAATATCGATGGTATTCATGGTATTGGTGACGCGAAAGCTCGTGCGTTAATCATGAAGTACGGTGACTTGGCTAGTATTCAAGCTAATCCACAAGAGCTTATGAAGTCAAAGGTTAATGCTCGGATTATAGAGAATCCTCAGCTGCTGGAACGTAATATGAAGTTGATGGATATGAACCTTATTCCGTTTGGTGACATTGAAGAAGTAGCCGAGAATATTCTGAAGACACCAGTAAAGTTTGAATCAAGTATCGTGCGAGTGTTCTTTATGAGTAAGCAGTTCGTTAGCTTCATTAAAGACTTCTCACAGTGGGAACTATCATTTAAGAATTTACATTAATTGGAGGAAGACAAGATGACTATTTCTGTAGAGAAAACGATTGAATTATTTGGAGAAGAACTAAATCACTATAAATCTGATAAGTGTGTAGCTAACGGGGTTGTACTTCACATGGCTCCTGTTGGCGATTCTGGCTATTATGTTGGTACGTTTACTTGCTACGATGCGAACGGGTTGAAGAGTGAGAGAGCTTTACCGTTTGATAAGTATATCCGCGTTGTAAACGAGATTGAAGACCTTATTACACCGTACCAAACGAATACGTTTACAGGGCGTTTAGTTGGCCATAACCCAACTCCACGAGTACGTGAGTTTCTGTACACGAAGAAAGTTCACCGTATGTTCTTCCTTAACGAAACGAACGTAATGAACTTTGTTAAAAACTTTACAAGTAAAATTCGAGTTGACGCGCGTGCTGCTGACGGTATTGACGTGTTAGTAATCTTTGGATAAGGGGAGAATGACAATGAATAACGAACTTCACAGAGACATCGAAGAAACGATTGATGAGATTTTAGCTCGTAAGAGTGTAATCTCTGAACAGAACGCGTTTAAAAAGGAAGCCATCGAGCAGTTAGAAATGCAGATGAAATCGAAAGGCTTAAACTTCTACCAAACTGAAACGCCTGACGGAGAGATTGTAAAAGTCACTCTACGTGACGTTGATAAGAAGAAGCTTGATAAAACGGGCTTGGCTGAAGAGCTAGACGTTGAGAAGTCCGACTTGGACGCAAAAGGGCTTGTTCGATTAACAGAAGAAGGTGTGCTAAAAGAGGTAACTATTGACAACCATACGATTAAAACTACTAAAACTGAGGTTAAAATAAAAAAGCGTAAGCCAAAGAAAAAGTAATGGAGGCACACTGTTTCGACAAAGAACAAGAGGTGAATTTGTAAATGGGCATCTTTAAAGATATGCTTGAAAGGGCGCTGGCAGAGACTAACCAAATTAACAAAATCGATTCCAATGCGTCGATTATTGCCCGTGATTACCAAAAAGAGTTTACCGAACTCCTTGGTCAGCCCGTGATTTGGACAACTAAGAATAATGTGAACCTACGTGCGCCCCAGCTTGTAGTGATTGAGCAAGTATTTCCACACTTTGTACTCGTTGTGAAAACGTCGTACAGTGTGGAGGGTGAGCGATACCTTATCCGGTATGGCATACCCTATCAATCCTTGTATTGTAACCTAGATGTTTTTGAGAATCTTGACTTTATTGAGCCAACCGGAGGTGAAGAAGATGAGGGACGTGAACAAACTCTTTGAAGATTATAAGCCGTTGCGGTTATCCTTGTACAAACGATACCATCCGATGCTCAATGATAAAGAAGATAAAGCCGACCTACTAAGTCAGATTGACAATCTCTTTGTACGGTTAGTATTTGAATGGGATCCCAGACGTGGAGTTGACCTCCCGTATTATTTGAAGCGTATGTTAAGCTTGCGTGTTCACCACTACGTTACGAAAACAATTGGTATTAAGTCGAAAGAAGTTCTTTCTGAGAGCTTCACGAACGACCTTATCAATTATGAAGAAGAGAGTGCGGAAGACTGTGTAGAGTACGAATTGATTGAGAAGATAGCGAGCTGGAATGATGATTTTGTTCTTGGTAAGAAACAAAAGAAACTTTTCGAGGGCTTAATCAGAGACCACCGACCACTACGCGATATGGCGGAGGAGGAAGGTGTAGACGTTTCTATCCTGCATACCCGAATGCACTTCCTGCTCAAGAAGTTACGTGCGCTAGCAGAAGAGGAAGCAAAGTTAGAGGAGGATTAACCTCCTCTTTTTATTTTAATCACGTTCTCTGTAAAGGAAAACGTAAAGACTTATAATTACAACACTACCAAGACACATCATCGTTAAACCATAACCCACCTACTCACCCCTGTTCGGCTCGAAACAAACGTATAAAATCACCCATATTGTTGCGAATAATCCAAAGATAGCTCCGTAAACGGTAACGATAGTGAAAAGCGTATATAAGAAAGCTCGCACAGACTCTCACACTCCCATCAGGAATTTACCTGCCTCCATAAGAATATACCCTATGATTAGATAGCCCATATTTCTTTACCTCCCCTTCGTTAGCTTACATTTATTATTACTCAGGCTCTCGATTATATACGGAAAACGTGAAAAAGTTTTTTCCTTATGAATTAGTGAGAAAGTAGTTCTCTTCCGCGTCTTCTTCGCGTATGCTATGGTATTCATACCTAGCAACGTAAGAGATTTACAGGCAAAGATAACAGGTAAATAAAGGTAAGCTTGCGATTCCCCACGAAATAACGTGAGGGAATTTTTCATGTCAAAATGTGAAAAAAGAGGAATCATTTTTGAACTGTGTAATATGATAGAATTATACCTAGTAAGTAGAAGGAGGTAAGCGCGGTGGGGTTAATTGGTTTCGTTCTATATATTGTCGGTTTTGGTTGCGTAGTTAAAGGCTCAACTGACTTAATCGTTGGTAAAGCTCGTAAGACCAAAAACAAGGGGGAATAAGAAAGTGATGAAAAAACCTATGGAAGTTTTAGACTTTAAGTCATTTGTGAATAACAAGTACGTTATAAAGAACGAAAAAGAGTTAGTTCGCTACGAACGAAAGAAAGGTATCTATAAAACGGTAATCCGCGTTGGACTCGTTTCTATTACTCTCCTAACTTCTCTTCCTCTCCCTCCTGAAGCCGTATATGCTGCGACAACCCTAGCCGAAGCTGCTCACGAGACGCAAGGCAGTACTTGGGATAAGCTCGTTGGAAGCATGGTGAAACTCTTAGACCCTGTGGCAAAAGTATTTGGTATCATAGCCGGTATTGCGATTATGACTGGTAATGGTAAGATTGGTATTGAAAGGCTCTTCTGGTTATCGATTGGATATCTAACTGCCCGTAAAGTTGAAGACTGGATTAACTTCCTGAATCGTATCTAAGGGGGATTATATAGATGAAAACGTTTATTAAGCTTATCGAAGTCGCCTTGTTTAGTGGTATTGTAATCGTGGTTATCAACTATTTTATGTGAGGTGTCGAAAATGAAAGATGGATTTTATACGATGAAAATGGTATTTGCTCAACCGGCTGTTGAAGTAGCTTCCCGCGTCGGTACGATAACAAGCCAGTTTGGCCAGCAAGAGAAGTTTAGAACGCACGTGCACCACGGTATCGATTACGCTTGCCCCACGGGTACAGAAATCCACGCGCCTGTTGATGGGATTGTGTCTGCTGTGAAAGATTATGGCGATGTAAACCTTGGTAAAGCCGTATTTGTTAAGATGGAGGATGGCCAGCAGTATGTTGTTGGTCACCTAAGCCAAACGAAAGTCGAGGTGGGTGAGCATATCGAAACGGGTGAGCTCCTAGCTCTCTCTGGTAACAGTGGACACTCCACCGGTCCGCATCTACACTTTGGGGCGTTTAATAAAGATGGTGGCTCTATCGATCCTGGAAATGTACCGTGGTCAGCTTTCGAGAATAGTGATGTTGCTTCGAATACGACTGGTAACGTAGATTTGGGTGGACTTGACCCATCGAAAGGCATCGAGCAGATACCCGATGGTGGTTGGTTGGGGCATGCTGGTAAATGGGTTGGTGAGCACGTACAAGGAGGAGCTAGCTGGATACTTGAGCCGGTTGGGCACGCTATCGGTGAAGCGTCGGTGGCTATACTTGTATCATTCCTCCACGCTTTACCTTTTATACTGGTAACTGGTGGGTTTATAAGCTTTCTATTAACAATTATCTTTGCTCACCAAAAGCCTTACTTTTATGGGTTGGGTATGTGGGGAGCTAGTGCGATACTAAGGGGGATTTTCATTGAAACCGGAATCTAATGTCGAGCCGTTGGATTGGAGAATAGCTTTTGGGTTGGTGGAAGTAAAAGCCGACCCTATCTCCTGCTTTAAGATTATTCCTGATAAATCAATTACCAACTATTCCAACTATAAGTTCTTTAAAGATATGTCAGAGCTAGAAGGCATAAACAACATACGTGAAAACGCGAAGAACGTTGGAAACGCGCTGACAGGCAAAGGGCTTAAGTTCGTGTACCAGCTCCAGAATAACTATATCTGGTACGAGGTGGTTATCCGTGGTGGTGAGATAAACTTTTATGTACTGTGTAGTAAGCCGAACGAAAACTTTGTAAAGGTAAAGCTGGAACAAACCTTCCCGAATGCCCCAATAGAACTGGTTGACGAAGCCGAAACGATGATGCCAGAGGAAAACACTTCCATCGCTGATTTAAAACTCCAAAGACATAACTTTTTCAGCCTACGAACAAACTATCAAGAACAAACCCAGCCCATCGAAGACATTCTTGCCTGTGCAGAAGATGTCCAAGAAGGGGATATACTTAAGTTCTCTCTACGAGCTCAACCATACGATAGGAATTACTGGTCTTATAAAGCTGAGGAGTGGGAGGCACAGGTAAAGAAAGGTAAAACACCGAAACGTATGCGAATAAACAAGCAGGGAATGATTAATGGCGTATTTGGATTGAGTGACATCGCTTTCCATAAGCTAGGTGAACTATTCCGTGAGATTCACCATATTGCTTTTCGTAAAGAAGAGAAACGACAGATTATCATTAGTCGTTCTGACTTCGATGCTCGTGAGATTGGAGAGATAACGAAGCAAACGAACTATAAGATGACTGCCCCTGTATTCCGTGCCGATATGAAAGTTGCCAGTCATAGCGAGTCCGAGAGCCGACGTGTGCTGAATATGAAGTCGTTAACGAATGCGTTTGTGGATGTGAAAGACTCGAATAATGGACTGGTACGAACAACCATCTATGAGAAGCCAGAGAACGCGTTACAAGAAACGAAAACAGGTTTGCTTAACAAGATATTTAAACGAGAGAAAAAGCCTAAAAAAGAAAGCTCAGGGCTTAAGGAACACGCTTGGAAGAGTATCTTTAAAGAAGTTAATAACCACCGCGTTTCGCCCTTCTCAGCTTTCGATATCGATTTTAACATCCTATGTGATAAAGAGTTAGGTAAATTATCGATGCTACCAACATCGAAGCTCCAGAAGCGTTTGAACGATAAGATGGACGCGTTGACCAATACTGAAGCCCCAATCCCAGAAGAGTTCCAAAACGAAGTAGGGGTGTCGATTGGTACAGCCGAGCTAAAGGGTGAAAGCTACCCGATAACGATTCCAGTAAACAACCCCGATGAGTTTTACAAGCCGATTGTTTCCTCTGGTATTATGGGTGCTGGGAAGGATACGTTTGGTACAAACTACGTATACGAATGTGCGATGCAGGGTAATGGAGCTGTGGTGCTTGACGTAATCGATGAGGATGACCGAGGTATGACTGACTCATTACTAAAGGTGTTGCCTCCTGACCGTGTGGTGGTCTTAGACTTCTCCGATGAGGAATACGTTCCATACCTTGACTGGGCTGAAGCCGTAACGGAAGATACGAACAACCGTTTTAATAAAAGCAAATTCGCGAGTGAGTTGACGAAGTTCTTTGCTGCTGAGGAAGAAGCTGGTATTCAAACTGAAAGATATCTACGTGAAGTGGTAAAAGCGATGCGTGGTGAGTCAGTCCTTAAGATGGGCTTGCTAATGACTTCACAGACCTTACGTGAAGAAACGATTAAGCGACTGCGTGACCAAGGCGACCTTGCCTGTGCGAGCTTTTGGGAAGCGTATGGAAATGAAGGAGAAGGTAGACAGAAGCAGATTGCCGCACCGATCCTAAACAGACTTCATAAGCTTAGTGGTGACGATGCGTTAAAGTACCTATTCGCTCAAAAACCTACTGGAAAGATTGATTTTGATAAATGGTTAGGCGAAGGTAAAGTGATTCTTTGTAAAATGCCGAAAGACCTGTATACTTCGAACGGGATTAAGACGCTGGTACACTGGTTAACGGTAAAGGTTTGGTTAACCAAGCAAAGACAGTTCCGTGAGAAACGAATGACGGGTACAATCCTCGTACTCAACGAGTTGCACCAGCAGATGACACCAGGATTGCAACTCTCGTTGGAAGAGATTTTCCCTGAATCACGAAAATTTAAACTGGGTGTTGTTACTTTATTCCACGACCTGAAACAAATACCAAAAGACTTATTTGACATAATGGAAAGCTCTGGAGCGAACTTCGTTATCCTAAAGCAAGACGGTATGAAGGCTTGGAAACGCTTTGAGCACCGTATTAAAGAGAGCTACGACCTCGACGAGTGTATGAGCATCGTTAACCACGAAGCTGTGATTGGATTTAAGATTAATGGAAAGGAACGGGTTATTCGAGTAAAGATGAACCACACACCAGAGAATCGTGGAGCTAAAGTGTACGATAATAAATATTTGGTCAAAGAACACGCGAAAGCCTATTTCCAGAAGATAACCGATGTTGAAGCAGAGATACAAGAAACGGAGTTATTACTGGTAAATGGATTCAAAAAAGACAAAAAGAAGAAATAACAAGTATACTGCTGACTTGTATGACGTATACTAAGATATGCGAAACTACCAGAAACTGTTGTAAAATGAATGAGTCAGTAGTATACTCAACTTATAAAACAAGCGAAGGAGATGTTCATGATGGGATATCCGAGAAAAATGTGGGGTGGCGTTGAGTTTTTAGGCGTAAGAAAAGAAAATAACTATAAGGTTGTAAAGCTTGGAGCAGATGAACCGGCTGATTTACTTAAGAAAGAAGCTGTTGACAGAGCGAAGCTAAACATGAAAGACAAACGTTATAAGTACGTTGGGGCGGAAGATGACGTTGCGTTACATGGACAGAATGAATTAGCAACTAGAGATTTTTATTTTATTAAAAAATAGGAGGAACCAACCATGAAATTCAAAAACTCGAATAAAAACAGTATTATAATGATGATGAGTGAAAGAGAGCTAAAGAAATACCCGAACTTCAAGAAGGAAACAACGATAGTTGACCAGAATTTACCAAGAACAGTCGAGTCAGCAGAGAAAACCATATTCGTTGATAAGAAAGCTATCAAGCTAAAGATTAAAGTGGAGCAGGAAGCCGATGTATTTAGAGCGAAGTGCGAAGCGAATAACTTTAAATTTACTGTTACGAAAACCCGTGAAATCCGCAAATACGACGTGTTCAGGAAGATTGTTCAAAATTATGATGAAATTGCGAATAAAACTGTTGAAATGTGAGTATCATAATAGTATGATAAGGTTGTAAGATAAACCGAGTGGAAAAAGGAGAGGTTGTAAATGTTATATTCTGTAACTTATAGAGCGGTTGGTAAAGGTAAAAAGACAACTATAGTAAAGGCGCGTAACGAAGAATTAGCGGCAAAAGCGTTTAATGATCCGTCAGAGGTTGGTAAAACGGCTGAGATTAAAGAAGTTAAGAAAGCGAAGAGTATTCCTAAAGATTGGTATATAAGCTTCCAAAAGGGGCGTGAGGGCTTCCCGTTAACGGGTAAAGCTTCTGGTGAGGTTAAGTTGAGCGAAGTTGACACGGTGACGTTGGTTGTTGGCGGTAAACGAAAGGTTGAAGTTAAGATATCTGAAATCACTGGAGCGTTTAAGCCAGGAAAAGATAAAAAGGTGATGAATCGTGGTAGTTATTGAAGCCAGTCCTAGTGACTGGTTTTTCTTTTGCAATTTTTTAGAATTGTTGTACATAAAAGAGTAAAAAGTTGTGTTCTCCCCTTTTATTAGATGTAAGTTAGTTAAGGCGAAAACGAGAAAGACGAACGGCTTAACTAAATAAATCTGAGGAGGAAAAGATTTTGGCTATTAATTTGTCTAAAGGTGGTTCGATTGACCTAACGAAGAATAATCCTGGATTATCCAAAGTAACGCTTGGGTTATCTTGGGGAAAGGCTTCTTCCGGTGGTGGACTGCTTGGTGCTTTATTCGGTGGTGGTAATTCTGGCGGTGCTATTGACCTTGACTCAGCTATCTTAATGGTTGACGATGCAGGTAGAAAGTACGATTTGGTCTACTTTGGACACCGTAGAAGTCAAGGTGTTTATCACAAAGGTGATGACCGTACTGGTAATAATAAGTTTGGTGACTATGACAACGAAGAGATTGAAATTGACTTAAATAAAGTTCCGACGCATGTTACAGAGCTTAACATTATCGCTCATATCTATAATGCTGGAAGTAAACACTTTGGTCAAGTTAAGGGCGCGTATGCTCGTGTGTTAGAAACTGACACTCGTAACGAGCTAGTACGATACAACCTTGACGAGCAAGGTAAAGGCATTAAAGGCATGGTTGTTGGTAAGGTTTACCGATACCGTGGAGAGTGGAAATTTAAAGCTCTTGGCCAAGGTACTTCTGAACATAACTTAAGCAATATCGTTCGTACTATTTTATCATAAAACTAACTATTATTGGAGGAATTTATAATGGAAAAATTTACTGAGCGTGACACTAAAAAGGTAATTCTTGCTGGATATGAAAAAGCGGTTGAGGAGTTAAAAGCTCTTAAAGCTGGTAAGTTCGATCCTGCTGCTGATGCTAAACAAAAAGCGGTTGCTAAAACGGTTGCTAATGCTGATGAAACGGCTACTGGTACAAACGTTGAAGAAACAATCTTAAATCTTAAAAAGCAACTTGGAACTGTGTTAGATGGTATCTCTACTGACATCGCGAACCAAGTAAAATCGTACTCTGATGTCCAAGAAGCTATCAAAATTAAAGAAGCTGAGCTCAAAGAGTTGTTTGCGATTGAGAAAGAAGCGAACGCGGTTGTTGCTTTAATCAACGCGAAAGAAGCTATTGCGAAAGATTACGATGCAGAGCATGCTGAGCGTGTGGCTAATGCGAAAGCTGAGCTGGAAGCTGTTAAAGCTGAAATTGCAGATGCTAAAGCCGAGTTTACTGCCCAGCTTATCGAGCAAAAAGCTGCTGAACAACAACGACGTGAGCGTGAGCAAGAGCAATATGATTACGACTTCGCTAAGAAGAAACGTGACCGTGAAGATGCGCTTGCTTCTGAAATTAAAACGAAGAAAGCTGAGTTCCAAACTAAGATTGACGAAATCAATAAGGACATGGCTGAGCGTAAGGAAGAGCTTACGAAGTATGCTCAAACGATTAACGAGCGTGAGAAAGCCGTTAAAGCGCAAGAAGAGTCTATTGCTAGCCTAGAAGAAAAGCATGCTGAAGCTATCGCAGAAGCGGTTAAAAAGGCTAAGTCAGAAGCTTCAACGAGCTACTACTCTCAAAAAGCTATTATGGATAAAGAAATGGAACACCAAAAAGCTCTATACGAGTCTAAAATTGAGTCTCTTCAAACTTCTAACGAGACACTTGTTAATGAAGTTGCGCAACTTAAAGAGAAACTTGAAAAAGCGTACCAACAAGTACAAGATATCGCTAGCAAAACTATCGATAACTCTGGTGACAAGAAGGTTATCAACCAACTTGAACGCCTTGTACAGAACCAAAAAGCTTCTAACTAATTTCATAGGCTCGTGTAGTGCGAGCCTTCTATAAAACTACTATAATTGGAGGAATTTATAATGGCTATCAACTTATCTAAAGGTGGAAATATGAATTTAACGAAAGACAATCCTGGATTATCTAAGGTGACTGTTGGTCTTGGTTGGGATAAGAATAAATTCGTTGGCCAAGCTTTTGACTTGGATGCATCGGCTACTTTAATTGGTGCGAACGGTAAACGTGTAAGCGATGAGCACTTTGTATACTTTGGTAATCTGTCGTTCAAAGATGGCTCTGTTGCTCATACTGGGGACAACCTTACTGGTGAAGGTGATGGCGACGATGAGAAAATCAAAGTTGACCTGAAAGCTGTGCCAGCTGACGTAGAGAAGATTGCGATTGCTGTTTCTATCTACCAAGCTAAGGATCGTGGTAACCAAAACTTTGGTTCGGTTGAAAATGCGTTTATTCGTATCGTTGACGATGCTACTGGTGAAGAGCTAGTACATTACGATTTAGATGAGGACTACTCAACTGAATCTACTGTAATCTTTGGTGAACTTTACCGTAACAACGGGGACTGGAAGTTCAAAGCTCTTGGTCAAGGTATCGTTGGAGAAATTAACGAACTAGTAGCATTCTTTGCTTAAGTAAACATCGGGCTTGTCTCGTACAAGCCCTTCCTATAAAACTATAAAAATATCTGGAGGTAACTATTATGGTTGTAAACTTATCTAAAGGCGGACGCGTTGATTTAACAAAAGGAACTAACATCACAAAGGTTAAGGTAGCTCTTGGTTGGGACACGAATAAGTATGATGGCTCTGCTGACTTTGACTTGGACGTTGTAGCTTTCTTAGCTCAAGGTAATGGTAAAGTAAAAGGTGAAGCAGACTTCGTATTCTATAATAACTTGGTTCACGTATCTGGTGCGGTTGAGCACACTGGTGATAACTTAACCGGCTCTGGTGATGGTGATGACGAAGTAATCTATGTTGACTTCACAAAAGTGCCTGACCACGTTGAAAAGATTGCTTTCGCTGTAACGATTCACGAAGCTGACTCACGTCGCCAAAACTTTGGTATGGTATCTAACTCGTTTGTACGTGTGGACGATGTAACGAATAATGCGCAAGGGATTCCACTAGTAAACTTTGACCTTGGTGAAGACTTCTCGATTGAGACGAGCGTTGTAGTTTGTGAACTTTATAAACATGGTAACGATTGGAAGTTTAACGCGATTGGTGCAGGCTACTCAAACGGGCTTGTTGGCTTAGTAAGAGACTACGGGTTACAAGCTTAATAATCAACTAGAAAGCTCTTTAAGGAGGTGATATCATGGGTCTATTTATTGGATTAATCATCGGTCTTGTATTAGGTGTTGTTATTGGAGATTACGCTGGTGCTGACATTAAGAAAGCGATTATGAATCACAAAAATAAACGATAAGAGAATGGAGATATGTTGACATGGAAGTATATGTTGGAATAATAATCACGCTAGTTATCATGGAGGGGCTGTTGTCTTTTGACAACGCCTTGGTACTAGCTACTATGGCTGGTAAAATTAAGGATCCGAAGTTGCAAAAGAAAGCCCTAACTTATGGTATGGCTGGCGCGGTTGCGTTCCGTGCGCTGTTTATCTTCCTTGGTGTTGTCTTAATTAAGTTCTGGTGGCTAAAAGTATTGGGTGGGGCATACCTACTTAAGTTGGCTTATGATCACTTCTTTAAGAATGAAGATGAGGACGAGGATGGCGTACTAGATAAATACCAAGATACGTTACTTCATAAGTTCTTACGTAAGTTTGGTGTTCATCTATCATTCTTCTGGTCAGTAATTATCTCCATTGAGCTTATGGACTTAGCTTTCTCAGTAGACTCGATCCTTGCGGCATTAGCTTTATCTGATAAATTCTGGGTGCTTTTAGTTGGTGGTGTGTTAGGTATTGCGATGATGCGTGGTGTCGCTGGCGTATTCATTAAGCTAATCGAGAGAGTTCCTGAAATGGAAACGACTGCATACCTGCTAATCGTAATTATCGCGGTGAAGATGTTACTAAGTACGGTTCATAATATCGCTGGATTGTTTGGACATACGATGGTTGAGATTGAGATTGGCCACGGGTTATTCTTCGCTATCCTTGGTGCTACGTTCCTTGGTACGTTCGTTGTACACTTTATCCGTAAGCCTAAAACTAAACAAGCATAATAAAAAACTCTGGCTGAAAAGTCAGAGTTTTTCTTTGTCAACAGGCGTAAATTGTTGTGTAGAAGGCTTTTATTAGATGTAATTATTAATAGGGAGGTAACGAAATGGGACACTATGACTTTGTATACGAAACGCAAACGAACAAGGATATTATGAAACAATTAGAGTGGTTAGAATCAAGAATGGATGTAGTTCAGCTTGAATTTGCTGACTTGAAGGTTGACGCTAAAAACGTTAGAACGCTTCATGGTAAGCGTGTGGTTAACGATGCTCTTAAGCAGGTTGAAAGAGATAGAGAAAAACTTAAAAAGAATATCAAGGATACTAAGGTACTCCTGACAAAGCACGATGATGGCGAGCAGATTACTTGGGCTGACTTACATGGAGGTAGAAGTTAATGGGTGCTTATGATACTCCAACTCAAAAGTGTCCATACTGTGGCACTGAATGTGAATGTGACTGGGTTGACGTAGGTGTTGGGATGGTTCAATGCGGACCGTACCACTGTGAGGTCTGTCACGCTAGTGAAATCGGACCTGAAAAGGGTAAATGGTACAAGCTCGAAGAGGTTAACGGTGAATACAAAACTATTTGGCTTGAGGGCGCACCGTTTAACGATAACGAGAAGAAGTATGGTTGGTACGATCCTGAACGCGGTGGAAAGATTTCTCCATACGCGAACACCGTTGGAGGTAAGTTGGTTGACCACATAACTGCTAAAGAAGCCTATAACATAGGATTGCTAGATGAAAAGGAGATTGACAATGACTAAGGTAATTTTATATGTAACAGAAGATAACTTCTATGCGTACCGTTCAGGCACTGCGTTCCAAGGGTACTCTGACAGCCCTAAGATACCAACGTTTGCTGTATTGGTTCCACCAGAAGCGATAAAAGATTACACGAAGAACTCTGGATATTTTATAGCAAAGGTACACCCAAGAGAAAAGTGGTAAGGGAGAGATAGTTATGTGTAATTGTAAACACCAAAGCCCAGTGGCTGATCATCGAGTAAAGTATGACGGAACGTTACGTGAAGTATACGTTTGCGAGAACTGCGGTGAGGATATCGAAGAGGGCTTGTAAAAGCTCTCTTTTTCTTTTGACAAAAGTTGAATAAAACTGTTGAAATGTGTAATAATAAATAGTATGATAAGTTTGTAAGATAAACCGAGTCATAAAAGGAGAGGTTTTAAGATGAAATATAAAAATGTAGCTGGTGTAAACGTAATGGTATTTGGTTCTGTGGAAGAAGCGCGTGGGTTTGTTAATAAGCGTAGTCAATTGGCTATCTTCTTCGCAGAAGAAACAGAAGTATATGTAAGCGTGGAGCTTGACGCGTTCAAGCTAGAAGTTGCAGGCTATCCAGAGATTCCAGTAAAACGCGATTATGATTTTGTGGGGGTGAACGAGCTATGATGGTTCCGTTTATCGTTGATGGCAGGGTAGTTTGGGTAAGACAAGAGCAACTAGATAACTACATAAAGAGCCAAAAACAAGAGTCTCAGAAATGAGGCTCTTTTTGTTTGTCAACACAGGAGTAAAAAGGTGTGATGTAACCTTTTATTAGGTATAAGTTAAGAAAGGAAGATGAAAATGAAAGAAACAAAGTTGCGTGTAATCGCTGGGCGCTCTGGCTCTGGGAAGTCGTTTATTCTCGCTGATAAGGTCTATGAAGCTTCTAAGAAGGTTGACGTGCTTGTTATTACTGATAATCCGAAGCACTTCTTTAAGCGAATGGGCTTTGTGTGTGGTGTAGAAGAGTTAGAAAGCGTAACAGTAATCCATACCAACGATTTCACTAAGATTATGGAGAAGCTTATTGAGCGTGGTAGAAACTTTGATAAGATATTCGTTGACCAAGAAATGCACTTTATCGATAACGATGAACGACGTATCTTACTTGGTTACGTTATCGGCTCTGGAATGGACGTCACCGTTACGCAAACAACGAATATGTATGGTACAACGAGACGAGTGACGATATATGAGCAGGGGTATTGTGAAACGTTGAACATGGTGGAAGAATATTCCCAGAAAGAAGTAGACGCCAAGATTAGCCTGTGGACGGGAAAAAAGTAAGTCGGGTGTATTAGTATTAAAAATCGTTTTAAACGTCTTAGAAACGAAACTGAGAAGTCTCAGACATATAAAAGGAGGTTATGTTAGTGCAAGAATCGTTAAAGCTTTTACGTAGCGAACGTTTAAAGAGAGTTAAAGAGAACTACGGGAAGAACCTTTATAAGATTGAGAAACGCTTTATCAACCCTAAAAACAATGCGGTTGTTCGTATCTTTGAAGAAGAGTTGCTAACTCACCAAGGTAAACCAAGCTATACATACTACGGTATGTACGTAACAACTTCTGGTGAGCCTATGTGGTTCTCTTCCGTTGAGTATACGAAAAAGGTAAGAGGGGCGAAAGGGTTCTTTGGTGATGGCCAGCGACGAATTAACGTTTGTAACTGTGCTTATAACATCGATGAGTTCCAATATGTCGAGCTAAAGAAGGAGAAAGCCAAATATGAAGCCTGAGATAGCTGAACGGGTGATGGAAATTGCTGATTATGTTATCAAAACGAAATGTACAGTACGTCATGCCGCAAAGGTATTCTATACGAGTAAATCTACTGTACAACTTGACTTGGCTGTAAGGTTGCCTAAGCTCTCTGAAGAGAAAGGTAAGATAGTAAACGATATCATGTTTGACAACTGGTGTACGAAGCATATAAAGGCAGGGAAGGCAACCAGTGCTAAATGGAGAAAGATAAGGGAGGCAAAGAAAAATGGAATTATTCACGAAAGTAGTAGCCATTAATCCTGCCCTAGCTGGGCAGGCTGTACGCTTAAAGGGTGAAGACTTTGATAGTGTTTATCTTGTTCAATCGATTAATAACGCCAAGCAAATGATTACGTTTGTTAATCGTAGTGGTGGAACGCTTAAGCTATCGATTGGAGATTTACAGTATAAGGTTAAGATGTACATCCTCACTCAAGAAGAGCAGGTGGACACTGACAACCCAGATGAACCGGAAGATGATTTCCTTAAAGGGGTGGATTTCTAAATGATTCATAAAGTTAATCTTATAAACTGTCACAATACCACAATTAGTAACTCTCGTATTGAAGCTGGTAAAGGTGAAGGTTGTCTTAACCTAGTAAACTCTGGTACGATTATGATTCATGGAAGTATTCTGGTAAACAAACCAATAAATGTAGGAAATGGAGTGACTATTCATGGGAAAAATTAATATTACTGCTGGTCAAGATAAACGCGTTGAGGTAGCTTTGGAGTTAGCGAAAGGTATGAATAACCTTGCTGAAGTAATTCGAGAGTTAAAAGCTCCAGCCCCAAGTCAGATTAGTATGAGCAACATTAACATTAATACGAAAGAAGGGGAGTCAGCTATTGATGTAACGGGCGATGAAGACTTTGAAGAGGATCGTAGTGAAGGCTTAGATTATGAAGATGACTACGAAGACTATGACGATGAAGATGATGATGAAGAAGAAGACTTCTGCGATGATTGCATGGAAGAGCGTAGCTATTGTGAGTGTGTGGAGCCTAAAGTTAACTTTGAAAACCCACACGTGATAAACGCGATTAGTAATATGTATAATGTACCACCTAGCGAACTAGTACACGGTGTACAGAATGCTGGTACGGATGATGAGTTTATCATAGAAGATGCTGGGAAGGGTACTGACTGGAAAGCGTTTATTGATAGTCAAGAGGATCCTGAGCACTTTAAAGTATCTCTGTCATCAATAGTAAACCGTTGCGCGATCCGTTCAAGAAGATACCAACATAATCGAGGTAAACGTAAATGAGCCAACACTTACACGATGTAACAACGCATAAAAGAATCGTAGGAGAGAAGATGACGCAAGTTGTCTCTCTTCTAATGACTCGTGCGATTGTCCACGATAACTCGAAGTTCTCTCCGGAAGAGTTTGATTTATTTGAGAAAACAACGGCTAAGATGAAAGATATGGAGTATGGTTCTGATGAGTATAAAGCGAGTTTAAAAAGTATCAAACCAGCTATCGACCATCACTATGCTGTAAACTCTCACCACCCAGAGCATTACGATAATGGTATTAATGGAATGGATTTGCTTGACGTTGTTGAAATGGTGTGTGACTGGATGGCTGCTGTCCAGCGAAATAAGAATGGAGATATCTATGAAAGCTTAAAGATTAATAAAGAACGATTTAATATCGATGACCAGCTTTATAGTATCCTAGTAAATACAGTACTATCACTGGAGGGGTTAAAATGAGTAATCACGCGTATATCATCGTAATAGGTAAAGAAGATGGCACGGCTGGGTTCGTAGGTATGGAAGATGAAAGCAGTGTATTAGAATACATTTATAACTCTGACGATGTTAGAACTATCTTCCGTATCGATGAGTATGGCCATACGACTGAAGTTGAGCGCGGTGTGAGATTAGTAGAGAAAAAGAAACAAAAGCCAAAGTTTACGATTGGTGGAACACCTTGCTATGGTATTCAACCGATTGGTGATCCTGTTATTACGAACAGTAGTTGTAACCTTGGTGAAGTAGCTGAACCACCTAAGAAGAATCCAATTGCGAAGGTATTTGTATATGCTGATGTAGTAGGTGGTATTAATGAAGAGCATGAGAAAGCGTATGCGTTCTATGAGGAATTAGTAATAAAAGAGCTAGCAAAAGCAGGGTATGACGTAATGACTCAAACGCGTAAAGCTGTGTATAATGGTTATCTGGTTAGTGTGCGCGATAAGAAGTTTGTAGCAGAAGACAGAAACGCGACCCCATCTTGGAAGCTAGCACTGGCTGATGCGAGTAAGAGTATTCGAGATATGGATGGTATTGAAAAGCATGTGGTGATCCTGCTATCTGGTGGTAAGTATGATGTATCAACAGAAGCAATCGAAGGGCGTATTGCTCACGAGATAGGTGTATTAGCGAAATATGCTGATGGTATTATGTTATACGAGTATGGTGGTGGCGTGAATGGTGCTGATATGTTTAGAGTAGTACGAGAAACGAAGTATAAGTTGCCTGACCAAGAACGATATAAAATCGACCTAGCTTATAATACAACGTTGGACTATGTGTTTAAGCGAGATAACGTTCATTTACCAAAACCAGTACGTGAAGGAGGAAAACAATAATGAAAAGTGTTTATATAATCGTAGACAAGCGTAATGGTAGCTCTGTATTTGTTAAATGCACTAATGAGGAAGATGTGTTGACGCAGATATCGTTTCATACGCACGATGTACAACATATTACACAAGTATTTGAAGATGGTACAACGAAACAGCTAACGATTGAGTTTGATGGAAAGCTGAAATTAGTAGAGAAAAAGAAAAAAGAAGACAACGTAAAGCTAGTAATGGATGGTACAGAGATTAATACATTCCAAGCGTTACCTGTCTACCCCCACCTTCATAAATTCAAAGAGGTACTAACACCTGAAGAAGCTGATGAAGTTATGAAAGATGATCCTTATGTTACTGAAACAATAACGAGTGATGGCTCAAGGTATGTAGATGGTATTCCTGTGTTACCTAAGAAGAAACCTAAGATGAACGTTATTGTATTAGCTGACGTAGTAGGTAACTTGAAGACTGCTCATAGAGAAGCATATGATGTAATTGAAAAGTTATTCTATAAGAAGATAGCTGAGAAGGGCTATGATATTAACCTTGTGAGTAGAAGGGCGTTAAAAGATTCTTGGAGTACTGAAGTTCATAAGCTTGATCCGTTCCCTGTACAGAGTGGGCAAGAAAGCAGACCGGCTTGGATTAGTGGAATAGAAGATGCGAGACACCTGCTGTCCAATAAGAAAGATAACCCAACGGCTGTACTATTGCTGTCTGGTGGTAAATACTATACTGGTGACACCGGAGCGATTAAAGGTAAACTTAAACAACTAGCGAGTGACGTTGACCATGTTCAGCTATACGAGTTTGGTAGTGGCTATGGACATACGTTCTATTCTGTAGTAGGTGATGCGGTTGACTCTCCTGAGCTACGACGTAAGATTCAACGTAACTTTGATAACGACTTTAACGAGCTGTATTCACGTAATACGCTATACTTTGATGGCTATTTAAAAGACGCGAAAAACTGATTTTAAAGATGTATGCTGAGGTGTCCACTAGACGATGCCTCAGCTTTTTCTTTTAAATACCTTTCCTGTTGATTTGGAGCTTTTAAATGACAAAACGGTATTTTTTGGTGATGGTTTTAAATGTCCAGTCCAGCCGGCATGTGAGCATCCTTTTCTCTGTCATTTTAAATTAAAACGATAAAAACTTTGAGGTTTTAAAGTGATATTGAATGGTAAGAATGTGCATAAAAGGAAGGATTGGTGGATGAAATGGAACCAAAATCAAAGCTCGAATTGATGTGTGAGTGGGTTAAGCGACCTTTTGTTGATAAACAGTTAGATGATGGAGTGAGTCCGAATAAGGTGGCGGACTGGTGTACGGAGAATGGCTTTAGTATAAGCACTCCGATGATGTACACGTATGCGCGTAGACGTAAAGAAGCGATCACGCGTGGAATCCCTATAGAAATGGTCATGAATAAGAATAAGCATCCAGGTATGAAGCTGGAAAGCGATCCGACTCCTAAGGCTAAGAAGAAGAAACGTGCGAAGAAGAAAAAGCCCCATCCGAACGCTGGAAAGTCTCCGATGACGGAGGAAGCACAGGCACGTATGCAAGAACAGCGTAGGCTGGACAACCTGACTACTCCTAAGCTACGAAGCGACTATGAGCTCCTAGACGTTATTATGCAGAAAGGGTTAGAAACGATGGCCAATATGGACGTGGTGGCTCCTAAGGATGCCCTGAAAGCCCTTGAATTAAAGCATAAGTTTACGGGTGGAGCGCATAATGGTCTTACTATCTATGGAGTGGAAGAGATTAGACTGCGAGAAGCCGCACGTGAGAGCGCGATGACAGCTATATTACTAGAGTTTATTCCAGAAGACAAGCATGAAGCCGTACTGGAGCGCATGGAGGAAGCCACTAAAGAGTTCTATGAAGGTTTAGGGCTAGGCGATGAGTATAACCAAATGGAGGAGGCAGAAGAAGCTTAATGACTAACGAAGAGCGCGTAAATAAGATGATTGAAGAGCTAACCAACGATTTACGAGAAGCACTAGAACCATACGTGGGCAAACCCTTTACTGCGGAGGAGCAAGCCAAGGCTATTGAGGATGCTAATAGTACCTGTATTAAGTATATTACGATAAACGGTATATCAGAATAACAACATTTTTCTTCCACCCCGTCGGTGAAGTTGTCTCGAAATTGACACGATTGCTTTAACCATGAGGATCTAATGAAAACAGACATATTATACAGTGAATAGTAATGTTGACAGCACAGGGAGCAGGTTCCTGTGCTTTTGTCTTTTATTAGGTATCTAAAGGAGGTTGTTAATAATGATATATTCTGTAATAGGCTTTACTGATTCGATGATGCTTAATCTATACGTGGGTGACGAGATTCATAGGGCTATTAGGATGATACAAGCCGATCCGAACGTAATGGTGGAATGCTGGAAAGATGGGGAGCAACGTTATCTCGTAAGAACAGTTCCTGACAAAGAGTTAATCGAGGTTGCTTACTATGCGGATGGTAACGTATCGTTGGGTGAGCCACTCGTTATTAGTAAACTAGACCATTATCCGATTAAAGAGTTTGGGTATTCACGAGTTATCCATACGCTGACGTGGGGTGCTAGATGATGACTAACTATAAAACGATTCAGATGGTTACTAAGAAGTTCACGAGTAAGGATATGGCGGTTGAGAATGTACCGGCTAGAGAGGTTGACGTTACTGCTGACCATGATCCTACCAAGAATAAGTTCGCGATAAAGCTAGGCAATAAGTGGCGTGTTATTTGGCTGTTAGAGGTTTATATGCCGGCTCGTGGTATCAAAGTATTCGATTATAAAAACGAATGGTCTGACGAGCTAGAAAGGCAGTACAGAGTATGTAGAGGTAGCAATAAACTAAATGGTAGGAGACCAGAAGAATGCTGAAAACGCCTTTGACCTACGAGCAAAAGAAATGGTATTTAATCGGCTATATTACAGCCCAGTCAGAATCGTTGTCTGAGAGCTTAAAGATTACGAAAGAGCAAGCCAGAGAGCTACTACTTGAGGAACTAAAGTCAATGAGGGGTGCTAAGTGAACACAGGGAGAAGATTCCTGTGTTTTCGTCTTTTATTAGAGAGAAAGGAGTGAACAATAATGGCGATTAATATTCCGTTTCTGACAAAATAAAGACCTCACTGTTGGATATTATAGGTTGAGCCTAGGAAACTCAACTTCACAACAGGAGGTCTTGAGAAGATGTATAAAAATAATATAAACAAAGACAGCAAGAATCTTTATGAGAACGAAAAGAAGGGTGGAAGGTTTGTGTTTGTAAACATGTCAGATGAATCGTATAACAGTTTGCTTAAGCTAGAAATAAAGACAGCCGGTGTGCTCTTCAAGCTTATCTGTAATATGGACTGGGATGGGTTTGTAAAGACTAAGAAGAGTGGCGACTCAGCGTTCCTGTTACCGCGTAAAGCGTTAGAAGGTACTATTTTGACCGGTATAAGTAAGAAGCCCCTGAGAGAAGCTATAAACGCGTTGAGTGCCTGTGGATTTCTCGAAGAGTTAACCGTAAACGATGTTAAAGGCAAGGAAGGATTACGCCTGAAGACTTCAACGAAGAATAAAGATAAGTTTCTACGCGTTACGAACAAGGTTGCGTTCAAAGGTAAGCTAAAAGATAATGGTGTCAAGCAGGGAGAGCAATACCGTGTGTACACCGATGCGTTCTATGATATGTTAGCCAACCTAGATGATGAACCATCGCTGGAAGCATGTGGTATTCTGCTTAAGATGGGCTTACTATTAAATAGACGTTACAACGTTGTCACTAGGGATACGCAGAATCTCAACCCGTTGGACATTAAGCCTTTAGGGATTATGGAGTTTACAGAAACGATTGGAGTGTCAGATAAAGTATTCAGAAAGCATATGACCAACCTAGTTAGAACGGCTAAAGATGCATTTATCATAACTGGTACACTCGGTTACTATGGTTTAGAGGGTAGAGCATCGAACCAGCGAATTATCTCTGTCGATCCTATCATCCTTTGTAAAGGTACGGAAGCCAAGACAGGGTTTGAGTTCGTTGCGGACTTGAAGGAAGAGCTTAAGAAAGGTGAACAACTATTCGAGCTACCTTATTAAGCCTATTGCTAGCCCAATTCTCCAATTTGAACCCGAACTGCCCAATGTATTCTCCATTTTGACAACAATTAAAATGCGTGAGTATCTGAGCATACAGAAGGGGTAAAGGAGCAAAAGCTTCCACATTTACTTCATTTATCTCAACAAGTAAAACGATGTTGTACATGCCGAAGGTATGAAAGAGCTGGTATGCTGGTGTGGTTTATGATTACTCGCTTACGCTCGTAATCAGTCCAACAGGACGTAATGTACAAATAAAAAAGATATGGTGAACAACGCAGGAGCAGATTCCTGCGTTTTCATCTTTTATTAGGTAAATAAGCTAGGAGGTATTGACATGGGAAAAGAGATTACGTATGTTTTATTATTGTGTACTCGTAATACGATTACGCAGGAAGGTATGCTTTCTAACGGGCTGGTAACGTCTGACCCACAAGCTATTATTGGTGCGATGATAGACCACGCGAAGAACGAGAGTACAAGAAAGTTTAGTGAACCACGTTGGTGGATGACGGAGGTTTGGGTTGACGGTAAGAAAACCTATGAGATTCACCACTTATCCCGTTGTGTTACACTGGCTGACGCTCAGAAGCCTATCTGCTTTGAAGAATACGACTATGACCTTGGTTGCTTCGATAGAGTTATAGACCGCGTAAGAGAGTTGGTGGGCGAATGATAGACCTTATAACGAGTAACACGTTTACACTAGCTGTTGGAATCTTTCTGGTGGTGTTTGGGTCAATCGAAACTATCCGCACCATCAAAGAAATTCGTCGTGAACGAAAGGGGAAGAAATAATGGCTACTTACGTCGTAATGAAAGAGAATACGAGCGACCACTCGTCCGACTATACGCTGTACGCTGGTACAAAGGCTGGTAAGGCGATGAATAAGGTTGAGAACGAAGAGAAAGACTCAACCTATACAGAAGTGTGGGTGCGTGGAGAACATCTTTATACGGTGACTGGTAACAGTCGATTTGAAGAATGGTGGGTGTATCGATTCAGCGATGAGAACAATTATCGTTACCACTGGAAAGACTACACGCTTCAAGATTTATTATTTAAGTTGGCGGTGGGTACGTTATGAAGTGGATATTCTACTCTGTCCTGACTATCTCTGTTTCTTGGTTTATTAGTCTGTTAGTTCTACGCAGTATGATAAAGCGCATGGAAGAAGCAGAAGCGAACTATTGTAAGAACTGCTCAACGTTTATATTAAAGTCTCAGAAAGGTGGAAAAGAATAATGCCTGTGTTTTATATAATTGGTATGTTAATCGTTGGTATTACTATCTATTCAGTAATTGAAGCTGTGTTGCATCACCGAGAAGCTATGGCTAAGATTCAACGTACCGACTTTGTTTGTAAGGTGTGTCAAAAGACCACGCGCGCTGTGGTTGATAACAAAGAGCTAAACGGTGATAGACTATGAGATATTCCGTTGCTAAAGGTATCATAAAAGAGCTTCACGCCCACGGGTGGGAGCTCCTGCCCCGTATAGGTTCTTATGAGAAAGAATGGAAGTTTGGTGAATATCGATTACGCTATGCTATCTCGTTTATTCAGGTGTGTAGTCAACCAAGGGAACTAAAGGCGTACCTGAAGTTCCTTGACCAGATGAAGTATAGAGAGTTAGTACACTCTGTAGTATCAGAGCCGAAAGGGGACGTAAGTAATGAGAATAGTTGATGTCCAAATAATAACGATAAGCGCGGATGAGTTCGGTGTTCGTGTTCATCTTGATAACCTTGAAGAAGTGGATTTGAATATTGCTAAGAAAGCTATACCGATGGCTGGCTATATAAGTGCTGAAAGATGGCTACGTGGGGATACTGGTAGAGCTTGGTTGCGTGGGTTGGTAATCGGTAAGAAGGTGGACGAGCTAATGAAGAATAAGCCCACTCAACTAAAGGTAACACCTCCTGGGCATGCCATCATGCTAACACCGGCTGACTGGAAGGACATAGCTGACGACTTACACACAGCGAGAGCTATTTTCTCTCAAGACCTTACACCGGCTTCAGAGAAGTTTATTAGATACGTAGAAACTATGGAGGGAACGCAGAGTGAATAAGAAAACTAGAGTATACAACACGGACTACCACGGGAGCCAGTATCGATTCGAAGAGAAACGTGGGAGCATCGGTATTTACGTTAATGGAGATTACTGGGGAAGCCCTCAGGGAGAGCGTTTCATACGTGCTCTCCTAGATGATATCGAAGAGTTAGGCGCGGAAGTAATCGCGTTACGCGAACAGGCAGGGCTGTCTACATCTTCTCATTTATATAGAGGGATCGAGAGTTTAATTGGTAAGCTAGAAGCCGAGAAGGAGCCTGTCTGTAAGGGTTGTCAAAATAAGATAGGCACGTTATTCGGACACCCAAGTGGTTATTGCTATACTTGCTATCGTAAGATTAAAGACGCAGGAGGGAACCCAGATTGAGTTATAAAGCCCGTTATATGTGCGAGGAGACACACGATGAATACGTAGCCGGTCAAATGTACACCATAGAAGAAGGTGGCATGGAAGACGACTTTGGAATAGATTGTCGTACTTGGAAAGTAGAGGGTAAAGACGTGGATATCTCGAAGTTCCACTGTGTCCACATAAACATAAAACAAGAAATAGATTAAGTTTAACTTAGGGCTTACATACGTGTAAGCCTTTTGTCTTGTTCTAAAAAGGTGTTAACCTTATGTTAAACTAGTGGGCGTCCTAGCCCCTTGTGAGTTCCCGATTACTAATTTGTTGTACAGGAAAGAGTAAACTTTTGAGTGTTAGCCTTTTATTAAGTGTAAGTTAAATCGAGAGAAAAAGGAGAGATTCGAATGAGTTTTACTTTTGGAAATAATCAGAATATGAATGCGTATACGGTGGAAGATAGTGACCGCGATGGTTACAGAGAGTTCTTACAATCTGTTAAAGTTAACTTTAGTCATAAACTAAATGGTGGTTACAAGCTCTTTACGACAGCTGCTATTGAGCTGTTCGATACGTTCTTAGTTTACCTACCTGCTGAGGCACGACTTCATTATACTTGTAATGCTTGCCGTCACTTCGTTAATCGCTTTGGTGGATTGGTAACTATCGATGAGAAAGGGCTACCACACTCTGCGATGTGGAATGAAGAGCTAGTTCCTGACTTCTTCAAACCGGCTGTACGCCAGATGCGTATTAACGTAGAAATGTCTTCTGTATCCGGTGTGTTTATCGCTGGTGAAACAACGCTAGGGTATCCGATGGCTGGTGGTTGGTCTCACCTAGCTGTAGAGGTTCCATACTCTGAGTTATACCGTGACCGTTACGGGTTGAAAACGGCTGGCCAGATGGCTGCTGAGAAGCGAGAAGATTTTATCATGCTACAAAACGCGCTAGCTAAATATGGACAAAGCACTATCGAGACAGCTTATGAGCTTCTAAAGTCGGATAGCCTTTACCGTGGTGAGAAAACGGTTGGTATGTGTAAATGGTTACTAAACGTTAAGCGTGATGTAAACTCTACGAACATCGCTAGACGTAAAGAGAACAAGATGTGGAAGGCTGTATCAACGGCTCCAACTGGCTTTACGCACGTTAGCTCTTCTATGATTGGTACGCTATTAGATGATATTAACGAAGGTATGGACTTCGCTACTGTGAAACGTCGCTTCGATGATAAGATGGATCCTATGAAATACCAACGCCCACAAGCTCCACCTAAAGCTGGTAATATCGCTCGTGGTGAAGAAATCATTAAAGCGATGGGTGCTGAACGTTCACTAGAACGACGATTCGCACGCCTAGATGAAATCAAAACTATCTGGAAATCACGTACTAAACAAGCTCCTGTAGCTGGTGGTGTATTTGGTCACTTAACGGCTCGTCACGACTCTAGCAAAGCAAATAAGACTAACATGAGTGAAGTGGGCATGAAAAAGGTGACATGGGAGAAGTTTAAAGCTACGATCCTACCGTTTGCTGAAAACATCGAGTATAAGGTACAAGGTGGTTCAGACAACTATTCTGGTATCCTGACTGCTGTACACGACGATGCTCCACCAATCATCCAGTGGGACTCCGAGGAAGCGCGTAATCCGTTTAGTCACTACGTATATAACGGTGGTTCACCTGCTAGCCGTTGGGGATTAACGATGGGATGGACAAAAGTAAACGCGGTAACGTACCAACCATCAGCTTGGCAGGAAGGTTTCGAACACCAAGGCAACGCGGTCTACTTCATCTTAGACGGTGCGAAGGATATCAACTTTGCTAGCCGATATACGGGTGGAAGCAACTGCTTATTCCCTGAAATCTTGAAGAGCGAACTTCGTGAAATACGTTCTACTATCGAAGCTTTCTCAGCTAGCAAAACGATAGAAGGGTATGAAGATGCGAGCGCGTGCGGTATCCGTCTACAGAAAGGGCATGACTGGAATGCTGTATTACGTGTAACAACGGCTACGAATGTACAGCTTTATAAAATCGACAGATGGGATTGATTGACTGGGGTGGGCTTAGTGCTCACTCCTTTTTCTTTGCCTAAAATGTTATGTACAACAAAGGAGTAGAAAGCTGACGTGAGGGCTTTTATTAGACGTAGATTAGATAAGGGAGGAAATTAAATTGAACGAAACTAACAAAGCGTTATTAGCAAAAGAAAATAAGAAGAAATTACGCGTGGCTCACCTGCCCCAAGTACCTTGTAAGCCTTTCCACGTGGAAGTAGAAACGATTGAGGAAGCTAAGAAAATATTTGATGTGCTAGCGAACTACGACCTGTTCCAGTTCCATAATCGTATTAAGCCTGATTACTGTAACGCTACCTTTCTCCAAACGTACAACGAAGAAGAGGGTGAATGGTTGGACTGGGATGATGACGAGTATGGCATGAGTGAGCCGGATGAATACTTAGCGTTCTTAGAGGAGGACGAGTAATGAGTCATAGTTCAGGTACTGTAACGTTTGAAGATGGTGCTGTATGGTGGTGCGAATACAACGGAACTAGTGATATTATGATACCAACTATCTACCCTACGCACGATGAAATGTCTGCTAACTGGAGAAACCACGAGTGGAACCAGTGCTCATGCGAGTCTGGAATGGAGCCGGTGAAGATTCATGCTGATTATGGTAGTGGAATGAACTGGACTGGTGAAGCATGCCGGAAGTGTAAAGCGATTAACCACGAGCACCTAGATAGCTTCTGGTTAGAAAATAAGGAATACGAAGAACGTAAACAAGCTGAGCTAGAAGCTTTCTACAAATTTCTTAGTGGGGAGGATAAATAATGACTGAGTGGAAGCTCTCAGAGAAGGATATTATCAAGATTCTGAATACTCCAGCTAGTGGAATGCAACCTACGGAACAACGTTTAAAAGAGCTTGAGAAAGCTCGTAAAATACTAGATAACTGGAAGGAGAATAAATAATGGTTTATCTAAAGTATATCTTGATTGGTTGTATTACGGCTTTCTTTTTTGGGTTACTGGGTGCGCTGTTCAACCCTGTTACGGAGGTTAGCGAGTCCGTTGTGCTATTCTTCTCGTTGACTCTTGCTCTAATGATAACTGATTTAATTCTATATGGTATTAAGAAAGGTGGTAAAAAGAAATGAAACTAAAAGCTACTATCGAAGAAGTATATGATGAAAAGAGTGAGCAGGAGGTTAACCTGAACATCACCGAGTCTGCTGATTATAGAGACGCTGTTAATCTGTGGTTCAACGGTCAATCTATCCACGTAAACAAAGGTGAACTGCTGAAAGCGTTGAAGGTGTTTATGACATAAAAGGGGGAAAATAGAATGGCTCAAAATGAAATCTTGTTTAGTATCGTAGAAAACTCACGGGATGGAGTAACATTCTCCGTTCCTGGCAACCAAGTTAAACGTATTCGCCAAAACAAGGAAGAGGTTCTTCGAACGCTAAGAGTACTTCAGGATAGACTGACTAGTGAGCATTACCCGTTCACTGACCATTCTAAAGAGAAGAAGTCATGAACAGCTTAAGGAGCACTTTTGAGTATATTTGCCTTATATTAGGTAGCGTTATGATTGGCTGGGGCATAGTTGCCCTAGCTTCTTATTTGCTAAAACTGGGAGGTTGGTAATATGGAAAGTTCAAGAGTTAAACTTTTTAGAAAGCTTATTTCGCAAACAGAAGAGCTACAGAAATCAGTTAATTACTTCTTAGAAACAGTAACACCCATAACCGTTGAAACGTCAACGAATAAAGACTATGTTGTCATTACAGTTTGGTATAAAGCTGAAGTTGGAGGTTGGTAATATGTTCAATTATTACGAGAAGCATAAGAAAGGCGTTATGACTACATCGTATCGTTTTGGAGCTGTAACCAAGGGTGGAATGGTAGATAAAAGCGAGGACATCATGGAGTTCCCTGCCGGCATGCCCATTACGATCCTAGGTGAGCTGGACGTACCTTCAGCTGCTAACGGTAAAATGTATATTGTGGCATCAGAGCCAGACCGTGACGTTTGTTCGATTCATGCATCCCATATTGAGATATTCGAGGAGGACTGACCCATGCTAAAAAGTATTTGGAAACAATCTTGGAAAGAGTTCAAAGCTGACGTAAAGGAAGAAGTAGCTCTTGACATAAAAGCTTTTCTGTTTGCTTTCCCAGTGTTAGTGGTAGGCTTCGCAACTGCTGTCATCTTTTGGTTAATCGAAAGGGGTTTATAATATGCGTGACGCGTGTGCGGAATACAGAGCAGAACAGATTATCTATCATGTTCAAACAAAGCTAGGGGTTGAGTTACCAGAAGACCTCAAGCATGATATTCGTAGCAACGTAGACGCAGTTGAACTCCAACGTAAGAAAGAGAACGATAGACACATCCAAGAGAATTACGCGCGTAGGTGGAATGAGCTCCGGCTCATGATTGAACAACAGCAACCCTCGTATGCTAGTCAGCTACTATGGATAATGGGCTTGCTTAGTGGTGGCACTTATGTTCGAAACATTAAATTAAAAGGTTGACATCGGGGAGCAGGTAACTGCTTCCTTTCCTTTTATTAAGTATAAGATTTGAAAGGGTGAAAGCGATGTGGAAACTGTCTGTTGACGGTGTGGAAATTGGTACAGCGAAGAGTGTAAAAGCTACTCGATTTAACGAGCAGGGTAGAATGCCCATGCCTTCTCGATTTGGTAAAACGTCATTATCTGCTGAATTAACGATGTTAAACGCTAGAATGGCGTTCACAATGACACCTGTAATGGAACATAACTTTAAGTCGGTGATGCTACCGATACAAACTATGAACTACGCATCTAAGAAACGTAGTGAACTGCCTTGGCGTAAATAGACTAAGGAGGAGCTTTCCATGGAAGAAGAGTTAAAGCCGATAACCGATTTTGATGGAAAAGTTTACACCATAGAAGAAGCACTACAGAGACATAATGGATTCCTGTGGACTGTCGCTAAAAAATACCAAGCTTCTGGTAAAGAGTATGGGCTTGGAACGGACGACCTAAACAGCATCGCTAAAATGGGTTTGGTAAAAGCCTTTAAGAAGTTCGATTCAGGTGCTGGTGTTAAGTTCATAACTTACATGAGTCGGTGTGCTGAGAATGAAGTCCTGATGGCTTTACGTAATGGGGCTACAGCTACTGGTAAGTGGGGGCTAGCTCGTCATAGAGCAAAGGTGTTCTACGAGAAGTTTCCTGAACAACAACCAACGATTGAGAAAATAATCGAAGCTACAGGCTGTGACTACAATGGTGCTGTTAAGGTTATTGACTACATGGTACGTAGGCACGGACAGTCACTAGATGCTGAGATGTCTGTCCACAACGGTGAAGATAACATAACCTTTGGTGACATGGTTGGAAAGAACGCTGACTACACGAGAATCCATATAAGTGAATACTTTGAAGTCCTAGACACCCGTGAAAGGCAAATAGTCGATTTAATGATGGAAGATGTTCAGCAACATGAGATTGGTAAACGTCTTGGCGTCAGTCAGTCGTACGTTAGCCGGTTGATTGGTAGAATAAAATTTAAAATGGAGAAAGTCCAGAGAGGGGAAAGAGTAATGAAAAGACAGAACAACGATACTCAATATAAAAAAGCTATCATTGAGGAAGCTAGAAATCTATTGCGTTCAGGGTTAACTATTTCTCAGGTTGTGAAGGCTACTGGAATGCCCCAAGCTTCCGTTTATTACTATAATGGTCAGGTAGAACTAGAAAAGAAAAAGGCGAACGCTACAGCGAAACCTCAGGCTCCTAAGAAGGATCTACCGAAACCGAAAGCTGTAACGCCTGACGAGGTAGCGCAAGCGAAGCCAGTGAAAGAAACTGAAACCCTTCGTGAGAAGCATGTGATTCACGCTGGTAAGCTTAAAGATAATCCGATTGCTAACCTGCCTGCCATTATTGAGGATCTACGAAAACAGCTTACTACTGCCCAGAATGAAGCGAAGTCTCACAAAGCTGAATTAGATAACGCACAGAAAATCGTGTTGTCTTATAAAGAGAAGGAAGAAAGTCGCAAGAAGCTTATCGAGAAACAAGGAGACCACATCGTTGAACTTAAGACCAACGTTAATACTCTAATCGCACAGGAGTTAGACTCCATGAAGAAATTAAATGAGCTAGAAGAACGTCATAAAAAGGCTTTAAAACGTGAAGATGCCAAAGTCAAAGAAGCTGCTGACTTACAAGTACGTTGGGAGAAAGCTCAAGCACTTATCGAGAAACAGTTTGCTGAACTTGAAACAGCTAACGAAGCTGTGTTGGTTGCTGACCAACGAGTTGAAGAAGCTCACGCCAAGATTGCTAAGCTGGAAGCGAAGCTTGAGGATTATAACAAACCTTGTGATCTGGTTGAAGAGAAAGAACCTGACTTACGTGTTAAGTACTTTAAAACTGACTGGGAGAGAACAGCTCGTGAGAACGGGAGAATAATTACTGAACTCCATCACAAAGTGGAAGAACTAAAAGCGATTGCTAAAAAGGCGGTTAACTTACTATGAGTTTACAGGGTACACAGGTTGGAGTATTGAAGGATGAGGAGGGTAACGGCATACAGGTCACCTTAACGACGTATGGTGACCCCTCCTACCAAAGAATAATAAATCACGTTATACAGCCTGAGATTGCCTTTGCTGGCTTCTCAGAGGTATACGATAAGAACCAAGGGAATAACGTTGCTGGAATCATCTTATACGATGCTAGAGGTTGGCCAACAGGTGAAACGTATAAACGAAGTGATTTTACTTGGTCTGAAAACTTAACGTATGGTCAGGGAATAGAATTTCTGTAACTAGCTTATATTACGGTTAAAGACAACGAATGGAGTGTTGGGCATGGAAGATAAGTACCGTGAAATTGAAGTTGTAATCGATACAGAAGAAATCGCTGAGTATTTCTACGTAAGATTAGTTGAACACGGGTTGGCTGTTAAAGAAGATGACTTGGCTATCCTTGCTGACATTACGTTTGATTACTTTATAGATAAAGGTGTCGTTGAAGAAGCCGACGAATGAACTATTTAAATGAGACCGCAAAGCGTTCATACTAGATATACAAAGACATACTGTGATAAACGGTATGTCTTTTATTTTGAAAGGAGAGGATAACATGGCAGACACATATGCTAACTGGGCTGAATTATCAGCAAATGAAACTGAAGGTGTTGACTATCTACTCGACTATAAGGATGAAAACACGGACTTCATCGTTCTTGCTATTCATGGTGGTGGTATCGAGGGTGGAACTTCTGAGGTACTTCGAGAGGTAGCAAAAGGACATTCATACTTCTTATTCGAAGCGATTAAAAGCAGTGGTAACCAAGACTTACACTTAACATCTACGCACTTCGATGAGCCACACGCGTTACAACTTACTGGTGACTCAGTGTTTTCTTTGTCTCTTCACGGATATTCTGGTGATGAGCTAAACACTAAGATTGGTGGAGGCAACAGAGAGCTAGTTCAAAAAGCTTATGACGAACTAACAGCTGCTGGTTTTAACGCTGAGATTCTACCACTAGACGGTGGGCTGGCAGGTACTGACCCAGATAATATCTGTAACCGAACGTCTGAGCAAGGTGTTCAGTTGGAAATGAGTACTGGACAACGTAAAGCGCTGTTTGGAACATTTACGATGGCTGATCGTAAAAACACTCAGAATGCAACGTTCTACAAGTACGCGCAAGCCTTAACAAAGATTATGGGATAAACAAAAGCACCCTTCCTAATGGTTGGGTGCTTTCTTGTGTTTAGTTGAATTCTTTTTCTACGAGAACCAACGTGTATTTTTCAGGGTTGCTGTCATAGTCCTCTCTTGATATCCAGCAGGTTTCTCCACCGATAGAAACAGGAACCCTGCCTTCCTTGTCAACAGTACCTTTGATTTCAATTAGTTCTTCTTCTTTGAACTCTTCATCAGGGTGGTATACTTCTTTCCAGTGATTACTGTTAAATGTGGCGTCGTCATCTTCCAGAATAAACTCAAAGTCGTTATTCGGCTTAGGATCAGGCTTTTCAGAAAGGGTAACGTATAAGTCCATTAGCTCCATCATTAGTTCCTCATCACCCGTTATTCGCTTCTGAACAGCTTCAATAAACCCTTTCGTAACGTGGTTACGAGCTTTAAGCTTCTTAATGTCCAATTCAGCGACCTGCTCAGCCACCTCACGGTTGCCTTCTAGGTTACTTCCGGTTAAGTTAACCTCCGCCTTTTTAATCGCTATCTCCTTAATGAGCTCCTCGATAAAACCATACGCTTTTCCTCTTAGATAGTTAGACATTTAACTCTCCCCTTTTCGATTAGATGCTTACAACATACTATATTCAGTGGTTAGGAAAAGATTCCCAAAATAACAAATAAAAACACCCTTTTTCAAGGGTGACCAGTTAATCATCTTAAGTACCTTATTAGCCTTTTCTTGGAACTTATCTGCTATAAACTCGTTCTTGCTAGAAATCGTGACCTCTATTTCACTAGCACTTTCAGGGAACATCGTAATGTCATCGTTCACGTAACTTCTGAATTTAGCCATTCCAACTACTGGGTTGGAAGTCCAAGTTCGGACTTCCCCAGTATGGTTATTAGTGAGGCAAAACGTTAGCTCTGTCATCGGTCTTCACCATTTCGAAGTACAAAGTCACCAAGGTCTTCAACGTAGTCTCCCCACCCCATATGGGGTAGCTTCTCTGGTAAATCAAGATTCATTTCGTCAACAATAATTTCTTTTAGCCCTTCGAAGTCCAGCGTATCAATATATTCCTCATCGTAAACCTTAACGCTAGTGTAAGGCTCGTTATTTAGGAATTTGATAACTTCTTCGATAGGTAGTTTAAAGAAATTAAACTGACCTTCGTCACCTCTAGCTTCCAGAGTATAGTGGGCGTGGTTTCTAAGAACCGTCTCCCCAACTACTAACACCGCACCTTCAAGATTAATTCTGTAAACTGCCATTTAAAATCTCCCCTTTTCTGACTCGATTTATCTTACAAACCAATCATATAACTATTATACTCACATTTCAACAGTTTATTCCTCAAATTTACAAAATAAAAACACCCTCCGGAGAGGGTGCCTTTCTTAGTCGGCTTTTGGCTTTAACGTAAAGGGCTTTTCGAGATACGCACCGCCACAGTTTCCTTTTAGATACGTTAGGATAACAGCTTCAGTATTGTGTTTAACAGGTTTTGTGTTTTCGTAGATAACAAATCTTGCGTCGATATCGTCACAAATTTCTTGAGGTGTCATACCCTCCACAGCTTCGTCGTTTACTAACTTCTCCAAGCGCTTCATAATCGTAACAATCTGGCTAGCGATGTCAACGTTTTGGTCACAAACGATAACTTTATTACTCACGATGTCAACAACGATTAGATAGTATTTATCTTTGTCAAGCCCAAACTCGTTAATATAGTATTCCTCTGACTTAGAATAAGTTTTGTTTGCCATATTATCGTACCTCCATTACGTGGTCTAAGAATAGTGATTCGTTTAGCGCGTACTTAGCGTAAGTATCCTCATCGTGCGGTTTCGTATACTTATAAACAATCCAGCGTTCTTCCTTAGCACTAGGATCGTCCTGCGCGATATACTCCGGATCAGCGTACTCTTCCACCACGTCTTCGTAGCTTGAGATTCTCACAATTTGAACCTCTCCACTAGAGATATCACAGAAACCGTCGCTTGGCTCGATATAAAATTTTTGCCCTCTTTCCACTTAAACCCTCTCCTTTTATGACTCAGATTAACTTACAAACTAATCATATAACTATTATATCCACAATTCAACAGTTTATTCCTAAAATTGTCAAAAAGAAAAGCACCCACTTTACGGGTGCTACATATCACGGGATTTCACGCCCACCGTGCCAAGGCGTTTTACCTTATTCCAGTTATGTTTGTCTTTACTTAAGAAGTAGTTGACCGAACCATAAGCGAAAATAATAGGATCCATCAGGCGGAACGTGAACGTTTCAAATAGTGAGAAGAAGAAAAGCTTCACATAACTCATCTTATAGAACGAATACCCGTAACGACTAGCGATTTGGTACGCAATCAATCTTGAACCCACTTGGAATACGAAGCTGAGAGCCACCAACGTTAAGAAATACGCGTCGTAGGTCTTAAAGATAACGATTAGAGGGAACGCACACAGCGTAATAATCCCCGTAACACCTTGCATTAACGAGTCCCAAAGTAGAACCAAGACAAACTTAAACGTAAATCCACCCGTAAAGAAAGCTTTCTTATACTTGACCATGCAATCGATGAAACCTTTTTGCCATCTAGTCTTTTGCTTGAAAGAGTCTCTAAAGTTTTCTGGAACTTCCGTATAACAAACGGCTTCTGGAATAAAGATAAGCTTTCCTTTTCTGAACTTCTGCTTAATGTACTGCTGTAGGTTAAGTGTGATTTCCATATCTTCTCCGAGCGTCTTTTTGTATCCACCAATATCGTAAAGCACGTTACGTCTGAAGGCACCAAAGGCACCTGATACGATTGCTAGAACGTTTATGGAAGCTTGGGTACTCTTACGTAAATAAAACGAATTGAGGTAATCTGAAAGCTGATAAAGCACAAGCCCCTTGCCTTTAAACTTTTTCTTGCCTGCTTCGTCGAATATCTGACCCACGTGAACCATACCGCCAGCACCAATGACTTCTTCATCCTGAAAGCTTTGGTTAATATAGTGAAGCGCGTTTTCCTCTAGTACGCTATCCGCGTCCAACGTAATAACAACATCCCCACTAGCGTAGTCAATAGCGGCATTTAGGGAGTCGGCTTTACCACCGTTCACTTTATCAATGAGGATCATGTTAGGGTACTTACGAGATTTGTAGACTGTGATTGTTGGGGCATAAATTAGCTTTCCACTAGGATTCTCTGGGATAGGAACAGCATCTAGGAGCTTTTCAAGTAGAGGTAACGTTTGGTCACTAGAACCATCGTTTACAAACACAGCTTCGTAGTTATCATAATTTAGAGCCAACATACTTTCCAAACAGTTTTCCACAACGGCTTCTTCGTTATAAGCCGGTATCAGGATCGAGATTTTAGACTGCTTTAGCGTGGTGTCAAGAGGGGAAACCCCTCTCTTTTTGAACAACGGGTACGCGATATAAAAGAGTTGGAACGCCAAAAACGATAGAAACAGAAACAAACCAATATACATATTAACAGACATATTCATTATTTATACACCCTCACATAGTCAATTTTGAAATCCACAGGAAACTTTTGGTTCTTAGCTGGAGCGCCAGCCCATGTTCCGCCAACCGCGGTATTAATATAGAGATACATCGGAACATTAGGCGACTTCTTGGACACGAAGGTAACTTTTCCGTCGAGCGTAAAGGTTACTTTATCCTTTCGCCACTCCACACCGTATACGTGGAAGTCATCTGTCAAGTTCGCTTTCGAGGTAACACCAGTGAAGTCTCGCTTGTGTTTACCGCGCTCTTGGTAGTGAATGACGTTCCACAGTTCGTTCGGCTTTTCAGCTAGCAATTCGGCAAAGTCAATTTCAGGATACGGCTCTCCATTCTCTGGTAGCATCCAAATAGCTGGTAGCAACCCCTTTCCTTTAGGGAACTTCGCTCTTACTTCGATTTTACCATACTTTATCGGGGCTTTTCCTTGGGTGGTAATCGCACTGGAAGTATACGTAAAGCCCTTATAGTTTTCTTTCTTCGTTTCTAGTGACAAAATACCTTTGTTCACAGTAACATTTTTCGGGACGTAGCGGTGTAGCCTTCCGTGGTCTTTCCAACCTTCATCTAGCAGATTCCATCTTTTCTTATTGAGATTGTCAAAGTTGTCTTCCCAAACGAGGTTACTATCTTTCTTCTCGATAACGTGTTCAACTTTTGGAGCCGGTGTAGGATCTTCGACTTTCGTAGCACACGCGGTTAACATAGCGACAGATGACATAACTAACAGAACTTTTTTCAAAACATATCCACTCCTTTATATTCAAGGGTTGCCCCTTCTATTAACTGACTATACTACTATTCTATTCACAGTTCAACACTTTATTCCGAAATTTGTCAAAAAGTGACAACCAGCGTCGTTAAGCTGTGAGAACGTCTTTTCTCTATATACTATTCAAAGAGAATCGACGTGTTACAAATAGCTGGAAAGTTAGTTCTTTAGCCCTAGTGAACAACCTGTACAACAAAAGTTCGAGTGACAAGAACTTTTTTACCCCGTAATGAAAGACTTGTAAATACTTGAATATATGTATATATTATAATAAACATACAGTGTACATGAATGACGTGTTCAATTCAGAAAACATAAAGTTTTCTGAAGCGATGTACAACATCGCTGTACAACCATAAAATAAGAAAAAGAACTTCTACAATTCTTCTTAGCGGTTTACTGTACTCTGAGCTTGTCTGTAATAGGGTTATTTAACGTTTAAATACGATTCTGGTTTAAATACCTTCTATAGAAGTAAAGGGTGTTTAAAACGAAATCTGAAGGCTCTGAGAAATTATTGTACAAAACGGAGAACTTTCTGGCTGGTTATCCTTTTATTTAGGTGTATTAACTAAACGAGCGAGCTTGTGTAGGCGAAAAGACCTAACAAGCCGAAAGGAGAATAATTATGTCAATCGACGGTCGCATTAAAGTAAGAGAAAATAACTTGGTACGTTTGAACGCGGAAAGGGATTCGTTATTCACTCATAAAACAACTAACCAGTACGTTTACGATATGATTGTAAATAGAGTTTCGGAGCTTGACAAAGAAATCGCGGTTGTTAAAGAAGAGATTAACCAATTAAAAAGAGAAACCCCGACTCCGGAGGGCTACAAAGTCAAAGCGGTTAAGGTTTTGGAAGACCTAGCCGGTTGTGACAAACTCGAAAAAGGCTTTGTTTTTGAAGCAGAAGAAGTAAACCCTAATAAGATTCGTGTATACACAGGGTATTACATCCCCTTACAAGGCGGAAGAACAGAGCCGGTGACTCATCTTATCAACCGTGACAACCCTAAAGTGGAGCTGTTATTTGGCCATGAGTAACGCACCCTGCTTTACACACGTTGTCAGCGCAGTCACGATGGTATCGAAAGACTGTATTGACCCACTTATCTTTGCTGGTAGAAAGTATCCTGTTATCGCGTACATGGGTGATGGTGAATACTTGATAGAAACTGAGCCGAGTGAATACTATCATTATAACGGCTTTTGTTGTGGTATCACGATTAGTATCCTAAAACCTAAGATTGAACAGGCAATTAAGTTTCTCGACTTGTCGGAGACGAAAACGTGAGCGTTTTCTTTGCTTGTTGCTCAGGATTTACGCAGGGCTTTCTCTCTATGCTATACGGGAAAACCCTAGAAGAAATGGCTGACGGATTTGTGGCAGGCTTTTCCGTTGGCGTTTCAGAATTTTGTTATTACTTAGAATACAGGGAGGAAATGTAAATGGAAGAAAAGCAAGTAATTGGAATGGAAGCGGCATGCTGGAAGTGTGAAAAAGTTTGGAATATCTCAACTTTACCGGCTGGCGCAACGAGCGTAAAATGTGACTGCGGAGGATTCGTTGTAACTCCAAGTGGAAAAGCGATGATGAGACCAATTTATGACGTGTTCGATTCAAGAGCACCACTATTAGAAGTTGGTGACAACGAAACACCAGAAGTTACACCAAACAGAATAATTCTTCCGGGAGACGAGGGATTCAAAGCATGACAACCTTCTTTCTATTTCTTGTGTGGTTAGCTTCGCTTATCATGATGTTCGTTAACTTCCACTGGATTTGGTTAGTCATCTTTATTATTATTACCATCTATTTCCTTATCAAAATCGGTGGTGGCGGTGATTTCCTAGATGGTATCGGTGACGGTATTAGCTTCTTTGACTAAAATGGTTGTACTCGTATTATGAGATTATTGTAGGCGGTCTAAAAGCCGTCTATTCCAACACAGAGAGGTGTTTGCCATGCGCATCCGAGATAATTTATACCACTACAAATTCCAAGTACAGAAAGTCATCGATGGAGACACCATTGTAGGCAAACTAGACAAAGGGCGAAATAACTTTGACGAGGAAGTACATATCCGCATGCTGGGTATTCAGGCTCCTGAGATTTCAAAAGCGAAGACAGCTGAAGAACGTGTGCGAGGGTACGAAGCAAAGAACTTTCTTACTGACCTTATTCTAGGTAAAAGCGTAATTGTCAAGACTGTTAAAGCTGACGACGATGACAACTTTGGACGTATGCTGGCCATCGTGTATCTCCCAGAAAAAGACGACTTAGACGTGAACCAATATATGATTGATTCTGGTCACGCTGTTGTATATGAAGCTTAATGAGAGCACCCTTTGGGGTGCTTTTTGTACACAAAGGAGTAAAAAGATGACGTGTAGACTTTTATTAGTCGTAGTTAGTTAAAACGGGAAAGGGTGATTGGATGCTAAGCTTTTTCAAAAAGAAATACCGTTATGGAATGTTGTATCAGGTGGACGCGGTAAAAGGCAGAAAAGGCACGATGCTTTACGTATTTAACCGAGGGTACAACGAGCTAGAACGAAAGTTTGTAATTGACGTTGAGACGTTTGATTCTGAACTAGTTAACGTACTAAACATCTTGGGCAATCAAGGCTGGGAAGTAATCCAAGTATCTGATGAAGTAATCTATTTTAGAAAGGTTGTTAGAAAATGAAGCCTTATATCTGGAAAGATGGGATGACTGAAAAAGAAATGCGCGACGGTGCTTATTGGGAAAGAAACATGCTTGCTCTTTACTTTGCTAAACAGGTTAATAAAACGTGGGAAGCTTTTGTAGAGCTTCAAAAAGCTGAAGGAAAAACTAATCCCCAGCTAGATAAACCAGTTCCGTGTGGTTGGTATAAACATGAAGGAGAGGGCTTCGAAGGATGGTCACGAGTAATATCTCTCTTTGAAGGCAGATTCACCTTCCACGTTCCAGATGACTTTGACATGGGTGATATCCCTAGAATTGAACCTAACTGGGATGGACACTCTACAGAAGAGAAATGGAACGCGATGATGAAAGCTTGTGGAATTAAAGTTGACATGGAGGGAAAATAATGAATATCGTAGCAGTAATAAGCGCGCATGAGGAACAGAGTACAAAGATGGTAGCTACACGCAAGAAGAAAGGTCACTATTTAGTCCAGTTTATAGACGATGAAACCATTGACCAAATAATCGAAACTGACGACCTTTCTGTTACCGAGCTTAAAAAGATTATAACTGACCACCTAAAAATGGGTTACAAAGTAGTTTCAATCTCAAATACGATGACTGGACGAGGAAGAAAGCCCGTTGGTTTGTCTCTTGATTCGACAATAACAGTGACTAGGGAGGTAGAATAATGGATAGAATCAAAAGTGCTAAAATCGTTGGTGAAACGGCTACAGCGTATAAACTTTTATTAACATGGTACTCTGGTAGACCAGAAAACGCGGTGATTTCTAAGAACTCTGTTGCGGATTACGATGATGTGGAAGAATACTTAAACTCACCAGAAGGTATTAACTTCTTGATGGGACTATAAAAGAAAGAGCCAACTTGTTTGGCTCTTTTATTTTGTCAATTTGGGAGTATATTGTTTCCCACTGTTGTTATATTAGGTATAGTTGCTTTAGGAGAGTGAATGATATGTTGGAATTATTAGGGGTATTAATAGCTTTTGGAGTAGCAGTATATATGATAGAGACAGCAAATGACTGAAAACGGTACTAAGGAATTACGTCTAAACCTCAGTTGCTCACGTATTATTGAGTAGGGGCAATTAAAATCTAAGAAGACAGGAGAGGATTTTATGAAGGAAAAGGTACTCTTTACAAACGGTAAAATCGAAGTACGGGAGAGGGATGGCTGGTTCGTATATGCACATACCTCGTTTAATGGGGGCATAGGCGTGGCTGTACTAGCGTACAAGACGATTAAAGGAAAACGTTGGTATTTAGGAAGGCACGAGGTAACGCCCTCTCACAGCGACAAACCGATGCTCTGCGCGCTCACGGGTGGGTACGAGAAAAAGATGACACTCGTGGAATGTGCTCTTAAAGAGCTATACGAGGAAGGTGGGTTCCGCGCTCCCCTGACAGCAGCAAGTAATTTGGGGATTGTACGTCCGAGTAAAGCTTCCGATACGATTATGCACCTTTACGCTGTAGACCTAGACAGCACCGGTGTTGAAGAGCTTAAAAGTGTGAGCGAAGGTAAAGTTGGTAGGTACGGTAGTTACGTGAAGTGGGTAACGGAAGAAGACCTTATTTATGCAGACGATCCGTTAAACCACGCGATGATTCTCAGGTTAAAGTACGCCCATCGAAATAGTTGATGTACAGGGGAGACAACTTTTGCGGTTGTCTCCTTTTATTAGGTATAAAACTATTAGGAGTGATTACATGGGTAGGACAAGAAAGCTAATATCAAGAATCGTTAAAGCTACGTTTCGAGCGTCGATGAAAGAAAGGCTTGGAGTTTTACTATACGCGTCTTCAGAGGGTGAACAGTACCAAACGAGAATCATAAGCAATGAAGATAAGTTTAGGATGGTTGAAGAGTTTCATAAGTACGGAACTATTACAGTTCGCGATATAGACAGTCCGGGAGCACTACACGTTATGGTTGTAGAGCCTACGGAGATTATGTTCTTTGACTTTGACTCTCGTTATATTAAGCTGTTAGGCTCTCTTGAATACGACTCTTCTGAAGAGGTTCCTGACGTGATGCCTGATATCGACTTTTTGAGACGTAGTGACCAACGACGAAAAGAAGAGAACGACAGCTGGAGGTTCTACCAATGAGACTAAAACGCAGACGCAGACACCGTCAGTCGAAGGCAGAAAAGATAGCAGATATTATCTTGGACATCATCGAAATTGTAGTTAGCTTTAAAAAGTAGTTTGAAAAGTTGTGAAAAAGAGTAATCATTTAGTAACGACCAGAATAGTATAGATTAAAATTTAAAAGGAGATGGATAAAATGGGACGGGTTGGAATCTTTTTATTTACAGTCGCTTGCCTCCTAGGGTTTACGGGTATGTTACAATTTATCGTAGGAATACCAGCAGTTAATACCTTGCTGGCGATTATCGCGGTGAGCGTGGTTGTTCACTTATTCGCTTTCTATTCAGCCGTTGAGCAGTTCGGAGGTAAAGTAAGTGATTCAGAGAATTAAGAAGCAAGGTGACTCTTGGAAGGTGGTTCAAGAATTAACAATTAAAGAGGGTAAGCTGGTAGAAAAGCAGAAGGGTTGACTTTCTGCTTTTTCAACACAACAAAATCGTGGTCTGCGGGAATAGATATTACTTCTTGTAACTAAATATGAAGGAGTGATACTTATGTCTTTACGTCCAGATAAAGGTAGATTGGGTGATGACGTTTCTGCTGAGATAGATTTCACCCTTATGCACGTTCAGGATCTAATCTTGAAAAAGACAGAATGGGATGCTAAAATCGGAGGTTTATCTAGTACCGTTGGCGTCAGCGTTGAGTCATTTGGTGCTAAAGGAGATGGCACAGATGAAACATCTAAACTACTAAATGCATTTACTTACGCCCTAGAGAATGACATCCCTGTAAATTTAGGCGTTAAAAAAGAGTACAACGTTACAAGTCAGATGAAATTAGAGTTAACAACAGGTAAAAAACTATCTATCAGAGGTAACGGTTCCACAATCAAATTTTCTGGAAGTGGTGTGACTGGAATACAGTCCGTTTTAGAAGTAACTGATAATAGTACCATAAACTTAACGGGCACGTCAATAGAAGTTGATGATCTAACTTTTGACGGAGTAGGCATTCCTGAACAATGGGAAGTAACCACATACGCTAATTTAAAACAGCTGTGGGGCTTAACGCTTCGAGCTGACACTATCCGTTTGAACAGAGTGGGCTTTAAAAATCTTTATGGGTACGGAATTAAAGTCAGAGGTTTCCAAAACGTATTCATCGATGGAGTTCAAGCTGATAAGGTTGGCGGTTGCTGGTATACAAACGACACCTACGATGCATTTGGAGATTCGATTTATATCGGTGGTGGTAAGCAACCTAACAACACAACGAAAATTGATAATGTATACGCGGTTGGTTATCCGTCAGACAGACCAAGAAAATCAAGAATTGGAATCGCTTTTGAGAAAAGTGTAGAGATTGTTGATATTAAAAACATCTACGTTGAGGGTTATAACCGTGCTGTTCATATTGAAAACTGCCCTAATGTAATCTTCAATGGAATTAGTCTAAAAACAAGACGCTCTGACGTACACGTTTATATTCATACAGGATATAAAACAATCATGGTTGACTCATGGGATGCTGAGTGTACATCAGGTGGAGCCTACGGTGGACGTTCTGGACTGATTGCATTTGATACAATCGTTAATACTCCAAGAACGTGTAACATAAAAAATGGAAAAGTTAAAATTATGAACGATGTCTCCACAAACTTTGCTTCTGAAAAGGTTGTATTTGAAAACACAGATATCGTAAATAGTGGTGGAAGACAGACGATTTCAGGTGGGGACACAACGTTAAGAGGTGGAAAAGTAGAAGGAAAAGCCTTACGTATTTACGCTGGACTACTTGAAACGCACGGTTGTACTACAGAAGGTAAAGACACAAGTCCTGTCATAGAGGTTGAGTTTGGTAGTTCAAAAGGACGGTTACTTTGGAACGGAGGTATCATGAAAGACAGTCGCATTCACCTAATTAACGTCCCCTATGCTATGTTTAGTAACTTCACAGCGATTGAAACGATGAACTACCAATACAGTTCAACGTGTGTGTTCATTTCCGATTCGGCTTCAAAAGCGTTTATCAAAAATGGAACGTTGAAGACTACGACAAACGATGCGACTAAGTTTGTATTTGCTGACTCTCGCACTGTTTATCAAGGTGACAGCTATAAGATCCTGATTGATAACTCATCTGCAAAGGTTGCGTCTACAATTGTTTAATTTTTAAACTTTTTGTTGAATTGTGAAGTTCACTAGGGGTATACTAAATGTGTAAGCTGAATATAATAAACTGAGAAACGAAAAAGGAGAGGTTTAATTTATGAAACATTTAGTTGGTATCCCTAACGAGCTTCACTTTGCTTTTGAAAACGCGGTTGAGAATGGTAGCTTTAAAGAGTACGATGACATCCCGTTAAGTTTCGCTGTAAAAGAAGCTAAGGAGATTCTAGCAACGTTTGGAGAGAATGGTCACGTTAACCACGCTTTAATTAATTCGGGCGTTAAGGACGAATATGAGCCGGCTCAGAATGAGGTTAACGCGCTAATGTCTTATATCGAACGTTGGGAGCCAGAATTAGTGAACGAGGAAAATGTTGAAAAAGAAGGTATGGGTGAAAGCTCTCCTGTATATACTAAGGGTAAGAAGGAAAAGAAAACTACTTTAAAACCCAAAGGAGAGAATAAAATGACGACTTTTAAATGGAATAATCGCAAGAAGGCTACTGAAACGGCTGTTGAGTACAAAGTGGAAAAGAACATGAAACCTGAAGAAGCTGTAAAGGCTGTGTTAAAAGAATTTGAAGGTGTCTATCACGTAAACGGTGACCAGATTTCTGAAACGCGTTTAGCTAACTTTATCAAGCGTGTAGCCGACGAAAAGAAGTATAAGAAGTCTGCGAAAGCCGAAACGCCAAAGCTTGACTTAACGCATAAGAAAATCGAAGTGCTAGTTGGTAAAGGTGAACTTACTGAACTCCAAGCCCGTGTACTTGATGCTGTTTACGTTCTATTAGAAGGCAACCACCCTTCGTTCTCTGACGCGACCCTAGATGATGTGGCTGATTATACGAGCCTGAAGCCGAACCAAATTAAAGGTGCTCTTGGCCATCTTATGAAGAAGGATTACGTTGAAACGAAAGAAACGACGTTTGCCAAGGATAAAACGGCTACCACTATCTGGATTAACGAAGACAAACTTGAGCTGTACAACGATGACGTTCTTGAGTTTAAGCGCGGTATGGAAGCTGAGGAAGAAGCAGAAGCGGAAGCAGTAACCGAGTAAGCAACGGGCAGGGTTTATACCCTGCTTTTTCAACACAACAAAATCGTGGTCAAGAGAGCAAGATATTACTTTTAGTAAGCTACGAGAGGAGTGATATCATGGCTCTAAGACCTAGAGAAGGATATATGGACTTTGATCCAGCAACTAAACAAGCGCTTGCTGGTGAAAAAGCCTTGCTTGTTCAGACAGACACCGAAAACACCAATAAGATATCGACACTTCAACGAAAGCTAAAAAATAAAGAAGTTGATGTTGTTGAGGATTATGGCGTGGTATTGGGTACGCTAGGAAACACAGCTGCCAAAATTCAACAAGCCATAGATGAATGCGCACCATTGGGCATCTGGGTGCTGTTACCAAAGGGTGATTATCACCTTGAAAAATCAATTATCGCAAAAGCCGGTCTTAAGATGTTGGTTCACAAAGATGCTAACCTCCTACGTTATCATAATGATTGTATGGTGCTCAACGGGTTATCAACCGACCTAGTTGGCCAGAGCAACATCTGGATTGAAGGTGGAAACTGGAATTGTCGTGGTAACTTAATTAATGATGATGGTTCAGCCTTTGCGATGGGTTACGCTAGCAATATCACATTAAAAAACCTAAAGATTTACAATGTAAACTTCTCGCATGGAATGGAAATCTGCGCGATAGACGGTGCTGACATCGAGTTCTGTGAAGGATACGGCTTTATTGATGCAGGAGGCACACGCACAACGGCTGAGTTTATTCAAATTGAACGAGGCACAAAGACTGGATTCCCATACTTTGGTTCTGGAGATAACTCTCAGTCCAAGAACATACGAGTTAAACGTTGTAAAGTTGGAGCATCTGACGTAGCCCCGTCCTTCAATGTAGGGCTGGGATCTCATGACACCCCAACGGTTACGGCTCTGGTTGGATTGCACGTTGCTGACTGCGACTTCACAAGCGCGGTTGAAGTAGGCATGACAATTAAAGGTTACACAAACGTTGTTATTGAACGTGTAAAGGCTAAAGCCAAGAAAGGCATGGAGATTTACCATGATAACGCAACTGTTACAAATGTAGTCGTTCGTGACTGCGATATCACTGGAACAGCTGGTTATGGCATTGGAATGGATGGTGTTCAGAAGGTTGTTATTGAAGCAACTAAGGTAGACGGTAGCACAAATGGTATCTATGGAACACGAGTTAAAGATGCTGATATTTGTTCAAAAACAGATATCTCAGGGCAAACAAGTGATGCAGTAGCAATCATCACGACATCGTTCAACATAAACGTTAACCGAGTTATTATCAGAAAAGCTGGAAGACACGGATTTAACTTTTATGATAATTCACAACACTATCGAGTGCGCGACTGTGAAATTTTAGATGTAGCAACAAACGTATTCAACCTAGCTGGGGCAACTACGAAGCTTATTTTTATTACTGGAAACTTAATCACGGACACAACCCTTACAAACGTTGTTAATGCTACAGCTGGAGTGGATAAACTTTTCTTTAAAGACAACGTCTATTCTAGTACAATTGCCACTCCGATTAGCTCAGCTGCAACCAATAGCAACGTACTAGCTTCTGACAACCAAACATTCTAAGGAGTGATACCAATGACTTTACGCTTAAACCCAGATGATTTCTCATTTGACGTTGCGAGTCAACAAGAGTTAAATGAGAATAGCAAAAACGTTGGTGAAGACATCAACATGTTTTGGACTCCTCCAACGCAACCTGCCATGCCTTGGGGTTCAAATGGTGTTCCAGCTGACAGAAACCCTGAAGGGTTCATTAACGGTCTATACGAGCCGTTGAGAACAGCCAACCCAGATTACATTACACGTTCAGTCATCGGTAAAGACCAAAGTGGAACGCATAATATCTATGAATATGTGTTAGCTCCGAAGAACTACACAAAGACAGTTATTGTCTCAGCCGGCACGCATGGTAACGAGTATACTGCTTCATTCGCGTTAGCTCGTATCATTAACCATTTAGTTAATGACTGGGAAGACAGCCCTGTGTTAACAGCTGTTAGACGTAGCGTGCGCCTGATTGTACTACCAATTAATAACCCGTGGTCTTTCGCCAACAACAAACGCCAGAACGTAAACGGTGTAGATATCAACCGTAACATGGATTATTTATGGTCTTATATCACAGGATCGTCTTATCAAGCTGGTGCGACGTATTATAAAGGTACAGCACCGTTTTCAGAGAAGGAGTCACAATACTTGCGAGATACCTTTGTGAAGTACAGTGACGCGCTGTCGTACATCGACTTTCACACAATCAATACTATCAAGGCAGACCACATTGTGTTCACTCCACGTTATCGTTCACAGTACCGCAGTATTTTCAACGATACAATTAGTCAGCTTTTTAAAACTGGTAATCGTATTGTTAACGGAACGACAGCCATGCCTACAGTTGCGTGTCACGCTGCTGTAACGCACAACATGACTACAGCAAACCCTGAGTGGTACAACGGAAACTATGAAGCTGACACGCGTGGTAGCATAGAAATGACGGAAGCCGTTAAGTGGTTTGGTAATGTTGTAATGAAAGCTTGTGCGTTACAATATAAAACGACTCAAATCGACGAATCAGCTCCGTTTGCTAGACTTCTTACTTATGATAAAGCAACGACACCTACGCCTATTACAGTGACTTCTGCTGTGTACGCAAACGTTGATCATGGTGTCCATGACATGACAATCAACCGTCATGGTATCTTAGAGGTGAGTGGGCGTGTAAAGATTACTGTTTCAGCAACCGCAACTGTTGGTTTAAATCCAGTAGTTTACCAAGTTAACCATCCAGAGTTAGGATGGACTGATGTTAAAGACAAAACTTGGAATGAAGTCGTTCAGTCTTATGCTGCTGGAACATACTATGTACCGATTAACGCACTGTTCCATGTATTTCCAGCTAACTACAACGAAGCTGGTACAAGTCGACCTGAGCAAGTTAAGCTTCGCTTACGAATGAAAACATCGACTGGCACAATCACGATAGAGGGTTGGAGAATCTATATTAAATACATTCCAACCGAACTGGGTGAAGCAGTAAAAGTTATCGATTATACGGGATTGGAAGCACAGCCTGAGGGCACCGATTACAAACAGGTGTTCCCTGACCCAACGAAGTTTCTTACTGATAGTTCAACCGACGAGTAAGCATGGCACCCCACGGGGTGCTTTTTATTTTGACAAATCTGAACATTTATGTTGAACTGTGTTACATAATCAGTTATATTTGAATTGTGAGATGAATATAGTATATCGAAAGGGGAGAGAAATTATGAAAAAGCTTTTGGTTGCTGGGGGTATTATCGGTATGTTGACAGCTTCGGTTATCGGCTGTGGTAAGGAGGAGGTTCCTGATACGTCGCAAACGGTTATGACAGGGGAAGAGTCACCTGAGGAGTTATTTAATGACTATCACGAGCCTGCTATCAGAATGTTTTTCGACGTATTTGAAGAATACGACCAGTTATTTGGGGATGCTGCCAACAACCCTGCGCTGTTGCAGGACGAGAGCTGGTATGCGTCGGTAGGTAGAAAAACTGGAGAGCTAGAATCAGTTGTAGAGCACCTAGAAGAGTATGACGGTCCTGTTCCTGATGAGTACCAAGATGCGTATGCTGAGCTTCAGGAAGGTACAAAGTACCTACGAGAAATGGTTGACAAAACGTCTTGGGCTGTAGCTCCACTAGCAGAAGGCAAGAGCGTTCGTTACGACCAACTAGTTGAAATTAGTGATAACTGCTATAACTATATGTTGACTGCAAAAGAAAAGTTGGATTATTAAGAAGGTTGTACAGTCGGGAGTAGTTTCTGACGCTCTCGCTTTCTATTAATAGAAAGTTAAATCTGAGGAGGAAATTTATATGGATTATGTAGTAGCTATGTTGGGTATGACTGGAATGACAGCGATGGTTGTGTTTGCGGTGATGTGTTTGGTAACAGCGATTCAGAAAAAGAAAACTTGGAAGCGCTGGGCAAAGTGGTTTGGTATTAGCACGGGTGTTGTAATCGTAATGATGTTAATTCCGACTGGTGACAAAGAAGTTGCTAGCAACGATATCGATACAGAAAAGATTGCTAAAGTAGAAGATAAGAAAGAAAAGATTGAAACGGCTAAAGAAGAGAAGCCAAAAGTTGATAAAGAAGCTGAAGCGAAAAAGGCTGAAGAAGCTAAATTGAAAGCCGAGCAAGAGAAAGCTGACCAAGTTAAGAAAGAAGCAGAAGAAAAAGCACTAGCCGAGAAGAAAGCCAAGGAAGATGCTGAAAAGAAGAAAGAGCAAGAGCAAGCGAAGAAGCTTAAAGAGTTAGCAGAAGCAAAGCAAGCCTATGTTGATTATTACACTCCGTTACTTTCTGATTTTGCTCAAGTTATGTACGATTTCTCTATTCACTTTACGGACGCTGGTGAAAACCCTTCAGTAATGTACACCGATGACTTCTATAAGGATACGGGCGTACTATTAGGGCGTACACAGCCGTTAATTGACAAGATGAAGAACTATCCTGGTGAAATACCGGCTGAGCTTCAACCAAGTCACGATAAATTGATGGCTTCTATGGATGAATACCAAAAGATGGTGGACACTCTGCCTACAGCGATTGTTTCGCTAGTTGATAAACAGGATATGACTGGTATTAATAGCGTGATGCAGTACATGGGTGACGGTCAGAAGTATATGGAAGAGGGATCGGCTCTTTTGAAAGAGCTAAACTAAATACTTGTATGGAAACAGAGCCTTTGTAACGGCTCTGTTTTTATTTTCGGAAAATTTGTAAATATTTTGTAATTTGTGTAATCCGTACAAACCGGAACGACGTATAGTATAACGTAAGATAAAAACTTAAGAAAATGGAGTGATTAACATGATGAAAAGAACAGCGTTTGGACAAGTAGAAGGTAAAAGCTATAAGAAGTTTACTGGAGAAACTATCAAAGTGCTTGCTGGAACTCTTACTGGTTGTGAATCGTTTTGGGTTACAGGAGTAGACTTTGTTGCCTACGTTGAAACTCGTGAAGGCTCTCCGTTTATGGAAGTTTTTAGACCAACTAAAGGTTTACGTAAGGCAGTTAAAAAAGAGGGTGGCGCGGTGAAAACGTCGATGACTACAGCCGAGCTAATGAAGATTTTAGACAGAATCCTAATTCTAAACCCAGTTGTCAACCTTACGTTAGCTACAGTTGGTGGTAAGGAGGTTATCGCTAAGTGAGTAAAGTAGCGTTTTTAATAGATGAACTTGAATTTTACAACAGAGTTTCGAAGTTTCTTGAAAATATACAGATTGACAATGGTGCTGAGTCAGTGGAGGATGCTTATGCGTTTGCTCTTGAAGAGTCTGAAAAGCTAAAAACAACCCTTCGTGAAGAGGGTGTCGAGATAAGTGAAAGCAAATAATCTAGAAACTTGTTGAACACCAAGGGTAAATTCTTGGTGTTTCTTCTTTTATTAGGTGTAAGTTACTTAAGCTACCTAATAGGAGGAAAAGAAAAATGAATACTTTAGTCCAAAATAACAAAATGTCTTTAACGAAAATCGTGATGAAACACCAAAAGCGTTTACACGGTGTAGAACTTGGTTCAGCTTTATTCGACGCTGTGAAGAACGATCCTACGCTACGACGTTACGCGGATGAGTACAACATCAAATTCGTGCGTGACATGACTCTTGATAATGAGTTTTATACGATGGTGTTTGAAGACCAACCGGCTCGCGTATCAGACTTTAACTATGAAATTAAACACGGTGGTGCTGAAGTAGCCTTTAAACCAAAGGCAGATGAGTTCAAAAAGCTAGCTACCAAAGCTGTTAGAATCGTTGAAACGCCATCCACGAAGCCACGCCAAGAGCTTCGAAAGTATATTGGATTACGTGGTACTGTACTGCTAGACTTAGCGAACCAAAACCAATACGTTGTAGAGTTCCCAGAGTATGGTGTAGTTGCTATCCCAGCGGTTAACGTTAAAGAAGTAGAAATGGACTTAGTAACAAGTATCTCGCTTAAAGAAGCTTATAGCAACGGTGGAGAATACAATTCTATCATGCTAGCTACCGATGCGAAGCCACACGAAATTGAAGAGTATCTAAGACAACAAAATGGTAAGATTGACGCTATCGTTGTAACGAAAAAATACTTTCTAGCAGAGCTAGACTGAGGAGGAAAATACGATGTCAGTAAAAATTCCAGTAAGTGCAAAGAAAGACTTTATCCGATTGATGTTAAAAGAGGGAAATTTCAAGCGCGAAGTGAACTGGATTTTTAATTACATCTTAAGCCATGACAAACTAATCGAAAACGCAATATTTATTAATGAATCAATCCAAGAAACAGACCGAGGAATATATGCTGCTGACTTAAGAGTTGAAACTGAGAGCTTCCGTTATTACAAAGGTAGCGTAAGCACTACCGATGCTGAGAAAGCGTTCCATGATATTCGTTTAAATCGAGAAGATAAACTGTATGTACAGGTTAAGCTTACGAGCATTATGCAAGCGAAGTTTTATGAGGTATTAGAAGATAATCCCCACCATAAAGTTTCGACGCGTGATAAGCGTAAGATGGAGCTTACAGTAAACGATTTAGAGAGACAAAACCAAAAACGACTTATCGACCACTATGTGAATAAAGCGCTTGACGAACGAAATGAAGAAGCGTTCATGGAATGGACTGCTAAATATGCTGACCTACCAAAAGCTGAGTGAAAACTCAGCTTTTTTAGCACAAATAAATCATCTGGTGGTGAATTACTATATTTTAGGTATAATTACTTAGGAGATGTTGCCGTTGACAAAACGATATCAAGGGAGAGCAAAACTAGTCAAGCCAGGACGCTCAGCCGATTACCACCTGTGCGCACACTGTGGAACTCCATTAACTCACATTAGCCCGACGGATGGAGAGCTTTGGAGAACGAAAATGGTGAAGCTAGCTAAAATAAACGAATTAGAATTTTACTTTTGCGAGCACAGTCAACCGTGTCAGCAGAGAAGGAGGAAAAGACGAAATGAATTATAACTGTTGCATCTGTGGGAGAATTATACCTAAACACTCAACCGATTATCTCTGTGACCGATGCGAGGATAAGTATAGCGTATACGAAGATGATGAACCAACTGTAAAGCCAATTAAGAAACGATCCGGAAAACGTTATAAGGGGGATGAATGAAATGTATCCAAACGGCTACGTGAGTGGTAGTATTAAACGCCTACGTAAGCGACTTCAAGAAAACCCTGATAAAGCGAAAGCCTTTAAAGAGGAAGTGAAGAACACAGTTGCTTTTGGTCTTGAAGACTTTGATAAGCGTTTACGACGTGGTGAAGTTAAAATTGATAACGTCAGCGATTACGAAAAAATGGTTAAGCTTGGCTTGCTACTATATGGGGAAGCTACTGAGAAAATTGAGCATACGACTGATATTGAGGAAGTCTCTACGGAGCAATACGAAGCAGTCAAAGACACACCAGAATTTGAAGAAGTAATGCGCAAGTTAGCTCTAAGCATGAACGCACAAAATGAAGAGGGTTAACTGACGAGATTTTAATATGGAGGTGATTCTCATGGGAATGGATTATAATCCACAGAATGGTGATGTTAAAACATCAGGTCCGACGCTTTACCCGTATGAATACGAAAATCATAAAGTAACAATTACAGCGGTGAACTACAAAACTGAGGATAACTTAACTCCTCAAGGTGCTGGTGCACGTGTATTCTGCTTTATCGATTTATCAAACGGTGTTCGCGTAACTGGACTTCACGAGCAATACGATAAGAAGGATTTAGAAGCGTTTAAGCAACTAGCTTACAAGCAAGCGATTGAACGCGCTGAATCTTTCGGATATCAGCTTTACTAAGCCACGTGTTTCACGTGGTTTTTTGCTGCACAATTTTATTTGGTACATAAAACGATATTGTTAATAAACCGACTATAGGAGTGTTCCCATGAAAAGATACTTCAAGATTACGTGTAAAGCTTGTAACGTGGACATGTGGGAAGTTACGGGCGCAGTCAAACATAAAATTGGTACAGAAAATATTCTTATCTCAAACGCACCATTCTTCTTTTGTGAGACTTGTGGTGATGTAGCATATAGAAAAGGGTTGGGCATTACTGACATACTCGTTAAGGCGTACAGAGACGGTTACAACACAGTTATCTTCGAGGAAGAAGACTTAGCCTATCTTAACAACCCAAAGAGTGGTAGAAGCGAAACTGAAGGGGATGAATGACCATGAACGAACAGGCGCTTTTAGAGCGAATGAAGAAAGAGATACCTGAGCTTTATGCGCTCCAGTATCACACTATACGTGGAAAGCCGTTGACGTTTCACATTAAAAATAAAAATGAAAAGAAAGCTCGTGGACATCGTCCTTGGCAGACAGCCATCATTAACGATGCACACCCAGATAAAATCGTGCGTAAGTCACGTCAGTTGGGTTTATCAGAAATGGGACTTATCGAGAACATTCAGTTTGCGGACGTGAAGAATAACGTTAAAACGATGTTAACGTTCCCACGTAACCGTCAGCTGGTTGACTTTGTAAAAACCCGTATGAACCCTGTATTCGATAATAACCCTTACTTTAAATCAATACTTGACCCTGCGATGAACTCTATTGAGGTTAAAAAGATTCGTGATAGCTTCTTAATGTTCCGTTCAGCATGGGGTGGAGCGTTGGGGGAGGGTGCGGATATTGACTTTCTAGCCTTCGATGAATATGACCGTATGTCTGATGGCGTAGAATTAGCCTTCCAAGAGTCTATGAAATCTTCTGCTTACGGATGGTTGCGTCGTTGGTCTACACCTACGATCCCCGGACGAGGGGTTGACTTACAGTTTGGTAAATCCGATCAACGTTTCTACATGCATAAATGTGAAGCTTGTAACGAGTGGCAGGTTATTAATGCTGAGGATAACATCTTCCAATACAAGAAAGATGGTATTGACTTGATGACTGACGAGATTCAGGATGGCACGTTCGGATTCGTTTGCTCTCACTGTTCTAAGCCTTTAGACCGTTGGTACAACGGGGAATGGGTTGCGAAGTATCCTGACCGAAAAGCTATCCGTGGTTATCACATTTCACAGCTTAATGCGGTGTGGATTTCTGCCGATGACGTTAAACGACGTGAATTAAAATACACCTCTAAACAGCTATTCTATAACTACGTTATTGGAGAGCCGTATGCCAGTGAAGGTTTGGTAATTACAGAGGACGATATCTTAGGCAGTAAGCGATTCGAAACGCGCGTACACAGCCGACAGAGCTACAAGAAAACCGTTGTAGGAATTGACTGGGGTATTCGAAACTGGTGTCTAGTGCTAGGTATTAAAGAGGATGGCCAAGTTGATTTGCTAAACCTCTTTATGTTCCCTGATAACCCACAGAAACCTCTGGAGCCGGTTGGAATGATTGCGGCAAGTATTAAGCCTTACGATCCTGATTTAATTATTGCGGATGCTGGGTTTGGTGCTGACCGGAATACGTATCTAATGCAATTATTTCCTGGTGTTACTTGGGCTTGTCAGTACAATACGTATAAGGGTAAGTCAAAACCACAAGATTCATGGAACGAACAAGGTAGAATGATAAACGTTGATAAAACAGTTAAAGTTCAACGTATGCTTCATACTGTAAAAGGGCGCGGTGTGGGGATGTGGCGTATGGACGATGACCTCATGATTTTCACCAAGCATCTTAAAAACGTTCGTGTGATGGACGAAGAGGACGATGGGATTGTTTATCAGGTAGCTACTCGAATTGGTGACGACCACTGGAGTTCTTGTTTGGTCTACGCACTAATTGGCGTTGAAAAATTAAAAGGTATCTACCTTCCAAAGCAGGATTTCAATTTCGATTTCATGTAGGAGCAACTTTTGTATTTTCTTCCTTTTATTAGTTAGGAGGGGATTTTATGAAAGAGCACATATTTGAAGAGAACTATAAACGGTTGCCTCACGCTAAACCTGACCCAATAAGATTTGTGATAACTGAAAAAGGTTGTTGGAATGTTATTGGAAGGTCAGAGCGAAAAGGCGAAAATAGTTATACGCGTGTTGAACGCAATAATATCGCGACTAAAACACACCGTTATGTTTATCAGCAAGTCAAGGGCGCGATACCAGAAGGTCACGTTGTGAGACACCTTTGTCACAACAAACGTTGTATAAACCCAGACCACCTTACGACTGGAACCCAACAAGAGAACATCGATGACAACATTGATGCTGGACTAATTCTTAAAGGTGACAAACATGGACTTACAGACCTTCCAAAGCCGGTTTATTTCAAGATACGTGAGATGTTATCACGTGAAATGACTTATACTTCGATTGGTGAGCTCCTTGATGTCTGTAGACACATAGTGAGAAAGATAGACCAAGGCACTCACTGGAGTGTTGAGAAATACGAGCCTTTAAGGTATAAACCTCATGAGCCACCAAAAGCGTATAACGAAAGTATACGCAAAGTCACACAGGAGGTATACGATATCATAATGGAACTATCTTCAGAAAACTTTAGTGTTAAATCTATACAGGAAGCCACGGGGTTATCTTCAAGTACCATAAGACTAATAAGAAAAGGCAAACACTGGGCTAACGACATTTTTGGAGGTAAGTAAAATGGACGATTTTATTAACGAATGGACAGCCGACGTAAGCAAAACGAGTAATACAACTCTCCCTCAAAGCCCACTTAAGTTGACAGTGAAGGAACCTGAACCACCCATAAAGCTAGTGATTAAAGACAGCGCAAAATAGCGCTGTCTTTTTCAATATATTAGTTGTAGATGAATAGACTATATAACGAGGTGACTATTGTGTTTGATTTAAAGAAAAGTATCTTTGACGACTTATCAGAAGATTGGAATAATTTGTTTAAAGCAGTTGGTGTCGAGTCTCTTGAAGAGCTATCAAAGGGTGAGAAGAAAGAAAAGAAACCGGAACCAGCTAAAAAGAAAAAACAGGAAAAGCCAGAAAAGAAACCTGAGAAGAAGCCGGTGGCAAAGAAAAAAGCCAGCCCAAAACCAAAAAGCAAGAAGAAGGGCGAACCTAAGACAGTCATAATTGCTCCTCATGATGACGAGAAGTTAAACGAGCTTCATGAGCACCTAGACGGTTGGAATGACACGGAAGCTTCAGTGGCATTCAAAGAAGCTTCACAAGACCATTACCTGATAGCACTAATGAACGGAGATACAGTGTCAGGTGTGGGATCGTTCAAACGAAGTGGAAAGACACTTCAGATGGAACACTTTGCATCCAACAAAGAAGTGAAAGGTGGAGGTAAATGTATCGTTCAAAAGCTTTTAGAGCAAGCTTCAAAGATGGATTTTGGTGTCGTTGTTAAACCTCCTAAGGGCGCTGGTAAGTGTCTCAAAAAGATGGGGTTTACAGATTCCGAATTAAACGGTACACTATCTTTAGACTCTGAAGAGGTTAAAAAGGTAGTTAGTGGTCAGCGTGACGGAGATACAGACAAAGTTACAGACTCTAAAGAACCGAAAGAGAAACCAAAAACAGTGTCTAAAGATGAGTCAAAAGCGAACGAACACAAAAAGGCTACGAAAGCCATCAAGAAGGTTCGTAAACAACTTGGCTCAGCGCACCACCATGCGTTGTTGGAGCACCACGGTGTCTCTTGGGAAAAATCCAAACATGACGGTGTGAACCATATGCGTGCTAGCATGGCTGCTGCTGACCACATTAAAGGTGGTGGTAAGCTAGACGTAAAAAGCTATGTAAAACATATAGGCTCAGCAGATAAAGAGAAAAAGCAAGACAGGGAGAAGAGTGATGAAAAAATTAGGGAGGATAATTGAATAGAATGGGTAAATTGCGAATAAACAAAAAAATTTCAAAATATTTCCGAAAATAGCGTTTAACTTTCAGAAAACGGGTATATAAAGGTTAGATATGGATATAATATACTATAAACTGATATGTTGAGAGGAGATAGTCAAAAATGACTAGAGAAGCTGTTTTGGAAAGAGAAGAACAATTTGTGAGGGAACCATTTGTATTTGAGAGTGAAACAAGAGAACTAGTGAAACGTACTGCGGATAGGCTAAATAACCTACAATCTGATAAAACTTATGATGTTGATTACTTGACTAGAAATAATAAAACTATATACTACGTATTTGAAATAACAGACTTGGATGAAATATAATAATTTATAATAAAGGAAGCCCTGACTCTATGACGTCGGGGCTTTTGTTGTACATAGGAGTATTTTTTGACACCCCAGCGTTTTATTAGGTAACTTATTAAACGAGGGGGATTAACCAGATGACAGTTAAAAAGTTTGAAAATAATCCGCACCTAGAGGGAACCAGAGACGAATATTTGGAAAGTCATATAAAGATGGTATATAAAGTAGCGCAGAGCTTTTACGCGCGAGGTGAGGAATTTGGGTTAGACACCGACGATGTTGACCAAATTGGGATGATTGGGTATATTAAAGCTTACGATAACTATGACCCAACCAACGCGAAACTTAAGGGCAGAGTAACAAAGTTTACAACTTATGCTTATCCAAAGATAAAGGGCGAAATACTACGATACTTTGCGAACGTGGGGCAGGGTGGGATGAAAGTTTCGAGAACAGTAATTGACTTAGCGTTGAAGCTACGTTATTCAGAAAGAACATATAGTACAGCTAGCGATGTTATGGAAGATTACGATGTTTCCGAGTGGATGGCATGCGACGCTCTTGAAATAGTTCATCACGGTAAATACACAATTTCGGCTGAGTCACCGATTACAACCGGATTGTCTGGTGATGAAGAACTACGCATAATGGACGTAATGGAAGGGGATCTTAATGTTCACTCAATCGTTTTAAATGAATTTTTAAGTACGTTGACTTACAATCAGCGACGAATTGTTGAGTTGCGGTTTATCCACTTTTACACACAGGCAGAAGTTGGAGAAATTCTGGGTATCACACAAGCCCACGTTTCGAGGGTTGAGAAAGCGGTACGAGAAATTACTGCAACTTGGCTTGAGTTCGGGTACACGGCAACTTATCTAAAACCAGAAACATATCTTTTTGATAAGATGCAACGAGAACGAATTGAAAAGCGTGAAGCTGAGAAGCAAGCGAAACTTGCGAAACCAAAGCCTGTTAGAAAGGGAAGACCCATCCGTGGCGACATCGAGCTGGCCAGAGAGCTTATGATGAACTCAGATTTGTCACCGAGAGAAATTCACCTACAAACAAGAGTGTCATACCATATCGTGTTAAAGCTTGACAAAGAGCTACGCACTAAGGCTAAACGCAAGAAGGTTAAAACGCGTGTTGCGAAAGAACGTTATGAAAAGCTACATTCTGAGGTGGCAGCGTCACGTGAAGCCTAAACATTAGTAATGGAGTAAATAACTAGAAATACGCGTTGTAATGTGCATGAGGGCTGGAAGTCTGCCAGCCTTTTTCAACATTCTAAATGTCCTCCTTGATTCAGCTATATTTTTTAGTGACTGACTAACGAAGGAGGAATTAACATGACAGACAACCAACGCGATGCACTAGTTGACCAACGACTAAAAGTATTAGAAGAAGACGTGAAAGAACTACAAGAGGACGTGAAAGAGCTTGATAAACGTGTATCCAACCACGATGTTTCCATCGCTAAAATAGAGCTTATCGTTGAAGGGCTGAAATCACAATGGTCAAGTTTAGAAATTTCCATTAGACAAATGCTTGACGGGCAAAATACGAACAATAACAATGCATGGGCTGATATCGTTCGTGAAACGTTAAAAACAACTGTTCTTATCGTTGGAGCTATTTTGGGCGCTAAAATTTTCTTGTAAAAAATCAGTATCCTAAAGCGTGTTTCTGTATAGACTATACTGTAACCTAACTTATAAAGGAGTGAAAGGTAATGGGTATTAGTCTATTCATGGAAGGAACAGGTGTGATATTTCTAAACGGGATTGGGTACAAGAACAGTAATGGTCAGGTAAAATATGATGTAAAAGCTGGCTCGAAGGGTATAATTAAGAAAGCGAAGCTGGCGGATGGGAAAACTGTTTATGACGTGGAGTTATCTTATGGAAAGACACTAACGAGTGGGTCAGTCGTAACAGACGTTCCTGGTGAAATGCTAGGTAAACTACAAAGTGACATACTAAAGCCGGTTGAAGAGTTCCCCAAGAAGCCTAAAAAGGATCGACCTTGGAGAAAGTTCAGTACAGAACAGCTTGAGAAGTTCGCTGAAGCGCATAATATAGAGTGGAAGCGCAACGAAAGCCCTAAAGTAAACCGTATGTTTTTGGTAAAGGCACTCGATGATTCTGGTGTTGAAGCTCCGAAGAATGAGGAAGAATTAAATAGTAACATCGGATGATGGGGAGCCGTGAGCTCCTCTTTTTTATTTATTTGACAAAATGAGGAATAAACTGTTGAATTGTGTATAAACTAGTAGTATGATAAGTTTGTAAGTTAATCTGAGTCATAAAAGGAGAAGATGGAAATGGAAAAACGTAAAGAGGAACTTTTAACGAAAATTCAAAATTTATTAAACACAACTACTGATAAAGGTGCTAGTGAAGCAGAAGCCCAAAGCGCAATTTTGTTGGCGCAAAAGTTAATGGCGAAACACGGTTTGGAAACGTCTGACGTTGAAGCTAGTGGTGAACCAGTATCGAAAGAGGTTGCAGAAGCTGCTGGCCAAGATAAAGGTGGGGTGCTACAATGGTGGGAGAAGAACCTTGCGAAAATTATTGCTGACAACTTCCGATGCTACACTTTTACGCGTGGGTATGGTAGACGTTACTTTATTGTATTTATGGGGTTGAAGGAAGATACGGAAATCGCGAAGAACATCTTTAAATTCGCTTCTGCTCAGATTGAACACCATGCTCGCCAATATCGTCGCTCTCGCAAGAAAGAGCTTGAGAAGCAACTCCCGAAAGATTTCAAGAAGTTCACGCTTGACCAACTAAAAGACTTCGCGATTGACATCGATGTTCCTTGGAGAAGAGTTGACTCCGCGCTTGATTACGATACAGACGCGATGAAGCGAAAATACTTAACGAGCTACATTAAAGAAAAGCTTGGACTCAACATAGATGGTGTGGCGTTACGAAACGACTACGTGAGTGGATTCCTTAAAGGGCTAGGCGATAAGCTACGTGAACAACAAAAAGCCAACGAAGCAGAGTGGGGATTGGTACTTGTTAAAGATACAGACGTTGTTGCCAAGTACGAATCGATGAACTTTACGAAGGGTAAAGCTTCCAAAGTTTCGAGTAGTGGTGACGCAGAAGCGTATAGTGCCGGTGTGAAGCAGGGTAAAGCCTTTAGTAGCGCGTCTGGCGAGTTAGAATAAATGAACTAAGACCTTGGGCTTATGCCTGAGGTTTCTTTATGTTTAGAAAATTCTAAAAGATTCTCCTGTGGGGTTGATATTACCTTAAAAAAGGAGAGTGGTTAGAATGGCACAGAAGTTAACGTTTGAACAGAAGATAAAAGCAGAGCAGATCATGATGTACACATACATGGATTACCATTTAGCAATATTGCACGAAGCTATTGAAAAAGGTGACGCAGAAGCGCAAACCTTACAGCTTGGACAACTAGAGAAGACAAGAGAACGGTTAATTGAACTTGGTTATTTCACAGCTTGACAAAATGTAGGAAAAACTGTTGAAATGTAGAGAATAAACAATTATACTTGAACTATGTTAAATTAACCGAGTCGAAAAAGGAGAGGTTATCTTTATGGAAAAAGTTAAGGAGTACAGAATCAACGTTAGGCAGTTCCTCACTAAACCTAATCCAAAATACCCGAATAAAGCCCCTGTGCCGATGCGCACGATGTTTGGCCAAATTACCAAAGAAACTGAAAAAGCGATTTACGTTGTTATGAAGGGCAAACCTGAACCAACTGATACTTGTATGCGTTGTGGGAGAGGACTTGACCACCCAGTATCCGTTTTATACGGCATAGGTCCTGAATGTGGAATGCATTATCACATTAGCCCGTTTAGCACTAAAGAAGAACTGGATGCCCAGATGGACATTCTGAAAGCTAACTTGGCTGACGTTGTTTATGAAGGCTGGTTGCCTAAAGGTTATATTACTTACGAAGAAACTGGAGAGACGGTTGAGAAGGCTGAAACGGAGCTTGAAGCTTCTAATAAAGACTTAGCTAAGAAAGCTGAGAAAAAGCCTGAGCCAGCCGTTTTAGAGCCTGTGAAGGCGGATAAAGAGCTAGCGAAGAAGTTGGCTTCCGAATTTAATAAGATGTTCAAATAGGAGTAAATTGTTGTATCGTATCTTTTTGTTATTCGAAACCTAATTTGAGGAGTGTTGGATATGTCAAGAGTAAACGATGTGAAGCAAGAACGTTTTAACAAAGTTATGGATAAAGTAATCGCGGTTGGTTTGGTTGCTGGTGTTTGTTTTGCTGCTCCGATTTTCTTTAAGGGTGCTGGTGTATTTTACCACCAGCAGTACGAAAAACCCGTCCTTGAATCCAAGATTTACGAAAAGGATACGTATACGAGAGAAACGATGCAACAAGGTACTTTTGAAATTGTTTATAAAAATAAGGAATAAGAGACGAGCTGTTTGCGTAAACTAGTAGTAACTTAAAACAAAGGAGTGTTTGTTATGGCGGTGGCGACTACGGGTTTATATCCGATTCACCATATTGTGGAAAAAGATGGAAAGCGTTCTGTGGAATCAAAATATGTAAGTTTAGAAGAAGCGAAAGGTGCAGGTTACTTCTACGAAACGGAAAAGAAAGGTAAAGATGCACTTCAAAAATTACTACGTACTATACGTAAAGAGCTTGGCTCTCCTGAGTATCGAGAAATGATAAAATCGAATGGTTTAAGCTGGGAGGAGAAACCCCACGAGGGTGCTAATACGATGTTGGCAACGATGACAGCTTATAACCACTTAATGGAGGGTAAATCGTTGTTCATTGGAGATAAGAGCGAGTATGAAGCTCGTAACGTGAAAAGTAATAAAGGGCGAAAAGCGGAAGCGACGGCAAAGCCCTCTAAGCCAAAGAAAAAACTGAATAAAACGCTGTTTGAAGTGTTTGGCATCTTGAACCTTAACTACTCTGAAGAGAATGACCACATTGTTATTGGTGATGGTCATACGAAAGCAGAAGGTAAATGGGGCAAGCTTGAGACTGAAGTGGGATCTATCCGTTTAGTTGACATCGAGGAAGTTACATACCGCAGAAAATCCCAAGGTCATTTCTTCGTAGTAGATAGCTGTTTCCGAGATAAGAATATGATTAAGGACGAGCTTGGTGGAAACTTTAAGAGTGAAACGAAGCAGTGGAGAATTCCTTTTATCTACTTTATCGAGCTACTAAAGAAATATAAGCATATTACGATTGACCGTAAAATCGCGTTAACGGTTGTTGAAGCGTTTGAGCAAATCGAGTTGGAAGATATTGACACTGAGTTTACGTTTAATCCTGATGATGTTCCTACGGGTACGACGGAAGATGACATTGATATCTCAAACTTTGTTTTACCAGAAGGAATCCACGGAGTAGAGCTTTATCCCCACCAGAAAAAAGGCGTTATGTTTATGCTAGAAAATAAACGCGCGATCCTTGGGTTGGCTGTTGGTCTTGGTAAAACGTTGTCAACGATTGTTGCAGTCCAGCAACTATTTAACGAAAAGAAAATTGAGAAAGCGTTGGTTGTTTGCCCATCGTCCGTAAAGTATAACTGGAAGAAGGAAATTGAGAAGTTCTCTGGTATGACTGCATTGGTTCTTTCGTCTAGTATGGTGCGTGGACGTAAAGCCGAGAAAACTTGGGAATCCGCGAAAGAAGCGCAAATCCTAATCGCGAACTATGATATGCTTCGAAATGACGAAACTCGTGAAGAGCTTTTCGACTTAGCTCCTAACTGTATCATCGCTGACGAAGCGCATAAACTTAAGAATGTGAAAGCGAAACAAACGAAAGCGTTCCGTAAGACTTGGAGAATGGCTGAGTATAAGTTTTTCCTAACGGCTACACCTTTCCCTAACGGAAAGCCACAAGAAACGTATACGATCCTGAGTAACCTGAGAATGGACAAGCTAGGTAGCTGGTCAAACTTCTCTGGAGCGTTCGTTGAAAGCACTGGTCAGTATTCTTCGAATCTTGTCAACACCGAGTATCTAAAAGAAAGAATGTCTGACATCGTATTTATCCGAACTCACCATAGTAAAGACGTAACTGCCGCATTACCACACGATAGACATTTTACTTTTGGAATCGAAATGACGAAAGAGCAGAAGAGATTATACAAAGTTGTTGCAGAGGAAATCGAGGGCGAAATTGAACGCCTAGAAAAAATGGGTGTGAAAGCTGGCTCTCCTGCTGTCATCGCGAAACTTAAGAAACTTGAGAGTGTTGCACTCGATCCCGATATCCTGCAAGAGGATACTTCGAAAATCGATATGAACAAACTTTCTCCGAAGGAAGAATGGGTTGTGGATATGATTGAACAACACTTCCTAGGTGACGATGCTGACGGGTTTGTAGTCTTCTCGAATATGAAGTTGCCAATTGCGAAGATGGCACAGGGCTTAAAGAATCGCGGTTTTGCTGATTCTGAAATCGCTTATATTATGGGTGGTGTGAATCCTGAAAAGCGTACCGAAGTTTCAAACCGTTTAGAGCGCGGTGAAGTGAAAGTTGTATTCTGTACGAGTGCTGCTGAAGAGGGTGTTAACTTACAAAAAGGGGCTTCTAACCTTATCCACTTTGACACTGACTGGACTCCTAAATCGATTACCCAACGCGAAGGGCGCGTGCTTCGTCAAGGTAGTACGAGTGAAGTGTGTAACTTCTTTTCTCCTATCGTAACGAATACGGTGGAAGACTTAAAAAGAGCGAAAGTTGGAATTAAAGTCGAGGTTATTGAAGAGCTACTTGGAAATGGAACGACTGGTTCTGTGAAAAATAACATTACGGCTGACCAAAATATCGCTAGTGGAAGCTTAACATTCGATGATATCCGTGGTATGATAAGTGCTGACGTCTGAGTTTCGATTCTCAGGCGTTTTTCTTTGTCTTAATATAAAGTTACCCCTTTCTAGATTAAATTAGTTGTAGAGCCAGCCAAGAGCTGAGAATGGTCAGAAAGAGGGTAATCCTTTTGGAAGCAGAAAAAGTAAAGCTTTATATGACAAGCGGAACGATTTTATACCGTCCTGGGAATGAACAAGTAACACGATCCCAAATCAACTCTTCTAACGCAAGAGGAGCTGCTGTTGCTTCAGCTTATTTAGACGAAGCTTGTACACAGCATGTTCAGGTAGCTCTAGCCAATATTGAGTATTTCCACGATATTTAAGCCCTGTCGTTGACAGGGTATTTTTTATGTACAGAGTGACAAGAACTTTTTTACCCCGTAATGAAGTACATGTAAATATATAATATATTAATAATACTTGTATATGTATGTATAATACAATATGTTACATACATGTTCAATTCAATTACTTCGTAATTGAAGGCTACGCCTGTACAACTATTTTCTTGTTCAGATAGGAAATTCTTTATTAGTCGAATACGAGAGCGAAAGGTTAAGCTATACTGACCAGTGAGAAATACGAGAATAGATTTATTCACTCGTTTAATCTCTTTCTGGTTTAAATACCTTCGAAAGTATAAAAACGTGCTTAAAACGAATCTGAGAGCGTAAAAGAAATAATTACCTTAAAACTCGTATAAAGGTATCTCCTTGTTATTCTGAGATTATTGGTATACTAACTAGGAGGTTGATGTTCAATGGCAAGTTTAGAAGGCTTGAATCCTAAAGTTCGTCAGATGACTGAGGAGCTTATTAAGCGTTGCGCAGAAAAAGGTATTAAAATCATCATCACTCAAGGTTTGAGAACTATCGCTGAGCAGAACGCCCTGTATGCTCAAGGAAGAACAAAACCAGGAAAAATCGTTACAAACGCAAAGGGTGGTACATCTTACCACAACTACGGATTGGCTGTAGACTTCTGTTTGTTACTTTCTAACGGTTCAGCTAGCTGGAGCATGACTGAGGATACAAACAACGACGGTGTGAAAGACTGGGGACAAGTTGCTTCAATCGCTAAGTCTTTAGGCTTCGAATGGGGCGGTGACTGGAAATCTTTTAAAGACTATCCTCACTTCCAGTACACTTATGGGTTGTCTATTTCTCAGCTTAAAGCTGGTAAACGTCCACCTACAAGCGTTGTTGACACAGGCAAGGTTGTTACTGAGGTAACGAAGTCTCCTACTTCTTTACGTAAGGGTGACAAAGGGTTTGCAGTTTCTGAGTTACAGAAGAAGCTTATCCTTGTTGGTGAGAAATTACCACGCTTTGGTGCTGACGGTGGTTTCGGTGACGAAACAGTTACAGCGGTTAAAGCATTCCAAGCTCGTGCTAAACTAGTGGTTGATGGAATCGTTGGTGAAGCAACTCAGACAGCTCTTCAAAAAGCTATCGATGAGCTTCAAAAGCAAAACGCTCCAGAGAAGCCAAACCTGATCGTGCCTTATCCTGGCAAGGTTGTTAAGGTTGGTTCAACTGGAATCGACGTTGCGCGTGTACAACGAGCTGTCGGTGTAACACCTGATGAGAAGTTTGGTGCTTCCACTGAAAAAGCGGTTAAGGAATACCAAGCTAAACACAAGCTTGACGCTGACGGTATTGTTGGAGAGAAAACTTGGAACATGATGTTCTAAGGAGGTGATAACTATGAAATTGACAGCAGGTACTATCACACGTACTATTCTATTAGTTGTGGCGTTGGTTAACCAATTCTTAACGGCTAAAGGATATTCACCTATCGATGGTCAACAAACAGCTGACTTTGCTGCGTTTGTATTTACAGGCGTGACAGCTGCATTAGCTTGGTGGAAGGATAACGCGTTTACTCAAAAAGCGCGTGCCCGTAAAGCACTAGCGAAAGCAGAAAAGAAAGCTAAATGAGACAAGGGAGGGCGAAAGCTCTCCTTTTTATTTTGGGAAAATAGGAATCATTTTACCCTTCTTGAATAGAATATGTTGTAATCTACTTTAGGAGGGATTCTTATGAGTAACGGTAAAGCTTGTAGAATTGCGAAAGAGTTAGCGGAAGAGAACGGTGGAAAGCCGAGTGACTACATGAGTGAAGCGTGGGAAATCGTAAGAGCAAGTGATGACAGACCTAGAAAGCGCCAGCAGAGCAGAGCACGAAGTGTTGTTGAATCCAGTAGCCGAAAACGTCACCCATCGAAACGCAAGAAAAGCCACATGCCTTCGACAGAAGAAATAATTGACAAGGGGCTAGCGAGTATGGGAGTGTGGGGGCAGGTTATAAAGGTTGCCGGAGGTTTATCTCTTAAAACGGTTAAATACGCCAACAAGAAGAAAAAGAGCGTTGTAAAGAAAACTGGCAGTAACATGAACTTCACGAAAGCTCCGAAAGACAGTCCTGGTGATGTTTTTGGTGGTCTTCTAAAGATGACATCGAAAAGCCCTGATAAAATCGAAGTCCCCGAATCCCTCAAAAAGTACGTCAAAGATACCTTCCGTTTTAAATAAATCCTGTACAGTCAAGAGTAAAAAATGATATGGACTCCTTTTGTTAGTTGATTAATGCTAACGAGAGGGGTTTTTATTATGCCAGAAGGCGTGGAAGTGAAGATTGTTAAAGAAGGATTAGAGAAGTCATTAGTAGGTGACACGATTATGCAAGTCATCTTTGATGATAGAGGAGAAAAGATTGCGAGACCACTTTCTGAAGAGGAGCTTGGTGAAGCGGTTGTAGGGAAAGAAATTACGAGCTTTGACCGTATTGGGAAGTATATCATTTTTAATTTTGACGATGGAACAATAATGACATCCCACCTAGCGATGACTGGACGATGGTTAATCGATGTACCGGCTACGCATGGGCTGACTCACACAAGGGTAATGTTCGTGATGAAGTCAGGTAAAATCGTGCGATATTCCGATGTGCGATTATTTGGAAGAATACGAATTGAGGAAAACCTCGAAAAAGATTATTACAACAAAGGGATAGATGTGCTGGAAGCGACAGAAGATGAGCTTTACGAGAAGTTGTTGCTGGTTCGTAAACGACGTGGAGAGAATCCCATCAAGAAGCTACTCTTGAACCAACGATTGTTCTGTGGTCTTGGTAACGTGTATTCTATCGAAGTTCTGTTTGACATGAAAATCAACCCGTTTAAAAAGATTAACCAGCTGTCTGATGAGACACTAAAGTTGATGGCGTTTACGATTAAGAGCATTGTTCAAGCCGGTTACGAAGCAGGTGGCTTATCGCTTAAAGACTATGTTCACGTTGATGGCTCTAAAGGTAGCGCGCAAGACCTCCTACAGATTTATCAAAAGAAAGAATGTCCATCTTGTGGTGGTGAGGTATCAAAAGTAACGCGTATCGACAAGCGACCTACACACTACTGTAAACAATGTCAAAATATAGAAAACAAGTAAGCTCTTTATATTTATAGTAGGGTGACACTATGAAGACAAAATATTTGATAACCACGATGGTGATTATTGTCATCTTACTTTTCATACTTAACTTAACGGGGTGAAAACATGGTTGAAGTTTGTGATAGTTGCAAAAAGCAAAAGCCTAAATGCGACTGCGTTAAAAAGGCTGAAGCTTCCCATAACGACCTTAAAAAGCACATAACCAATTTTGATTTACGCAAATAGGAGGAATAAACATGGCTGAACAAAAAGGTAAGTATACGTTCCTTAGATGGAACAGCGAATATGGTTCTGAAGCAAATTTTGTTGTAAGAGAAAATGCAACTGGAAAGCAGTCGTATTTCTCTCCAGACAACCCAAAGGACGTTGCGTTCGTTGATGAAGATTTAACAAAAGATCCGTTAGTAAAGTCGTGGGATACATTCGGGAATGAAACGATTGACGACCTTAACGACGTTGTTTTTTAAGCTTTCTTAACTTAAACAGATATTACTTGTAAAAGGTACGGTTACTTGCTGTACCTTTTCAAACACACTAATCGAATGGGGTTGTCCAGTATGCCATTAGACAAGCACAACTTATTTTACGACCTTCGTAAAGATGCTACAGAAGAACAACTATTCCTAGCAGATTCTATCATTGACTATAACGTGGTTTTCTCAAATTCAGAAGCTGGAACAGGTAAAACAACATGGGCGACAGCGGCACTTTATTACTTATATGAGACAAAGAAAATTGACAAGATTTATTATATCGTGTCACCCGTTGAAGAAGACAAAATGGGATTCCGTCCGGGAACGCAAGGGGAGAAGGAAGCTGATTATGCTCACCCTCTACATGACGCGTTAGCTAAAATTGGACTACAACCTGATAAAGCGCTGGACGCTAAGTATGGTTGCTTTGAAATGGCTACTCACGTTTTCTTACGTGGACGTAACCTAGAGCGCGTTGGAATCATTTTGGATGAAGCGCAAAACTATACAGTTTCTGAACTTAAGAAAACGATTACTCGTGTCCATGATAACTGTCATCTAGTCGTAATGGGACATACTGGACAAATCGACCTTAAAAATAAAGCAAAATCAGGTTTCGCAAAAGCGATTGAGCACTTTGGTAAATTAGAAAACCGCGTGCGTATCTGCCCGTTAACGAAGAACTTCCGTGGTTGGATTTCACAGCATGCTGATAAGCTAGATGACTGAGGAGGATAATATGTCTGAACTTTGGAACTTCGCGAAGAACGTTGCGCAAGCAGAGGGAAGAAGACAGGACTGGGTCTACATCGTAGACCTTTTCAAGTCTTCAGGTGGAACAGATATGATGATGGAAATCTACGGTGAACGTGGGCGCTTCGAGGTGTTAGGTGAAACAACGAATGGTAACGTACTTATAGGTGATAAGCATGGAACTATCTCTGTTATTCAGAAGAGTGACATGAAATTGTTTCGTAAAAAGTTTCATAAAATCGAAGTCGATGAAAATAACATCGTTCGTAAGTCTCTTCACGTGGAAGGCAAGACTGAAGAAGTGTTACTTTATATAAACGCGGTGAGGTGAAAAGATGAAGAAAATAAAGCTTTCGCACAATATGGATGATGTTCAATTAGAAGAAGCATTGGAGAAAGCCCTGAAAGGCATAAATAAGCGCGTTGAAACGTCTGATGCGGCTTTACCTTCTAAACTGTCAGAAGAGCTAAGAGAGGAAGCTTTCAGCGTTTTCACGAGGGTTTCTAACAACATGCTACGCGAGATTAGTGAAGTTATTAATCGAAAGGGTGAATAAGAGTGATTCTGGATGAAAAACAACTAAAGGAAATCGCAAAAATCATAGACTCTCACGTGGGGGTCTTACTTTATGCAATGAATGGTGGAGCACAGCCTAGTAAGGAGCTTTTGAAGAAATTAGGCATCCCTGAGAACGCTCCCTCGTTTGTAAAAAACTCTTTCATCTTAGGTAAGATAGCACAGATGATGGGTGATGAAGAAACGAAAGACTTAACGTATGAAGAGTTGAAAAGAAAAGCGCGTGAGTACTCTTTATCGAAGTTGGAGCGGAATTCGATTAGGTACGCTGAGCACCATGCCGCACAATACGTAACCGCGCTTGGTCACAAGATGTCTAAGACCGTAAACACAAACGTTGCAAGAGCTAGTAAAGCTGCTGACTTAAAAATTGTACAACGAAACATGATTAAAGACGCAGTAAAACAAGCTATCTTGAATACGGAAACACGTGGTAAGCTAGCTAGTGAACTGTATCATGAGCTAGAGGACTGGAATCGCGATTGGAAACGTGTAGCTAATACTGAACTTTGGAACGCAAGATTGTCAGGGGAAGTAACCTCGATCCTACAGGGTGATACGATTCACCAAAATACTGACGGTGGGGAAACGATGGTATTTAGAAGACCAGCACCCGATGCTTGTAAACATTGTCAACGCCTTTACTTAGAAGATGATGGTGTCACACCTAAGATATTCAAGTTGAGTGAGCTTATCGCTAATGGAGACAACTATGGACGTAAGACAGCTGACTGGAAACCAACGACAGCTACGACACACCCCAACTGTACATGCCCAATAGCTGTTGTGCCTGACGGGTTTGGTTTTGATAGTCACGGAAATTTAGAATTTATGGAATAGGAGAGAGCTAAATGCCAAAAATAACACATGTTAATATCATGAACGACAACGACCAAGTTTACTGTCACAAAGTTAAAAAGGTAGTTGAGTTCAACGAATTACACCAAAAGTTTCATTGTGAAGACTGCCCGATGTTCGCTGGAACGGCTCAGGGTCAAGGGGTTGACTGCGTATGGGATGACCCACGTAAAGTATCAGATCCCCACATGGTAACGAACCCAAAAGTTGAAAAAGACTACGTTGCAACAGCTGAAGCAGTTGCCCGTCGTAAGAAGTAAGGGGGAATAGGAGATGGCACCAAGAAATGGATTAGTACCCGTTCAGCGTACCGTAACACGTCATGGGGTAACGTTTCAAACTACAGTTTGGATTAAACCTAAACATTCTAACAGCGTTCAGCATGGTAGTCACGTACAAGTACCAACTTGGAACTTTAGTTCTTCAGCTGACCTAAAGAATGAAGTTGACCGAATTAATAAAGTAAAAGACCGTTCAGAGCGTCGTATCCTGAAAGAAAACCTTCTTGACCATATCGAAAACCACATGGGCGTTAAGTGGCAAAAGGTAGCGGATAATGAAGACCGTGCGTTTGCGAGAAACACGATGAAAGCCCTTTCAGCTGCGAAGAAACATCTTGATAGCCAACCTGCTACTCCAGCGCAACCTGCCCCTTCTCAGCCGGCTCAACAGGCACCGGCTGGTAATGGTAAGATGGGTATTACGAAGCAACCAGGAAAAGATTACGTAATGGACAGAGATACATCGAAGAAGATGGCTCGTGACTTCCGTGACCAACACGGTATGGACGAAGTTGTTAAGATGCTAAAAGACAACGGGATTACGTGGAACGAAGTTCCTGATGCAGGTCCGAATAACATGCGTGCGTTACGTGCGTTAGCGAGCTTTATGCGTAAGGGTGGACAACTTGGAGCAACAGCGCAAGCTACACCTCAACAGAATCCAGCACAGCCGGCTCCGGTTTTAAATAACCCAAACCAACCAATGCAAAAGAAATCGAAGTATGAAAAGGACTCGATTCAGCACGATTACGAACAAGCGAAACCTCATCATAAGCTTATTGGCTTGGCTACTGGGGTTATGCCTTTAGATGATGAAACGGCTACGTATCTTAAAGGACTTATTGACACTGGCCAAATGGGTTTATTGGGTGAAGATGGCGGTGGAGCTGATTACAAACTTCCGAAAGCCCTTAATAACGAACTTGATCCTGTCATCAGTTCCATTAACAGAGGTGAAAATCATCTTGGTGACCAAGCTTCGTTCTTGTACGCGAAACAGATGTTTGAGGGCACTCAATATGAAGCAAACTTCAAGGAATATGAAAAGAGCAGGGATAGCTTCAAGACTAAATACCGTGAAAAAGCCGATGAAATGATGAGTGAAGGTGTAAAGGGCATCGAAGCTTCCAAAAAACTTTTAGAAGCACTAAACGAAGTGGACAAAGACTGGCTTGACCTGTCAGGTGAAGATTTCCTTGAGGAACTCCATATTAAGATAGGCAACCTTAAAGGCAAAAGTGACACTGAGATTGATGAAGCTTGGGATAAGTATGGGATGGATGACCTTTTTGCGCAAGGGCGTACATTCATGGATAGCAACCATTCGATTATAGAAGTCTTAGTAAGAGCTGGGATAACAAACGCAAACGCGTTTAGTACTGTAGAGAGCATGCTAACTGGTCCTGGCCAAACCAACATGGCTTCTATTAGACAGGCGTTGGTTAGTGGTTCATTAACAAAACGACAAATCTTTGCACGTATGGAGAACGACATGGGTATGACAATAAGCTTGAGAGGTTCTTCACAACCAATGACTAACAACCTTGCGAAACGTTGGAATACTGGAGCCACCGGTTTGCTACAACAAGCTGTTCATGAGCACGTACACGGTCCTGTTACCAGTTTTTCAGGAAGTTCACAACCTATCCCATTTAAACAAGACGAGTTCTTAAAGATGTGTGATGAAGCACTTGCTGATTTAGCTCCAATGAAAACTCCGGAAGGTCAGCATGTAGAGTACAACATTCAAGTAGCTCGTGGACTTCGATACGCTTATGATTTTGGAAATATCAAAAGAGTTCCGCACACACCTGTGCCTATGGATGACTTTCTAAGTGGACGTAGTAATGAGAACATTATCAAAACGCACATTGGGGCTGAGCGTCAAAAGTCCGAGAAGTCTAAGCAGAATTACATTAACAAAGTTAAAGAGAAACAAAATAAAAACTTTGGCAAGATACTTCGTGATGGCGTTGACCCAACAAAAGTTGATTTCCCAGATGCTGCTGACGTTAAAGAGGTTGTTAAAACAACCCTTATGAAAGTTGATGCTGCTGAAACGGCTAAAGTTGCGGCAAATGTAGCCCGTTCTCATGATAACGCCAACCACGGCTCTTTCAGAACGAAGGTTCATGGGGTTTACCGTGTTAAACGTATTTCCTCCGAAGAAAAATATCAGAAGGTCAGCAAAGATATTGGTAATGAAGGGTTTTATTATCATGGAACGTCTTTTGATACAGCACAAAAGATTCTAGGTATGACCGGTGGATTCAAAGTCTTCACAGCTGCTGACGGTAACAAAATTAAAGCTGGAAGTATGCTAGGCTACGGTATTTATCTTGCTAAACAGTCTTCTAAATCAATGCAGTATGTAGGCTCTGGTTTCCGTTCTGGAAGTCGTGGTGTACTATTCGTTTGTAAAGCGGCACTTGGTAATGTGGTTCAAACGCGTTCCCGTGGCTGTGCAGCCAACCAACCGATTATGAACCGTGCGTCTACAGACACAGTCTTTATGGATAAGCCTGACGTTATCAACCCAGAGTGGGCTGTTAAACGAGCTGAGCAAGCTGTACCAAGACTTTGGATTGACGCAGAACGTGTCTGAGGAATCTAAAGGAGGATAAATTATGGGATTCATGGATAGAATTGTGGGCGCTTATAGAGCGCTCACTAAATCTCAAGAAGTTGGTCACATTTTAGGTGAACCATACGAAGGACAAGTTGATATCCAGAAAAGTGAACCAGCAAGAGAAATGAAAGCTCTCATGGAAGATCCTTTAGGTATGATTCAAGCCATGGGTTATAAAGATAGACAGTTTTCTTTGTCCTATGACATCTTACGTCGAATGGGCACGAAGGACGCTGTCATTTCTTCTATCATTACGACACGTGTAAATCAGGTGTCTTCTTTTACTGCTCCAGCCCGTTTTAGTAAAGACGGTCTTGGCTATGAAATTCGTTTACGAGATACGAATGAGACTCCATCGAAGAAAGACCAAGAGACGATGGTTGCTATTGAAGAGTTTCTTGAGAACACAGGTTTTGACAACGACAATGAGCGTGATGACTTTGACACATTCATTCGTAAGGTAGTGCGTGACCGACTCATCTATGATCAAGTTTGTTTCGAGATTGTACCTGACCGAGTGGGAAGACCAGCTGAGTTCTACGCAGTTGATGCTTCAACTATTCGACTAGCTTCTGAGAAGTTACAGGAAGACAACCCACAACATATTGGGCTTAAAAAGAATGAAATGGTAAAATACGTTCAAGTCATTGACGGACGTTTACGCGCGTTCTTCACAGCAGACGAAATGGCGTTTGGTACAGCCAACCCAAGAACAGACATGTACATTAGTGGTTACGGATTCTCAGAGTTAGAAATGCTTATTCATCAAGTAACGTCTCACTTATGGGCAGAAGAGTATAACAGCCGTTTCTTCTCTCAAGGTGGTACAACGAAAGGTATCTTGAACTTTAAGGGTACGGCTAACGCACCTATTAGCCCACAGCAACTTGATTCATTTAAACGTCAGTGGTTGTCACAAGTATCTGGTATGACTGGCGCTTGGAAAACGCCTGTTGTTTCGGTTGACGGACTAGAGTACATTAACGTTTCCCAGTCCAACCGTGAAATGGAATTTGAGAAGTGGATGAACTATCTTATTAACGTAGCTTGTGCGGTTTACCAAATCGATCCTGCTGAGATTAACTTCCCTAACCGTGGTGGCGCTGGAAACTCTGGTGGTGGTGGTTTAGGAAATGGCGGTATTGAAGACCGTGTTGAGCACTCAAAGGATAAAGGCTTACGCCCGTTGCTACGTTTTATCGAAGCACTCATCAATAAAAACATTGTTTCAAAGTTTGACCAACGTTATGTTTTCTCATTCAGTGGTCTTGATACAAAGTCTGAGAAAGAGGTTGTGGAGTTAGATGAGAAGCGCGTTAAGGTCTACAAGACTGTTAACGAAATCCGTAAGGAGCAGGGACTTCCAAAACTAGAAGGTGGCGACATCATTCTTGACTCGAACTACATCCAATACTTAAATAACCAAGCGCAACAAGAACAGCAAGAGAAAATGATGGCTCAACAGGGAGCTCAAGGTGGCCAAGGAGACGACGGTCAAGGATTTGGAGGCAAAGATGTCTCTGGTGACAAAGACGACTCTAAGGAAGATGACGACGATGGTTTTGACTGGACTGACGACGAAGATGACGGTGATGAAAAAGAAGACACTAAAAAGTCACTCGAATCAGAAAAGCTAACTGGTGACATAAAGTTTCTGACGATAGAATGGGATGACTAACAAAATAAAATAGTTTGTTAGTCTCCTATATATTGTATGTGTCTAACCTATAACGCTTCACTGTAAGGTGGTGAGAAAAATGAGCGAAGAATTATTCAAGTTCTTTCTTGAAGCCGATGTAGTTAAGTCAGAAGCGGAAGAGGGTAAACGCATTATCCGTGGTTATGCTTCCACACCAGCCGATGATAGACAAGGTGAAAGTTTAGTCCAAAAGGGCTTAGACATTTCAGACTTCGTAACGCATGGTTGGCTAAACTATGACCATAATAATGAGATTATTCTTGGTTATCCAACTGGTAACACGCATATTGACGACAAAGGTCTATGGGTTGAAGGTGAACTTCTAAAAGGTGTTCCTCAAGCTGATAAGCTCTGGGACTTAGCGTTAGCCCTTAAGAAGTCGGATGCTCCTCGAAAACTAGGTTTCTCTGTAGAAGGCAAGGTGCTGGAACGCAAAGGCAATTCAATCTTGAAAGCCAAGATTTATAACTGCGCGTTAACTCCAAACCCTGTTAATACTGAGGCAACTTGGGAAGCTGTCGTAAAATCATTCAGACCAGATTCTGATATTGATATTGCGAAAGGGCTAGAAGCTGGCTATGCCACAACTCCAGAAACACAGACTAATGGCGGTGCTTTACGCAAAGAAAGCCTAGAAAGTAGCATCAAGAATTTAGCCGATAACTTGCATGACTCTTCTAAATGGCAAGAGGTTCGCAGGAACCTAGCTAACGGAGGAAGTGTAAGCAAATCCGAAATGCTTGTATACTTACAACTTTCGAAAGGCTTCTCACGTGATCAAGCTCTTAGTATTTTGGATAAATATTAATGGAGGTGCAAGAAATGACATTTGAAGAAAAATTAGCAAAGTCACTAGAAGAAATTGACGCGTTAGCAGATTCAATTCTTTCTAAGTCTGACGAGCCTGAAAAAGTCGAAGAAGAAGACAAAGTTCAAAAAGGTGTAGCACCTGATGAAATCTCTTCTAACTCTGACGACGCTGGAAAAAAAGAAGGCGACGAAGATGAGGACGACGAAGAAGGCAAGGACGATGACAAGAAGAAAGACGACAAAGGCGATGACGCTAAAAAGTCAATCACTGATGAATTTACTGGTAGCGAAGCTATCTCAAAAGCTATGGACGTTTCAGACTTCCTTGCTGAGTTCACTCGTGTAAACGGTGACGTTTTAGATAACTTACGTGAAGATATTCATAAATCTCTTGAAACTTCTACGCATACTGCGACTATTCTTGCGAAGTCTTTCGGTGCGATTATGAAGTCTCACGAGGGCTTAGAAGGTTTAGTTAAATCTCAATCAGCTCAATTAACAGAACAAGCAGAGATTATCAAGTCTCTACAAGGGCGTGTTGAGCACGTTGAGAAACAACCTGTAGTTCGTAAGTCAGTTATCAATACTCTTGAAAAGTCTTTTGACCACAGCGCTGGAATCACGTCTGAGGCAGAGCCTAAACAAGAGACATTAAGCAAAGGTGAGATTGCTGAAAAGTTATCTAACTTCGCTTTAAACGGTGAAAATGGCGTAGTAATCAAAGACGTAATCGACTTTGAATCTAATGGCTATTTACGCCCTGAAGTAAAAAACTTATTCGAACCAAAACAATAATCGGAGGTGCTTGACATGGAATTTGAAAACGGATTTGGAATGGGATCTGGTCAACAGGTTTCTGACCTTAACAAAGCATTATCAGCTGGTTACGCTACTTCACCTGATACACAAACGAATGGTGGCGCGTTCCGTGTTGAATCATTAGAAAGTTCTTTAAAAGTTTTAACTTACTCTGACCAACATATTAAGTTTTGGAAGAAAATTCCAAAGAGCAAAGCTACAAATACTGTTGAAGAGTACAACCAATTAATCAGCTACGGTTCTGAAGGCGGTGGCTTCTTAACTGAAGGCGAATTACCAGATACTCAAGATTCTACTTACCAACGTAAAGCAAGCTTCGTTAAATTCATGGGTGTTACTCGTGAAGTAACGCATCCTATGACTTTAGTGAACTCAGCTCACGGTGACGTAGTTTCTCGTATGAACCAAGACGGTATCCTTTGGATGCTTAAGAAAATTGAAAATGGTTTATTCTGGGGTGACTCTAAGTTAGGTGCTGGCGGTACTGAGTACGTAGAGTTTGATGGTTTGGATAAATTAATCCATCCTGAAAACACTATCGACTTAGCTGGTAAACATCTTGAAGAGAAACACATTAACTGGGGTTCTCAAATGATCCTAGAAAACTATGGTATCGCAACTGACTTGTTCTTACCATACGAAGTATTTGCTCAATTCCAACAAGAGTTCTTCCCTAAAGAGCGTGTTATCATGCCTACTACTGGTGGAACTAAAGCTGGTGTTGTAGTTGACCAATTCCAATCTCATGGTGGTCCTATCAACTTCGAGCCTAACTTATTCTTGAAGAAAACAAAAGAAGTTCCGACTCAAGCTACTTCACCAAAAGCTCCTGCTCAACCGGCTTCAGTAACTGCGGCATTAGGCGCATTAACTAACGCTGAGTTTGCTAAATCAGGTGCTGGTTCTTACACTTACTATGTAACAGCTGCTAACAAACATGGTGAATCAACTCCAGTTAAATTAGCAACTCCAATCGCTATCACTGGTGCTGACTTAGCTAAAGGTGTTACGTTAACAGTTCAGAATGCTGCTGCAACAGTATATCCAGTTGATTACTTGACTGTTTACCGTACAGAAGCTGATGGAACTCAAGCTTTCCAAATCGCTCGTGTTGCTGTAACTAGTGCAGCTGCAAACGCTCAAACTGTCGTAACTGACAAAAATGACACTATGCCTAATACGTATACAGCGTTCATGGGTGAAATGTCAGAGCAGATCCTAGCGTTCAAACAGTTAACTCCTATGTTAAAAATGGACTTAGCTACGCTTGCTCCGTCTTACAGATGGATGATCTTAATGTATGGGATAAAAGATTTTTCTAAAATCGAGTGTCCTCTTGTAGCGTAAGTTACAAGTAATAAAGATGGGAAATTGCTGGAAACTCTGAGTATCTCAAGGTAGGATATTACGCAGTAATGACGTAACGACCCCTGAAAATCCGAGAGTGCAGACAATCAGCAGCCGAGCTTCCTAAGGAAGAAGGTTCAACGACTAAGTGGTTATAAGAGTAATCTTATAATCTGCGCCATCCCCCACGATGTGGGTGAAGATATAGTCTGACCTCTACAGCGATGTAGAGAGGTAGGCAGAAATGACCTATCCCACTTAGAGCGGTGGTAACAAACTTGGCCAGTACTTTATGCTCCTAAAAAGTTCTTGCGTTTCAAAAATATCAAAGCTGAATTATACAACGAACCAAGATTCTGAGTATAATTTGAAAGTTTTGTTTATATAATAGAGTAGGGGTTAATTCCTCTACTCTATTTCAATTTTAGGGGGAAATACAATGAACGCAGAATTTGTAGAGTGTCAAATATGTGGAAAGAAAATGAAGTGGATTCAAAATAAGCATCTAAGCCAACATGGTATAACTACGAAAGAGTACAAGAAGATGTTTCCTAATCACCCGAACAAGACATCCGACATGCAGAAAAAGATAGAGGAAACTCGTTGGGGTGAGTACGAAACGATACACCCTAAAATAAAGAAATGTTTTAGGGAAGGTTGTGAAGAGAAGGTAGCTGAGAAAAGTAAATACTGTTCGTACAGCTGTAGAGCCACTGATAGGGCTAATAGCGACGCTAATCCTTTTAAGAATACAAAGACTAATCCAGCTTTTAAAACTGGTTCATCGAGTAGCTGGAAGCGTCAAAGAAAGATACGAGCCGAAATGGATAATCACTCGTGCGTCCGGTGTGGTAAAACGGGGCTTGATGGAAAGGCTCACAAGTACAGTGTGCATCACATTATACCTAAGAGGTGTTTCACCCTTGACAACTTGGATGACCGCGATGATGTTTTTAATACGATAACTCTTTGCGGTATATGCCACAAGGAAGTTGAGTCAAGCTCTTTCTGGTTGCTTGTGCGGTTACTTATAGAGAAAGGTGTTTCACGAGAAGAAATCACCGAGTACCTCCGTAATGAGATAGAAACAAACGCTCCCTTTGAAGCCTTCATTACTAAAAGTACAGAAGAATAGCTCCGAAATTATACTCAGGTAGGATTATACCTGAGTTTTTCAATGCCAAAAATTAATGGAGGGTTTAATATGCAACTAAAAAATGAAAAATACGCAGGTCAAGCAAACGCAATCGTAACGGGCTTTGGAACTTTGTCTTTTGATGAAAAAGGTATCGTTAATAACCCTAAACTTTCTGAGGATGCTATTAAAGCTCTAGCAGAACTTAAAGGATTTGAACTAATCGAATCTGAGGGCACTGAGAAGCCTGCTAAGGAAGAAAAGAAAGAAGAAGTATCTAAACCTAAAGAAGAGGAAAAAGACGCTGAAGAAGCTAAAACGAAGCGCTCACGTCGTAAGAAAACAGAAGAATAATAAGGAGGTTATCTTATGCCGATTAACTTCAGTACTGAGGAGATGAAGCAACGGGTTATCTTTGGTATCCCGTTGTTTGACTCTGAAGGAAATCCATTCCCTGAAGACTTATTGCAGTCGTATCTTGATTCAGCTATCAACTGGGCTGAGCAGACGCTTGGTGTTGCTATTCAACCGCGTGAGGAAGAAGAAAGCCACGACTACATTGCCTCTGACTATATGAACTGGAACTATCTAAGACTATGGAAGAAACCCATCCTAGAGGTAGAGTCCGTTGAAATGGTTTACGGTAATGCTCGTATGTTTAATATACCCAACGACTGGTTAAAGATTGACCGGCTAGCTGGTGTAATTCAAATATTCCCTATCTCTGGTAGTGCCGGAGGTTTGATTATTAACGCTGGTGGTGGAGCTTGGCAACCTCTTATCCATGGTCAGATGGGCTATGCTCCTCAGATGTGGAGAATTAAATACAAAGCTGGTATGACCGAATCAGAAGAGAGACAAGTTTACAGACAAACGAACATTCACCCGATGCTTAAGGATTTAATTTATCGAAAGACAGCAATGAGTGTAATGGGCGTATGGGGTGACTTAATCATCGGTGCTGGTATCGCGAACCAATCTGTTGGTGTAGACGGTTTGAACCAATCTATTGGTACAACTCAGTCCGCGATGTTCGGTGGTGCGTCAGCCCGTATTAAACAACTACAAGAAGATATTGACGTTATGCTACCAACGTTACAGTCGTATTACGGTGGCATTAACATGACGGTGATATAAATGAACTTGAACGAGTATCAGCTCAAGAACTTTGGACGAATTGATTTCAAACCTGAGGAATTTGAGCGTCTCATATACCAGCGTGGGGCGCGTGTTCTTTGGGAGAAAGCTATCTTCTGCTCCTGTATTAACGAGGAAACAGGTAGTGCTGATTTTATTTGTCCTGCTTGTAAAGGTAAAGGCTTCTTATACTTCGATCCTCAGGAGATACGTGCAGCTGTCTCAAGCATTAATCAAAGTAACGATGCTACTCCCATCGGGTTGATTGATGTGGGTACGTCTTTCGTAACTACGATGGCTAAAGACCAAGTAAACTTCCGTGATAGAATTACTTTCCTAGACTTCCGAACGGTTTATTCACAGGTGCTGACGTATCAGGATCCTGTCGTAAACCTAAAGTACAAGGCAGAAGAAATAATGTCCATTCGGGTACTTTCTTCTGAGATTCCGAAAGAACAATATAAGCTATCAGAAGATGGTTGGAGCATCGAGTTTGAAGAGGGTGTGTTTGGCTTCGATGATAGGTTCTCTATCTTGATGAAAGTGAAACCTACGTACATCGTAATTGACATGCCTCACGAGCTACGCGGAACGTTTATTAAGTTCGGTCATCCTGATGAAGAGTGGGTTTTACTACCTAAACAGCTAATGATTAAACGGGAGGATTTACTACCATTAAAGCGTGGTGAGTTATAATGCGTGAGGTACGAATTGATATTCCTAAAGGCTTCTCTGGTGTATTAGCTTCTCAGTTGGAGAGTGCGGCACAGGCTGCTGTCTCTTCAACCTTGATGGCTAGTAAATCGAAGTGGGAGCAAACGGTTCAGCAACGGTTAACAACTACCCGTGCTGACTACTTGCTAGGCTTGAACGCTGACAACTCGATGGAGTTTCCTGACTCGTTTACTGGTATCTTGACGCTACGTGGTAAATGGGCTAACATGCTAGAGTCTGGCTTCCCTGCTTACGATATGAAGACCAACTTCGAAAATAGTAAGCGTGTGAAATATAACGCTGAAGGTGGTTGGTATTTAACGATTCCGTTTAGACAGCGAACTCCGGGAACGTCTGGTTCAGGTGTCGGTGGTTCGGCTATGCCTGACGATATATACGCACAAGCGCGTAAGCTACGAGGTGGAACGCGATTAACTGGTACAGAAACTCAGTACCCTGCGCAAACATCTTGGACGGGCTACCAACATAAGTCAGGTATTTATGAAGGCATTAAGAAGGTAACGAAGAAATATGACAACGCTACCCAAAACCAGTATATGAGCTTTAGACGTGTGGGGCAGAACTCTGATCCTCAGTCTTGGTGGCATCCTGGCTTTCCTGGGATTAAAGCGATTGACGTGGTTGAGCCTTATGCAAAATCTACGTTTGAGAAAGTTTTTAAAAAGTATCTTAATGACGCTATGGGGTGAATTTAGTGATACCTGTAATTGAAAATGTGCTGTCCGAGATAATTGTATCACGATTAAAAGTTATAAAAGCCAACCCAGATATTGTAGATAGACTGTTCAGCCATATAACAACAACACTTAGAAGCCGTTTAAAAGAATACCTCAAGAGTGATGCAGTCACGGTTATCCGTGGCTTTCCAACGGAACGTGCGAAGCTACCCTGTTATGCTATCATGCTAGGTGGCGAGCGCGAGCAAGAGAAATTCTTGGGTGATATGTCTGACGACTTCTCTGATGATGTCGAGTTGATTTCTGTTACAGAGCAGGTGGAAGTGAAGTACAAAAACGGGAAACCGACGATTGAGCTTCAGCATAAGCCGTTAAGCGCTGTGACGTCAATTCTGTTAGATGGTGAAGAAGTATTGCCGACTGAAGTTGTAAGTGCGAATCGTTCTATTTTAGCGTTTGATGAAGAAGATGTTCAGCGAGGTTCAAAGCTAGACGTTGAGTATGTCTATAAAAAGTCTGGTACTGAAGTTTTCGGTACACTGTTCAATACGCAGTATCGTATTGAGACTTGGACGAATAATGGCGACTTGACTGTGCTACTTTACCACCTGTTAAAATACATCATTCTTTCTTCACGCTTAGAGCTAGCTGACAAGTACAACTTAAATGTCCAAAGTCTTGGTGGGTTAGACTTCGAACCAGCTCCTGAGTACATGCCTGAGTTTGTTTATCGTAGAGCGTTAACGTTTGAGTGCGTAATTGAAAACTCCTATGAAAACGCCTTTGATTACATTCAAGGTATCGAAGTAGACTGGAAATTGGAAGGAGATAGCTAAGATGAAAGATAACAAAAAACAACCAGCTAAAAGACCAGCATTAATTCACATAGAAGAATACCTTGCTATTAAAGATATTCGTGATGAGGTGAAAGCTGGTTTTACTGTTTTTATGAGAGGACGGGAATACCAGTACTCCGTAGAAGCGTTTGACAAAGAGTTGGAAAAATATTTCAACCGAAAAATTTAATGGAGGTGCAACTCTATGGCTAGAAACATTGGTGTTAACTTTAATGGTAAACGTATCGTTAGACCAGGAGCGCATAGTCGTATCGATTCACAGGGGCTTGGAGCTTTTGGTTCAAGTTCTGAGAAAAAGCTAATTCTCTTGGGTTCATCACAAGGTGGAGAGCCGAATAAGTATCACTCTTTCACGAACTATTCTGAAGCGCGTAACACACTTCGTGGTGGTAACTTACTTAAAGCAGCTGAGCTTGCTTGGGCGCCATCTGGTGACGGAGTAGGTGCTGGTGAAATCGGTTTCGTTCGTGTTGAAGAAGCAACACAAGGTGTGCTAGACAAAGCTGGATTCAAGTTAACTTCTAAGCTTTACGGCTCTGAAGCGAATAAAATCCAAGCGAAGTTAGAAGACGGATCAATTGCTGGCTCTAAAAAGCTGACAGTTTATTTCTGGACTGACAACGCTCGTGAGATTTATGACCAACTTGGTCCTGTGTTCAACTTTAAGTATACGGGCGCTGACGCGTATGCTGGGTTAACTATCCAAGCTGATGCTAACGGTAAAGCTGAGAAGTTCATCGTTAAGACAGGTGCGGATAAAGCGACAGCGACTGAACTTGTTGCTTATGACTTAGGGGCTACTGCTGAGTTCAAAGAAGTTAATAAGTTAATCAACGAAATTGGTTCTCACCCAGAGCTATCTGCTTCTGTTACACTAGCTGGTAACAAAACGCTTGATACAGATGTATTAGATGCTGTGGCTGACCAAGATATTAAAACTCCGTTCATCGTAACTGCTTTAAAAGGTGACATTGAGAGCCAGCTTGCTTACTCTCGTTTGGTAACTGTGGCGGTTAAAGACGGTGAAGTTGAAAACTTTGAATCCGAGTATTTAACTGGTGGTTCAAACGGTTCTGTACCTGCTTCTTGGGCTGACAAGCTTGACTTAGTTTCAGGTGAAGGCGGTTACATTATCGTTCCGTTAACAGCTGACGAAGCGATTCATGCTGAAGTAGCTCGTTATGTTGAGTCTCAATCGAATAACGAGAAAAACGAAATGCGTGCATTCTACGGTGGTGGAATGGGTGAAACAGTTGACCAAGCGATTAACCGTGCTGTAACGTTAAATAGCCATCGTGCTGTTCAATGCTACCCTGCGATTACACGTAAGGCTGCTGACAACACTACAGAATCATTACCAGCTTATTTCACAGCTGCACTAGTCGCTGGACGTTCTGCTGGAGTACCTGTTGCTGAGCCTGTAACGTTTGACTATCTAAACCTTATTGGGGTTGAGAAAGTTCTTTCTTCAGGTGAAATCGACAAGTTACTTGAAAATGGTGTAACGCCTATCGAGTACGTGCGTACACGTAACCGTAAAGGCTTCCGTGTAGCTCAATGTGTGACGACTTACCAAGATGATAACAACCCATCTTACCGTGAGAACTCTATCAGCGAGTTAATGGACTTCTTGAATATCGAATTACGTGAACACTTAGAGTCTCGCTTTGTGGGAACTAAGGGTACTGCTGTGACTGGCGCATTAATTAAGAATGAGGTTCAATCGTTCTTAGACCAAAAAGTGCGTGAAGAGTGGCTAGTAGAATACGATCCTGAAAGCGTTGTTGTGTTAGACGGTGAAGTTGTAGAAGTAAGCTATGCGGCAATGCCTGTTACTAGCGTTAACTACATCTTAATCACTGGTTCGTTCTACCGTTCAGCGTTAACAGCATCTTAATAAGGAGGTTGATGGGCTATGAAGAATCGAAATAAAATGCTATTAAAGCTTGACTTACAATTCTTCGCTACGCAAGAGAAACAGACTGTTCACTCAGGTTCTACGATTCTCTTGATGATTGGGAATAAAGTAGTAGGGCGTGCGCAAGGTATTGACGCGCGTCGTTCTTTCGGTACTGAGCCGGTTATGGAAATCGGTTCTATCATGCCGCAAGAGCACGTGTACAACCGTTACGAAGGTTCCGTTTCTATTGAACGGTTCTTCGTTAAGAAAGACAACCTTGCTCAATTAGGCTTCGCTTCACTAGGTGAAGAAGTCTTAAAGCAAGATGTTATCGACATTGTGGTTGTAGACAAAGCAACGAAGTCTGTTATCCGAGCTTATCGTGGATGCTCAATCCAAGACTACTCTGAGAACTTCCGAGCTAATACCATTTCAGGTGAGAATGCTAGCTTTGTTTACCTCAAAGCAAGTGACACTACAAATTAACAAAATTTGTACTAAATGATGACTAACTAGGGTACATTAACTGTAAACCTTCTAAGGGGGAGTGCAGTTAATGTACTTTTTTGTTTCAGGAATTTATCAGATTAGGAATGAAGTTAACGGGAAAGTTTACATCGGTAGCTCTTTGCTGGTTGCTAGTCGGTTAAAAGGACATAAAGGTCAACTTAAAAGAAACAAACATCACAACATAAAGCTTCAAAACGCTTGGAATAAATACGGTGCGGAAAACTTTACATTCACGCTGTTAGAAGAATGTGCGGAGGAAAGATTAATTGAACTTGAACAGGAGTACATGGATAAATTTGACTCGATCCGAAATGGGTACAACATACGTGAAGCTGGGTCAATTGGTAGACACTCACCTGAAACAAAAGAGAAACTTCGAATAGTGAACCTCAACAGACCAAAGGAAATAAACGAACGAATCTCAAAGTCAAAGATGGGTCACAGCGTTTCTCCGGAAGCTCGACGTAAAATTGGTGACGCACAAATTGGAAATAGAAACCGTGAAGGAAAAACGTTTACTGAGGAGAGCAAGAAAAAGATGTCAGATGCGCTTCGCGGAAGAAAAATATCAGAAGAGGTTCGACAAAAGATAGTTAATTCCCTCATTGGAAACACAAGAGCAAAGGGCAGAAAGCTCTCCGAAGAACACAAACGAAAGATAAGCGAAAGCTTAAACAAGATTGATAAAGCCGAGGTTAACAAACGTCGTTCCGAATCACTACGAGGGCGTAAGCAGTCTGAGGAGACAAAACGAAAGATAGCAGAAGCAATGAAAGGCAAGAAAAATGCCAAGAAAAGACCGGATAAGGAAGCAAATTAAAAGTGAACTACCCTCCTAACTAAATTGTAATTGAGATAGAAGCTCAGGATCCTAGCTATCCTGAGCTTTTTTATATTTTCAAAAACACTTAGGAGGAATTATTAATGGAAAACCAAGCTCGTGAACTAGGTCAAGGAATTATTCAAGGAACTAATCGTAAACACGAAAAGCATTTCAACTTCTCAGAGTATGACGCTCGTTTCGTTGGAACGTTTGTGTACAAACACCCTTCTGTTTTAGACCGTATGCAAATTGGTATTAATAAAGCGAAGATGTTACAAGGTTTACAAGGACAAACAGACGTTTTAACTGATAACATTGCCCACATGGCGGCAACTCTTGGAGTTGTTTTAACGAAGTTTCCAGAGTGGTTTAACCTTGCGGACGTTAGCGAATATGAAATCTTAGAACAGGTGTATGATGAGTACACGGGGTGGGTAAACTCCTTTCGAAAGCCTACTAACGCCAACGATGATGCAGGAAATAGTCAAGGAGCCCAGTAACAGATTTGATTACTGGATAATGAAGGAGTGGAGGGTTTTACCAACCTCTCCGGAGTTTCAAAACTTAACAGCTGACCAGAAAGAGTTCCTATGGGAAAACTTTTTACTGGATAATCCAGAAATCTCGAAACGCCTTGCGAATCGCTTTGTGGATGAAGACTTCGATAAGGAATTTGAGAAGGCTGAGAAGGTAGCTGTAGAAGCGCAGAACACTTTCGAAGGTAAAACTGACCAAGACGAAATTGAAGCGATAGAAGAGAGCTACAGCCGTTTTACGGAACAGGACGGTGACTTGCCTGACTATCGTGAGATTTTAAAAGCAAAAGGTATTGTTTTGGACAACGAACAGCTAGAAGATGTTGATGATTGGGAGGAGGTGGACTAGTCCATGTCACAGGAAATTAATCTTAAACTGAAAGCTGATACCCGTGAAGCCGTTAAGTCGGTGAAAGACCTTGAAAAACAGATGTCCAACATGGAGAATATCGAGAGTAAAGGTAACATGGATAAAGGCTTTCTTTCACAAGAAGACGTAAGACGGTTTCAGCGTACAGCAGACCAAGCGGAGCGCGTGTACAGGCAGTTTTACGAGAAGTACAACAAGATAGAGCGTGAATTTGAAAAGAAGAAGCGTGACCTTGAAGAAGCTCGTAAACGTAACCCAAACTCAACTACGACGGCACAACTTGAACGTGAAGTAAAAGAAGTTGACGCGCGTAGAAAGATATACAGCTCACAACGAGAAACCGTTGAACAGACTCGACAAAACATTAATACTTCATCCGAGAACATTAACGATATGAACACACCGGGAGCGCTTAACGGGATGCTTATGGCGTCTCGTAAGCTACTTCCTATGCTTGGTATTACGTTGGCTGCTGGACAGCTAGCTGGGTTTGCTAAAGACGGGATGAACCAGATTAAGGTGGACGAGAACTATATGTCCAAGCTTGGTCAGCAGGTTCCCGGATTTAACGGTGACTACGAGAAAGGGCGAATCCAAGCACAGGATACGGGCTTGAAAGATGGTAACGCTTATTCTGCGATTGACACAATGCAGACTGGTGCTACTTATGCTAATCTCGCTGGTGCGAAAGATTCTAAAGAGCTTTGGACTGCGACAAACGAGATTCAAACAATGTCTCGTGTTACGGGTGTCGATCCTAACGAGCTAGCTCAACAGTCAGGCACACTCGTTAAAAACGGAACGTTTGACGCGAAGTCTCTTAAAGGCTTTCGTGAGTCAATGGTTGGTGCGATTAAAGAGACTGGCATGGCAGGGCGTGACCGTGAGTTCATCAACGCTGTAACGGGTTTATCCGAACAAGTTGGAAGCGGTCAAATGAAGTTCTCTAAAGATGAGTTTAATCAACTTTTAGGGCTTCAAACGATTCTAGGTGAAACAGGCAAACCAGGATTACAAGGGCAAAAAGGTGCTGACGTTCTTGGTCAGATTGATGCTGGCGTTAAAGGTAACGATAACGCGGTTGACCTTATGCTTGGCTGGGGAAGTGAATACCAAGGTATCGAAGGGCGTGCTGAGTTAGAGCGTTTGAAAGCCAAAGGTATCTCTGACCCTGAAGTTGCGCAAAAGTTATTCTCTAATATCGACAAGCTAGGTGGCGGTAACAAGGATTACCAAGCTCTATTCCTGAAAGACAAGTTTAATCTCTCTATGGAGCAAGCCGATGCCTTACTTGAGGATGACACTCTCGATAAACTTAAAAAGGGTGGAATGTCTAAGAAAGAGATTAACGCCATCATTAAAGACGGTGGTAAAGAATCGAAGAAGAAGCAAGAGGATTGGCAAGACTCACAAGCACAGCGACGTGAAGAGAACGACGTTAAGTGGGAGAATACCAAGAAAGCTGGTGGTAGTCCTCTTGATAAGGCTTGGAACTGGGGTAAAGAACAATTCCTTGGTCAGTCAGAAGGTGCCCAGTGGGCTGAGCTTATCGGTGGTGCTGGTGTATTAGGGGCTGGTTCTGTACTAGGTGGTAAGAAGCTCTTTAATATGCTTGGCAATAAGAAAGTCGGTGGAGTGCCTAAAGGTGGTGGTTTCTGGAAAAATCTTAAGAAGCCTTCCATGCCTAAAATGCCTAGTATGCCTAGTATGCCTTCCGTTCCCGGAGGGGCTACTTCGTTACTTAAAGGTGGACTTGGTGTTCTTGGTTCAGCTGTAGCCATGAAAGAAGCTGGGGATGCTGGTGGCGGTGTAGGTGACTGGTTCTTTGGTCACGAAAAAGGGCAAACAGTTTCCAGCTGGAATCCTTTCGAAACTGAAAAGTATAAAGAGGATAAACAAGGCGCACTTTCTAAAGGTTGGGATTTCATAACTCCTTGGGATACCGGCTCTGAAAAAGAGAAGGAAGAAGAGGAGAAAAAGCCAAAAGAAAAGAAGGCTGAACATAAGGATGAGAAACCAAAAGAGAAAAAAGCTGAAAAAGAGCACAAGCCTAGTAAGGAAGAAAAGAAAGCAGATAAAGAAAAGCACAAAGATAAAGAAAGCGCAAAAGCTGATGAAAAGAAAGCTGATGCTGAAAAAGGTAAAGACGAAAAAGAGAAAGATGTTAATGACATCACCTCTGAAGTAGTTAATATCAACGGTAAAGTCATTAACATCATGGGACAACCTACGAAAGAAGAAAAGCCTGTTAAAAAGGCTGACGGTGAGAAGAAGGTTGAAAACCTTGATTCAAAAGTGTTAAAACAAGACCCTCTTCAAACTGAAGCTGAAATCATTGTAAACCCTGATGCCGACAACAAAAAGAAAGACCCGTTGAAAGCAGAAGTTGAACTTTTAACTAACCCTGAAACTGGTGACAAAGACAAGAAGGATGACGCTAAGAAGCTAGTTAATCAATCTCAACGCACTAAAGAGGTTGAAAAAGCTAACATCGATGCGAAGGATAAGCAACTAGAGAAAGAGATGACTTTGCTTGATCACCAACGTAAGAACATCGATGATTCAAAGATGGTCAACGAGTTTGGTGGGTTCAACGGTCAAGGAAGTCGTACTTCAGCAAGCGAAGCCGGTGGTGGAGGTATCTTTGGAAAACTTATGGGTGGACTTCTAGGTGGACTTGCTGGTGGAGCAGGTGGAGGAGGTATTCTTGGTTCTCTATTCGGTGGACTCTTCGGAGGTGGAAACTCTGGAGGAGGTACAGGCGGTGGTGACACAGATATTTCTGGTGACTTCACGGGTAACTCCAACGCTCAAGTAGCTTGGAACTTCTTTAAATCGAAAGGCTTTACTGACCAAGCAACTGCTGGTATTCTAGGTAACTTGCAACAGGAATCTGGTCTCGATCCTAACAAGAAACAAAATGGCGGAGGTCCGGGACGGGGTATCATGCAGTGGGAAGCTGGCGGACGCTGGGACGAGCTTCAATCTTGGGCAAAGAAAAACGGTAAAGATCCTCAATCCATGGAAACTCAACTACAGTATATGTGGTTGGAAATGAATGGTAAAGACTCTACTGGTTCAAGTATCTTGAAAAAGAAGTATGGTGGTATCGATGGGCTAAAGTCTACAACCGACTCCAAACATGCTACACAGGCGTTTGAAGACTCGTTTGAGCGAGCTGGTAAACCAAACTACGCAAACCGTTATAAGTACGCTGATGGGTTCCTTAATCAGTATGGCGGTACGCAAGGTACTTGGAACTCGCAAACGGCTCAAACGATGACTGGAAACACGAACGGCTCTATACAACCATCGACTAATAACACGCAAAAGCTAGAAGTAACCGTTGGTGGAAACATCGATGGAATGTCAAAAGAAAACAATAACGCTGTCACTACGGCAATCACAGAGAAGATTAAATCAAGCGCTGTTAGTATTGCTTACGAGTTTAGACAGGGGCTGGGAGGAAATCGCTAATGGTACAAGCAAAACGCTATCGTCCTAGCGTTACTGTTACGTTTTCTACAGAAAAAGGTGATATTACCCTCCGTGCGGAAACGACGGAGGTTTCATCTTTGTCTAAGGAGATTTTGAACGTTTCAACGAATAACGACCTTAACGTTGATGCGGGAACGTTTCAGATAACGCTTCCAAATAAAAATCGTTGGGATTTAACGCTAGGCTCTAATGACAAAGTAATTATCCAGATGAAACGCTACGATGATGAAACGATATCTACTGTTATGGTTGGGCTAGTCGATGATGTGCGACGCACCGTTACAGTACAGGGTACGACTCCACAAAGAACAGTCACCATTACAGGAAGAACATTCGCGAAAGCGCTTATGAACTTCGAAGTAGGCGTTGTTCAAGAGACTAATATGACGACGACAAGTATGGGTTGGCTAGCTGGAAGGGTTACGTTCGCTGGTCAGTCAGCTGCAAGTATCGTGGAACAGCTGTGGGCTGAGTTAATCTTTAAGTATATGAACTATGAGTTTAACGATGGAAAGAAAGCGATTGACGTTATTGACCTCCAGCTGAGTAGCAGACCTAATGAAAAGTTATTCGATGAAAAATCGTTTATTAACTATCAAGGTTCGATGCAATCATTCCTACGTGAAGTTTCGAATGAGCCGTTTAACCAAATGTACTGGGAGAGTTATGATAATGAAATGCCTAGCTTCGTATTCCGCGAAACACCTTTCAACCCGAAAAACTGGAATGACCTGCCACTCCATATCGTAGAAGACAAGCATGTAATTAATCCATCGATTGGTAAAAGTGACATCGAAGCTTACGCGCTCTTTTCTGTCGGTATGCAGAACTTCTTTAGTACGTTCGATGTAAACCAAACGATGGATGTGTTCCCATTGTGGCATGAGCCTTATTTTAAGAAGTTTGGATTGCGTAGGCTTCACCGTTATACTGGTTACGTCGGATATGCTGATGGCGGTGACGTAGGTGACTCCAGAAGCCAACTACAGTCTTATCAGCAGGACTTATATAACTGGAACATCTTAAACCCACGATTCTATAACGGCTTTCTCACAGTAATCGGTGAGAGCAAATATAAAATCGGTGACAGGCTTCTCTACTTGTCTCTTGAGTCAGGTGTGGATATCGAGTTCTTTATTGAGTCAGTTTCTCATGAGTTCGATGTGTACGGCTCTTGGATTACGAGACTGGGTGTTACACGTGGACTTCCTAAAGGTGGAGATAAACGGTTTGAAGCTCCTTGGGGTGTTTATACCGATTACGAAGGTGGAGCACTAGGTGAACCATCTATTCAGCTAGGTAGCACAACCGGCTCAACTGTAGATGGTAACTTCACACTACCAACAGGTGGAGCTACGGGTACTGCAGCCACGATCCTACAGTATGCTCAATCGTTTGTTGGTAAAACAAGATATGTATTTGGTGGAGGACGTTCACAGTCTCAAATTAACTCAGGCATATTCGATTGCTCTTCATGGGTACATTACGTGTTTAAGCAGAATGGGATTATATTAGGTAGTGATAACCCAGCTAACGTGAACACTGATGTAATCGCCAAACAAGGGCAAGCCGTTAACGGGGTTAGTAATATGCAACCAGGAGATTTAGTATTCTTTAACACCTACAAGCACAATGGTCACATCGGTATTTACATGGGTGGTGATCAGTGGATTGGTTGTCAGACTTCGCATGGAGTTAAAGTTGAAAGTTTAAACGGCTCGTACTATAAGAGTAAATTAAGCTCCACAATACGTCGGGTACTCTAGGAGTGATAAAATGGAGATTCACAATATAAAACTACAGAGTTCACTGGGTAGAATGCAACACTTCTATCGACAAGATATGGACATGAACGGCTTTATGGCGCTGGCTCGTGTCCTTAAAGTTCATCATAAATCCGGTACGGCTGATATAGCTCTCGTAAACTCGAAAGACACCTATTCATCGAGTTCAGTTAACGAAGGAAAGTTTGCCGCGCGTATCGTACAGAACACAGCGAACTTCGATGAGAAAAGACAGCGTTACTGGGGTACGGTTGACCCAATCGCAGAAGGCTCGCTTGTGCTCGTAGCGTTTATGGAAAACATGAAACAGCGCCCCATCATCTTAGGGGCTTTTCACCGCCCTGATAACGTCGATAATCCTTTTACTAACCTTTACCCCTTAAAAGAGAAAAACGAAGGGCTACACCGTCGAGAAGCGCTGAAAAAGCTACGTATAAATCCTGCGTTAACTTATCAGAAAATAGACGGAGAAGGCAACATCGAAGTCACGTTTGGCTCGAAGTCTTTCTTTGCGATGTATAATACGAACATGGATCCTATGGGTCACCTAGCTGATAACCACGGAGGATTCGACCATGCCGACCTAACCGAAATAGATAAACGAACAGGCACACCTCTGGAAGCTGACTGGGAAGAATCGAAAGCCCCAGCAAGATTTCTATTCGTGAAACGTAATTTTGATAACACCGATGGTTGGACAAAGTTCTTCTTAGATGAGTTTGGTATGTTCCGAATTACGAGAGACAACAACGATGGAAAGCTTTCTTATTTCGAACTAAACGAAGATGGTAGTATGAAATTCCGTCAACAGCAAGACGAGGTGTTACATGGTGAGGGAGAGAAGTTCTCTGAGCTAGGCATGACAGCTACGGGAGAGCCTTACTTGAAACATCACAGTGGTAGCATCATAACGTTCGACGGTGAAGACATTATTATCCGTGCGAAAGGGAAAGTAATCCAAGAGGAAGGAGCTGAGTGACATGCCCCAAAGTGATGGCAAGAATACCTTAAAACGGTTTGAGTTTGAATTTAAGGGTAAATCCTACAAGTTTAATCTAAATCCTGAAGAGTACACACAGGACGAGCCAGTACGAACAGTCGTAACGCAAACGCTTGGTGGAGCATTCGTTGATGACTTTGGAGCCGGTTTGGTTAGTATCTACATGAAAGGCTCGACAGGTATGAAGAACGGCTTTGAGAAATTCGTGGAGCTACGTGACTTTATACGTAACTATACGAAGACAGGCACAGCTGGTCAAGAAGTAAAAGACGAACTGAAGTTTCATAACTATACTGACGAAGAGAGCTGGATTGTACACCCAGACCCAACAGGATTCCGTGTATTTCGTTCGAAAAGCAACCCGTTACTTTTTATGTACGAACTACGTTTAACAGCTCTCAGGAACGCTAAAGACCCAGCGCCTGAAATGATTACGAAAACCGAAGTTAAAACGACTGATTCACCTGAAGAGGGTGTGCAAGAGCAGGTTGGTGACGCACTAGGATCTAAGAGTACAACGAATAAAGACGTAGCAAATAAAGCGAAAGAAACGAAAAGTTCAGGTAACTCAGGTGATGGGGTTGTACAGAAAGTTAATGGTACAGTCAAGAAAGCGAAAACGGTTGTGTCTGATGCTCTTGGAGATTTTGTGAATGGGCTACAGGTATTAAGTAACGGGCAAGCCCAAGTACAACCACAAGCACAGACACAACAGAATTTTAGAGCGTTTGCGGTACAGGCACCTGAGCTAACATCGTTAAGCCCATACGTATCAAGCCTAGCACTAGACTACTACCAAAAGTTCCAAGAGGGTACAGCTGACACCGCGAATATCACGATCCCATCTGACTCTCTTGTTTATAAGATGATTTATGACGTACCATCTTTGCTGTTGCCTAAACGTATTACGGATACTATGCGTATGGTTATTCTTGAAACGTATGCTATCTATAAAGCGTATGAAGAGGATCGTGGTGCGTTTACCACTCGTATCTCGAAAGATGACATGACTAGATTAAAAGATAATATCCGTTGGCTCACTAGCAAGCTCGAAGACACGGATGATGAAGTTATTTATGATATTATCGATGGTCTTCGTGACATCGAGGTAGCTATTGGCCAGTACAGAAATACCAACTCGCTATTCCTTAAGGACGTTTCAAGTAGCATAAACGATTACAACGGAGGTGGTAACGATGGATTATAAAAAACACACCGTCTCCTACGGAGAATCACTACAAAGTATTTCACAAGATATACTGGGTGACGCTGATAGATGGGTTGAAATCGCCATCTTGAATAATCTTGTTTACCCGTATATCGATGATGAAGGCTCAGCGGAAGGCGTAAAAACGATTGGTGACACACTACTCGTACCGCAGGATGCGAACATGGAGGATATTATACCACAAAACGAGGTTGCTGGAATCTATGAGAAATCACTTGGCCAAGACTTAGATATCTTTGGGGATGAAGACTATATTGAGCTTACGAACATCGAGACAGGAGAAGTGGACATCAATATGTATGGTGACCTTCGTGTCGTTTTTGGTCTTCGAAACTTACGACAGTCTATCCTTATTCGATTAAGCACCCCAATAGGCACTCTGCTTCACCATCCAGAGTTCGGAAGTTCTCTCATAGAGCTTCTGGGCACAAAGGGTACGGTTGAGAAAATTCATAAAGTAAAAGTTGAGCTTGAGCGTTGCATAAGAAGCGACGAACGGGTTGCTGATATTACTTTTGAAACGTTTTATCTTGACGGTGATTTACTAAGAGTTGGGTTCACAGTGACGCCTGTAGGTTTTGACGTTGCTTTTAAAATGAGCTTAAAGCTTGGGGAAGGAGGAATAGTCGAATGGGCTTAAAACTAAAGAAGTTCACTGAGTTGTATTCCGGTATGGTTTCTTGGATTGTAGGAAATACCACGAAGCTTACAGACTTTTCAAAGGGTTCAGCTATACGTAGTTTACTAGAAGCAATTGCCACATCGATAGAGCAAGCTTACTTCAACATGTACCGAAACGTCATGTGGGGGATCGAGAACTCTATCTATGAAGCGTTTAACTTTCGGAAGAAAGATGCTACACCATCGAGTGGAACACTTACACTTATGTTCTCGTATCCGGTAACAGCAGACTTCCTTGTACCAGAGGGTACGCGCTTCGCGTCGATTACTCAGCAGGATGGTTCTACCTTGTATTTCCATACAAGAGAGGATTACAAAGTTCTTGGTGGTTCGATTGAAGCTGACATCGAAGTTTTCTGTACAACGGCTGGTAAGATTGGTAACGTGTCTGCTGATACAATTAAAGTAATGGTAAACCCTATTCGCGAAGTATCAGAAATCACTAACCGAGTAGGGTTCACAACAGGGGCTGAAGAAGAGTCCTCAGCGAGTCGTAAACAGCGGTTTAACCGTTATATCGAAACGCTAGCCCGTGGAACAAAGAAAGCGATTGAGTACGGAGCGAAAGAAGTTGAGGGAGTAGCCGGTGTGTGGGTTGACGATAGCGAGGTTGGACTTGTGAAAGTTTACGTCCATGATGCCAACGGTAACTTGCCTGACTATCTAAAGACAGAAGTTCAAACAGCTCTTGAAAACTACCGTGCTGCTGGAATACCGTGTCTTGTTCTGCCGATTATTAAAGAAGAAATTAAGATTGAACTTGAAGTTTCTGTTCTCCAAGCGTACAACACGACGCTTTTCAGACAGAACTTGCTGGCTAGTCTTTACAGCTATGTAAATAACTTCCCTGTTGCAAAAAGCTTCATCGTATCTGATCTTGTTCAGTACGTAATGAACTATGATGATGTGGCGGTTACGAACTGTAAAGTGCTTAGTCCTACACAAGATATCATAACACCACAACAAGAGATTATCCGAGCGAGTGAGATTAAGCTTACTATTAAAACATAAGGAGGTGAGTGCATGTTCAAGTTTTTGAGTCCTATCTTTAAGCGAAACAAAACACTTGGGGTTTCTCCTCAACATAAAGCCCTAATGGAATCGATAATGGCTCAGCTTAACCAACTGGATGAAGATACCAAGCTAATGAAACTTGAATTAGTTATTCTAACAGCTACAGGCAGATGGCTTGATAGCTGGGGGGAATGGTTTGGTATCCTTCGTACAGAAGGCGAAGAAGATGAGTATTACAGCAAGCGTATCGTAGCTACAACGGTAAAGCCAAAAAGCACGATACCAGCTTTAATTTCGGCAGTTGATGAGGTGGCTAGCTACACGGGTGACCAGACTTCTATTTTTGAACCACACAAGTTCATCGCGCGTCACAATATGTCGAAGTTTAGTGGAACAGACCGATACACTGATGGAGTTTACTGGCGTTCTGGCGTAATTGATTTATTACTCCCCTACGATATTACAGTTGACATACGAAATACAGTTGAGTCCGTAAAGGCTGCTGGTATCCGTGCTACGTTTACCCAGCTTAATAATATTATCATTCCAGATGGTGAAGATGGCTGGACATACGGTGAAATGTTTATTCCTTACGAAGACTATACGCTAATCTTTGAACCGGCTCTTGCGATTGCGCTGAAGGGCGCGGTGTTCTCGATGAACACGCAAGGACAACGTACCCGTTCAGGTAAACAAACCCTTTGGGGAACTTACATGGATTTTGGTTTCGAGCCGTTGATGTTACGAAACTTTGAGCGGTATGCTGGTGAATCGATGGTAATTAATCGAGACGACTTTTCTGTGTTCACACCGGTTCCAACAAGAATTGGTTCAAAGTACTCTGGAAGACAAATGGGTGGCGTTGTATCAGGTGGACTACTTAATCAGTATATCGAGACTAACACCTTTGATCCAACAGCGAAAACAGACCGACAAGGTGACATCGTACACACAGTGTACAACCTCCGACCTGCCACACGATCCCATCATGGTGTCTACTCTGGACGCTTTGGTTTCTCTGGAGCACCAGATGACGGTTGGGTTGATAAACCTTATTATATCGTATGCAATGATGAAGCAGTTTTCTTGTACACAACAGCAAAAAGAGTGTTTCAAGAGACGAACTTAATCACTGAGCTTATGTTGGACAAGGCGAACACTTTTAATAAAAGCTATCGGTCAGGAAGGCAGATATTATTTGCGTCTGATTTACTAACGTTACAAACTGACTTAACAATGTCGAAACAAAAGCGTGAGTTGACGTTCAATGACCCATACCGTTGGGTTGACTTTTTACATGCGCTTCGTGCGAAAGATGAAGAACTTATAAAGGAGCTCATCAATTTAGATAAGCTCGAAACACCTTTAGAAGAACTATTTGAATATGACTCCTCAATCACGGTAAAAGAGATTGAAGACTGGGGCATTAATATTCAAAAACATAAAGAGGTTTCGTTATCTTTCGAAATGACCAGTGGTTACGAAGAGAAAGCGCAAGGAGAGGTTGAAGTCAAGCTCTTAGCGTAAATAGGAGGTTAAACTATGGCAACTACTACGATTAATGGTCACGTCTCACGTGCACTTGATTTCTTTGAACGTAACGATATTTATTTTGCTATTGGCCAACCAGACCCGTGGGATGACGAGAACTATCCGCCAGCCCCAACGATTGAAACACAAGATATCTCAAAGCCGATTGGTTTCAAGAAGGTAGAAAACATCTATATGGTAGTTCCTGATGAGCAAGGAAGTATCGTTTATCGTGACAAGCGCTGGAGAGTTGTTCCAAAAGACCAAGCGATTGCGGAGGGTGCACGCTGGGTATTCATCGAGTGCTTCCTACGATATGACGAACTTCCACTTTCTGACTATCGCCAAATTGGTGTCTACAGTCGACTTAAGGTGAAAGCCGATGTACTAGCAAGTTCAGCTGGAAAAATGAACCTTTTACCAACGGATGTCGAGGACAAAGGTATCCTTGAGATTATTGATAATCGTAAAAAGGTTACTCGTCAAATCGACCAAAAAGAACAACTCACGATAGTTGTTGAATTTTAATCAGTATAAGGAGGTTACCATATGTCATATCAGGATATTAACAAAAACCCTTACTATGATGATTACGATGCTCTTAAAGGGTACAGACAGATTCTAGCTGTGCCAGGACGAGTTGAGCAAGCTCGTGAGTTTACGCAAATCCAAACGATGTTCTTAGACTTCTTAAAGCGTTTAGGTGATACAGTTTTAAAGAATGGTAGCATCGTAGAGGGTTGTGGACTTACTATTCAGGGAACTGATGCTAAAATTGGACGAGGTAAAATTTACTATGATGGTATCGTTTACAACGTTGGTGAGCAAACAGTTAAAATCTCTGGAGTGGGTAGAGAGGTTATCAGCGCTCGTGTTAACGAAAAAGTTATCACAGAAGTTGAAGACCCAACTTTACGTGACCCAGCTCAAGGATACGACAACTACAACCAAGCTGGTTCTCATCGTTTACAAACTTCTATCGAGTTTGTTGTTAACGATGATACAGCGACACCTGTTTACGTTCTTGAAGATGGTGGGTTACTAATTCAAGAAGAAAAACCGCAGTTAGATATCGTGAGTGACCTGTTAGCCCGTCGTACAAACGATGAGTCAGGTAACTATCGTGTAAGCGGTTTAGATATCTACGTTGAACCGTTTGATGCTAATAACGTCCGTTTAACAGTTGAGGCAGGTAAAGCTTACGTATTAGGTTATGAGGTTGTAAAACCAAACCCAGCTAAAATTATACTTCCTAAAGCGATGGATACTCGTGCCGTACTAAACGAGCCGAAAGTATACCGCACTGGAACGCAAACATATAAATTAAACAACGCTCCGGTTAAACAAATTAACCAAGTAGTTGCTCAGGTACAAGTTACTGAAACAATTACGCGTGGAAGTGTGACTGGTGGTGTCGACTACCTTCCGAAGTCTCCTGTTATCTTGATTAGTGAAGTTAAACAAGGTGCTACAGTTTACATTCAAGGTACGGATTATCAGCTTACGAATGACGGTGTTGACTGGTCTTTATCTGGTATCGAGCCATCAATTGGTAGCTCTTACACAGTAACGTACCGTTACAACAAAGTCATGACGAAAACGACTGACTACGTATTAACGAACGTGGGCGCAGACTACTTCGTTGACTTCACTCCAGCTGGTGATAATCCAGTAGCTGACTCAACGATTACTGTTGACTATGATTTCTACTTAGCTCGTAAAGACCTCGTTTCTTTAGGGCGTGATGGTAGTATCACAGTAACAAATGGTCAAAGTGACATTCCACGTATGATTTCTTCACCGTCTGTTAGTAACCCTGACATCCTACATTTAGGTACAGTTTACCTGCCACCTAACAGTTCCGATGCAGCTGCCAACTCTTACGCGGTAACGCGATTGAGCATGGAAGACTTACAGAACGTTGTTCGACGTTTAGAAGATATGGAATACAATAACGCATTAGATGACCTTGACAAAGAAGCGATGGCTGGTGAAGCTCCTACAAACCTTAAGGGTATTTTCTCTGATGGTTTCATCGGGTTCTCAAAATCCGACTTAGGGCACCCTTTGTACTCAGCTGCACTGTCTCTAGAGACTGGTGAAGTAGTACTACCATCTAACTCTATTAAATCGAACACACTAGTTCCGAACCTGACGTCATCTAGCGCGAAAGTTTGGGGACGCTTAGTAACGACACCAGTGACAGAAAAAGTTTCTATCGAGCAAACATTTGCTACTGGAACGATGCTAGTAAACCCTTACAACGTGTTTAACAAGATGGCTATGATTGCGTTAACACCAGCTGTAGATAACTGGGTTGACTATGAAAGTATCACGATTGAAAAAGAAGTTACCAAAACGTTCCGAGTTCACCGTTGGTGGAGACACGGGGGAGACCTATGGAATGAAACTGAGAAATACCTATTTGAAAACCTTGTTCTTGACAATGGCCAAAGATGGGAAGGTTTCTCTGACAAGACTGGTACAATTACGACTGTTGGAACATCTAAGACGCTTCTTGATGAAGCTATCTTATATATGCGCCAGCGTGAAGTAGTTGTCGAAGCTTCGAACTTAATTCCTAACTCAGACAACCTTGAGTGCTACTTCGATGGTAAAAAGGTTGATATTTCTGGTGTAATGGGTACGAATAACGGTACAGCTGCTGGTACGATTAAGGCTGATGCTAGTGGTGTAGCTCGTGGTAAGTTTATGATTCCTGCTGGTGTTCGTTGTGGTACTCGTGAGGTTATCCTTAAGAACTTAAACAACACAGCGGTATCTTCTTATACAGCCAACGGACGTCACCGTGTGGTACAGGATTCAGTTCTTCGTACACGTGTAACGGTTACGGCTTATGACCCATTAGCCCAATCGTTTATGTTTGACCGTGACCAAGTAGTAAGCTCTGTTGGACTTTACTTTGGTTCAAAAGATCCTTCTAAAAACGTTACAATCCAAATCCGTAACATGGTAAACGGTTATCCTGGCCAAGTAGTCTACGCTGAGAAAACGTTGCTTCCAAGTCAAGTAGCGACTTCATCTAAAGGAACTTCTGAAACGAAAGTTTCTTTTGCTGATCCTGTTGTCTGCCGTGCTGGAGAGCAATACGCAGTAGTAGTTGTAACAGACAGTGACGTTTACACGATGTTCGTTGCTGAGTTAGGAAAGAAAGACCTAAACAGCGGTGGTGTAGTGACTCGTCAACCATACCTAGCTGGAACACTATTCTCATCTGCTAATGCTTTAACTTGGACAGCTCACCAAACGCAAGATATGAAGTTCCGAGTTTATACTTGCGAATTTGCTAGCCAAGGTGTTCTTGAGTTCAACGAGATTACGAGCTTGGATGCTGACCGTATTCTATTAATGGCTGACTACCTAACACTTCAGAATACTGGATGTACATGGGAGTTTAAGCTTAATGGAAGCAACTGGCAACCAATTAGTAACTTCGAAGACAAAGATGTGAGTGCTATTGCTAACCGTTTAACGCTACGCGCTACGTTCACAGCTGACTCTAATATGTCTCCTATCCTTGCTACTGACACATTCAACTTAGTTGGGTTCTTAACTGCGACTAGTGGAACTTACGTAAGTAGACAAGTAGACGTAACACGTGGTTATACTACTGTTCGTCAAGTAGTTGAGTGCCACATTCCGAGCGGATGCTCAGTAGTTCCGAAGTTCACGACGGATGGAACAAACTGGATTACTGGTACGGTAACTAGCACGCAAGCTGTCGATACAGAGTACACACGTTACACTTACGAGTACACGCTTGGCGGTTCTGCTACGAAGTTTAGAGCGCGTGTAGATTTACAGGCTCCTAACCAACTAGCTAGACCAAGAGCACGTAAGCTAATGAACATTATGAAATAAAACTACTAGAAAGGGGTGGGTGTTTTACGCCTGCTCCTTTTTCAACAAATAAGGAGGAATTACGATGCCAGAAATGATTAAACACGAAAGCGGAGCGATTCTATTTTATTTAACTGAGGAAGAACAAAAGGTTGAAGATACTATCGAGAACAATAAGAAACTCGAAAAGGAAAATAAAGCCATGAAAGCACGTTTAGAAGCGTTAGAAGCTGCTGTAAGTAAATTAGTTCCGACAGAAGAAAAAGAAGCTGAGAACGAAGCTGAAGCGGTTGAAGAGGTCAAACAGAAACGTACACGACGTAAGAAAACTGAAGAATAAGGCGGTGGTTCATAATGTCCATTCAGGATAAACGGATAAAATATGCCGATAATATGAAGCAAGTCGTAGACAAGATGAACGCCATCCTTGATGAAATTATTAGTACCATCGGAAATTACCCCTCTTTAAAAGAATACATCGAGGGGTTGACTGGTGGTATTAAAGGTACTATCACCACTAGCCCAGATGGAGTTCCTGTTGGGCATGGATTTGGTAACTTAGATTATCAAGTCATCTTGACAGCGAAAGATAGCGTGTCTGTCTGGTGGGATAATAAAAACGAGGATACAGTCACTGTGTACGCTTCTGAAACGGCTGAAATTGATTTCGCTATACTTAGCACCACCGACGCGTTAAAACTCGTTAGAGATAACGCTGAGACGGTTCAGGAGGTAGTTGAAGCGCGTAAGGGCTATCCTAGCTTGAAACTCTATCTTGACTATCTAGAATCGAAGACACCACGTGGGGTTGTAATCAAAAGACACATCGCTAACTCTTACGCTGGACAAGTCGTGATGAGTCTCCCTGAGGGAGAAGCTTACGTTCCCGGAACTAACACCTTAACGGTTTATGTTGGTGGGGTAAAGCAACGAAGTAACCTTGACTTCAATGAAATTTCAGCTTCGCAAATACGGTTTAACAGTGCTATGGACGGTGTTTACTCTGTAGAGCTAATCTGGTATGACTTCACTCCAGCTAACCTAGAAACGCATGCTGTACAGCATATGCTAGGCGGTGGTGATGAAATCAATATTAGTGGTCTTCAGATTCTTCCTCAAACGATACCTGATGAAGCGATGGTAGAGCGTTATGTGAAACACCTTGTATCTGCTGTTGCCCCAACGACAGGCACGTGGAAGCTTGGCGATATCATTTATCATAGTAACCCACAACCAGGAGGTTTCATCGGCTGGATTTGTACAAAAGGTGGAGCATTCGGAACGTGGGATTCAGAGCCTGTATTTAAACCATACGGATTAATCAGTAAATAAGGGAGTGACATAAATGCAGAAAATTAATCGTGACTTGGTAGACTTCTCTAGTCAGGTTAACGTATGGCGTGAACAGACGTTTGATGCTACAGCAGGTCAAACGTCTTTCAAGCTTAGTACTAGCTATCCCGTTAACCGAAACATGATTGAAGTACACCTTAATGGTGATAAACAACGCCTAAACATAGACTATGCCGAGTTTGACGAGAACACAATTAAGTTCACTGAAGGGTTACGGTCTGGTGACGTCGTTAACTTACGTTGGCAAGTTCCGTTCTCTGAGATTCTTATTAGCTACCCTGACATACGTATTGAGGAAGCCAAGAAAGTAGCGAACGTAATGAAGAGTCAAACGTTTGACGTTTCGGGTGGGCAAACTGAGTTTAGTTTACCAACTCCTTACGAGCCGGGAACGCACAGCATTAAGGTTTTTGTTAACGGCACTAAACAGCGTACAGGACTAGACTTCACTGAGACGGATAACGAAACTATCACGATGGCAGAGCCGTTAAAAGGAACAGACCGTGTTGAAATCGAGTGGCTAGCTCCTAGTGGTCAGTTCTTACTAGGCAAAGTGGACATCGCTGATGCTGCTGACGAGAGCGTCCCA
>Ga0209463_1000014_pt1 | contig 159473 bp, 192 predicted proteins | sample AgamicMgSfrz_FD_187169 | JGI IMG/M metagenome (GOLD analysis project Ga0209463, IMG submission 187169) | Agave microbial communities from Guanajuato, Mexico - Mg.Sf.rz (SPAdes) (version 2) | ecosystem: Host-associated > Plants > Phyllosphere > Phylloplane/Leaf | place: Guanajuato, Mexico... | reverse complement strand
TAAGAATTACTCACTTACATACATTTAGTTTTGTAAGCTACTACAAGGAGGACATTGACATGAACGCACAACCAACTCAAAACGAAAGTAAAACATTTGAAGGAAAAGTATTGCCATCATTAGGAAAGCGAATCTATGTAAAAACAAATCCAACTGCAAACGAAACGATTTCTATTTCTCAAAATTATTCGATTGAAAGACCACTACCTAATGACACAGTTGATATTCAAATGATTGTAAATGAAATGGGTTTTATGGATTCTTATAAAAATGAATCGTTGTATTTAACACCAGAAGGAAAACGCGCTTTAGGGATTGAAATGTATCGTCAAAAGAAACGCCTAACTGTATAATGCAGTGCTATATATTTATTAGACTGCTGTTCAAAGCAGAAATACTTTGTTCATCCCTTATATTTTGCCAATCAAAAAAAGCAACGATACTGAATCGTTGCTTTTTCACTTTGTTCTTTGCTTATTCATCGCCGCGCTCTTTGATGACTCGAAGAGACTTTTTTAATTCAAACACTTGGGTGTTTTCGAACTTTTTTTGTATTTTTGATAGATGAATTTGAATATCATTCATCCCTTCTAGTACGTCTTTTTCATATTTTTCTTGATTTTCTTCTGATAATTCTTGATAAGAAGCGATAATTCTTTTTAAATCATGAAATACCAATGTCTCAATTAACGTGTAGGATTCAATATCAAGCTCATCTTTTTTAGTTAAAATTTCCTTGTATTGGGTTTGGATATTGGTTATTTTTTCTTGTACGGATAAAGGAAGGGTTTGAAGAGTAGGTTCAGTGAGAATGGATTTTTCTTCTTTTTCTTCAGCTTGCACTGATTGAAATTCGTCGCCTACATAGCGGTGAACAAAGGCCTGAAATAACTTTTTTTTCTTTTCAAATAAAGTTCGATAATAAAATATGGTTGGGTGAAAAATTTTCAGACCCTCTTCTCTCTTTTCAATGCGAAAGACAGGTTTTTTAATTTCATCATCATTTACGTATAAAATAAAGCCAGATTCTTTTTTCCAAATTTCTAAGCTAAACTTATCTTCTTGATAATAGTAAATGGTATAGCCCATTTCTTCTCGTTGTTGAAATGGAATATTTTCAAAGGTGCTTCGTTCAATAAATCGAGAAAATCTTTCATATTCTTTGTTCATTTCTCTTTTCTTCCAATGAACAAAACCAAGCGAAACACCCAATATCAATAAGCCACTTAGCAATCAACTCACACTCCTTTTTTCTTATTTTACGATACCTAACATTCAAATCTGATAGTGGGGCATCAATTGTTTTCTCTCTTTCTTTTACAAAAAAAGAAGAGAAGTCTTTTTTCATTAAGACTCCTCTTTCTTGTCAGCAATGCTTTTTCTTTTCAAAAGTGTATACACAATTAATAAAACTGTACCTACTATTAGGATTATTGGTCCTTTGTTTTGCTGCGGAATGAATGCTAAACCACTTAGCACGCCCCACATAGTAACGCTACCTAAACTAAAAAGAGTAAATCCTAGCCAGTATATGATTTCTAATTGCACTTTGTTCTTTGTCATATATTTATCCTTCCATCAATGCTTTTACTCAATAAGCTTAACACAAATGGAAGAATACTGAAATTATTGCATAATGTGGGGCGTAACAAACATCTCGATAAATGCAGCGATAATAAGTAGTGGTAACAAGATACATAAGAAGAAGCGACCTGTCTGAAGCAAAACTATTTTATAAGGAAGTTCTTGTTCCTTTTTAAATACAGTTCGATAGCCTGCTAAACCCAATCTCGCGCCAACAACCCCACTTAAAATGATAGCTGGTATTTCAAAAATACCGTGAGGGACTATACCAGTCAATAAACCTGCCCATGTGCTATCTTCAGGATTTGCGATTTTAAGAGCAGCAAGTATAAGACCCAATACTGCGCCGTTTGAAATAACCGCAACGGTTGGATAAAAATAGACGGTTAATAGTGCGCCTATCATTACAAAAACCACCACTTTAAAATTGTTTATAAAAATATGTACGCTGGTAACAAATTGTGATTTTACAATGTCTTTAGTCGGCTTATGCTCATCCATTTTCGATAGAACATCACCTTCATCGCCCATGCTCTCCATAATTGAAGACGATATTTTTTCGAATAACTGCATGGTCTCTTTCTCATGCGTAATAGCTGCAAAGTAAGTCATGAAACCACTCACAATAAAAAGAATTGAAAATACAAGTGTTAATATACGTTCTTTTCTTCCGAATCCCCATGTACCTGCCTTTTGATGCAACTCTAATTGAGGCACTGACTCTTGCATATAATCCCCTCACTTTACTATTCTAGTGCTCTTAGTTACATTTCGGCCGATACCTAGTTTTCCTTCCCTTATTCTAAAAGGGAAATTACATACACTTTTTTCCCCTCTTTTTGCCTCAAAGGGTATCTTTCCTTTTTTATAAAGAAGAAAATACAAATGAATTTTGAGAGGAGATGACCACTTGGTCTTTAGTAACTTAGTATTTTTATATGTATTCTTCCCTATTGTTCTCATCTTATATTTCTGTGCACCGCGCTTTTTGAAAAACAGCGTCTTGCTTATTGCGAGTCTCTTTTTTTATGCGTGGGGAGAACCTACCTATGTATTTTTAATGCTGTTTTCCATTCTCATTAACTACGGATATGGGATATGGATAGAAAGCTCGCATCACAAACCTACACGTAAATTAGTAATTTTGTGGTTTGCTATTGTTATAAATATTGCTTTACTTGGTTATTTCAAATACGCAAACTTCTTTGTAGACCTCATTAATTCAACGCTTCACACAAACATTCATCTTGAACCTATTCCTCTTCCAATCGGTATCTCATTTTATACGTTTCACGCGTTAAGTTATTTAATTGATGTTTACCGTAAAACAGAAAATGCCCAAAGAAACTTATTTAACCTCGCACTCTACATTACTTTCTTCCCTCAACTTGTGGCAGGACCTATCATTCGTTACAACTCTGTAGCGGAGCAATTAAAAAAACGCATTTTTTCATCCACTCAATTTGCTGAGGGAATTAAGCGTTTCGTTCTAGGTCTCTCAAAGAAGACCCTTATTGCAAATACGCTAGGCTCAACAGCTGATAAGATTTTTGCTCTCTCATCTGGAGATTTAACAACAGGTACAGCCTGGCTTGGAATCATCTGCTATACTCTACAAATCTATTTTGATTTCTCAGGGTATAGTGACATGGCTATTGGTTTGGGCAAAATGTTTGGATTTGAATTCCAAGAGAATTTCAACTATCCGTATATAGCTCGTAGTGCTTCTGAATTTTGGAGAAGATGGCATATCTCGTTAGGAAGATGGTTCCGTGATTATCTCTATATTCCACTTGGAGGTAACCGTGTAAGTCATTGGCGTGTTTATGTAAACTTACTTATTGTTTGGACGGTGACAGGGTTCTGGCACGGAGCAAGTTGGACGTTTATGGCGTGGGGTTTCTACTATGGTTTTATTATGTGTATGGAAAAAGCATTTTTAGAAAAATGGCTTCATTCCTTATGGAGACCACTTCAACACATTTACTTACTTGTTATTGTTATGGTAGGTTGGGTTTTCTTCCGTGCTGATAATTTCGGTTATTCTTTTAACTACATTAAAACGATGTTCTTTATGGAAGGGCAGGCATATAACGACACTACCTTATTGTTTTTAGTCGATAATGCTGTGTATTTAGTTGTTGGACTTCTTTTATGCGCTCCTCTTTTCCCATACCTACGTATGAAGTTAGAAGAATTAGCGAGTCGTTCTTTACTTGTTCGTTATTTTAAAGAGATAAGTGGTAGCATTATGTATGTTGGTTTGTTGCTTCTTGTAACGATGTATTTGGTAAACTCTACATACAATCCATTTATTTACTTCCGCTTTTAAAGGAGAGATATCATGAAACTCGGACGATTCATCCTCATCCTAGGCTTCTTGGGTGTTATTTTTTCACTTAGTATAGCGAGTCTTATTGAAAAAGATAAAGCTGAATCTCTTTATGAAAATCGAACGCTCGCCCAGGAACCAGTAAAGGATTTAAAATTAATTTGGTCAGGACAGTATTTTCAGCAATATGAAACCTACTTTTCTGACCAGTTTGTATACCGTGACCGCTGGGTCCGTCACTTTACTGATTTACAAATGACGATGCCCCAAACGTTTATAAATGGGTTTTATATTGCAAAAGATAACCACGTTATAGCTCAGCCTGTTACTGACTTTCCTAAACAAGAGTTAGATGCTTCTGCCAAAGCTTTAAACGATTTAGGAAATTATCTTCAACGAAAAGGAACCCCACTTTATTACTTCCCATTACCGTCGAAAGCAAATACGGCCGCAGATTTACTTCCTTCTTATGTGCCAGAAGGCCGCGGAGTAGCCAATAAGAAATATTTACTATCAAAAATTGATAAAAAACTTGTTCACGTTACAGACATTTCAGGAGAATTTAAAAAGAATCGAACGCCTCAACAAGTAGCTGATTTGTATTTTAAGACTGACCATCACTGGAATATTGAAGGGGCTCTTCTAGGATATCAACAAGTTATAAAACGTCTTGCAAAAGACTTTCCTAACATATCTACTGATACAGCGAAATCTACTTTCACTCACAGTTGTATAAACAATCCTTTTGTAGGAAGCTTAAATAAGCAACTACTTTTAGAAGTAGATTTACATGCAGACAAAGTTTGTTATTACATGCCTAAGGACTACTCGTTCAATGATTACAAGGTATATAGAAATGGCATTAACGAAAATAATCGAACGTTGCTACAGTCTATTTACAGCACTTATAAGAAACAACCTAATGAAAAAATAGAATATGGCTCCGCCTACACTTGGGACTTAACGGAATTTAATATTGTGAATCCGAAAAGTACTAATAATCTTCGAGCTTTAATCATCAAAGATTCATATGGTAACGCAGCATCATTCCATATGGCTCACCACTTTAAAGAAACAACTGTTTATGATATACGTCACAATCCATCTCGCACGATATACAGCTATTTAGATACACACCAATTTGATTTAGTTATCATTGAATATAATGACACCTATTTATCAGGTCCATTATTTAATTTCACAAAAACTGTAAAAGTTAATTAAAAATAGACCCGTCCCTAGAACTTTTTCTAGAGACGGGTTTATTTTTGATGTGAATTTTCCAAATAATGCGTAATCGACTCTTTAATTCGGTACTTTTTTGTTTTAAAATAACAAAAAAAATATCTTTTTAGGAGATTTCATATGAACGAATCCATCTTAACGATAGATGCTTATCAACGTTATCAGAAATTATCCCTCGCTCACCGCCCTTTTTATGAACTCCCAGGATTTTCATTTGTTAATAGAAAGAACAAAGGGTTCGCAGGTCAGTGGCTAGAAAAACTACTCCACACCTCTCCTCACCCCTGTTCTAATCATAAAACAGACTTTATAGATGGTGATTTAAAAACCTTTACAGTTACCCATGAACATAATCCTCGTGATACCATTGCAATAACTACCATCTCATCCATTATGTCAGATATAGAAAAAGGTCTTCCATTTGAAGAAACCCAGTTTTATAAAAAAATTGAGCATCTTTTGCTTATTCCATTGTATAAACCCTCAGATGATGTTGGTTCCTGGTGCTTTCTTGAAGGAACCTATGTCCATTTAACTCCCCAATTACCTATTTTCCACATTCTTAAAGATGAATATGAAGATATTGTTTCTTCCATCCGATATGGTTTTACTCGAGAGTTTACGTTTAGTGATTTAGAATTGAGACGCAACTATTTAGAAGTACGAACGAAGGATTCTACACCATATCGTCCCATAAAAAAGAACGGCTTTTGTTACTCAAATAAAGGACGAGCGTTCTTCTTTCGCAAACCTTGTGTTACGGACCTTCTTAATAACTCCACCCCTATTTCTTCATAAAACATTATTTATTTTCCACTAATTTCAATTTTCACGTATAGTAAATTAAATTATTTTTCTCCTAATTGGAGGTGATACACTTGTTGATAAAACGCATCTTGCTTTTTATTTTACTCTCTTTGTTCTTATTGCCTATAGCGGCTCATGCCGCTACTGATGACGACGGGCAACTATACCTGATTACACATTTAACAAACATCATTAATTTTCTGAGTTCACTTCTTTGTCTAATTGCTTCGCTTATTTTGATATACGGTGGCTTTATATATGTGACTCATGCGAATCAGGAAGAAGTAGTAGAAAGAAGTAAATTTCAAATGATAAATGGCGGAATTGGATTGTTTATTTCGTTTGCTATAGTTGGGATTTCTAAACTAATTATTTTAATGAGTGATAGTAAAACTCCTGAATCAAATGGATTTTCACCCATCATGTTTAGACTTACCGCTGTAGTTGTCGCTGTTTTCAGTGGATATTTAATATATCGTAAGTTAAAGGGTAGAAAGCAATCAATCAAAGAGGAGCAAGTCGAAAATTTTCATACAAAGCTTTCTATTCCCTCTGAAGAACTTCACACATTTCTTCTTTTGCTTTGTGAAAAAAAATATTCGTTCCAATCAGGACTAACTAACATCCGCGGAGATATAGATGAATGGCATGCTGAATATTCTACTGACCAAAATTCTATGCTTCTTTCAGTATATTTTCAAGAAAGACCTATCTTGTCATCTACTGTTGTGAAATCAATTTCTACACAACACCATACTTTCTCAGAAAATGTATCGTTAGAAGGCGAGGCAATCCCTCTATCATCACTCCTGCTTTTAATTCATCAATCCTTCCTCGAACAATATCTACAGCAACACCATCGTATCGAAGATTGGGTGACTATGAAGACTCCGTCTATTTCTTCTGACAAAGTTTTCAAATCACTCTGTCAACTTGGTCACCAACACCAACAATTGCTTGCTTATGTAAGTCAATGCACTCCTGAACAAAAGCATTTCTTAGAAAACTCATTTTTTAGGGACTTGGAACAAATGATTGATGCTTTTAACGGACTTTCTCCCACTAAGCAACATGAATATGAACCAGGACTTTTGAAACGCATTACATCTCTTTCTCAGCAACTTTTATCTATACAAGAAACAATTGATATGCATATAGAACGCGATGTTGCATTTGCTTTTCGTGTTATTGACGAAAAATATAAGGCAAACTAAAAGGACCATGCATCTTCTATGGGGAAGATGCATGGTCCTTTTACGTTCTTTTATTTTAAGCTTTTTCATTTTAAGCATTCTGTTAACAACTAACTTTATCAAATTCTTCTCGTATCATTTTAATGGCTTTTTTCTCTAATCTTGATACATAAGACTGTGAAATATCAAATTCTGCTGCAATATCTTCTTGTCTTTTCTTTTCTCTATTGATGCCAAACCGATATTCCAGCACTAGCTTTTCTTTACCCTCTAATTTTTCAAGGAGGGTACGTAAGATACTAAGGTCTTCTTTCATTTCATAGGTTTTTTCAATTTCTGCTTTCTCTGTTCCTAATGTATCTGATAAACAAAGTTCATGACCGTTGGAATCGTAGGAGACAATCTCGTCGAGGTATTTGCTTTGAGGTTTATTTTTTGTTTTGCGAAGGTTCATATAGATTTCATTTTGGATACACCTAGTTGAATACGTAGCAAATTTAGTGTTTTTGTTTGCATCGAAACTTTTTACTGCTTTTATTAGCCCTATTGTGCCTATGGAAATGATATCTTGTGGGTCCATGCCTGGAATGCTATATTTTTTAGCAACATGAGCAACTAGTCTCATATTATGTTGGACCAACTTATCCTCAGCCTCTTTATCTCCTTTTTTTATGCGTTCTAACGTCTCTCTTTCTTCTTCGCTGTTGAGTGGTTGTAAAAATTCCATGCTGTTTCCTCCTCTAAATGTTGGGATAACTTACTATATGAGGAAGTAGATTGTCTAGATACTAAAATATCATAAAAAATATTTTATTTAGTTTTTTCTTTATTTTTCAGGTGTTCTGTATTATATTTGTGACGTTTATCATTTAAAGAGGTGACTAAGATGAAAAAGGTATGGGTTCTCTCCGTTTTTCTCGTCATATGTGTATTTCTATCAGCGTGTAAACCGAATGAAAAAGCTCAAGCTTATATTGACGAAGGCAATGCTTATATGGAGAAAGAAGACTTTGATAATGCAGCTGTTTCATATGGTGAAGCAATTAATTTAGATAACAAACCTGCAGTTTACGATTTATTAACCGAAGCACGCACAAGTCAATTGGGTGTTTTACAAGATAAGTATGATAAAGCGTACGAAAAAGCCAATTTTAAAGATGCCCAAACTATTAACAAACGGATTCAAAAAGAATTCGTTGATTTATTATCAAAAGAAGAAAAAAAATCATTAAAAGATGAAGCTAAAGAACTTGAAGATTATATTTATAGTCAAGATTTATACGATAACTATCTTCTTTGGGCTAAACCTTACATCATACAACTAAAAGACAGTTCTAATAAATTCTCTAGTATTAAAATTTCTATAAACTTAGGTGGTACTTCTTATGCATCTATAGATGAAAGTCTTGTAAATCTTATCAAAGAGGCTGATACAGTTGCGGGTGCAGCTGATACAAAAGCAGAAAACGTAGACCCTTCTTTAGCTAAGATAAATAATAAATTATCTAGTGTTGCTAGAAGCTTTAGAGATAATTATTCTGCTGTTTTAGGAGCTATTCGCCAGTCTAGTACAAAGCAAGAGATTTTAGATAGCAGTGAAGTTATTCAAACAACGACAGACGACCTTATGAGTGCTATTTCTGAACTCCGAAGTTATGCAGAAACCAAGGGAATTAAAGATAATTATCAAAAAGTTACTGTTTCTAAGGGGAAAGCGACACTCCCAAAATAAAAAAGCTGCGAAGCAGCTTTTTTTAGTCTTCAAACATGTTAAATTTCTTTAAATATTCAGGTACTTTTTCTACATAAGCCAAATATTTTTTAGAGTCTTCAGTACCTGGTTCAAATGGATTGTCACTTGCTAATGAATACGTTATGACGCGTATTGGAGTTTCAGCAATTATTTTATCATCTGTAGAACCTTCTAACTTATCCCATTCTCGAATGGGATAGTTTGTTATACTAAATACCATTGCTTCTGTATCTTTTCCTTCATAATAAAATCCAGTAGATACAGTGTAATTTTCTCTTGCTTCTTTTACAGTTAAGTCGTTTAAGTCGGCTTCAGGAACATCAATCGTATATTTTAATCCTTCATGTTTTAATTGTACTTCTTTTTGTTTGTCTAACTCTGAATTTTTTGTAATTTCAAAGATGTTTTTAATCCCTTCAGTTTGGTCTTTTTGGTTTGGAATTTCAGCACTTCCATTGAATGGGCTGTCTTCGGTATCAGGGATGTATTTTCTTTTATACTGACTTACAGGTTCCTCATTAACCGCTTTATCATCTTTTTTTGAGAACAAAGCGCCAATAATGATTAAAAGCAATGCAATAATAATGATGACAATAAAACCTATCAATTTCCCCTTTGTCACATAAACCATCTCCTTTTTCTTATGGTGAATTGTATAAACTTACTCCTCATTTTCTTTCGTTAGATTATAGTTTCTTCTTTTATAGCTTATTCTAGTTATTTTGCAACTATTTCGCCTTTGTGACCCTAAAAGGAATTTCTAAGGTCTCATTCAATACATATATGGAGGGATTTTTATGACAAATACACCTAAAACAAAAGAAGAAATGTGTAAAGAGCTAGTTACTGCTTATTCTCATTTTTCCTATGATGAACTTACTAAACGCAATGAATCTCAAATCTTTACTCTTTATAATGCTTGTTTAGATGAAAACGGAGAATTAAGCGGTTTTCGATTAGAGGGACATTCAGAGAGAAAATAATTCTCTCTCTTTTTTTATTTGTTCATTGAATTCTATAAAAATCGGAGTATATAATGAGTACAGAAAAATATGTTTTTACATAAAATTGGAGGTACACTAATGAACGGCTTTTCCAATAAACTATATTTTGACCCTGAGTTCTTAAAAGGCCAACTGGTTACCGCTACTTACAAGGATGGTACCGTTAAAAGTGGTTTAATTTCTTCTGTTTCCCAAAGTGAGCTGCAGTTCACCTACGTAAATAATCAAACTTATACATTTCAAAATGCAGAAATTACAGCGCATCAAGTAGAAAATAAAGATGTAGTGTTAACATTTGCTCGTCATTTAACAGACCTTGTTTCTGCAAACCACTCTGCTTCTACCTCATCTACCACAGATGAAACTAATACAACTTCTTCTTCCACTTCCTCTTCTACACAATCTTCGAATTTATCACTACAAGAATTATTACGCCAACACTTCTCCTTTGATAAAATTGAATCCTTTATTAAAAAGCAACGTGATGAAAAAGTTATTGCCTTCATTCTTTTTCAATTAGGTTCTAACTCACTATTCAATCAAAATCAAATTGCCAAACTTCTTTTTACTCTTCCCGAAAACCTTCTGCTTCCTGTACAAAACTACTTAGCGAATGTTCCAAAACTTGGCGATGATACAAAGAAAATGCTAGAAGAACAAGCGAAACAGTTAATTCAAGAATTTCTAAAAAAAGGGACTTCTCAACAAGCTCAGACACAAAACCCTTTCGGTGATGGAAATCCATTTGGTGACTTATTCGGTAAAGGACCTTTCCAAGAAATTTTTGGAGACAACGGACCTTTCGGAAACATTTTTGGCAACAAATCTTCACAGGCTCCCGAATTTCAAGACCTTGTGAATAACATGGAAGAAATGCTTCGTAAGTTATTTGGAGACAATAACAACCCGAATGGCAAATAACAAAAAAGTCCTGTCGTTACAGGGCTTTTTTGTTTGTTCAAAATTAAAATTTTTTAACACCCTTATCTTGTTGTTTTATAAAAACTTCTTATAATACATATAATTTCATGTTAAAGAGGGTGAGGTTATGACAAGTAGCCGCGTGCAGTATTTCGAAAATAACCTACTCAGATTAGGTGATGAGCAGAGTCTCCGCGCATTCCAATTAGTGAAAACAGAAATGTGTATTGAAAAAGGTTTTTCCAGACAAGATAATACGCATTATTATTATCATTGCGTAGACGTTGCGCAAATTTTAATTAACTTTGGATTTCATCATACCGATATTGTGTCTGCAGCATTATTACACGATATTGTAGAAGATGTAAAAGCGTATAAAATAAGTGACATAGAACGCCTATTTAATTCTCAAGTGGCATCATTAGTTGACTTAGTGACAAAAAAAGCGACCATAAATTACAAAGACCCAACTCAGCTTTCTCTCTATTTAAATAGAATAGAAGAGAATGCGTTAGCGGCACTTATTAAGTGTGCAGACCGCATGCATAACTTTAACACACTTCGCCATTGTTCATTTGAGAAGAAAATAAGAGTTGCTACCGAAACAAAATCCTACTTCTTCCCTTTTTTCAAACGCTGCCGCCAACGTTACCCAGAATACGCCCCTTTCTTTCACTTTGCGAAAACCTTTATTGAACCTCACCTATGGGAAATTGAAGACCATTATGAAACCATTCAATGTTACGAAAAAAAGTTATCAACCAGACATAAGCAGTAGCGCTACAAGTTGTTTATTAATTAGTTTTTAGTTGTGAAATCGCTTCCTTTGTGTATGCTAAGTATATAAAGGACGGTGATTATCATGAAAAGAAAACTATCGTTTTTCGACATGCTCTTATTGCTGACTTCTTTGCTAATATACACACTCGGTTCTTGGCTTGTATCCATTGTTAGTCCTCATGATTTAGTTCAAGCTTCCATACTTATTATTCCTTTCTCTGCTCTTATTACTCTACTGTGTTCCGCTCGGTTCTTTCCTTCTAATCAACTATTAACTGTATGGTTATTCTTTTATCTACTATATCTTGCGACCTATATCCTTATTCATCCAGATGTCATTCCACGTACTAATTTTATGGATTATCATTCTTCATACTCTGGTCAAATTCACTAGTTAAATACCATAAAATTTATATTTTTATATTTTTTTGTAAAAACCACGATTTATAGGAGGTTTTAATGCGATAAATGTCGTATTTAACTTCTTGTGAAAAAAAAGTGGTTTTTTTTCTCTTTTTTTGAAAAAACCATATAAACTTATTTTTGTAATCCATCTCACTATTCCAAGGAGGCAATATCATGTTGAAGAATTTCACTCGTAAGTCCAAGTATTTACTCTCTTTACTAGTCGCATTTGTAGTCCTGCTCGCAGGATTCGGACAAGTTTCTCAAGTTCACGCAGCTGCTAGTAAAACCAAGTACATCCAAGTTTTAAGTAATGATGTTAATCTAATGGATAATAGCAAAGGAAAAGGTCAACCGCTTGTAAAAGTCGGTGTATTAAAAAAAGACCAAGTCTTCCCTGCTTCATCTTACGGTGTAAACTGGTGGAAAGTACAATACGGTAACGGCTATGGGTATGTTTATTCCAAATCCGTTAAAGAAGTGAAGAAAGCGACTTATAAAAATGGAAATTCTAAATTGAAAAACAGCAAGAAAACTATCACACCTGCAAACAATGTAGCTGTAAACGATAACACAGGCACAAAATTAGTTGAATTTGCAACTCTTGAAAAGAATGTAAAGTATCCAATTGTTTCAGATGTAGGTAACTGGTATAAAGTATTAGTTGGCGACCGTATCGGTTATGTATACAAACCAGCTGTAGAAGCTAAAGCTAAGCCTGAGCCAGCAAAAGAGAAATACATCGAAGTAACCGCTAAAGATGTAGCCGTAATGGACAATACACAAGGAGCAACACTTGTAAAAGCAGGTTCACTTGTGAAAGGTCAACAATTTGCTATTATCGGTCTTTCTGGTAATTGGTACAAAGTAGAGTATGGTAGCATCACTGGTTTTGTATATAAAACTGGCGTTAAAGAAATTGAGAAGATTAGTTACAAAAATGTAAACAAATCTTCTAAAAACAGCAGTACAACAATTGTTTCAACAAAAGCTTTAAATGTTATTGATAATTCGGACGGTGGAAAAGTTACGTTTGCAACTATCGAGAAAAACGTGAAATACCCTGTTATTTCTGATGTAGGTAACTGGTATAAGGTTTCAGTTGGTAAACGTATTGGCTATGTTTATAAGCCAGCAATTAAAGCAGACCAACCACAACCTGAAACACCGAAACCAGAAGAACCAAAACCTGAAGGACCGAAGCCAGAAGAACCAAAACCTTCTAACAAAGGTGTTGCGGTATTACGTTACGAGAACATCTTAGACAGTAATGAAAACAAGGAATTTAAGAATGACTCAAACACAATTAGTTTACAAGCATTCAAGCAGCAAATGATGTTCTTAGATGGCGCTGGTTATAAAACAGTAACGCCTGAGCAATTAGCGAAATACGTTAAAGGTGAAATTACATTACCTGAAAAGTCAGTCGTAATTACGTTTGACGGTGGTTATCAATCAGTAGCACAAAACGCTATTCCTGAACTTGATAAATTTGGTTTTAAAGCTACATTCTTTGTGTCTGGTTCAGATTTGAATGCTACAAATACAGTATTCAATCCAGATAAAAAGTTAGTTATGGATGTAGAGAGCATGAGAACATTAGTTTCACAAGGACACGTTCTTGGCGCATTCCCTAAGACTTTAACTGACAAAGGTTCTTTAGAAAATGCTTCATTAGAAGAAGCACAACTTGATTTGGAATTAAGTCGTGATGATTTATCTAACGTTGCTGATGTTCGTGCTTTCGCTTATCCATTTGGCGGATATAACCCAGAAGTAACACCTAAAGCAGTAGAAGCAGCACAATTTACAACTGGATTTGCATTAGAGCAAGGTCTAGTTAAGGTTGGAGATTCGCCATATACTTTAAAACGTATCTCTGTAACACAAAGCCTTAACATTAACGATTTCATGCGTATAGTTCAAATCGGTAAATAATAAAAAACCCTCTATCACATATATTTGATAGAGGGTTTTTGCTGGCATTTATATTTTGTTCTTTTTTTAATTTTAGTAGCTGATTTTCTTTTATACTGTATATGGTTTAAAAGGAGGTTTTGCTATGAAAAAAGTATTAGGGTATGGGTTTATTTTTTCTTTTTTAGTTTTAAGCTCTCTTTTCATTATTAGTAATGTCCACGCTGCACCTGCTTCTTCTACATATATAAAAATTTTAAAGGATAATACAGCTGTTTTGGATAACCGAAAAGGCCCAAATCAACCACTGGTTGAAGTTGGTTCCTTAAAGAAAGGTCAAGTGTTTTCAGCGTCACGCTTCGGTAAGAATTGGTGGAAAATTTCTTATGGAAACAGCTATGGCTACGTCTATTCACCGAGTGTTTCAGTTGTTTCCGCTCCTACGTTTAAAAACGAAAATATAAAGTTAAAAAACTCTCCAACTCTTATAACAACTACAAAAAAAGTAACGGTTTATGACAATACTTCTGGCTCGTTGGTTCCGTTTGCTACAATCAAAGAAAATATGCGATATCCTGTTATTTCTTCATATGGTCCGAATTGGTGGAAAGTTGATGTTGCTGGTCGAATCGGTTATATCTATAAGCCAGCAGTAACCGTAGACAAAGGTATTCCTGTTTTAATGTATCATCACTTCTTAACAAAAGAGGAGAATAAAAACTTTGTAGGGGTTTCTACCACAATTACTCCTCAGGCGTTTGATGAGCAGATGAATTATTTAAAACAATTAGGTTATGAAACTATTTCACCTGCAGATTTAGAATTGTTTGTGAAAGGTGAAATTAATCTTCCTTTGAATGTTGTTGTGTTAACGTTTGATGACGGTCTTAAGTCAAACTATATCTATGCTTATCCTATCCTCAAAAAATACGGATTTAAAGCCACGAATTTTATCATTACAAGTCGCATGACAAGTTATAATCAAACTTTTAATCCCGATTCCATTCAATCATTAAGTACCCTCGAGATGACAGAAATGAGTGATGTCTACTCCTTTGAAGGACACACAAACAGCCTCCACTACTTCTTAAATGGAAAAGGTGCAATTCTTTCTACATTGTTCTCTGATGTATTGCTAGATTTGCAAACAAATCGCCTAGCTCTCCAAAATTTCTCTCAAGCTAATTATCTTGCTTATCCGTTTGGTCATTATGATGCTCAAACTATTGAAGCTGTTAAACAAGCGGGTTTCCATATGGCCTTTACAACTAAAAAAGGTCTTGTAAATGTTGGCGATACTCCATACGAACTCAAACGATTAAATGTAGGTCCAGAAGTTACTCTGCCTAAGTTTCAACAACTTCTTCGTTTAGGTTACTAATATATAAAAGCCCTGTTCCATAGAACTAGGGCTTTTTATTTTTTGCCAAAGTATTCATCTATCCCTGCAGCAATTCCGTTTGCTACAGCTTCTTGGGTCTCACTATCTTTCATCTTAGGTAAGTCTGAAAAACTTGTAATAAATCCGATTTCTAGTAAGGTAGCAGGAATCGTATTATGCTTAATTACATAATAGTTTTCTGTTTTTACACCTCTATCTAAACTATTAAACACAGGCTGATAGTTTTCATGAATGGACTTAGCTAGTTTCATACTTTGCATAGGATATGGATTAGACATGTTATAATACGTTTCCGTTCCTTGCCCGTTTAGACCAGAATTTATATGAATTGATACATAAATATCTGCTTGTGTACTTCTTGATTTTTGTACGCGACACTGCAGTTCTTTGGACACATTGGTTAAATTATTACAACTTGTATCACCAGTTCGTATCATTTCTACCTTGTACCCTTTTTCCATCAGTTTCTTTTGTAGTTTAAGTGTGATTTGTAGTGTTAATTCTTCTTCCTTTGTTCCATCGTATCCAATTGAACCAGGGTCGTTCCCTCCATGCCCTGCATCTAACAAGACTGTTTTTGCACTAAAAGAGTTTGCAGGATAGGAATTGCTTAAGTATTGAGTCATAACCCAACCCTTCACTAACGCGGTTGAAACAAGAGACCATTCACCTCTTTCCTCAAGCTTTTTAACAGTTTCTCCTCTTCTTAACATTCCCCTAATAGGTTGTTGTGTGCTCGGTTGAACGCGCACATTTAATTCACTTACTCCTACGTACATTGTAGTTGCTATTGTTCTCTGTGTGCCCCCTTTATTTTGTGTGTCGCTATTTTGATTTACTTGTAGAATTTGTCCTTCATGAATTACATTAGAAGTTAAATCGTTCCATTTTTTTAATTCGACAGGGGTTACTTGGTAGGATTGGCCAATTCTCCATAGGGTTTCTCCTCCCTTTACTTGATGAGTTTGCGCTCCGAACGCTGTTGCTGGTGTAACAAGCAGCATACCTGTTAGTAAGCCACCCAAAATTTTTCTTTTAAGTTTCATAGTTACCCCCTATATACTAAAATCATAAATGAACTTCTTTCGTTTCTTAGAGAGTTACTAAAATCCTTTGAAAGTACCTACTCTCGCCTCAACAACTTCCATTAATTTGGGAATTATCATATAAAATATTTTATATGAAAAAACATTACAAAAAGATATCAATGTTTACTCCAATATTAAAAAATTCATGATATGATGTTTTTAGGCAGATGTAAATTTTTACAACGGTCTACATATTTTTTACTTTTAACGTAAGGTGGGGATTTTTTAATGGGAAAAAATTTGTTTACTGAAAATCGTGGAGTAGTTGTCGTATCAAAAGAAAAAAGTGCATTATCACAAGTTATGCATAATGTAAAAATGTTTAACAAAAAAACGGTTTTATCATTAGCTGTTGCTGGAGCCATTGCATTTTCAGCTACTACAGTTGCTATGCCACAATCAGCTAGCGCTTGTGATTGTGTAGCCTATTACACGGTTAAAAAAGGTGACACTTTATCTGCGATTGGAAAGAAATATGGAGTTACGTACCAACAATTAATGAGCAAGAATGGCATGAAAACAACCAACATTAAAGTTGGTCAAAAAATCATTGTTCCGTTTCTTGATAAAAATGGGAAGATTCCAAATGATGACGCGCCATTAGAAAAAGGTACTATCATTTACAAAATTCAAAAGGGCGATACTTTATCTAAAGTGGCAAAAAAACACGGTGTATCCGTAGCTCAATTGAAAAAAGATAACTACTTGCAAAACGATACGATTTATGTAGGTCGTAACTTAATTATTAAAAAAAAAGTGGGGTAACAGTTAGTCAAACGTCAGTTTCATCAGCCCAAACGGCAAGCGTTGATTTGACTCCAAAACCGTTGGCAACTAAAACCTCAAGTAAATCGAATGTTACATTCCTATCAACCTCATCTACGACGGCAACCGCTACGTATACCGTACAAAAATCTGATACGCTTTACTCACTCGCTAAGCGATTCGTCACAACCGTTACAGAACTTAAAACCTTAAATGGTCTTAAGTCTGATACGATTTATGTAGGCCAGGGATTAAAAATCCCTGCAACTAACAATGTAACATCTTATGCACTGATTTTAGGACCTAATGACCCGACTAGCTTTTACATTCAGGTCAACGGGAAGGAGCTTCCACTAGAAACTTCTTATGGTGCTGGAGAATTATATGCGAAAACCTATAAGTCAGGTACATACGCCACTGTTACTTATAAACTACGTGACAACAATATGCCTGCTTTTGTGAGTATTCGATAAGAAAAAACCACTAGGTTAACCTAGTGGTTTTTATATTGTTCTGCTTGGGCAATTATTTTGTTCAGTTCTTTATCTATTTTACTCAACTTAATTTCAAATGTTTGGAATTCTTCTAGTTGATAAATTCCTAATCTCTTACAAGCTTCAATAGCTAACACTCTCATTTGTTTTAATAGCAGAGTAAGTTGTTAGCTTTCACTTTTATTCATAATCTCTCTCCTTTTTTACTACTTTTTTGCTTTTTTATTTTTTAGCAAGGGTTCTTTTTGAAACGGGTGAAATGAATTTACAACAAATTGTAATCGCTTTCAAATAATGTGTTGAGGAGGTTTTTTATGAGCAAAATCAGTTCGTTTTTAGAAGAAAAAGTCATGCCTGTTGCTGGAAAAGTTGCTCAACAACGTCATTTACAAGCACTGCGTGACGGTATTATTTTGGCAATGCCACTTATTATCATTGGTTCTCTTTTCCTTATCCTCGCAAGTTTCCCTATTCAATCCTACTTAGACTTTATGACTGAGCATCCAAAATTGAAAACTGGTTTACTTATCCCATACCGAGGTACATTTGAAATTATGGCGCTCGTCGCTGTGTTTGGTATTGCTTACCGACTTGCTGAATCCTATAAAGTAGACCCGCTCGCTTCAGGTGCTATTTCATTAGCGGGTTATTTTGTAGCGACACCTTTTGTGACATATACCATTGGCAAAGGCGTAGATGGTATAGCTCTTACAGAAAATGCCTATCAAACGGCTATGTTTACTAGTAAAGGTCTATTCGTTGGAATGGTAGTTGCTATCCTTTGTACAGAAATCTATCGTTTCATTGTACAAAAGAATATTGTTATTAAAATGCCAGACGGTGTTCCGCCAGCTGTTGCTAAATCTTTTACCGCTCTTATCCCAGGTTTTTTTGCAGTTTCCGTAGTTTGGGGATTGCGTTTACTAGTAGAAAATGTAGGTAGTTTTGGAAGTCTTCATAACGTCGTAGCTGAACTAATTCAACAACCGTTAACTCATGTAGGAACGACCCTTGTTGGAACACTTATTATCTTTACAATGATTAATTTATTATGGACAACTGGTTTACACGGTGCTTCTATTGTAGGTGCTGTAATGACGCCAATTTGGTTAAGTCTTACGGCAGAAAACGCTGCATTATTAGAAGCTGGAAAGCCTGCTGAGCACATTGTAACAAATGAATTTAATGACATTATCTTTATAGGTGGTTCTGGTGCTACATTATCACTTGTTCTTTTAATGTTATTCTTTGCTAAGAGTCAACAGATGAAACAATTAGGCCGTTTAAGCATCGGACCAGGATTATTTAATATTAACGAACCTGTTATTTTTGGCACCCCAATCGTTATGAACCCTCTTATGATGATTCCATTTATCTTCGGACCACTAGTTGGAACTTTCATGGCCTATGTATCTATGGATATCGGTTTAGTGGCTAAACCAATTGGCGTGGTTCCACCTTGGACTACCCCTCCAGTTTTACAAGGTTATATTACAACTGGAAGTATTTCAGGAGCCCTTTTACAAGTTGCTATCATTATTGTTACGTTTTTTATCTACCTACCATTCTTTAAAATGTGGGATAAACAAAAAGCCCAAGAAGAAAATGCTTCTAATTAACGCTTTAAGACAAAGGTGGGCGAAGGCTCATCTTTTTTCTTTTCCATCCTCAAGGTTTTAGAAAAGTATTTCGGAAATAAAAATATGTAGTTTTTTGTAATCGTTTTCAATTAATATGCTATGTTCTTTTTGTTTTTATCTTTTAAGGGGGAATTCGTATGACTAAAGGATTAAAAGTTGTTACCATTGGTGGAGGTTCTAGTTACACGCCAGAGTTAGTGGAAGGCTTTATTAAACGTTATCACGAGCTACCTATTTCAGAACTTTGGTTAGTGGATATTGAAGCAGGTAAAGAAAAATTAGAAATTGTCGGCAATTTAGCAAAGCGTATGGTTGAAAAAGCAGGTGTTCCAATTAAGATTCACCTGACACTGAACCGTGAAGAAGCGCTTGTAGGTGCCGATTTTGTCACAACTCAATTCCGCGTTGGATTGTTAGAAGCACGAGCAAAAGATGAGCGCATTCCGCTTAAATATAACATTATTGGACAAGAAACGAACGGTCCTGGAGGATTATTTAAAGGTCTTCGTACTATTCCTATTATCTTAGATATTGTTAAAGACATTCAACGTCTTTGCCCTGATGCATGGTTAGTTAACTTTACAAACCCTGCTGGTATGGTAACAGAAGCAATTCTTCGTTACACCACTCATAAAAAAGTCGTGGGTCTATGTAATGTTCCAATTGGAACTCGCATGACTGTTGCGCAGATTCTAGACGTGGACCCATCACGTGTACATGTGAACTTTGCAGGTCTAAATCATATGGTATATGGATTAGATGTGTTCTTAGATGGAGTTAGTGTGAAAGACAAAGTTATAGAAGCATTAGCAGACCCTACAACTGAAATGACGATGAAAAACATTCGTAATTTAGCCTGGGAAGCAGATTTTGCTCGAGCTTTGGGTGTCATTCCATGTGGATATCACCGCTACTACTATAAAACAAGTGAAATGTTAGAAGAGGAAATGCAAGCGGCTGCGAATGAAGGCACACGTGCTGAAGTGGTAAAACGCTTAGAAACTGAACTCTTTGAATTGTACAAAGACCCTAACTTAGCAATTAAACCTCCTCAATTAGAGAAACGTGGCGGTGCTTATTACAGTGATGCTGCATGTAGCTTAATCTCTTCTATTTACAATGATAAAGGCGACATTCAACCTGTTAACACCATGAATAACGGAGCGATTGCCAGTATTCCAAATGAATCAGCGGTCGAAGTAAACTGTGTCATTACAAAAGATGGGCCAAAACCAATTGCAATCGGCGACCTTCCTGTACCTGTTCGCGGACTAGTACAACAAATCAAGTCATTTGAACGCGTAGCAGCTGAGGCAGCTGTAACAGGCGATTACAAAACAGCTTTGTTAGCCATGACCATTAATCCACTTGTTCATTCAGACAAAGTGGCTAAAAAGTTATTGGATGAAATGCTTGAAGCTCATAAAGAATACTTGCCACAATTCTTTACCAAAAAATAAATTGTTGTTTAAAACCACTTGTGTGTAATTTTTTCACAGGTGGTTTTTTCGTTATTTTTATCATCCATTTTAATTCCCTGCTATAATTTATTAAATGATTTTAAAGGAGAGGATTTAATGGGGCTCAATAAAGCGTACGAGCAAAGAATAAAAAAACGAATCGAAGAAGATAAAAGATTAAAACGTTTATACGATAAAAAATATACCAACGGAACGACAAGAGAGGAAATTTTAAAACAACTGGAATACGAAATTCAAGACATGTTTGTAAACAGCATGGTTGTTAATGAAGAATACCCATTAGATGCACTTAAACCTAATGATATTGCAGAATTTGCCGTGACTTTATTGGAAGATTATGAAGAAAACCCACTTGGTTTTAATGTTCATCCTGCAGTGTGTGTCGCATTTGCAAACGGTGGAGACGATTATGAGGACCCTAATTATGATAAATTTAACTTTCAATTATCGGAGGCTATTCGTCGACACCTAGATGAAGATGATAATGAGTAAATTAGTATAGAGCTGAGTCTTCAGCTCTTTTTTCTTTGTAGAAGGAAGTCCATCGGTTTGTGTTAAATAACTTATGTAAGCCTTTACAATAATAAGAGAGGGGTTTTTAAATGATAGAGTTAATTATTAATGCCGATGATTTTGGATATAGTGAGGCTGTTAATTACGGTATTATCCGTTCCCATACGCATGGTGTGCTAAACTCTGCAACAGTCATGATGAATATGCCAGGAGCAGAGCACGCGCTAGAATTAAGTAAAAAACACCCTACTTTAGGACTTGGTGTTCATCTAGTTTTAACTTGTGGGAGACCTATCCTTTCTGGTCTTAACACCATTACTCAGCCAAACGGTTATTTTTATAAGTCTCCTACTCTATTATTTAACGAAGACATCGATACGGACGAGGTAAAAAGAGAGTGGACAGTGCAAATTGAACGTTTTTTATCTTTGGGAGGGCGTCTTACTCATTTAGATAGTCACCACCATGTACACGGTCACCCTATACTACAGTCCGTCATTGCGGAGCTTGCCAACTCATATAATGTACCTGTACGCATTGGGCGTCAAGGTTCAATTCCAGGTACCACGCCATTTTCAACTACTTTTGCTGGGGATTTTTATGGAGACGGAGTTAGTGAGCAAACACTGACAAATATCATTTCTAACGCTAAATACGGTGACGTTGTCGAAATTATGACGCATCCTGGTTATTTGGATAGTGTTGTACTACAAGGTTCATCCTACCACACACCACGTACACGTGAAGTAGATGTACTTACCTCTTGGGAATTACCTTCTCATGTGACGCTTAAAACATGGAATTGAAAAAGGCTCCTTTGGGAGCTTTTTTTATTTGTTGCGATAACGTTTTTTTCGTCATATTATAAACCTTTTTCTTAGTCTTATTTATCTTTATCCACGCAACTACAATCTTACAATTATCTTTTGATTCCAATGCGCGTATAATGCTAATGTTCCCTTCTGATTGCGCGAATTTATTTTTTATAAGAAAAAAACAAGCAAATCTCCCCTTATATCAATGATGAGGAAGATTTGCTTGTTTTATGAAAATAGATGTTTCCAAAAAAGTAAATTGTATAGTGGTATATGTAATACCTTTAGTACGCACATAATGCCCACCATAAGAATTAGTAACGCTAGCGCCTGAGGTAATTTAATTCGGTCTAACAAAAATAACATCTCCTGAACTGGTAAAATGAAAAAATATGAATACTTTCCTATTTTAGTTTGATGTACCAAAAAAATCAATCGTTAAAAGTACATCAAAGTAAAATAATAGTGATTTTATTCTTATATCTCATCATATATTTTCCATTAATTTTTTTAGTTCTAATTCCATTTATCTATAGTTTCTGTTGTTTTGTGTCCTAACTTATCCGTTGCTGTTACGTTGAACGGGGTAGATTTTGCTTTTATCTCAAAGATGTATAAAGATGCTTCTTGTCCAGAACTATCAGAGATTTGTTTGGCGATGTCCAAGTCTATCTCGCGTTTATTTACTTTAAATGATTGTAACGAATGGTCTTGAACAAATAGGTAATAGGATGTTTGTCCTTTCCCTTTTGTTACACGGTTATAGCTAATTGTAGGAGGTTTTGTATCTCTTACGACTTCTACTTTCTCTCGTATGGTTTTGTTTCCATGTCTTGCGGATATGGTTATAAGATTATTTCCCTCTTCTAGGTCTGTTTTGAACTGTTGCTGACCTTTTGATAACCATCGGAATCCATTATTGTCGTTAACACCTATTTTATCTTCAAACATTGAATCAACGTGGATGGTGGTACTGGTTGATTGAGTAACAGTTATTTGAGGAAAAGCTTTAAGATATAAGTCTTGGTTACACAGGGCTTCTAATTTCTCTGGGTAGAATCCGTAGAGTGTTTGATGAAGTGATTTTGGGGTTTGATTGACAGGATAACTAAATGTCTTTAATTCTTTTTCAATACGAGGTTGTTTCCAATTCGGGTGAATTTCCTTCAAACGAGCAATTGCCCCACTAATATACGCAGCACTTAAACTAGTTCCGCTTTTTATCGTATAGCGATTTTTCTTTCCTTTTCCATGAACGTCAATTCCCGATATATTGACACCTGGTGCAGCAAAGTAAGTGTTTGAGCTCCAATTGCTTTCTTTGAAATAGTCCCCATTTCTATCCATACCTGCTACTTGAATAACGCCAGATACGTTAGCAGGATAATGTATTTTATGTTTTCCCTCATTTCCTGTTGCAGCAACATAAATAACACCTTTTAATTGTCCATATCGAATAGCCAACTTTGTCAAAATATCATCTGATTGTATAAAACTCATATTTATGACGTCGGCTCCGTGTAACACGCTGTAGTAAATAGCAAAAGAAGTTGAAAAAGCTCCCTCTTTTTCAGATTTTGTTCCTAATGCTTTAACAGGCATTATTTTTGAATGTGGTGCTTGTTTTGCGACAATTTCAGAAATAAAAGTACCGTGACCTAGCTTATCCTCGGGATTTTTATCAAACTTTAACATGTCGAAAGGGTGCACAATGCGGTTTTTGAAAATGGAATGAGTGGGTTGGATGCCGCTATCTACAATAGCAACAATGGGTTCACTGCCATGCTTTACCTGGTAGTATGTATATACACCTTCACTTGCAATACAGAAGATAATGAATGCGTATATGTAAAACTTACAGGTTAACCATAGGCTCCCTGGAATGGCATGGAGAATGCGTTTTAACAAGGTGGTCCCTTCTTTCCCGTTTTTGTTATTATATCAGCGTCAAAAACGGAATCGAATACCCGAGACTAAAATTTAAAAATACCAAAAAGACAAAAGACGAAATGTCCTTTGCCTACCTTCCTTCAACTTGCTTTTGAAGCATTTTGCTTTGCACAGCGACACTTTGTCTTGTCGCTTCTGTAATTTTTTGCTTTGTTCCAAGAACTAAAAGGCCACCTATGATACGGTTTTCCCCTTTAATCGGTGTGTATGCATACCCTTTTACTGATATGGTATCGTCACCAACGATTACTTCTGTATCTCCACTTTCGTACATAGATTCTTTTACATCAGAGAACTTAGGGAAAACAGTTTCGTTACGACTATTTAAAATCCCTTTCTTCGGATGCCCTGAAACAGCTACAATAGCTTGTTCATCCATAATAAATACGGCATTTTGAAAGACATCATAAAGAGCATCTGTTGTGCCTTGTGCATAATCTTCCACTGTACGAAATGGCTGATATTTTTTAAAAATGATTTCTTGATTGTTATCAACGTATATTTCAAGCGGGTCCCCTTCTTTAATACGTAGTGTACGTCTTATTTCTTTTGGGATAACCACGCGACCTAAATCATCAATTCGTCTTACAATTCCTGTGGCTTTCATGTTATCACTCCTTCCTCTTTATTTTTCCCATTTTTAACAGGGTTAAACTGGAAATATAATTTAAAAAACCATAAAAAAAGACAACAAAAAAGGTATTTGTTGTCAAAAAAGAAGGCGATGTTTTGTTTTGTTTTCCGCAAGCATTTTAACTTGCTTTGAATGCAGAAAATTTTGCTTAGGCATCGGATGTTCAGTTAACTTTCTCCATGTGATACTTTTCTATGTAATTCTCTTGTATATATGTTTTTTTATTCTGTATTAAAAGAATTAAACTATCCAATTCACGCTGTTGCACCAATACGGTATTTTTCTGGTAACTGTGAAGAATATTAATGAAATCAATGGGTAAAGTATTTTTAATGTAGTTTTCTTCCGAAGCATTCATTTTGAAAGTAGTTACAACCACGTACAATAATTGGAACACATCTTCCATTTCTTTTGCTATTTCCATATGTCCGTTTTTCGCTACTTCTGCAATTGTTTTTTGAAGGAAAATAATATGTTTCATTTCTTTATCCAATACACTGTCGGCATTGAGTTGCAACCTTGTCTGCATACTATCGCGAATCATTGCATCTTCTTCTAAGTCCTCCTTATAAAGCAAATTTACTATATGTATAAGTAAGAGTAGAAGAACTGTTCCAATAATGGTCAGAGTCCACACGAGTAAAAATGGTACATTATTCATCCCTGTGAAGGTCGCACAGGTTATTACTGAAACGACATTTCCTAAAACCAATCCTATAACCAACAACAATCCAATTTCTCTTGGCTGACGAAAGCTAAACGATAGTCGTTCTTTCCAAAGCGGGTGCACAATATTCATCCTTCCTTTTTTTTGCTATGGACTTATTATACGTCAGTTATTTTCTAAAAAACATATGTTTTTTTGCATTTAAACAAAAAATAACAGAGTACTTACTCTGTTATTTTTATTTACTTATAATTTATCGTTAAACCGTCTTTTTCCTAACGACTTTAATTGGATTTATAATACCAATTCTATATTTTGCTTTTGTATAAGCTGTTTGGAGCTCTTCGCTTTTTCCCCATTCTGCATAGTCATATCTTTCTTCAGATAACATTCGGAGATAGTCAATAATTTCAATTGCTTGTAGAGTTTTGCCTGGTTCCTTCAACAGTAACTTGCATAACTTTACTTTAGCTTCTGCGGGTAACAAATTAAACATTGTTACAGTTCCTGTGCATCGTTCATAATCTGCCACCGTTTGCTTTTGAATATGACCACACAAATCTAGCATTTGCTGTTTCATCATGGGACCACTCCTTTGTTTTTATTACTTAGAATATAGCAGACTATTTTAGTTTATGCGTAAAAAAACATAAAAAGATAGAGTTAGTCCATATCTGGCTGCTCTATGCACTTTTCTTCAACAAACATGTATTGCAGTTTTAATACTCAACGTTTTAATGAGCAATGAAGAACGACAGCTTGGCTTAAAGTTTCGAAGTCTGTTTTAAAAAATAAAAAAGCGGTTCTCCAATTGATAGGTACCTTCTCCTTATCCTATCTTTTTTCGAAACGCTAAAGTTATCTTCTCTATTTTTTGCTTTTGTTCTCAAAGTCAATTGGTTTTCATAGTTCATTCCTTGCGACTCCTAGATTTATCACTAAGAAAATGGGGATAAGATAAAAGATACGCTCATTAATTACTCCCCTTACTCAGTGATATTTTTCTTTTGATTTTTTAAGAAGCGTGTTACTTCATTTCTTCTAGAAGAGCCATAATGATGTTCAAGCTCGCTTAGCATCGCAACAGGTTTTGGTAATTTTAAAAATTGAACTGGGATTACAGTTCCTTCTTTTAAACCAGGATAGTAATAAGAATTATTCATCACTTTTACAAAGAAGACACCTTCTCCATCATTTTGCCAAATTGTAAAGTTTTCTTCTGTCGTGCAAGCCCAAATATCTTCCCCATTTCCTGTTTCTTCTTCTTCTTTTGTATCAGGTAAAACAATTAAAAAACATTTTTCTGGGTTTTTAGGTAATTGAATTTCAGGTAATTCCGTTGTTTTACCGTTTTTATATGTGTAGATTGCGCTCATTTGAATCTCCCCTTTGTTAAACATGATTTACAACCTTTGAATCATCCGCAAGGCCCTTTGGTATTTTAATTCTCTCTCTTTGTTTACACGGTTCTGAATTTCTTCTGCACGCTCAATAAGTTTTTGTAGGCTCTTCATTACATTCGGCTCTTCTCTTTGTTGGCTTTCTAGATTTAGATTTTCATAGGATTGTAGTAATTGTTTACCTCTCTTTAACATGGTTTCCCATTCGTGCTGCAGCTCTACAGATAGCTTTTCTTTTCCGTACTACAATTAGTTCGAAAACATTTTTTTCTTTTCAATGTATACATCAGAAAACTTTTGGTTTTCTTTTTTATCATAAATAATTTCATTGTTTACTATTTTCTTAGAAAGTTGCATGTTCTGATACTGAACATTGCTTTCAATCTGTTGCTTACGAATAATACCTGTTATTACTATTATACCCAATTTCAAGAATTTTATTTGTTCAGTTGTATAGGTCTGTTCTTTTTTTAGAGATATTTTTGGAAAGTCTTTTAACGAGGATGTTCTTTGCTTGAAAATAAAAAAAGGAAAGCTTGCCTTGCCACTTGGTTGATTGTGTGTCCAAACGGCATATAAATTGTTTTGGTATTGAATCTCAAACACTTTTTCTTCTATATTTGGGTTTTCTGTACAAAGTACACTTATCCGTGGGTGTTTAGAGGAATGTAAGTAGTATAAATAAACCCATGAGCAAAAAGCTTCGCATTTTACTTCTCCTCTTTTTCTTTAATATACGGTGTGCTTGCTACCTAACCAATAAAGGAGTTTATGAAAATATAGGTATATGGTAATATATTGAAAAGGGGGTCATTCCGTGGAAAACAAAGGCGTCATTTTACAAGATAAATTTTTTGAAATAGGCGAATCACCAATTTATAATGGTGAACACGATATTATTGGGCAAGTTGCATATAAACTATCGATTGCTAATAAGTTTGAGATTTTACAAGACCACCATGTTGTTTATTCAGGCTCCTCGAAATTATTTGCCCTTATGCCCAAAATGGTAATTTCAGATGGTCATGGAAATGAAGTAGGTCTTATTCAGCGCAAATTCACATTGTTCTCAAAACGGTATCACTACATTCAGAAGAACGGAACAACTTATGAAATTTCAGGAAACATCCTTGACCGTAAATTTAACATTCTACACATAGATAGTACTCCTGTTGTTCGCGTGCATACCACCTCTTCCTTTTTCTCTCTTCGTCCTCATACATTTGCTCTTGAATTTGTAGAAACAGATATTGATATGTGGGAAGCTATTGCAGTCGTACAAGGTGTTCGAATGATGGTGAAGGATGAAAACAACAGTTCAAGCAGTGCGCCCGCTCAATAATAATAAGATTCATGAAAAACACTATGTTTTAACGATTTAAACATAGTGTTTTTTTATATGATAAAAGTTTTAACACCAAACTCAAACTCTTCACCTGGAATAGTATTTAGTTTATAACCGTGCTGGTCTTTTCCATAACCAATGCAATTCATATAAAAAGTAGTTCCAGCCTTTTTAAATTCATCTTTCATATGGTTATGCCCGCAAACCCAATGGTCAGCCGCTAGAAACGAGATATCCACTTGGTAGCAACCGTTTGGTGGGTACACACTGCTTGGCGGGTGAAGTGGAGGGACATGTGAAACAAACACATCTATGTGCTTCTCCTCTAATGTATCATACCAGTCCATCGACTCTTTCCAAAGACGTCGGGGAATATCATCCATATTTAAACCATTTACAAAGATATCGCTTGAGTCATTGGAGACATTTCGATAGAACGCCCAATCTTCTTGTTTTTTTGGTAAATACCACATTGCATCACCTGCAAATACCTTACCCTTATATACATCTACATTTTTAATCAAAGGAACCACATTTGAAATTCTTTGAGCTTTTTCAATGAGCTCCTGTAGCCTTCCAATAGAATCCCCGTATTTTCTTTTTTGTTGTTTAGATAAAAGGTACAAGTCATGATTTCCGAATGTGAAATATACACGTTCATATTCTTTAGATACTTCATCTAATATCCAAAGCGTTTGATTGTTCCACTCGGAAAAATCTCCTGGTAGTATTAACACTTCTCCGTTGCCATTTCTAATAAGTCTTTTAGCCAATTTACGTGTGCGCGTTTCCCATTTTAGTTGATTTTCTGTCCAAAGCATCCAATGGTTAAAGTGCAAATCAGATGCGTAATCAATCTTCATTAGAAATCTCCCTTTCTCAAGTTGCAACATTCATATGTACTGTAGTTGGATATCTATATATTTTAATGATAAAAAGCTTGTCTCATTATAACGTACACTCATTCTTTTTGGAATGTACCAGTCGCAAAAAAAGAACAGCAGCGCTGTTCTCATGCTTCCATACTTGTTGGCATAATGCACTCATATACTTCTTTGCGCACAACAAAAATGTCGTAAATCTCTTCTTTTCCATTTACTTGGTGGTAAATGTGAGGATGTGTATGATTAGCTAATTCTACATAAGGTAATCGCAGAGCTGCTCGGCGCGACTTTTCATTTACCTTACGTATTTTCATATACACTTTCTCCATGTCTAATTGATAAAAAACTTCAGAGAAAAATGTTTCTTTAGCTGATTGATTGTACCCTTTCCCATGATAAGGAACACCTAACCATGTACCTAAAAATCCGCTTTTTTCTTGGATATCAAACAGGGCAATTTGGCCAATCGATTTTCCGCTTTCGTTTAAAATCACACGCAAAATAAGTTCCCCGTTATCCTCCTTTTCTTTCACTTGTTTCATTAAGAACGCATACTCTTCTTTGCATTCTGCTTTATACCGCACATATGGGAAAACAAGGGGGTCCACTAGATAAGGGTGTAATTCTAACGCATCTTGACGTTCAAGCTTTCTTAACATCTTTTCATTCCTCCTCTTATCTCGTGAGGGCAGAAAAAAATCCCGCCCTCGAATTCAAAAAGTTGTCTTTGCATAACCTTGTGAATTCGGGACAGGAATCGAACCTGTTAGAACCAGTATCCTGGTGGCGCACCATTTGCCTTCCCTATTTCGTTATTTATTATATGAAAAAAGTGCGAGATATCAATCATTTTTAAGCCTTTTTTTCTCCCGAAAATTTGATAAAATCCCTGTATCTACGCGTCGATTTCGACGACTTTTTTCAAGCGTATTTTTTCTTTTTCGATGTTTCCTTGCAAACGGCTATAAATGTCATCTAACCGCTTTATTAGCCCTTGTTCTAATCCTTTTTGAAAATTACCAGCTGCTTCAGGATGACGCTGAATAAAACGTTGAATTTCATTTAGACGCTTTGGTAGAATTTGCGTTACATACCATACATCTTCATCTGCCATGTAATCGAGGTTTTTTTGAAAGTACCTTACATAAGATTGGATGTCTTGAGGTTTTATATGACGAGAGTGTGGCGAGGAATGTACTTCTTTTTCTTCGTATGTCCTAGAAAAAAAGGATTGAAGGTCTTTATGCTTTTCGTTATGTTTCTGCGAGATTTTTCTTACTTCGTTCCAAATTTTTTCTTGTTTAAGAGCAAACTCATGTACATTATCAACTTTGTGCAGTAATTCATCCTCCATGTAATATTCGTATATCTCATGGGTACTCTTATTACGAGAAATGCGATAGATGGCAAATGTATTTCCTTGATACGCCTTGCCATATTCAAACGTTTCTTTTTCCTCATTTTCTTCTACCATTATAAATTGTGTTTGGGATAGTGTTAGAGTGAACCTCTCTCCATTTTCATATATTCGATAGGAACCATTTTTCATTTCTTGAAGAAGTGCATCCCATCTATCTTTTTTCTCTGGCGCTATGTATTCGTATGGGGACTTTGATGAGAAGTTCGGATTTTTATTCGATTGATGATGACGGTGGACTTCTTTATGGATACCTGTTTGCATCCAATGGATAGCTTCTTTCAATTCCTTTGTAGAGATGGGTAGAGGTACTTCATCTTTATAAAGTTTGACGTGTGTAATCGCTCCATTTGATGGGTTGTACATGTATTTAAGATATGGGCTGTTTGCCCCTTTCCACCTACAAGTGATATACCAAAGATGACCTTGTTGAGCGAGTGTATAGGCACCGAACTCATCTGCGTAGGTAAAAATAGGCTTTTTTCCTGGTTCGCTTTTAATTGTTAATCCAGCAGCTTCTAATGAGAATGGATGCTTTAATTTTTCCATCCAACGTTTTTTTTCCTTTGTCATTGTCATTTCAATAGTCGTAATTGCACCGCCAAGTGCGATAACTGCAAATGTAAGACCAAACAATAAACTAAACATAGCATTACTCCTTTTATCGTTGATGGACGATTTGTCCGTTTATCATGGTCCATAGTGGTTTAGCTGTAAAGTGGAATGGGTGTTCATCCCATAAAACGAGGTCGGCATCTTTTCCAACTTCAATACTTCCCACTCGGTCTTGAACGCCAAGATTAAAAGCAGGATTTATCGTAATTGCTCGCATGGCTTCATCTATGGTTAATCCTTCTCGTACAGCAATGGCTGCACACACAGGCAAGTGTTGCACAGGTGTATATGGATGGTCGGTAGTAATCGATATATTTACACCTGCATCCACCAGACTTCGATATACTTCCCAAGATTTGTTTCGTAGTTCAAGCTTTGAACGTCTTGTCATGGTGGGACCGACCGTAACATGTAGGTCATCTCGATTACTTAGTTCATCTTGGATTAAATGCCCTTCTGTACAGTGTTCAATCCGAACATCTAAACCGAACTCATCAGCAATTCGAAGAGCTGTCAAAATGTCATCTGCTCGGTGAGCGTGAATACGAACGGGAATGTCATTGTTAAGCGCGCAGTGTAGGGCTTCATTATGAAAACTTCGCCTTCCGTCTTTTGCTTTTGAAAAGGCTTCTCTTATCATAGCCGCAACGCCCATTCGGGTAATATCTTTATTCCCTGAGTGCATTTTTTTCGGGTTTTCACCAAGTGCCATTTTCAGCGCTGCAGGATGTCTGACTATCATATCTTCAATGTTTTTCCCTGTTGTTTTAATAACGGAGGTGATTCCACCTATTACATTCGCACTCCCAGGCATCACTTGCACAGTAGTAATTCCTTGTCTTCTTGCATCTTCAAATCCTTTATCAAGCGGATAAACACCATCAATTGCTCTAATATGTGGAGTTAAAGGTTCAACTGTTTCATTTGCATCGTTCCCTGCCCAACCTGTGCCTTCATCATATAACCCTAGGTGTGTATGTGCATCGATAAATCCTGGATACAAATTTTGACCGTCTGCATTAATAATATGTATCTCCTCGTTTGTCCTTACTTCAATAACTTTATCCATTTGTATTATTCTATTTTTTTGAATTAACACATCGCCAATAAAATCAGACTTTGTTATGGGATGAATATGAGCTCGTTTAATAAGTGTTTTCATAAGTGCGCCTCTTTCTTCTTAATGTTTTTATTATTGTAGTTGGTGTCAAAGTAAAAACGAAGAGACGTGTTCAGATATTTATAAGAAGATTTAATGCGCTTAAAATTGTAGTGAAAAATACTTAAAATATTTCTATTATTCTCGATGCTTTTTCAAGATTCATTCGTATATATTAATAGAATACAAAAAAACATATTTATTTCCATATTTTTATGTGATAGCATACTTATAGGATTTGTACATAGCACACCAGGCTTCTTGTTTTTTAGAGAAAGGAGGTTGCAACCAATGATACATGGACTTGATACGCTAACATCTCTTTATCTCTATGGATTTATTTTAGGTTCTGTTCTTACTATGTTGTATGTCCTTTTTGGAGATGCACTTGATGGTATCTTCGACATCACACCAGGGTCTTTTATTAGCCCTACTGTTCTATTAAGTTTTTTTGCTATTTTTTCAGGAAGTGGATTTATTCTTAATTTCCTGACCTCTTGGAATGCATTCACGGTACTTGTCATCTCTCTAGTCATCGCGTTTTTATTAGTAACACTCATACATATTTTTGTACTTTCGCCAATTTCTAAAGCCGAGCAAAGCACCGCGTTTGACCAATTGCGTATGGCAGGAAAAGTAGGAACGGTAACCTTAACCATTCCAGAAGATGGATATGGACAAGTGTCACTTAAAAGTGATTTTGGTTATAACACGTATGCTGCACAGTCCTCACATGGACAACTTATTCCAGAAGGTTCACTTGTTCGCATTACAAAAGTAGAAGACCACATTTATATTGTGGAACCTTTTACTCACCCGCTTGAAGAAAACTAAATATAGGGAGGAAATGCCATGTTAACTTTACCAGTTATAGTTGGTGGTGTATTAGTAGGATTACTTGTGCTCTTGCTGTTGGTGTTTTTTGCAAAATACCGTACAGCAGGACCAGATGAGGCTTTAATCGTAACAGGAAGTGGTCTTGGAAATGGGAAGAATGTAACAGCTTCAGAAGATGGAAAGAAAATTAAAATTATCCGTGGTGGTGGTACCTTCGTTATTCCGATTTTCCAACAAGCTGAACCGTTAAGCTTACTAAACCACAAATTAGAAGTAGGAACACGCAACACATACACTTCTCAAGGGGTTCCAGTTACAGTAAACGGTGTAGCAATCATTAAAGTAGGTTCTACTATCCAAGAAATCTCAACTGCTGCTGAACAATACTTAGGGAAACATCCTGATGATTTACGTAACGAAGCGAAAGAAGTTCTCGAAGGCCATCTTCGTGCTGTACTTTCTTCTCTTACGGTTGAAGAAGTCTACAAAAACCGTGAAAAATTCTCTCAAGAAATCCTTAAAACCGCGACAAAAGACTTTGCTAATATGGGGCTTCACATCGTATCTTTCACCATTAAAGAAGTAAGCGATGACCAAGGTTATTTAGAGGCGTTAGGTAAACCACAAATTGAAATGGTAAAGCGTAACGCAACAATTGAAACAGCAAAACGACAAAAAGAAGCGCGTATTGAAGAAGCGTTAGCTGAAAAAGAAGCGCAAGAAGCAGAGTTACTTCGTGATACGCAAATCGCTGAAGCAGAAAAAGAAAAAGAATTAAAAGTTCAAGCGTATAAGCGCGAACAGGAGCAAGCAAAAGCCGAAGCAGACCAGGCGTATAACTTACAAGAAGCAATCGCTCAACAAAAAGTAAAAGAAGAGGAAATGAAAGTTCAAATCATTGAACGTGAAAAACAAATTGAGTTAGAAGAAAAAGAGATTGCTCGTCGTGAAAAGCAATATGATGCAGAAGTAAAGAAAAAAGCAGATGCTGACCGCTACTCTATCGAGATTTCTGCAGAAGCAGAAAAAGTTCGATTAATTAAAGCAGCTGAAGCACATCAGTTTAAAATTGAATCTGAAGCAAAAGCTCGTGCTGAAGAGTTCCGTGTAGAAGGATTAGCAAAAGCGGAAATCGAAAAAGCGCAAGGGGAAGCATTGGCTCAAGCTGAACTAGCAAAGGGAACAGCTGCTGCTGACGTTATTAAGTTAAAAGGTTTAGCAGAAGCAGAAGCGAAACAAAAAGTAGCTGAAGCCTTCGATAAATTTGGTCAAGCTGCTGTATTAGACATGATTGTACGCATGCTTCCTGAATACGCGAAGCAAGTTGCTTCTCCGCTTAATAATGTAGATAGCATTAAAATTGTAGACACTAGTGGTGGCGGAGAAAATAGCGGAGCTGGAAAATTAACAGGATATACAACAAATTTAATGACTAGTTTACAAGAATCATTAAAAGCTTCATCTGGAATTGATGTTAAAAACCTTCTTGAAACCTTCGCTGGTAAAGGTAACGTTGTGAATAGTTTAGAAAACCTTACCCAAGAAATTAGCAAAACCCCTGTCCCTCCAAAGAAAAAACCTCAACCAAAAACCAATCCAGAAAAATAAAAAATAGCGCTTAGCGCTATTTTTTTATTTTTCTTATTACCACGACATTTTAAACGCTCACCTTAAAAACTTCTCTAATGCGGTCTTTCATTGCTTTAATTTCTGCATCACATGGTAATGCACTCCCTGCCTCTTTCCACATATCATATAGTTTTTTTATAACTTCTTCGTCAATTTTAGAAAATGGTTTTTTTGTTAAGTTTAATTCTCTGATTAAGTCCTGTGCGTTGAGACGTGAGATGCGACTAGTAATACCCTTTATTTCATTATCGTACGTACTTTTTGCCTTTTCGTAACTGGTAAATAACACAGGATATCGGGTATCTGTATATTGAACAATGAGTTCAGGAGTTAGAGGTAGAAGTAATTGCGAAGCGGCCTCTGTCACAGAGGAAGCGATAGGTGTGTCCGTTTGCATTTTAACTTTTAACGGAATAATTAGATGGTCTGTTTGATTTGGATTGTAGCAATCTCGATTTAAATAGTAGAGTGTCATACCTGGGTGAATATTCATTAATGTCATCCTTCCTACGTCATTTTCCTTTTTATTTTATCACTTGTTTTATCAAAAAATGTATCTTTTTTGATAATTACTTCTAATCAGACTTGGCATTCGATACAATAAAAGCAGTTATCATTAGTCCTTTTTCGGAGGTGGAATTAAATGTTGATTGATTTAAATGAATGGCGTCCTCAAAATGAAACACAGGAGCACTTTTTTTTAAAACAAGTAGGGCGTGCGTATCTGTTTAATCAGGGTGTTCGTTGCATAGGAACAGAAGTGGATGGCCTCTCCTCTACGGAAAATCCTCCATTTGGAACCCCTAAGCATGTGATTGATGTATTAGGTATTAATAAAAAACGAAAAGAGCATGAACCTTCTCGCCGTTTATATGAAAAAATAAAGGCTCAAGCACTTTTTTATGGTCAGAAACAAGACCTGGTTATAGAGCGGAAATGGGGTTCTTCTACACATGAATTTTTATCGCCATATGATATGAAAAGTCAGACAGAAAAGAGCCAATTAGAGGCAGAAATTCGTCGCTGCTGGGAAAAAGCATGTATAAAGTTTGGTCTCTCTAAAGATTTATATCAGCACCTTCATCTATATTATGAGGACCATTATGAAATTCGCGGAATTGAAGTGAAAGTTTCGTACAATGATTTTAAAAACGGTTTCAATATGCTACCTGAATATACGTATGTATTAGCTCCTACAGGAATTGTTCCAAAGTCTGAACTCCCTGAAAAAGTTGGGCTTCTGGAATTTGACTTTGAATCCTACCGTTTAGCGGTAGATAACGAGTTGCCCTCTGCTTGGGAACATGCCCTACACGTTGTAAAAAAACCAAAGAAGAAATATGACATCCGTTTTCGCATAGACAAAGAAAAAAAGAGCTATTACCACCGAGAGGCCCATGTTCATTACTGTCAAAAACTTTTGTTCCGTATTGCTCAGCAAAATACAGAAGAACATATTTTTTGGAACCCTCATATTCAAGTTCTAGACCGCACGTATTTATCTGCCAAATGGGACTACGACTTCGCGCTTCCTATTGGTCAGTCTTCCCCTTCTGGAGTTGTTATAGATAGACGATTTGGCACTTATACATTTACCGAGGAAGAACAGCAACAAATAAGTGGATATCGTCAAAAAACAAAGCAGCGCATGCCTTTTTATCGATTTCTCTTAGATGGGCAAATGAGCAAGTGGATTCCCTTTCATCGTATTGAAAAACAAATTGCCGAATGTAAACGAGAACTATATAAGGAAAAAGAACAACTTCAGTCCTTGCACGACCTTTACTCTTTTTATAGAAAGTGTGAACAACTTGGATTTGTATGGTTTTCGGCACGAGAACGAAGCCTTATAAATTACGAATCTATTAAGACGTGTATAGATGTTTCGTCGTTTGTTAAAACTCTTCACTTATCTTTCAAGGATGTCCCGAAAGAGTAAAAAAACGAAGCAAAGAAAATGCTTCGTTTTCACTCTTTAATTTGCTCTAGCTTTAATTCTTTCTACAACTCCATTTTTTCCTATTACATACATTTTATCTTGTTTTTCTTCAGATGGTTTGTTCATTTTAAACATCGTTGCTTTAAGCTTTTGGTTACATTCATATAATTCATTATTAATGCGCTCTAAATCTTTATTCTTTTCTTTTTCAAGACGAAGTTCATTTTTTAAATTACGAAGTTCTTCATGTAATTTTTTTTCGTAATCTGTACCACGTTCATTTTCTTTACCAATTGGTTGCATGACATCAGCAAACGACGCAACTTCTTTTGCTGCAGCTAATTCTTTTACAGCCTCTGACATATCAGCAGACAGTAGTGTAGGTTGCTTGTGTTGTAGGTGACCTTCTTTCATATGTAGCTCGTCTAATACTTTGACTGCTGGTGTGTTTTGTGGTGAAGTAGTTTTTTGATTTAATCTTCCATATTTTGATTTAACACCCGCTGCACCTCTACCCAATATTTCAGATACAAGTTTGAAAATAGCTGTTTTTGATGTTGTGTCTTGTAATGCGTATACCATGTTTAGAACAAATTTTTCTTCTTGCGGAGAATAATCTGTCTTTCTTGATACCATTTTTATAATAGCTAGTTCATTGTAAAAATACGTGGCTTCATCCATAGGGATGTTAAACGCTTCGCTAATTTCCTTTACAAAAACTTCTACATTTTCAATTTCCTTTGTGTTCATTTCATCATTCATTAATTTGACTGCTTTTAACATAACATTTTTCATTTGAATCGTCCCCTTTTAAGTTTTATTGGTTTTCTTACATCCGTTATACAACTAAACCTAAAAAAGTGTGTGAAAAAATACGTTTTTTTCTTTGTTTACCTTACTGGTACATAAGTTTGGCTTTTTTATATTCAACTACTATACAACGTGGTGTTTAAAAGTAACAACTTCTTATTTAATTCTCTTTTTTTCTTTCAATTTCTATTTAACTGGTAAAATATGTATAAATAAAATTTGATAAGGAGCGATACTATGAAGTCAACTTCAACTTATTTTAACGCGCTAAGAGAACACATTTCAGGTTATAAACGTGAGATTCAGACACCTTATGGTAGTTTCCCTTTAACCTATTTTGATTGGACAGCCACAGGACGAGGTTTTCTTCCAATTGATTATCAGATGATTCATGAAATTAGCCCTAATACTGGAAACACTCATAGTGAAAGCAACTATATTGGAGAATACTCTACAAAGGCTTACCATCATGCTATTTCTATTATTAAGGAGCACGTAGGAGCAAATGAATCAGATATTGTACTAGGTGTGGGCAATGGCACAACAGCTGCCATTATAAAACTACAAAACTTCCTAGGGTTTCGTCTTCATGAGAAGTTTAAGTCTAAAGTAGATTTAGCTTCTGTAGAAAAACCTGTTGTATTTGTTACACATATGGAGCACCACAGCAACCACATAAGTTGGATTGAAACGATTGCAGATGTTGTGATTGTGGAACCAAATCAATACGGTGAAGTAGACCCGCAACAACTGGTCAAAGCACTGGAAAAGTATCAAGATAGAAAAATAAAAATTGGTTCCTTCGCAGCATGCAGCAATGTAACTGGAATTGAAACGCCTTACCATGAACTTGCTAAAATTATGCATCAACATGATGGCTTTTGTTTTGTTGATTTTGCTGCATCCGCCCCATACGTTCCGATTAATATGCATCCTGAGAATCCAGACGAACGTTTAGATGCTATTTTCTTTAGTCCCCATAAGTTTCTAGGTGGACATCGCACATGCGGCATTCTTATCTTTAACGAATGTTTATACAACAACGCTGTACCAGATTACCCAGGTGGTGGTACGGTTCTGTACACTACTCCATGGGAGGCTCGTAAGTATTACGATGACATTCAGATTCGTGAGGACGGAGGAACTCCACCGTTCTTACAAATAATTCAAGTTAGTATGTGTTTACTATTAAAAGAAGAGATGCTGAAAAATGGCATGCAGGAACAAAAAGACTACCTATTACATCATTTATGGACTCAACTGAATGAAATAAAAGGTGTAACAATTTTAGAAGGAGAAAAATCTAAGCGGCAAGGGATTGTTTCATTTTACGTGGAAGGAATTCATCATTCCCTTCTTTCTAAACTATTAAGCCAACGTTACGGCATTCAAGTGAGACCTGGTTGTTCTTGTGCAGGTACTTACGGTCATTACCTTTTAAATATTGGTCCAGAAGAATCCAGACGCATCACTTCAGAATTAGATAAAGGAATTCTATCTTCTAAACCAGGATGGGTTCGTATTTCGCTTCATCCAACTAATACATTATGTGAAATTAATTCCTTTATTGTAGCGTTACATGAAATTATTTCAAACATAAATATTTGGGAAAAAGACTATGTATACTGTGAAACTAGTAATGAGTACCGAAATATACTTGAAAACGAGCTTTCTGTATCCTCACTATTTACATCTTGGAAAGACAAAATGGTTCAATCATCAGTTAAGATAAATTAAATAAAAAAACCACTTCATTTTCTATGATTATGAAGTGGTTTTTCTCTGCATTTCTCTCGTTTTTTACGATAACCTATGCTATTAATCATAAATATCAGACGATTTCAAGCATACATTGATAATAACGTTATTTATTTTTCAGAATATCAAAAAAAGTATATTTTTTCATATTTATTTGATAAAATGAAGCTATACTATTCGAGAATAAGGTACTCTATAAGAGAAGGGAAAGATGTTATTATGATGAACCGTGTAATACTTGTAGGACGTTTAACGAAGGACCCAGAATTACGTTATACACCAAGCGGAGCTGCAGTAGCAACATTTACGTTAGCTGTTAACCGCACATTTACAAACCAACAAGGAGAACGTGAAGCTGATTTCATCAATTGTGTGGTATGGCGTCGTCAAGCTGAAAATGCTGCAAACTTCCTTAAAAAAGGTAGTTTAGCAGGAGTAGACGGACGTTTGCAATCTCGTAGTTATGAAGGTCAAGATGGGCGTCGTGTATATGTTACTGAAGTTGTTGCAGAGAGCGTTCAATTCTTAGAACCTAAGAGTGGCGGAGGAGACCAAAGTCGTAGAAATCAAGGTCCTGGAACTGGTGCAGAATCTGGTACTGGTAATCAAGGTAGCCCGTTTGGCGACGCTCAAAGCCAAAACAGAAATTCAGGTAACCAAGGTTATACTCGTGTAGATGATGACCCATTTGCAAACAACGGTGAGACCATCGATATTAGCGATGATGATTTACCGTTCTGAGACGTATATAAATCTGTAGTCTATAAAAATAGCAAAAACAACTCTCTGTGCATAGTGAGTTGTTTTTTTATTTTACGCATAAATTAATTACTTATTTTTTTGTAAAGTATTAATTTTTATGTAAGTTAGTTTTATAGGAGGGTTTTTCATGAGATAAAATATTCCGTTCGGCGGTTTAATTATCTCAAGCGTGTGTACACTCTTGCTTGTTTCCCTTGCCTCAAAAAATAAGTTTAAAAGCGCGCCACCCCCATTAATAATAATTCCATTACTGTTATAATGAGCATACCCTAGATAAAGATAAACTAACTTTAGAAAGAGAAAAGGTACAAGGAGAAACAATTTTAAGAAAGTTAGAGACAGCTAAAATTATTGATATTATACCTAATAGTAAGATAACAATTCTAAATGATAAGGATATATCGACTATGGTTTTGTTGTACAAGTGAAATAGATATAAGTATTAGTAATAGTCTATTTTCCCCTACAAAAAGATGCTCCATAAGGGGCATCTTTACATTTTATTTTCTTTTTTTCTTTTGTTTATCGCAGTCAGGGCACCAATTGCCACCTAAAATAACCTCAGGTCGTATAATAGTCGGTGGATGTCCGTATACGCATGTGAACTCCACATATAAATTTGTGTCGTCTACCTTTAACACTCTTCCTCTTTTATTTTTAATGATTTCCTTAGCCAATTCCATTCTTTCTTTGTTCATAGATACCCTTCCTTTATCTTTTTTTATTAGCATAAAGCTTTAATATGATAAAGGTTTTTTATGTCTATAGTATTAACAAATCATTTTTTTACATTTATCTCTACAAATTATTGTAATATCTTTGTTCTATTGACATTTTTACATTTTTCCGTATCAGTAGTTAAAGACTTTTTCTTTGCAAAGGAGCGGATGAGCATTGTTTTACTTAAAAACGCACCAAAAAGAGGATGTATTTATTACTGCTTCCCTTTTGCACAAAGACAACGCTTTAACCTTAAATGTGGATTTGCAAAATTTATCGGATACCCCCATACTCCTCCACCAAAACCCTTTCACACTCTCTCCTTTTACTCTATCCCTCTCTTCCTCTTTTCTTTCTATTTTCCAAGTAGTTGCGGGCTATAACCAAAGTAATTCTTGTCAGGCTTTTAAATTTATTCGTCTCCAAAACGGAGAATCTATCTCTAAGACGTTCGTTTTTTCATTGCACAATGAGGCGAATAATTCTGTTATTTACTCCCATTCGATTGAGGTTGGTTATACACCTTATGGAGACGGAGCTTGGGGAGAGTTTCCTTATTCAATAAATGCATATTTTCCTATAAAAAAGAACTGCTGACTTATTCAGCAGTTCTTTTTGTTCCGCTTTATTTAAGGCAAATAGTCTAGTGTAAAAACCATCAGTGTAAGTGACAAAAGAAAGCCTGCTACAAACGCTAACAACTTATAACGACTTTTTAGTTTCGTATATAATAGCATGCCTCCTATGATAGCTGTAGCAGTGTATTTAACGAGAGTTTCATTAAGATTCGTGTATTCTTCTGCTAGTACAATGGAAGCATAATAGATAACGGCGATGGACATCGTTAACCATATTGTTCGTTTTAACATGGTACTCCGCCTTTCCTATTTCTTTATTTCATTATACCAATTTATCCTCAGAGGAGTCCCTTGTTTTCCTTCGTAATTAGCTTAAAAGAGGTGGTAATTGCTATGGAATCACAAACTCAGGAAATGCGTGAAGAATCTTATTCAGAAGAGTTTTATCGAACATGTGTCTTGCTAGGTGCCATTCCCATCTTCACTCTTTTAATTTTTGGAATGTTTCAATTCCCTTCATATTTAACCTTTGTTCGAGTGAACCCTGTATTATCTGTTCTTGACGGAATATTGGTCATGGTGTTATGGTCCATTGGAACTCTTGCAATGATGTGGTTATATAAACCTAATATGACGGCAGACGAATTCGACCGCCGTTCTGATTCCCTACTCATCTTTAGTTTATTAACAACTGTTCCATGTACGCTTTTTTTGATGTTTCCTTCTATGATTGTAGCCTTATCTGATTTCTTCTACTTTCTTGCTGGAATTTTCCCAAACTTTCTCTAATGATACTCTTAAAACCCCTCTCTTAATATGAGAAGGGTTTTTTTAATGCAGATAGAACCCTTAGAAAGGCTTTGTTTTGTAATTAGCAGGTGTTTTGCAGTTGATTATGGCGGTAAAAAGAGGATGGTGGTTTGATGATAAAACGTTTACTTCTTGGTTTAGGGATTAGTGGAATGCTGTTAACGCTGGCAGCATGCCAACCAAAAGAAGAACCCAAAGAGCTAGTTCAAATGGCTTTAACCAATACAATAAAAACATCTGGGTTTAATATTCGTTCCAGTGGTAATTTTAATGTTGATTTTGGGTCTGCTGCTGAAGGAGAAGTAAAGGAATTGGGACTGGATAAAAAAATGAAAATAAATTACGCAATAAAAGGCGCTATTGATTTTACCAAGAAACAAGCAGAGCAACGTTTTAGTCTTACATTCCCTTATAACAGTCACTCCTATACTTTCAAAACAAATGTACATCTTAATGAAAAAGAAAAACAGTTAGCGATTGATAACAACTCTTTATTAAATGCTGTTCATACAATGTGGGATATAATACAAGGTCAACAACTAATCGGCAAATTAACAAATGAGCAAAAAACGGATATAACTCACGTTATAAGCTATCTAGATTTAAAATTAAAGAACACCAATACGCTTTTTAATACTAATGATATGTATACTTCTTCTCCTACAAAAGAAATGAAGAAAGAAGCGGGCCATTTAAAGAGAATACTTAACTGGATTCCTAAAGAAGCCTATTCATATAGTAAAGATAAAAAAGGTCATTATGGCCACATTCTTATTTCATTAACGGATACACAAACGAAAGAAGTTATTGAATCTGTTATTAAAGAAACCTATAAAGTAGACAAGAAAATAGGTCATGAAAAAGAGCAAAAACAGGCGTTAAAAGACCACCTTAACTTTTTTAAAGAAGAAAGTAAGATAATGAAGTTTAAAAAGGTTCACCTGTCTATTTTAGTAAATGAACAAAAACAAATTGTTGATGTGAACTCGGACATAAGTCTAGAAATAGATTTAGAGGATAATAAAAATAAGCCATTTAAATATTCATTTACAAATCACCTAACCTTTAGCCATTATGGAAAACCAATGTTTTATTTACCTATCAAATCTAACAAAAACCTGTCTTTAGAAGAAGTTGTTTCAATCGTAAATTCAAAAATGAACCAGATTACAGCTAAATACATGCAAACGAACGAGTGAAAAAACGACCCATATGGGTCGTTTTTGTTTTTTATAACATTTCATATTGTAATTGATTCCTTAAATTTAAGTTAAGAATGGGTACCTGTTGTTCTTTTGCATATGTGATGCAATTGTATGTTCCACTTTCTTTATTTCCGTCGTACAAGGAAACCAGTAGTTGACACTTATCAACCATAAATTCATTACGGTTTTGATATTTAATTCCCTGAAATTTGCCTGGTTTCACGCGATTCTTTTTTTGGTAGAGCTCTAACTCATCCACATACACGACTTCATCTGCTCTTTCTTTATAGGTTGTATACAATTTTATTTGTTCTTCCGCCCACCCTTTATATTGTTCTTCGAAAGGAATGGCCATGATGTTTCGAATATGCGGATAACGCTTTTGTATCCAAAGCACACATTGAAACGCATATTGGTCAAAACCTAAAGCTCCACCAGAGATAAATGTTGTGGCTTCCTTTTCTACAATTAGCTTTATAATCGTTTTATAAAGCTGTTGCATAATATCTTCGACAGAAAAGGAGTGCTTGTCTTCATTTTTTGGTCGAGGACCTGTGAAACTTACGCATTCAATGTTCCTGAGTTTGTTCATATTACTCATCCTTTGCTTTTAGATTTCAATAGATTTTTAGTGCGATAATGAATACCTTTTATCATCCAGTAATAAAGAATAAAATGTAACGCAGCACCAGAAATATAGTGATAAGCCCAGTAACTGAGTAAAGCAAATAGGAAAAAAAGGAGTGCAGTTTTTCTTGTCACCATCGCAAAAAAAGATACAATAGTTGTAAGTAAAATGAGGAATTCAGATGACTCAATTTGTTTTACCGTATAAAAATAATGAAGAAGAATAATGAATGTAGCAATGCGGATAAAAAAATTAAAAGTAGGTAACCCAGCTCGGCTCTTTTCTTCTTTTATTACTTGATGAGATTGTTCCTGGACTGTATGCAATTCCTCCTCTGTTAAATGCTTTTCAAAACGAAGAGCCTCCATCCAACGATTTTGACTAATAATTGTAGCAAACCCTTCCACAAAATCTTTGAATTTTTCTTGGTTAATAGGAAGTGTCTCTGCTTTTTTGAAAATAGCGCGCGCTTTATCCTTAAGGATTTCTTCTTCTTTTAGTATCTCATCTTTTTGTCGAAACGGTTCTTTTATTTTATTGATTTTAGCCATTACACGTTTTTTCTTTTCTTTTTGATTGGTTGTTAATCGAGTCAATCCACCAGCGAACAAAAAATAAATAATTGCCCATGTAGCAATTACACCGTACAAAGTTAAATGGGGTTCTAACCAATCAGTTATTTGTCTTAATTCCGTTTTCACATAAATCCCCTCCTCTTCCCTTACTTAACCTTTTGTCTTGTTTTTCCTATATGGAGGTGATGGTATGAAAAAAGAGATATTGTGTATTGCATCTAGTGCCTTTTTCTCAGTGTTTACTAAGCATTCTTTGTTGACCTTTGCTTCATGCCGCATTCTAAACATTCGCTATCCGAATGAAGAATATTCATTAGTACAACATGACTTCCAAGCAATTGATGATATGTATATGGATTATTACCAACAAGCTGGTTTGGCGCCACGTATTATCCCATACGTGTTTACGTCTCATTTAGCCAGTCGTATTGAAAACTACCTTAATCAACAATTGCCAGATATGATTTTTGTTGAGATGCAATCGCTTGATGAAGCAGAATTCAAGTTGCTACAACATGTAAATGAGCTTTATGATGGTCCAATCGCAGTTGTGGTTTCACATGAAGAAAAAACATCCAATAAGATTTATCGTCTTTTAATGTCAGGCGTCAAAGAAATTCTTATAGACTATGACAAGCAAGTATTCCAAGATGCCATGCATCGTCACCTTCCATCCCATGAATAATGGGATTTTTTTCTGACTAAAAATGAAAAGACTTCTTTTAGGTGTATGAATATGATGAATATCATCACGGTTTAGGCGGAGAGAGGTGTGGCCATGTTTGCAGATATCGAGAGTATGAAAGACATGTTAGTAGACAATATCCAACACAAACGCTATGTGCCGATACTATTGCTTTCGCGTTTTACAGATGTTGACCACTTGAAAACAAAGGAAGCTATGTACATGTTATTCGTGTGGAAAGAAGAATTGGTTCATTTTTTAAGTAATAAAGACGCGGGATGTGTGATTAATAGTGGTAATGTACTCGTGTTAATTGAAAGAGAGCGGTCGAATGAGTTCTTATCTCGGGTGAAAAAACTTCGAATTTTATCCAAGATACCTAAATTAGAAACCGATACGCTCATTATGTCAGATGATATTTTGAAACTCTTTTTAGATTATGCATAAAAAGGAGGCGTTCCTATGAACGTGTTGATTACATCAGGAAGTATTGTTGAGACAATTGATAACGTGTATTATATTGGTCAAAAATCAGATGAATCCATTGCAGCTATCATTGGAGAAGAATTCTCTAAACAAAGTTTTGTTGATAACCTTTTTTTCGTATATGGTGAAAAGTCTCGTTTTCCGTGGGAGTCTAGTTCATCGAACGACCAAAAGTTCTTTCTAGACGATTGGATTGATAAAGTAGGTTTATTTCCTGTTTCAGGAATGACTCATTTATCTGAAACATTAACAAAAATTTTAGATGAAAATCATATTGATTTGGTTATTCATTTAATGTCTATTCCTAACTATGGGAACACAGCTGTGCATTTACTACGCCACCGACACGATGCTGCTGAGTTCATTAAACATCTTGCGAACAATTTTGGATTAGACGTATCATTTACGACTGAAGGAACGGAACATCACACTCCCGCTGCTTCGACATTCGGAAAAATGAAAACGGGGTATAAACGGGTGTTTTTAGAACAAAAACCACAAGAGAAAGTACTATCGTCCATTCAAACGTTAGCTCCTTCAGCTACTCTTATTAGTAGCAAATTCGAATACAACGTATCCCAAGAAGACTTATTAACACTCGCTCATACCTCTCTTGATAAAAATAGCAGTCATATGGTTTTAACATCAGATATTGAAGCCTACAAAAACGGAGATGAAGAGACGTACTTCTTGGTTTCTGCTTCTGATTTGCGCCCAGCTCCTCTAGGTTCTGATGACATTGCTCAACAGCTGGTAGACTTATTTCAACCATAAACCGTCCTAGACGGTTTTTTCTTTACTCTTTTAGCCTTTTTATCTATTTTTTACTTGTCTTTTTTTTCTTTTCTATTAGTATTCATCAGAAGAGGTGATTGCTGTGAAAAAAAGATATCTTTTGTTAATTCTATTTATACTCATGATGTCTCAATTGATAGTTTCTCCTACCTTCGCGGCAGACAAAAAACAGACATTTGTTTTGGTATCGGAAACGTATGATGATTTTGGGATTCAAGGTCAAATCTATCGTCAATATCAAAATACAGATACAAAAGAGATGATATCATATAACATTTTTATCCCTAGTGATATTTATGAGAAGGTAAAAAATACTGAAAATCCATTACTTGAAGCGAAAAAAGAATTGACAGTAGCGTATCGTCATTTAAAATTAGAGAAACGTTTGAAAGAATTGAATGGCGTCTATTTAAACGATTATCCAAAAGCGGAAATTCAAATAGGTGACGCACTTACTCAAACGTTCAATGACGCTCTCGATATAGCTAATGTCTATGCGGATAGTGAGATAGCGAAAATAGAGAAATTATCAAAAACTGAGCAAGATAAGTTGTTTGTAAGTGACCGATTTGATTATGTCGATTATGGAAAAGAAGCAGCAATAATTGATAAAGAATATCCTGAGAATAAAGAAATTGCAAAACTTGTTGCAAAAGATAAAGACGATGTGAACGTAAGTGAACCTGATACGTCTAAAACTTCTATTCCAATCGGTACGTATGTGTTAATTATGTTTGTTTTATTACTTATCGTAGGTGTTACGGTAACAATCTTTAGAAAGAGGGGGTGACAACACATGAAAATTAAAAAACTGCTTGTCTTCTTCATACTAGTCTTTCTCTCCATTTTATCACTAGATAAAGTGTCGGCAGCGACTACTGGAGTAAGACCACCTGATTATAACTTTGAGGAATATATTAAAAAGATTAATCAAATAGACCCTTCCATTACAATGTGTAAGTATTTTACTACAGCGAATTCTGATATGAATAAATCTGGAAGTTTATGTATTAATAAAGCGTTATTTGAAAGTGCACCATATAACATTGTTTATGGTAGTTGGCAGGATGTTGAGGTGAACTATACCAATAAATCTGTTAACTATGACAGCGGAACTGGTCAATACCGTTTCGATGGTATCTCGCCAAACGGCACTCGTCATCAAAATGCTAAGTTCCCAGATGATATTTCACGTGATGCAGATTATTTAAAATCTGGAAAGTTTGCTCAATATCCATGGGATACATCAAAACACCCAGACTTGTATTATAAAGCGTTTAAAAGTGCTCACAAAACGTATTTCCCAAGCCCATTAAACCGCATCGACGATTACAAAACATATATCTTCGGGGGTTCACAAGATACTAAAAATCCAAATATGAACGATGGTCGTGGATATTTTTTAGGGAAAAACGATTATAGCGGACGCGATTGGATTGTAAAAAACGATAGTACGTATTATGGCTATGGGAATAATATCTTGCACCAATATGCCTCTGTAGGGGCAATTCCTAGCGGATATAACGGTGGATTCTTCACTTTATTCCGTATGTCTAGCGGATGTTCTTTAGGGTATTGTTATGCTACATTCCCAATGCTTCCAGAGAAAAATACATTTGAATCACATGACTTCATTTGTTATAACAACGCACGTATTAACCCTAGTCCACAAACGATGGGAGCGAATGTTACAAGTATCCCGATGACTGTTAAGTTAAGTGGTAACAACCAAAACCGCTTATATAAAGCAACTATTACGTATGGTTTTAAAGGTGATTCTGTTACCTATACAAAAGACATAGAACTACGACCAGGTGAATCTATTGACTTGGATTTAAGCCAAGGGAAAAGTTCGAAATCAGGAAGTGTAGAACGCTTGAAATTTCCAAGCAAACCAGGAGCAGGCACATTCTTCTATAATATAAAGTCTGATGAAGCGGTATTGGAAGCATATTATAAAAATACTACTAATAACAATTGTACATCTACCTTTACTATAGCCTCTAGCGATAATGCATCGGTTGATTTAAAACCGAAATCCACAAAAATTAATGCTGGTTCTTCTTTCACAGGTACTTTCACAGTTAACAATAACTTTGAAAGTGATGCGATTGATGCACCACCTACTACTGCAACAAACCACGCTCGTTACAACTCCACTGATTCTAATTCATGGGTTGTGAAAAATAACGGCCGTGCTGTATTCCAAATTTATAAAGGCTCTACGCTTTTAGATACTTCAGCTTATGCTTATTCAAATGTAGCAGCTAGTAAAACAACTTCCCTCACTATCAATTCTTCTTACGAATTCTTCACTCCAGGTACAGATTACAAAGCTGTTGTTTGTATCCCAGTTTACAAAAATAGTCGCACAGGTTTAACAGAAGCTGCGAGTGACAACTGTGATACGGTCCCATTTGAAGTGAAAGTAACGGGAGACGTAGCAGTAAAATTAAACGGTAGTGCTACCTATGAATCTGAATCGGACATTTCACTACGTTATGAATTATCAAATGACTATCCAAAAAATCATACAAGTGTTCCTGTATCCTTATCTATTATCGATACCGATAGCAACAAAGTTGTAAAAACGCTAACAGCTAATGAATTGAATGTAAAAATTGGCGACACTGCGTATGATAACTTCCCTGCATTCCAATTGCCACTTGGTCGTTACAAAGCAACTGTAACTGTTCCTGAATATCCAGGTGAGACTGACTATACAAACAATAAAGATACATTTGAATTCAGTGTTATGCCATTTACACCTAATAACATTGACTGTAAAGTCTTAGAGTTATCACAAGTTGAAATTGTGAAGGGTGATAAAGGTGTAAGTAAATTCTGCGTAGGTCAGACACCGAATTATCCATCAACTGTTACTGAAGAAGGTCAAGGAACATTCTTCTTCGTAATGTACCGTATCTTACCAATGCCTATCCCTGCATACAAAGTAACAAACTTAGATGACCAAGGTTTATTCCAATTGTATACGTTGGATGAGGCGTATGATGAGCGCGGAAATGACAATTCATTTATCTTCTATCCAAACGATGCAACGAACAGTAAAAATATTAAAGGACCTTATACAGCTGGCCCTCACGAATTCTATCACTATCTCTATAGAGGACGTATGTTGCCAACAAATGTGAAGTTTACGATAAACGTAACTGACCCGAATGGCAAAGATATTCCTTCCGCTAGCGGAGAGGTATACTACAGTATTGACCAAAACAAATGCTATAACAAATCGCAATTAGATATCGGTTCAAATAAAGGTGGAGACTCAATTGGTGACCTTGACCCTTGTCGTCAAATCTTCTTCTACCTTCCAAAAGAATCAACTGATAAAATGCAATTATCTGATTTAGCCAACACACCGAAAAATGAAGACCGCTTAACATTTAAGAACCCAGGTGTGCACACATTCCAAATCAAAGCTAATGAAACCCAAACATATGTATACCAAAAAGACAATGGTGCTGAGTGGCAAGGTGCGAAAGATGAGAAGTCTGGAAAAGGATACTTACGTGCTCCTTGGAAGGGTGAATCACTAAGTGCAGCCAACGGTCCAGTTAATACAAACACCGTAGTTAACGGTGTATGGCAAATTCAAGATGACTATAAAAACCACTGTTACACTGATAGCGATGCCTTTAACCGCTTTGGTAAATGGATAGGTAATGACTTCAGTGCCAACAGCAGTGAACGTAATATCTGTTTCCACGACCACAGTGCTCAATTCCACTACTGGAGATTTAATTGGTCGAGCCCCTCCATTTATGGTTCCATCGATTAACAATATAAAAAGGTGCTTAGCACCTTTTTATATTGTTTTTTGAAGGACTTTCACGTCAACTTTTAAAGAATGATGGTAGTTGAATTCGTTTTAGAGATACGAAGCCAGATTATATGTTTTCGTATATACTAAGGGAATCTATCAAAATATATTCTTAAGGAGGCCAACCATGCGCATTTCAAAACTTAGAGGAGAAAAGCGTAAAACACTTTCTCTAATTAAACGCGTAAATGATGAAACATCCGCATTTCCAACAGATTTTCACAACGGCTATTGGCACATGCATTTACCTGCATCTCAAGAATTTGTGGAACATCCTCAATTATCAAAAACAGCTAAGGGTGAAATTATTCAATCGCTTGTAGACCGAGCTAATCACTTCTTCTCTCAAAAACCAGATGGAGAAGATTACTACGTGGTAGCAGCAATAACACCAGAAAGCCTATGGGATGCCCAACTCATTGTGTTCAAAGGGAAAGAATACTATAGCCAATTTTTTAACCGTAACAGCGAATATCAACAATGGGCGCCGCTTGAAAATGGAGAGACAAAGGTAAATCAATTAAATATAAATATCCCTTCTTCTTTTCAAGTACTAAATGTATCAGCTCGTACAGTGGATGAGGAAGACGGAGTAATTGAAGAAGAAATCCTTTTAATCGGTGAATTACCTAATAACTAACCAAACACAGCTACTTTTGTAGCTGTGTTTTTTTATCCCTCCTTGTAAAAACGGCTTCCTTTTACTATATTTTTTATATTTTTCTCTTATAATACAACAAATTATATTAAGAAATAACGGACCGAAAGGCTGTTTTTGCAAGGAAAGGAATGAGTGGTATGGATTTTTTTAAGGGTGTCTATTACGGTGTTTTACAGTTAGATGGTAATAGTATTTGTTTTGCTCTTCTACTGTTAATAATCGTTATCTGTCTTGTTCGTGCGATGTTTAACCTCGCTATGTTCACCATTCTTGCATGTATTATCATGGTTGCTTGGATGAACTATTCACCTCAAGATATCTATTATAAAGCGCAAAGTGTGATGAAGGAGACGAGAGACTTCGCGCGCAAAACAATTGAACCTATTCTCGCCGAAAACTTGCAAAACGCTGATGTTCACCATTTTAAAGACGGTACATATGAAATTTTAGTGAGTAATGTCCGAGCGGTTGGAAAAAAAGGTGAAGACAAAATTACTATCTATTATGGTGGGGAAAAATTAGTATTAAATCGTTCTGATTTCGGAAAAAATGTAGAAACTCTGTTAAAAGATATTGGTGACAGTGCGGAAGTTATGTCAAACACAACCAAAGGAGCTACAACAAGCCAATCAATCAAAACAAACGAGACCTCCGCTGCAAATGAATCGAGTGTGAATGAAAGCAAGTGATACACTTGCTTTTTTTGTATTGATTTATCCTTTTCGCCTATGAAACCGTTGTTTTATGAAGGGAAAGTTCATTTTCTTTTAAACAAAGAGGGAGATTCTGACGCGATTGCCTTTATTCTTTGCAATCGACACTTTCCTCTGGAGGTTGATTATGGCTACTATCTTAGGCATTCCCTTTTCTGAAAAAACAATGTCTCAAACCTTATCTACTTTAAATCATCACCTAGACCAATCTTCTACTCCCTTTCACGTTGTAACCGCTAACCCTGAAATTGTTATGCAAGCTAAACGCGACAGACGATTTCGAATGGTTATTAAACAAGCGGATATGGTAACTCCTGATGGCATTGGCATTGTCCTGAGTTCACGCATATTAAATGAAAAAATACCTGAACGTGTCACTGGTTATGACTTAATTATGAATTTATTTACACTTCGCGAGGAACAAGGTAAAAAAACACGTGTCTTTCTTCTTGGAGCTAAAGAAGACGTGATTTCAGTAGCGGCCGAACAACTCTCTAGCCGATATACTCAACTTGAAGTTGCTGGGTATCACCACGGATATTTTGATAAAAATAGTTCCACAGAAGAGCAAATCGTTCAAATGATAAAAGAAACAGCTCCTGATTTAGTTTTAGTTGGGTTTGGTTGTCCCAGACAAGAAATGTTTATTGCTCAACATAAAGAAACAATTGGTGCAAAATTGTATATCGGTTGTGGAGGTTCATTTGATGTGGTAGCAGGAGAAGTCAAACGAGCACCCGAAATTATACAAAAAGTATATCTGGAATGGGCCTGGCGTTTTGTCACACAACCAAGTAGATGGAGACGTCAATTAGATATTCCCCGCTTTCTTGTGGAAGTGGTTAAAGAAAGGCGTAACAAACAGGGATAAATCATAATTTATCCACTTTTAAGAATGTAGGTGCTTCTATGCAGTTTTATTTTTTGTATGGAATTGTGGGTGCTCTTTTAGTAAGCCTGCTTTGCACCCCTATAGTTCGTAAGTTTGCATTTTGGATAGGTGCTGTAGACCTACCAAATGAACGAAAGGTTCATACAGAGCCAATTGCACGAATGGGTGGTTTATCTATTTATATTGGATTTTCGATTACATATGCTGCGATTGTTTATTTTACAGATGCAGTTGCAACCAATGTAGGTTTTGCTTTGGTTTTTGGCGGTGGTATTATGGCATTAACAGGCATGTTAGATGACCGATTTCAATTAACGCCATTTTGGAAATTAGCTGGGCAAACATTAGCTGCACTTGTAGCGATGTATTTTGGATTAAAAGTAGAAGTCATTACCATTCCTTTGACAAACCACGTTGTAGAATTGGGCTGGTTTGGAATTCCCATTACAATTTTATGGATAGTAGGCTTAACTAATGCGATTAATCTTATTGATGGACTTGATGGATTAGCAGGCGGCGTATCCGCTATCGCCTCTCTTGCCATTTTCTTTGTATCGTTAATGATGGGGAATTTTATGATAGCATTAATGGCCCTTATTTTAATTGGTGCTATTCTAGGTTTCTTAAAATATAACTTTCATCCCGCGAAAATCTTTATGGGTGACACGGGTGCTTTATTTTTAGGATTCTCTTTGTCTGCTATGAGTTTACTGGAATTAAAACAAGCAACATTAGTATCGTTTATTATACCTATTCTAATTTTGGGCATTCCAATTACAGATACCTTTTACGCTATGATTCGCCGTAAATTAAATCGTCAATCGATAGTTTCAGCAGATAAAAATCATTTGCACCACCGTTTACTATCTCTCGGTTTTACACATCGAAATGCAGTTCTTGTAATTTATGGAGTCAGTACCCTCTTCGCCTGCCTTGCCATTTTTCTTAGCCAAAGCGCCTTGTGGCTTGTATTTTTAACCGCTTTTATTATTATTTTAGTGATAGAAATATTAGCTGAATACGTAGGGCTATTAAATTCCAAACATCAACCACTTCTTACACTTGTCTTGAAAATTACTCGTCTTTTTACATCTAAAAGTTCTAGCTAACCCATATTAGATTGCTTAAAATAACTCTTCTCATATTGAAGAGTTATTTTTATATTTCTCTTATTTTTATAGCCGTTTACTGCTTCGTTGAATCCGACCAAGAAATTAAGTTTAGGATTTTTGATTTTTTTTTACTATTAATTGATACAGACATGTATTTATCGGTGTAGTTTATTGTATGACAATAATCAAAAAAAGAAAGGGTGATGCGTATGAACCAGAATGCCTTAACACCTAATGAACTCGTTAATACACTAAAACGAACGCATAAAAAATTAACAAAGGGTAAAATTTTATTACGAGCTTTATTTATTTTAATTGGTGCAATTCTTATGGCGGTTGCGCTTGAAATTTTCCTCATTCCAAATACGATTATGGACGGTGGTATCATGGGGATATCTATTATCTTATCCCATGTAACTCACTGGAACCTTGGTGTCTTCATATTTATTCTGAATATTCCATTTTTATTTATTGGCTATAAGCACATAGGAAAAACATTCACCATTTCCACGCTATTTGGAATTATCGTTCTATCTATTTCCACTACTCTTTTGCATCATGTAGACGCCTTTACAAATGACATGCTTTTGGTTACCTTCTTTGGTGGAATTATTCTAGGTGTAGGCGTTGGAATCGTTATTCGTTACGGAGGATGCTTAGATGGAGCAGAAGTTTTAGCTATTTTAGCTTCAAAACGCCTTCCAGTATCAGTAGGTCAGTCTGTTATGTTAATTAACTGTGTTGTATTTGGTATTGGTGGATTTGTATTTGGGTGGGACCGAGCTCTATATAGCATCTTAGCCTTCTTTATCGCATTTAAGACAATGGATGTCGTAATTGACGGTCTAGAAGAATCGAAATCGGCATGGATAATTAGTGACCATAGTGACGAATTAGGCCAAGCGATGCTAGCTCGTTTAGGACGTGGTGTTACTTTTTTCCACGGCGAAGGCGCATATACTGGAGATAATAAAAAAGTTATTTTCTGCGTTATCACTCGTTTAGAAGAAGCAAAACTCAAAGATATTGTTGATAGTGTTGACCCAGATGCCTTTGTTGCTGTTTCAGATATATCCGAAGTTCGTGGAGGACGTTTTAAAAAAAAGGCTATTCATTAATAAATTAAATATTATATTCCTAAAGGTATACTGGTTATCTAGTATGCTTTTTTTCTAGACCTAAAACAGCTCATAATCTCTTTACCTTGCCTATCTAACGCTTTTTTCTGTTACAATTTAGTTATCCAATTTCGAAAGGAAGATATGATGAACGATATTAATGCTGAATCTATTCGTACCATGACGAAGTATTTTTTAAGAAGTGCAGCAGGGTACATTCGAGATAACGAAGTAGATTTGCTTCTCCGCCCTTTTTTAGTTGAGCTAACTGATTTAGTGAAAATTCAAAGTCCAGGAGCGTCGATTGCTAAAGACTTAGTAAAAGATGCAACGATGGAATTTTTACTTAAAGAGCTGGATGCTATACGTTATAAAACCTTTATTAAAGACATTATCAAAAAGTTTAATGAATTGACAAACATGCCCAATGACGATATCCATTTTCTTTTCTTAACTTGTACAAATGAAGCTTCTAAACGGCTTATTAAAAAATAAAATACTTAAAAACTGCCTCTTAACAAATAAAGCGGCAGTTTTTAAGTATTTTATTTTTCACGAAAATTCCCCTTTAAAATCATCAGACAATACTGTGTATGCTTTTACTTTCTTTTTATATTGCTTCACAATATCCACGCGGTCTTTATAACGGAATACTCGGAATTCTACGTCATTCTTCCCTAACTTTGTTTTAATTACGTGCGGTTCATTAGCATCCTCTGGTTCTAAAAAATACCGTTCGTTCCCTGGATGAATATAATACTGCTTTAAAAACGTTGATTCATTAAAGTACTTAATCGTTTGATTCTTTTCACTGTCTTCTAATACTTTATTATTTATCATGACTGTTGTATTTTTACTATCTAATTTAGGATGAATTTCAAATTTTTGAAGTAACTTATTTACAACGGGTGTCGGTAAACATGTTATTGCAATTTTAATAGCACTTACTACTACAATGGATACAATAACTATCCAAGTCAATATTTATCATCTCCATTACTCATTAAATTTAGAAATATGCGTTCAAAACAACACAAAATTAGGAAAGTTGCTGTGTACAATTTATGAACTTTAGCAATCGCTCGTTTTAATATACAAATTCTATTTAAAATAAAAATTCCGCCTACCTAGAAGGTAAAACGGAATTTTTATTTTATCCTTTTGCTCTTCTCATAACAGCTCGTTGTTGCATTTCAACTCGACGTCTTTTTCCTTCTTGTACGGCTTTCACTACCATTCCAAATAAGAAGCCTGCGAAAATAATAATACTAAACACCAACATCCCGCTTAACTGGCTACGTAAGAATTCTTCTTTAGTTTGAGAGCCATTTTTTAAAAGCTGATAAAATGGGATACTGGAGCTTGCGAGCATTAAATAGAACGCTACCATTTTTACACTTATTGTATTCAATTTTTTTACAATACCGCTTGTAAGAATAAAGAAATAGGAGAAAAAGTAGAGCGCTAGCGGGATAAAGAGGCTTGTGAAGATGTATGAAACTACTGCTTCACTTTCAGATAAATAATAATTAGGCTCCTTTGTAGCACGTATAACTGCTGTTATGATAGTGATAAAAGCTAGCCATATAAAAACTTTTGAAAATAAGTCCACACCTTGAGTATTACGTTTGAATTCATTAATACGTTCATCTTTAATTTCATGAAGAATATTAATGTTCATACGTTGCTTCATGATGAACTTGAACATCTCTCGTTCTTCTTCTTTCGAGATATGAAGTGTCAGGCAGTTTGCAGCGTTCTTTTTCCCAAAATAATACAAGTTATATACTCCAGGGTAATGACGACTTGCTTCTACGTTGTAAATATCTTCAGTACTTAGTTCTTTTGCAAAGACAAAAGACTTGTTACGGAAACGCTCGATAACATAAATGCGCTTATCTGTTATATAGAGCTTTGTCTTCATGATACTATCCAAGAAGAAAATGGAGCACACAAGTGATAGTTTAAAAAACGCCATACTAACGGTCATGACATCAGGTTGGATGGCAAAAAAAATGCACCCTGCCAATATCATATATCCAATGATTTTCCATAGCGACCGTCTTTCACGTATGAATAGAATTCTTTTTTCAATTCGCGGCTGTTTAAACACTGCTCTTCGTTCTAAGGCCTTTAATAAAGCTACACCTACAAAGATTATAAAAGGAATAGTTAACCAAATATTCATCGCTTCGACCTCCTACACTTTTTTTCTTTTTTGTTAAAAGAAAACCTCTTTGATTCTTTGATTTTACATATGGCGCTTGTAGAATAAGTAAGCAATATATATCTCACATTTTTAGGAGGATTTTCAATGAGTGAAATCTTAGAAAAAGTACAGAAAGTAGTAGTAGAACGTTTAGGTGTAGAAACGAGTGATGTAACATTAGAAGCATCTTTCAAAGATGACTTAGGTGCAGACTCATTAGACACAGTAGAATTAGTAATGGAGCTAGAAGAAGCATTTGATATCGAAATTTCAGATGAAGATGCAGAGGGCATTCAAACAGTAGGAGATGTAGTACGTTACATCGAAGCGGCTGTTTAATATAGATTTAAGTACAAGAGTTCTTTTTAGGACTCTTGTTTTTTTATCTTTTAGAGTTAGGCTTTCTAAAGTGTTTAGGAATTTAAAAAAGTTATATAAAAAACAAATTCTTTCGTTGACTTTTCGTTTGCCTCCTAGTAAATTATAGCCACGAAAGGGGTTGAGCTCATGATTTTCCGTTGGATTAAACTATTAGCTCCTATCTTGATAATTTTGTCTTTTTTATTCCCTTGGTATTCAGGTTTTTTTGCCTCTGTTTCGGCCCTCAAATTAGCTATTAACCCTTCTTCTATCGCTACGATTTACGAAAAACTAGATGTAGCTCAGTTATCCATTTCTACAGAGGTTACTCAGTCGTTTTCATTACTATGTAAAATTGCTCTTATTCTTCCAATCCTTTCTTTACTCTCTATCATTTTAGCTATCTTGGATAGACGAACTACTTTTATTCATAGCTTAACGGGCATTGTAGCCATAGGCTTGTTTGCTACACATTTCGCGCTTATGAAATTTAGTTTAGACTTCTTTACTTTTGCAAGTTTTGGGTTATATTGTTCAGCGTTATTTGGGTTCTTGCTTTTCATAGCAGCCATTAAAGATAAAGATGAGCATTTGGTGGAACCAAAAGAAAATGAACAGGATGATTTTTGGTAAATCCAAAAGAATGTGTGTCCTTTATTAAAGGGCTTACATTCTTTTTTTATGTTTTCTTGCTTTTTCTCCGTGATGAATTATTATACCGTGAAAAGGCGGTGTTATTATGATTATTCATTTGCCAACCCTGCGGGATTCTATCTATCGCCCCGCTCTTCTCTCATTATTAGAAACCTGCGACAATGATTTTTCTCCTTCCTTGTCTTCCTCACGGTGTAAAGGCGTAGAGAAAGCATCAACAAAAGATAAATTAAATCGCTACCTACAAGAAAAAGACCCCTTTCATCACTATCTATTGGCTTTTGATAAACATCGGGTAATCGGTATGCTTAATTTTGTGGTTACAACGAATCAGATAGAAGTGGATACCATTTGTGTCCATCCATTGCATCGCAACAAACAAATTGGGTATGCGTTTTATGCTTATTTAATGGGAAACGTTTGTCTTGCGTTTTCTCTATCTGAAATCGTAGTTCCTTGTGAACCAAGTTCACTAGCGCATGTGCATCTTTTGCAAAAACTTCACTTTACTCAAATCCCTTCCCCTTCTGCTCCGCATCTGTTCCATAAAAAAATCCGTTTCTAAAACGGATTTTTAAATGAAGCGAGCTTGAGGAGCGCTTTCCCTTTTAATAGTAAACCAATAAAAAGAAAACTGGTCTGCATAGCTATGTTCCTGACGTATAGAGACAACTTCTTTTTCATCAATTAAACAATGGATTTTTATTTCATTTTGCTCGCTGTCTTTACATTTTTCTACAGCGCGATTATTCACTTCTATTTCTTGACCATTTAACCAGCTGTTCATTTCTTCTTTTGTCATATACACATTAATTTTCATCGTATTGCTCCTTTACTTGAACTTGTATATCTGTATCTGGCTTTTTATGTGTTAGATATTGAAGAGCTTGTATCATCTGCAAATAATCCTGTGGTTCGTAGCATTTTGCTTTAGAGAATTGCTTCCATAACGAAGTAACATCAGAATGAATATGTTCGTATTTTCGTAGTTGAAGGAGGCGGATAACTTCTTTTTCTACATGAAGATATCGCTTGAGATTGTGATGGTTATTTTGTTCGTTTTCGCAAAACGTTTCTAAAAAGTCTACTAGCTCTACTTGAAGCCAGTAAAAGGGTTCTTTTAACATGCTTCGACTAGTTACGTAGACTTTTCGTTCAGCTTCTAGATATTCCCCTTCTAATTGAAGAACTCCATTTTCTTTAATCGAAATATGTGTTACACCATTTCGTAACTTCACCAGCCGCAGAGAAAACATTCCCCATCGAAAAGACTTCTTTTCGGAAGTGCTACTTTGCTCATAATCACTTATTAAAGGGAATGCATGAGCAACTTCCATAAAATGCATCCATGCTTGCTTCTGAAAGGTAGAAGGTTTTTTCTTTTTTTGGGAAGGACGGTATGATTTAGCGATTTCACGAACCCATTGATTCATTTCCATCACTCCCACTTTTGCCATAAATGGATGATATCTAAGATAAGGGGAATATCGTGTAATTTTTGTTTCGGGATTAAAATGAATTTTACCCGTTCTCATACCGAGCTTAAGGCGAATTTCAATTAAATTTCCTGTTTTTATAAGTTTCAATCCCTTTGGTTCACGCAGATGCTGGCGTTCTCGAAGTAATTCTTGTAAGTATTGCTCAGGGTCTTTTATGACATGCTGCTGTAATTTGCTATGTAGATGTGCTGTAAAACAAACGCTAATAAATATTGCTACTTCAAACATGCCCATTCTACCATCCCCGCACTTTCACCACGCGTAGCTGTTTTTGAAGAGCGTGCACGAATGGTTTATCTCGGTTTCTTCGCTCTTCTTCTTGTTCTAGATACAACAAGCGGGTTTGTTTGAAATAAGGTAGAATTATGCCGTCTAACTCTTTTTCAATGGTATTCCAACTAGATGCATGCGTGTACATTCTGTAATATCGTTCTTCTTGAATGAGTGCATGAGAGAGTCCGTAAGTAGCTGTATAAATGACACAATTATTTTTGGTTATAATGCATGAGGAATAACTTTTCTTTACTTCTAATTGCAATGTCCAATGTTCTTTCTTTACAGATAGGTGGCCTTTGCATGTTTGAAGAAACCGAATGAATTCATCTTCGAAGCGGAGATGAGGATGTTTTAATGTTCGTTTTTCATTCCATATGCAAAGTGCTACCCCAATAACTGCTCCTATTACTTTACCTTTCATATTTTCACCACCTTCTTTTATTCTTTCCGTCTAGGAATTGACATCCCTTTCTCTAAACTCCTGGTTCCCACTGAGAGAACTCAACATAAACTTTTTCCCTACAAACATCGCTTTTTCAATTTTCTTTGTTAGGATGCAAGCAAAGGAGTTGATTTTAATGGTCGTCATTCAGCATCCAATTTTGGTTTTTGGGTTATGTATAATTTTCACTGCATTTGTTGCTCTATTTGAGTGGTTTGCCAACAAGGATAAACAACGTGTTCGCGAATACGCTCAGTTCTATGTTGTTTCATCTTTGGGCATTATTTTCTTCTTCCAACTACTTTTTCTTTTCTTTCCGTCTGTTACCTCATTGTCGGAAATTAAACAATAAAGGTCAGCGGATATCTTATCCACTGACCCTTTTCAATCCATATGTAGCTTATTTTTTCGCTTTTCTTTCCCCAATTGTTGTAAATGCCTTCGCTGTTGTCGTAACACCGTCAATCGGTACTGAGGGATTGTAATGTATCTGGACATTTTCAGCCACCCATGTTGTAAATAAAGTAGTTCAGATTCAGATAACTCGTAACGTTTGTTTAGAGATAGATAACTCTCTTTATATTCTAGATAGACACTTTGTTCTTTCGAAGTCCAGTGTTTGTAATCAAATTCCAACTTATCCCATGCTTCCAATGGAATAAGGGAATACTTATCTTTTTTATCCTTCTGTATGTTTCGAACTTCATTTGTTAATTCGTCAAGAATAGCTGTTAAACGGTAAGGAGCTAGCTCCTTTGTTTGTTGAAACAGAGTTAACCGAAGTGTTTGAAGGGTTTTAAGTCTTCGTTCTTTTTCTTTTGCACTATATTTTCTTTCTTCCTTCATTCCGTCAATATAGTGATATAAAAAGGTTTTAATTATTTTTTTATGTCCCTGATGTAATTGATTTGTGTATTGAATAATTGTGTCTATCATTGTTTCTTCATTTGTGATATCTAAGGCACATGTTACCCATTCTTTCTTTTTAACGATGGCTAGCATTGTATTCAGCATGGAAACTCCATTTATTATTTCATTTTGTTCTTTCAATCTAGTAAGGAAACGATTATTTTTTTGGACATATCGAAAGTCTTGTTTTTTTTCGTCGTAGCACGCTTCCATAATGGCTTTATCTTGATAAAACATGTAAATAAAGTATCCGTCCAGTCCTCTTTCGATGCGAATACTCCAGTCTTTGTATTTAGTTTGATAACGATATCCTTTATCGTGTTGTTGTCGAACCCAAACCACTTTTCTACCCACCATTTTTTCATAAAACGTTTGAAAACCGCTCCAGTGAAAAGGAAGTAAATTCTTTTCTTCTACTTTTTTACGAGAATGTTGAAACCAGAGAGCACCTGCAATAATTGGCAGTGTTGATAAATGTGCTGTCAGCACAGGTGCCCATCCAAACTTTATGGCTGCTAAAACGGTTAATGTTATGACCGTTCCCACACAATACCTCCTAGAAACGCGTAAGCTTTTCTTGGATGACTCGTTTCGTATTTTGAAACGCTTCCTCCGCCTCACGTTGTTTTTTGTTATATATTTCCTTCAATTGATAGGATACCTTTTCTAGTACATCAATTAAACTGTTACTTTGTTTCAGGCGTTCCTCAGGATGAAACACTTCAAAAGCATTAAATAAAGCCTTTACATCGCCAACTAACGTTTGTTGAATATATCGTTGCTCGCTAGGAGTAAGCGCATTGTAAGAAGAGTTAAGTTTATCTGCAAGCTCAGTTACTTCTTTCATTTTTTCTGTTAATACCTTGATATCCCACCCATTCACTTGTTCTCTTAAGGTATAAAATTCTTTTTCCATTTGAAATGTAGAGAGTATAACAGGTGGTTCTTTTTTCATTTCCTTTATATCTTCCTTAATTTCCTCAAATGTGGCCCACCCAGCTCCACCCATAATACTAATAAAGGCTAAAACAGGTGCAACGGTAGGTAAAATGGAAAATAGATTTATAGCCGCAACTGCAACCATCGAAGCCCCTAAAATGATTCCCCATTTTTTCATAAAATCACTCCTTCTTGTGAAAAAAGGGTACCTTGTGATTAAACTTTCTATAATATTCTTGAACCTGATGTAGATAACACATTAATGTTGGTTTCAACTGTTGTTGATAGTGAGGGGTAAAAGACATGTACTCTTTTATCACAAGTAATACACTTTGTGGAATGTTTTCAATATATTTTTTAGCGGTTTTTGAATCCAGTTTAAATTGATACATATGAATAGGAGCGTAAAGAGGAAAAATGAAATAAAGCACATTTATAATGTCTTTATCACTTATTAAATCTAGAGCTTTTTGCAATGAGGGATTACAAGTGCTTTCGATGGTAAGGACTTGTTTTTTCCAATCTTGATTTTCCCAATATGTCCGCATGTCATCTAAAAACATATGATGTAAACTAAATTCATTAAACAATTTATTCGCTCGAGAGACTTCTTCGTATTCCCAGTAAGGGTTATCTTCTGCAAGCCAGTAGCCATTCTTCATAATTAACCCCCTGGTATTGTGTTCAACACTAATTGAATGGTGAATAGGCGTTTCATCAATATATAACGTGTAGTTATCGTCTTTTACTACGTAACTAGAATGGTGATGTGGAAGCACATATCGGATGGAAAACGTTGCTTCTTTTTTTCGGAAGGATTTCCAAAATAAATAAAGTTCGTTCATATCATTTATAAGCTTCTGTTTTTCGTGTTCCTTTCGCTGTATTTCTTTATCAAACCATTTCCAACATCCCCATGTAAATCCCCCAGATGACAGAATTGTCGTTGCCAATTCCAGTATTGTAGCCATTGCGGCACCTCACTTCCTGTAACAAACCATTCTTCAAATATCATTCGTTTAACTAGGTGACCTTCTTCTTTTGCCGAACGATTTATGTGAGGAGGGATGTACCATGCAACCCGAAAAAATTGCTAAAGTAAATGGTTTCTTAGCGGCGATGGAAGAAATTAATACATTACCAGAGGCGCTTCTTTATTTTCAATTTCAAGAAATTCAGTTCATCTCGTCTGTTGAGCATAGCATAGATATTTATTATCAGAACTACGCAAAGCGTACTCGCTACATTGGTGATGACATCTGTTTACTTGAGGAACCCCTGTTAACTTGGTTTTATGCTCCAACTAAACCTCATACGGTTGCTTCCATGCTAGATGAACGTAACACACGCTTTCTATCTCTTCTTGAGCATGTTTTAGGTCTGGAAAGTTATCGTTTGTACGAAGTTGAGCTGCCTTTTGATTTTTTCGGTTCTTTTTCTGAACACTTTGTGATTGAACAGAACCAAGTTCTCTATTTATTGACACTTTCGACATCATAACGGCAAGTTCTTATTTGTTAAAATAGGAGGTGTACAGTGTCAGAGCTGATTTTGTCAGAACCAACTTTTCGTTCATATGAAACGCATTGGTATGGAGACCGCTACTTTTTCCAGTCTTCTTCTTTATGGAAGAAGGGATGTTTAGAAGTGACATATCTACGCGATTTAAACGTATATACGTATCGTTACATATCTTCAATAGGCTTTTTTCTGTCATGTAAATCTGGACCCCACTTACCTGTCCATGATGAAAGTATTCCGTTTTGGGTACGTAAAATCTTTTTTCATTTCACGAAATCCTCGTACCAAATGCTTAAAAAATAAAACACAGGAGCTCCTGTGTTTTATTTTTTCATCCACTTTTCGATGTATTCACTTTGTTCTAAGTTAGACCGCACATAAAGCTTTCTTGCTTCTTTCAATGTAAATATATATCCAAAACGGGTACGCTCTGACGCTACAATGTCTTTTTTTGTAATTGTTGCTTTATACACCATAGAATACGGGAGGTCCTTAATAAGTGGGAAAGCAGTTGAATGAACGGACCATGCAGTCAACTTGTTATCATATAAAAAGATATGTTGAGGGAATTCACGCGTTATCATGAGACAGGCAAAGAAAAATGTTACAACCATAAGGGAATATAATTGTGTATCGTTATCTCTCTGTGACCAGTGTAGAAGCAATAAGAGAACAACAAATGCTCCTCCTGTTTGAATTAACCTCTTTTTTTCTGTGGTGAGTGTTAAATGGTCAATTATTGAAAAACGGTTTTTCCAGTGATGGTCTGGATTTTTGGGTCTCTGCTTTTTCCAAAACTTCAAGGTATGCGTTAGATTGCGGAAATAAATAAAGAGAATACCACTGAACAGCACAATGAATACCCATGTTAACGTCGTTGTCATCGCCATACGCTTCCCTCCTTTCATCTCATATTTTATATATTTTTTTAAGAACTGCAATTTTTTCTACTATTAAATTAAACGTAAACCTTAAACGTTTACGTTTAAGGTAAACACAAACCTTTACATTATACGTGTGTTTACATCTGCGCCTATTGCTCATTTTTTTAAAAAAAGGCACTGCCTAATTAGACAATGCCTTTTTCTTTATTTTTTCAAATGAAAAACGAGTGCTTCATAAGGTTCTAACACAAGTAAAGGCTCAAGTGATTTAGGAAATGTATTTCCAATGACGAATTCGGCTTTTTGATAGTACTCTTGTTCTAATCGTAACGGTTGTGTTTTATCTGTAAAATTGCATAACACAAGCAATTCTTCCCCTTCATAGATGCGTTTGTAAGCAAATACAGCTGGATGCTCAGGATAGATAAGTAAAAACGAACCTTCTACCATAATCAGCATTTCTTTTCGCAACGCAATTAACTGCTTATAGTAGTGAAAAATCCCATGAGGGTTTTCTTTTTCTTCCTCAGCATTAATAAATTCATAGTTTGGGTTTATTTCTATCCAAGGAGTTCCTGTAGTAAATCCTCCATGTTCATTTGTATTCCACTGCATCGGAGTTCTAGCGTTATCTCTACTGCGCTCATAGGCAGCTTTAAAAAATGCTTCACTTGAAAGTTTTTCTGTCTCCACTAAATCTCGATATGCATTCAACGTTTCAATATCACGATACTGTTTGATATCTTCAAATTCCACATTGGTCATTCCTATTTCTTCCCCTTGATAAATATAAGGTGTGCCTTTCATAAAATGGAGACACGTAGCTAGCATTTTTGCTGCCCTCTTGTGGTTTCCGCTCGTCAGGTGCCCTTTTAGCCATCTGCTTAGAGCACGTGGCTGGTCGTGGTTACTCCAATAAAGAGAGTTCCAACCATCTTGTTCTAAACCTACCTCCCATTTGTTGAAGATGTCTTTTAATTGAACTAACGACCATTCCCCAGGTGACCACTTGCCATACTGCCCATCTCCTAGCCCTACGTGTTCAAAGTGAAACACCATATCTAATTCTGCTCGGTCTTTTCCTGTGTACATCTTTGCTTCTTCCACAGTTACGCCAGGCATTTCACCTACAGTAATAGTGCTATATGCAGAGAATGTTCGTTGATTCATTTCATGTAAGTGCTCATGAATACGCGGTCCATTCATAAAATGTACACTTCCATCTCCATTTGGCCCATCAGGTAATCCCTCTGTTTTAGAAATGAAATTGACGACATCTAGTCGAAAACCATCTACCCCTTTTTCTAGCCAGAAATTCATCATACGATATACTTCTTCTCTTAATGGCCCATGTTCCCAGTTTAAATCAGGTTGCTTAGGGCTAAATAAGTGTAAATAATACTCTTCTGTTTCCTCATCAAATTGCCACGCGCTACCACCAAAAGCTGCTCCCCAGTTGTTTGGTGGTGAACCATCTTCTTTGGCAGGGCGCCAAATATAATAGTCCCGTTTCTCATTGTCCTTTGAACTTCTTGATTCGATAAACCATGCATGTTCATCACTGGAATGGTTAATAACAACATCCATCATTATGCGTATGTTACGGAGATGAGCTTCCGTTAAAAGTCTATCGAAGTCGGACATAGTACCGAACTCAGGCATAATCCCTTGATAATTGCTAATATCATATCCGTTGTCATCGTTTGGTGATTCATAGACAGGAGATAGCCAAATTACATCTATTCCTAAATCTGCTAAGTAGTCTAGCTTTTGTGTAATACCAGGTATGTCTCCTATCCCATCACCATTACTGTCATAAAAACTTCTTGGATAAATTTGATAAACAACGCTATTTTTCCACCATTTTTGACTCAATGTAATATCCCCTTTACTTTGTTTATTGTCTGACCCCTTCTTATGATGAAAACGTTCTTTTCCTCTTCAAAAACATGTAAGAAGCTTGCCCGTCTTAATTATTACTTTCTTTCCCTTTTATTCTTTGTGTAAAAGTAGATAAAGGAAATGCAGTTATTTACTTCAAAACAAATAATGAGGTGAGAGCAATGTTTGGATTTGACACATTTATGAGCGTGTACTTGCTTGTTACTGCCGCTGCTAGTATTTTTTTCTTAGCTACATCCTTGCTTACACTAGCTACAAGGAAAGATGACGTTACAGCTACCAACAACGCAAAAGAAATACTCCTCTATGTGTTTGTAGGAGCTATCTTTATTCTTTGTTTTTATTTTGTTTCGTTATTTCCGCATCACGGTTAAAAAAGCAAACCATTCAAGGTTTGCTTTTTTTCATTCTCTTCCTTTGTGAACTGCTTTTTATTTTGTCGTTCAATACTTTTTATATAGTAAGCGTTGATGTAATCGACATTTTTCTACAAAGTCTTTCTTTCGTCCATATTTTATTGACAAGCTCAAAAAAGTCCGCTAGGTTAGCAACGTTCTTGTTAAGGGGGCTGTTACATGAGCCGTATTGGAAAAAATATTTCAGATTTAATTGGGGATACACCGCTTGTAAAATTAAACTTTTTAACAGATGCTTCAATGGCAGATGTTTATTTAAAATTGGAGTCTTTTAACCCTGGAGGCAGCGTAAAGGACCGCATTGGACTATCGATGATTCAAAAAGCAGAAGAAAGAGGCGACTTAATTCCAGGTAAGTCAACTATTATTGAGCCTACTTCTGGGAACACAGGAATTGCTTTAGCGATGGTAGCTACTTCAAAAGGATATCATTGTATTTTAGTTATGCCTGACTCTATGAGTATTGAACGTCGAAAATTATTTAAAGCACTAGGCGCTGAGCTAATCCTAACACCAGGAATTAAAGGCATTAAAGGAGCGGTGGAACATGCGAAAGAACTTCATAACCAGCATCCTGAGTGGTTTATGCCACAACAATTTGAAAATGAAGATAACCCTTGGATTCACCGTGAGCAAACAGGTAAAGAAGTTCTTGTTCACATCGAACAATTAGGGGGGATTGACGCATTCGTTTCTGGTATCGGTACAGGAGGGACAATTACAGGCGTTGGTTCACTATTAAAAGAGCACTACCCTTCTATTCAAGTTATTGGAGTAGAACCAGCTGCATCACCTATTTTAAACGGCGGAATGCCTGGTCCACATAAGATTCAAGGAATTGGTACTGGATTTATTCCAGGGGTATTAAACCTTGAAGTTGTGGATTATGTAAATCGCGTTGAAAATGAAGAAGCATTCGAATATGCTAAACGTGCAGCTCGCGAAGAAGGTATTCTTGTTGGTATATCCTCAGGTGCTGCTATTAAAACTGCTATTGACCTTGCTAAGAAGCTAGGCCCTGGCAAGAAAATTATCGCAATTGCTCCTGACACGGGAGAGCGCTACTTGTCTACTGCTCTTTTTGAGTATGAGGACGAAGATAGCGACTTAGACTTTTAATATCGTTTCGGCTTCTTTTGATAGAAAGGAGAAATGACGTGAAACGATTCTTTCTTAAGGTTCAGCAGATGCTTGTTAAAAGTTTTCAACGAGGAAAAGATAAAATAGTTAGTGGGTTTATACACCTGTTAAAAAAACTATTTTCCCTTTCTTTTATTCAAAAGAGATTAAACGCTTTATCAATCGACATTGCTACAATTCAAGGAAAAGAACGCCTCTGGTATTTCTCCTTTCTCTTCACTTTGATTGTGTACTTGGTTACCGTCTTTCTCCAAGCTACACTTGATTTATTTCTTTTATTTCTGACTATCGATACCATTTTGGGGTTGTTTCTATTACTTTCCTACACTTATATCCAACGAGTAAAGAAAAACGCAAATTTACCCCTTTTACGGTTGTTAGAAATAGCATCGTATGTGAAAGCAGGACAATTAACTGAGCGAACTGGTATCGTAGATAAGTCTGAAATGGGTCAGGTTGCTCTCGCATTTGACTCCGTAATTGAAAACTTCAGTGAAATTATACATATGGTGCAATATTCAACTAATCGAACTGTAAAAGGAACAGAGAAGCTTTCTGGTATTTCTACAAAAATTAAAACTTTATCTCAGGAAATTGTGCATGCCATGGAAGAGATATCCCAAGGTACCGAGTTGCAAACAAACATCAACGATACTATTCATGAACGCTTCCTTGAACTCGTATCTTTATTTGACTCACTAGAAGAGCAACAGTCCCTTATTAAAGAAAATGCTATGATTACAACATCAACTATTAATGATAGCCGAGAACGATTTACAACACTAAGTCATAACGTTCAGGAGCTTGCCTCTTTTGCGTATCACGTAAATGAAGAGTTAACCAACTTTACACAATACATTCGTCAAATCTCATCTATTGCCGAACAAATTCATCACATTACCAAGCAGACGAACCTCCTCGCACTTAACGCTCACATTGAAGCTGCTCGTGCTGGTGAACATGGAAAAGGGTTTGCAGTCGTAGCAGAAGAGGTTCGCAAACTAGCAGAAGAAAGTTTCCGTTCCTCACGAGAAATTGAAGATATTAGTCAAACGATTATCTATTCTATTTCGTCTATTCAATTTCAAAGCGAACAAAGCATAACATATGCTAAAGAAGGCGAATCCTCTATGCATGCATCAGATAAAGACTTACAAAGTATTCTAAAAGACATGAAAGGTGTATTAAGTGCGCTTGCTTTAACCGAAGACATGGTCGAAAGTCAAAAGAGTCGGTTAAAAGAAATTGAGGAAATCAGCGCAAACTCTACGTCAATTGCTGTAGAGACATCCGCTAATACTGAACAAGTCTATGCGACATCTATGTCGTTTGTAGAAGATATGAAAAAAGTAGCGGCAATGACTAAAAAGCTATCAGATATTTCCAAAGAGCTTAATGCTTCAACAGATAAATATAAGATACAAGATGTTGAATTTTATTTATAGGCTGTTAAAAAGTAATACAAAAAAACCTCGTATAAGCATACGGGTTTTTTTGTATTACTTTACATCCACTACGGATTTTAAAATACTGTAGAAAAAACCAGTTATTTATACATTCGCTTTATGAATAATTTTACTGTTAGGTGGAATGCTCTTTGTAACCATCGCATTACTACCAATGATAGACCCTTCTCCCACTATAGTAGCGCCACCGAGAACCATCGCTTCTGCATAAATGGTAACATTATCTTCAATTGTCGGGTGCCTCTTCGTGCCGCGAACCAACTCCCCTTGTTCATCTCGTTGGAATTGTAAAACACCTATAGTAACTCCGTGATAAAGCGTCACATTATTTCCTATCACGCACGTTTCTCCTATAACTACCCCTGTTCCGTGGTCAATAAAAAAACCGTCTCCTATAACCGCTCCAGGATGGATATCAATTCCCGTTTGTTCGTGACTAATTTCTGTTATAATGCGGGCAAGCAACTTGATATCTTGTATGTATAATTCATGAGCAATACGGTAAAAAAGGGTAGCTTTCAAGCTAGGATATGATAGTAATACTTCGCTTAGCTCTTTAGCAGAAGGGTCTTCTTTGTAAGCACGTTTTGCTTCGTGATACATTTGCTTTTTAAAATAGGGGAGTTTTTGAATAATTCGTTTTGCTGCATTTTTTATGGTTGGTACGTCCGCGCCTGGTGATGTTTTATATATAAACACACACAACTCCTCATATTGTTTTGTAAGTTTTTCAATAGTTTTTTGTTCAGTTTCTTCCGTTTTATTTAAAAAGGCATAGATTTTCTCTAGCCATACCTTTAATCTCATTGTATTTATCTCTATTTTATTTGAGTGCTCGTCTTTTCTTTCTTGCAGCTCATCAAACACCACTTTTATCCAATCGTTTTCATGCATCGCATTCACTCCTTTTAAACAACATTATGTTTTATTAGGAGAAAACGCAGTTTCTCTTTTTTTAGGTTTATAAATATTGTTTAAATACAGCAAATCGCATGTTGAATTTCCAATCGGGCTTATCTTTAAAAACCCTTGGAATTTTGTCTTCATTCTAAAATTTGTTCAGGTTTTTATTAGTACTTTTTCATCTGACGTAATAGTACCTTTCATTATTATCTTTGTCAGAACACACCATGACAATTCTATCCCGTTCTGAAAGTGTAAAATAACGCAAATGATAATTATCAATTTTATATGGATTAATAGGTACTAACTTGGCGCACGTATAGGCAGGTTTGTATACTAAACTGAGCTCTTCTAATATGTTGAATATATCTAACTCCAACATGAAACATGTTTCGATTAATACTTCCATTCCTGCTACTTCAACTATGCTAAATTGCTTTTTAAACGTAGAAGTAATATTCTTTTCTTTTATTTCAGTTAATTTATCTAGCGTTGACATGTATCGTAATCCCTCATCTTTCGTTTGCTGAAATTTAGGCATCCTATAAAAACGTAAATACACTTTTCTTCCTTATCATAACATTGACTATTCTCTTAACGTTTATAACAAAAGAGCTGCTGAATTTATCAACTCTTTTTAGGCTTTAAGCTTGATGAACATGCAATACTACACTAGTATAAATAAGTACAAAGAATTCTTGATTAGAGGTGTATCCGTGAAATTAGATGATTTTACGATTGGACAAGTGTTTGTAACTAAGTCATTCACATTATCAAAGGAAGAAATTAAGAGATTTGCACAAGAATTTGACCCTCAATACATGCACTTAGATGAGGAAAAAGCACAACAAGGAAGGTTTAATGGAATCATTGCTTCTGGTATACACACTTTAGCCATTTCATTTAAGCTTTGGATTGAGGAAGGAAACTACGGTGATGATGTTATCGCTGGAACACAAATGAATAACATTAAATTTATAAAACCTGTTTATCCTGATGATGAGTTACATACCGTTGTTGAGGTTATTGATAAGAAAACCAAAAAGAATGAAACGGGTATCCTTACTGTTTTATTATCCACCTTTAATAATAAAGAAGAAAAAGTTTTTGAAGGTTACCTGTCTGCGTTGATAAAACGTTAAGCTTTTATTAAAGAATTTAATCCAAAAAAAGAGATATCCGCTTGTCGAGGATATCTCTTTACTGTTTTATTTATACCGTTACTAATTGATTAAATCCATTTTGTTGGTTTACATGCATTATGTGAGTGAGTACTTTAATGGCAATAGCATATGCTGGATGATAGTCAACTCCGTTAGCTGTTTGTTGTTGCATGTCGCCTAAATTTCCAAATAGAACAAAATCATCAGGCATACCAAATAGACGTAGGATTTCACGTATAGTTAATCCACGTTGTTCAGTTGGATGAAATTTCACTTCTTTTCTGTCACATACAATACTAGAAGCTTGAGAGTCATAGTCATATCGATAATAAGAGTTTCCATGACGCCCTTCGCCTTTCATACGTTCAGTTCTAAGATGTTCTGGAATGAACGTCCAGTTGCCTCCTTGCGGAATATACTTCATTCGCTCTTTTGTAATTGCAAAAGAATTGCTATGGTCTTTTTGATTTGGCATATCTTCATGTATGCCCTCAAATGCCTGGCGTATTGTTTTGTAGTTTTCAGGCTTTACAGTAGGCTCTGGCAAATCAATTTTCCCGATTTTTGACAGAATCATAAATCCACGCATGCGATTCTGTGCAGAACCAAAGTCTGGAGCAAATAATTTACCAAATGTCTTGTCTTTAAAGGATTTTAGTCTCTTCTTAATTTGCTTTAACACAGCTCCGCCGAATGCCGTAAACATTTCAACGACATTTTCCCATATAACAACTTGTGCTTCTTCATTGGCTTCTATTGCATCTAATGTACGGTCTATTAATTTATAATCAGGATGTTCTTCCCATTTGGTTTTAGAACGATTTTCTTTGGTGAAAGCTGTACACGGATTTGAAATTAACATAATAGGGTTCTTTTTAATTTTATTTAAATCATATTTCATAATATCGGCTTCTACCATACCATCTTTACTTATATTCTTTTTATAATTTTCTGCTGCTGCTTTGTTTATTTCTAAGGCAAAATCCATTTTAAATCCTGCATCTAAAAATGGTTTGTTAAACATTCCTGTTCCGCTATAGAGTGAAGAAACTTCTAGTCCAATTTTCTTTAATAACTTTACGAATTTGTTGACAGTACGTGTGAATCGTTTTTGAACAGAAACAGGCTCATCTGCAAATGTATCGAAAATAGAGAGTTGCTGATACATTTCACCTACCGCTTCTTTAAACTCATCCTGTGATACAACAATATGGACTCTCTTGTTCTTTGTTCGTAATTCTTCTAATTGTATAACGTTATTATATGAGTTATAAGTTGTTTTCTTTTTATTTGTAATACGGTTAGTGAAACGGTTCAGTCTCTGTTTAGTTGCATCTAACAAATCAAAGACTTTTTCTTTGAAACTACTAACTTGTTCTTTGCACTTATTGTTCTCTATTCCAGTTTCCTCTTTAGGCATGCCGCTAACAATTATTTGGTCTTCATATACTTCAAGTTCAATATCTGACATAGTAGACATGAATTCTTTAACTTCTTTTGTTCGAATATCAATCAATGGATAATGACCTGATTTCAACTTTTTTACAGACACTGTATTCTCTTTTATGCTTTTTTTAGTATTCTGCATGTCGCTTTTTTGAATGATAATTTGATTATTTTTAATTTCAAATGTATATTTTTCGCCTATTTTTAGGTTTAGATAGTCGCCATATTTACAAAAGCCACGTGTGCTTTGGTCAATTTTTTCTTTATGAGATAGCATTCTGTTCACTCCTTATATATGAGTTGTGTTCCCACATATTTTAGAACGAACTTTTTAATTTTTTATAAAAAAACACGTTTTTCTGGCTAGCGTAAAAACACCCTCATTTCTGAGGGCGTTTCCTGTAAACATATGTAATTAACGACTAATAGTTAAGCGTAACAGATGTTTACACTATGATTATGGCATTTATGAATGTTTAGGGAAAACGTACACACGTACTTCGTAAGGCTGTAAAACAAAGTCTTGAGGAATACCTTTGTCAGAAACATCATAGTTGGCTAAACGGAGATAATCCCCTTCTCTGAGATGACCCACAGGGGTTGGTAAAGTTTGTACTTCTTCAGAGAAATTACAAATGATAAGTGCTCGTGTATCTTCTAACTCTCGTGTATAGGTGTAAATAGAAGGGTGTTCTCTGAAATGAATATCGTAGCGGCCGTATTGTAAAACGGGTTCTTGTTTACGAAGTGCTATCATTTGTTTGTAGAAGTGGTAAATAGAAGTTGGGTCCTGAAGCTGATGTTCTACATTGATTTGAGGATAGTTGGGGTTTACTCCAAACCATGTTGAACCGTTTGCACTAAATCCTGCATTAGGTGAACTATCCCACTGCATCGGCGTTCTAGAATTATCTCGTCCTTGTGACCAAATAATGTTCATAATTTCCTCGTGAGAACGTCCATTTGCAGTTTCGATGTAATAAAAATTACGCATACCCACATCATCGTAATCTTCAATGGATGGGAATTTCACATTAGTCATTCCTATTTCTTGCCCTTGATAAATGTAGGGGGTTCCTTTCATAAAGAAGTACAAAGCTCCTAACATTTTAGCACTTTCTTTCCAGTACTCTTTGTCGTTCCCCCACGTAGAGACACTTCGGGCTTGGTCATGATTTTCAAAGAATAAAGCATTCCACCCTCGTCCTTCTAATCCCTGTTGCCATTTGGTTAACGTTTCTTTGAGTGCACGGACATCCACTTGTTTATCTCCATTTTTATTCCATAAGCCCAGATGTTCGAATTGAAATATCATATTGAAGTACCCTTTTTCTTCTCCTACCCACTCATCCGCTTCTTCGATACGTACACCGTTTGCTTCGCCGACTGTCATAATGTCATAGTTATCAAACGTTTTTTTCTTGAGCTCCGACAAGAAAACTTCAATTCCTTTTACATTCATCATATGAGGAAAACAAGGAACCACCTGGTGTCTATCAGGATTAGGCATATCGGGGAATCCCTCTGTTTTTTTAATATGACTAATAGCATCCACGCGGAACCCATCTATTCCTTTATCAAGCCACCAATTTACCATGTTATGTAATGCATCTCGAACCTCAAAGTTTTCCCAATTCAAATCAGGCTGTTTGGTAGAAAAGATATGCATGTAATATTGGTCTGTCTCGATATCGTATTCCCATGCAGGACCACTAAAGATAGATTCCCAGTTATTTGGAGGACCTCCATCCTTACCGTCTCTCCAAATGTACCAATCTCGTTTATCGTTCTTACGAGAGGAACGTGACTCAATAAACCAAGCATGTTCATCACTTGAATGATTGATGACTAAATCCATAATTAATTTCATACCTCGTGCATGAACTTCTCGTAATAACTCATCAAAATCATCCATTGTTCCAAATTCGCTCATGATTGCTTGATAATCACTTATATCATATCCGTTATCGTCATTAGGCGATTGATAAACAGGTGATAACCAAATAACATCAATTCCAAGGTCTTTTAAGTAATCAAGTCGTTGAGTTACTCCTTTGATATCTCCAACCCCATCTCCGTTAGAATCTTGGAAACTTCTTGGATAAACTTGATAACATACCGCTTCTTTCCACCATGTTTTTGCCATATATTCAACTCCTCTGTAAAGATACCTTTTACCAGTTGTACCAAAAAAGGTAAAATTCCTAGTTAGAGAGAGCATTTTTAAAAACTTCTTACCTGTTTTTGTCCATATTTTTAAAAAAAGATTAAACAGAAGAATAAAATTCGTGCTAAATTTAGGGAAATTTGCTAATAATACTAAAAAAAATATATTTTCTTATTGTTTTGCTAATTTATATTTGATACACTAAAAACAGATATTTTGTTCGGATTAAAGTCTACGTACTTTCAAGCGCTTCAATGCGATAACTGAGCAAGAAATCAATACGTGCATTTGCACTAGGAGGTACTCACATGGTACAAGGTAAAGTTAAATGGTTCAACGCTGAAAAAGGTTTTGGTTTTATTGAAGTAGAAGGTCAAGACGATGTATTCGTACACTTCTCTGCTATTCAAGGAGACGGTTTCAAGTCTTTAGAAGAAGGTCAAGAAGTTACATTTGAAATTACAGAAGGCGCTCGTGGCCCACAAGCTGCTAACGTTCAGAAGTAATAAATAAAAAAAGCTTGCAGATATTATCTGCAAGCTTTTTTTTATTGCTAACGTGTTACTTTTTCTAGTACAACATAATCCCCTTTATGCATAAGATATTCAACGCCTAATTTTCCTGAGTCGTCAATTAAGTAGACTTCATCTTCGTATTTATGATACACCAAAGCATAAAGAGTATAAGGTGTAATCCCCTCTATTTCTTCATCTTCTTTTGCTAACCAATGAGTCGCTTCGTTTATATCCTGCGTCACTCGACACAAGAAACCCTGTGCAGGTTTGGAATTTTCTTCCGCCTCTTCAAATAGTTTTTTTCTTATTTCTGGTGGAACTAGTCGATTATATATTTCCTGGTTTGTTTCTTTTCTCATCAACATCACACCCCTCAATTAAGTTTACCGTTTATATGTTTCTTTTTAAAGATTCTTCCTGCATTTTCCGAACCACTCTCAACTAGACAAAGCCCTCAACCCTCACTTATACTGAGTAAAATAGTGAATCTATTTTTGGGGAGGCTTTTTACTTTGGATATTAATAAGGAAAAAGAATATATTTATATGATGCTGCAAAACATTCACGAAGAACGACGCAGATTAACTGAAATGGCTGCGGGGTTTAAAAATCGTTTAGACGAGTTGAATCGGTTGGAGATGCAAGGAATAGAAGAGTTATCCGTTAAAGGGTGGGTTGACCTGCATAATCAAGCTAAAAAAGAAGTGGCTGCTACTAACATATCAAGAGAAACAGCCTTTTTAGAAGAAAGAATGCAAATGATGATACGCCAAACGCTGCAAGATGAATTAGCTGCTCGCGACCGATATATAGAAGGGCAACAAAAATATGGGCCTTTTAATTACGAAGCACCTTCGTCAACAGAAAAACCTCATTTTCCTTCAATGTCAGAAACAACAAAAGTTAAAGCGGAAGAGGAAACTCAAAAACAGGAAGCGACGAAGAACCCAACGCAAGATACTAAAAAAACCGAACTTATTGATACAAATAATCAAGCAGACAATTCAAATCAAGTCACCCAAAAACAAGAATCCTCTTATTCTGATGAGGATTGGCGCCGCATACAGCAGAATTTAAAAAACAACGAGAAAAAGGCTCTACATATGATTGAAGAAGAGAGCAAACCAAAAGCAGAAGAATCACCAGCTATAAAAGAGAATAAAGCACTAACCGAACAAAAAAGAAAAAATGCGAATAGTCGTAGATACGATATAGATAAAATTTATGCATATATTATTCAAGTACTAAAAGAAGAAGGGGTTCCCCTTAAAGCTCAAACAATATATGAACGTGTACAAGAGTTGTATGGTGAACCTATTGATAAAACAAACTTTACAAACAATATGATGCATCGTATTTATAAGAAAGATAAACGCATATCACGTCCTCAAAGAGCTTATTATCAATACAATTTTTCTGCCTCTTTGTAAAATAAAAGCCTGAGATTTGACTATTTGTCAAAATTCCAGGCTTTTTACTTTTCTCATTTGTGCTTATTTCATGAGATTTATTTAAGTTTTTTATCTAACCTTTAAAGATTTAAGAGTTAGAAGCAGTTGTTGTGTTTTCTTCTTTGACACTTAATTTAAAAATGTACTGTACATCCCCATTTGGAAAATAGGCAAGTACTTCGTAGGTGTAATCTCCTTCTTTTGTCGGTGCGATGAATTGATTATTTTTCATCTGAATAGCTTTTCCTGTTTGATTATCCCATATGCGAACATATGCCTTATCTAGTTTGTCTTTTTCATCAAAATACAATTGAACCAATGAACCAGGCTCAACAGTCTCAGCTTTTACTTTTTTGGCAATGGATTCAACAGGCCCCTTCTCTGCTTCTTCTGCTTTATTTCCGCGTCGAATGCTATACGTAGCAGTTTTTGCATTAATTTGCTTGTCATTGACCATTACATGAATAGCGGGTTTAGTCAGTTTTTTTGAAGTATGTGTTGTGGATTTTGCGGTGTTTGTTTGAGAAGAGCAAGCGGCTAATAATGTAACACTTAACATTCCAAGTACCACTAATTTACGTACTCGTTTCATGCTCCAACACGTCCCTTCCAATTTGGAGAAAAAACCGTAACATTTCAATCTGCTTTTGAATAGGTTCTCCTTGATGGGAAATTGGCACTCCAAGTTTCGTTTCTTGAAATGCCATCATGTGCATAACATGTTCTCGCTTTTGAATTAATTGTTCAAATTCTCTCAGCAGCGCAGTTAAATTATCCATTTGCATTGTTTTAAATTGCATTTGCAAATACTCCTTTAGGTGTTCCTGCTGATGCTGATACATTTCGTAAAGATGAATCATTTTCTGGAGCGAATCCATATCATCCCATCCCTCTTTTTTTAGATGACTTTTACTTTTATCCTTATTTCTTTTTTTCTTGTTCAGAAATCTTTATCCAGTTTAAACCGTTTGGTGTTTCTCCAAAAACGTAAATGGTTCCTGCTCCCTTTAGGATAGCATTCATTTTTTGATAATGTTTGACTCGCTTTTTATCTTTTTCAGTCGCATTTGGAATGCGTGTTAAATCCATGTTTTCAGGATGGTCTCCATATGCTTTAACAAAAGAACCTAATTCATTCTGGCTTAAACGGTAATAATAATCTGCATTACGCTCTCCATCTCTTTTTGTGATAGCATCGACAGCCGCCAAAATCTCTTGGGGAAATCCTTCTTTATTCAGGTCCTCAATAGTCCATTTTGTGTCTTCTACAACATCATGTAGCCAAGCGACTGTTTTGCGCGCCACTGTATCCATTCTTGCTGCCACGCGTTTTGGGTGTTCAATATAAGCTGTTCCTCCCTTATCTACCACTCCCGCATGAGCTATCGTTGCAATTTCTTCCGCTCGTTTTAACCATACTAATTCTTGTTGACTTGGTCCTGTCTTCGTCATACTTTTCACCTCGTTGATTTTTCTTTTAAATGAATATTCATTGTTTATTGTACTTTCGTTTTAGTTATTTTCATCGTAGTCTTCTTTTAAGTTTTTGTAAACGTCTTTACAACAGTACAATGAAAGGTTTTATACGCTAATACATATATAAAAAGAGCCAAATTCTCTATGAATTTGACTTAAATAAATAGTATTGCTTTTACATATACTATTTATTTTATTACTTCAATAACCCCATCTCTATCTACGTTTTGAATGTTATCTTCTGATACTCTCACCTTATAATAGGAGTCTCCTCCCTGTCCATGCACTTTGCCGTATTTCTTTGTAACCAAATAGTCGCCTTCTAATACTTTAAATGAATAGCCAGTAGACTTGTTTCCATCAATAACAGCAAATTTAATTCGTTTGGTATTTTTTGATATCTTAAAGTGCTTATTTACTTGCTTAAGTTCCTCTATTTCTTGTAAAACCGTATCCAAGGTCTTCATATTATCGCAACCTTTCTTATTTTTTACAAAGAGCAAAGTTGGTTAGCCACTTCTCATATTCATATTCAGATTCACTTACTATAGTATATTCGTGTATTTCATTATACAAGTAATACCACCATAATTAACATATAATTCCATTACTCTCGTTAGTTCAACTCCTTTAGCCATATATATGTCGCTCCGATTCTATCTCGATTAATTTCCCATTATAAGGATACGAAAATAAAAAAATATCAAATTTTATATTTTTTTATTTACTTTGATTAGGTCAGCTGGTATCTTTAAGTCAGATATCTTGGAAATTATTTGCGATATCTTGACTTCATCTTTAAATGACTTATAAAACTAGTATTACTTTTTATAGATAAAGGATGAATGTGATGAAACGATTAGTTATTTTAGGCGGAGGGTACGGTGGATACCAACTACTGCAAACTATGCTCCAAAAAGGAATTCCTCAAGATGTCCATATTACGGTTATTGACCGAAATCCGTATCACTCTTTAAAAACTGAATTTTATGCAGTTGCATCAGGTACGGTTTCGGACAAGCAAGTTCGGATGAATTTCCCTACCCATGAACAGATTCATTATTTGTTTCATGAGATTATTTCGATTGACGTACATAGGAAACAAGTAGAATTACGTCCCTTCGGTCATGTTGACTATGATTATTTAGTTCTTGGCCTTGGATGTGAAGATAATTATCACAATATAACGGGTGCTGAAGAATTTACTCAAAGTGTGCAAACAATGAAAAAAGCACGAAAAGCCAGTTATGCATTAAACAACTTAGATGCAGGTAAGAATGTAGTTATTGTAGGTGCAGGTCTTAGTGGAATTGAGGTAGCAGCAGAACTTCGGGAAAGCCGCTCCGATTTAAATATTCGCTTACTAGACCGTGGGGATAGCGTGCTTCGTGGTTTCGATGCGAAAATTCAACAATATGTTGAGAAATGGTTTTATGAACATGATATTGAAGTTCTTCATCGCTCGAATATTGAATACGTTGAAAAAAACGCTGTTTGTAACAATGGAATGTGCATGCTTGCAGATGAAATTGTATGGACAGCAGGAGTTCAGCCTAACGTTCTTGTTCGCAACCTCCCGTTTGAAAAAGACCGTTTTGGAAAAATTATTATCAATGAATTTTATCAAGTCCCTTCTGCATTAGATGTGTTTGTAATTGGCGATTGTGCTTCTTCACCTCTTCCACCAAGTGCACAATTAGCACAGCAGCAAGCCAAGCAGTTGGTTTCAGTTTTATTTTGTATCTGGAAAAACAAACAAGTGTCAAAACCAAAAGAGATAAAAGTTAAGGGAGTATTAGGTTCCTTAGGTCACCATGATGGATTTGGAGATATGTTCAATATGCCATTTACAGGTCTGGTGCCTCGAATCGCTAAAACAGGTGTTTTATGGATTCATAAACGCCATGATTAAAGGGGTAATCCCTTTTTTCGTGCAACAAAGTTCTAATTTAAGGAGAGATTACTATTATGTTAACAGTCCCTGTAAAAGAAATTGCCCGTCCCTTCGTTTTAATGCCTTACCAAACATCTACTTCTCCCCTAGGAGATAAATACGGTACACTTATTATGGATGTCCCTGAAGGCCCAACTGTTTATGCTGTATCCCATCAACCCAATGGCCTTTTTTACAATACAGACCCTCTTTCAGCGCTTAATACTTTTGATTTTTCTTTGTTACATGACGAGCATACAGTTGAAATCTTTACAGCTATTTCTATTGTGAATTCTGTAGCGGGTTACTTAGAAATGGTAGAGAAAGAGCGAGAAGCTGTTCGGTATATCACTAATATTCAAGATAAAAAGTCAGAATTTTTCGAGTACCTTTTAATTGATAAACAGTTTTTGAACTATGAAGATTCAGCGGGCTCCATTTCCCTAGATGTACATGTGGATACAAGCTCTTCTCAAAAAATGATTTTATCCGCTAAAGAATATCAAACGTATTTGTTTTATCGTGTGATTCATGAAATAGGAGGTCTTTGTAAAGCCAAAATCTATCCTTACACACGTGGTGGATTTCTTGAAGCTCTTCGCAGTTTTCAACACGAAGTAGAAGTGTTTAGTTTTCAAAAAAGTTCATAAAAAAAAGAGTAGACTCTTAATTAGGTAAGAGTTTTACTCTTTTTTTACTTTTGCGTAATTCTTGTAATAGACACCCGCAAGAACGACTGCTTCCGTCTCGAATCGTTCGCCATAGAGTGTCAGTTGTGTTGCCACACTCGCATCGTGCCCTTACCATTCGCTCTCTTCTTGGTCCTGGATTACCTAAGTCTTCTGTAATAGTAAGCCTACCAAATTTCTCTCCAATTGGAATTTGAATTTTCTTTTGTTTATGACAAGATTTGCATGATTTTCGTTGTTTTACTTCGTCAGAACGTATTGCGTACTCAGCTCCACAAGTACACTTTACTTTTACATAACTCCGTCTATGAGTAGAATCTGGATTAGCATAGCGCATTCCTAAATCTTGAACGATTTCTAACATATTTTCTTTCCTCTCACATTTAGTGTTTTTTTAATTTTGTATTATATCACAGGTGTCCTACAAGGTCGCTAGTTGTGGTATAGTAATCTAAAATAATTATTGGAGAAAGTGGGTATAATTATGCTTCTTCTAAGAGAATCAATTCACCAAGAACTAGCTAAGTTACGAGCCGCCAAGAAAACAAATGTAGATATCATTAAAGAATCATTGCAAGCAAACTCTCCATTGCACCAAGCGATGTTACCTGACTTTGAACAAGAATTTGATACGCTTATGGCTTGTTTGCTTGACCATTACGAAATTGATGAAACTAGCATATATGAAAAGCTAGGCTTAGTGTCGCATCCCTACTTTGTAAAAGGCTCTGTGGGATATAATCCGACATATGTTGTTTTTAATTTCATGACTGACAACTTCACGGGTTCCATATGGCTTCCGTATGTATCAAAATTCACCTATCATGCAGAAGCTTCTTTTCGCTATGAAGATGGTTCTTTTGAAAGAGGTACAGGCCTCAGCCGTACTCATGAATTAGATGAAGCGCCAAAATGGTTTTTAGATTTATTTATTACATGTAACGAATACATTGACAAGCGGAATCAACTTATCTTAGAAAGAAAAAAAGAAGAATTTCTCCAGTTGTATCACAACTTAGGGGTGTTCTCGATAGAAGTGATAGAAACAGAAAACCCAGATAGTGAACCACTGATTGAGGACCCTATTTTTTGGGCCATTGTTAGAGAAGGTTATAGTTTTGTTCCAGCTATCTTAGAAACGCTGAAAGATACGCATGACCCTCGTTTATCTATCCTTTTGCATTGTATAACAGAGAAAGACTGGGAATTTGACATACACGGTAAGTATGAAGATTTAGAACGTTATCGTAAAGCAAGCCTGGACCCCGTTACATTTGAGGCATATTGGTTAAAATGGGGTCGTCTCTTGCGCTGGATATGAAAAAAACACCTATTCCCCTACTACAAAGGAATAGGTGTTTTGCTTTTTACATTAGGTTTAATTTGCCTTTCGCGTATATCTTTTCTGCGCAGGAGTAATAATTGACTTTAGGGCGAGGTATTCGTTATCTGTATAAAAGGCTTTACTTGCTGCACCTACTGGATAGGTTTGTTGCACATGATAAGATAAAGTTTGATTGTTTTGATTTAGTATCATCTGAGTTAGTACGACTAGCGGATGCGACTGCATAGTAGTCCTCCTATCGTGGGTAAAGTTTTATCCTAAAGTATAAGTTGGCTGATTATTCTAACAATTCTACATGAAAGCAATAAATTTGTCACTATCAACCTGCTTGCAAGGTCATTTGTTTAATGTACCCAATTGTTTCAGTTTCGTCATTCGTAGCAAAATAAACGCTGCCTTCATTCCCATCACTTTTGCAGTACCATACTTTATAACCGTATTGGTCAATAGCAAGATGCGCTTGCTTAACATGTAAGTCAGGTCTCGTTTTTTCTAAATAAATTTGTACCATTCGTGAAATTGTAGAATCGTTAATCAGTTTTTCTTTCATTATGGTTTGACCTCCTAACATCTTTGAGTACTTTTTTTATTGAGCTGGGTAATCTTCTGATTTCTCTATAGCAAGTTTTAGCAACTCTTCTATACTTAAACCTGTGGTATATGAAGCTGCTTCCGCTACTTTTCGAATAGCTAATAGTTGAGAGTTTAATAACGCTTCTTTATGTTCGTTTTTCATGTATTCTTTTTCTTCATATAGCCTGTTAATTAGGTTAGCAGCCTCGAATAAGGTTTGTGTTTTGCTTTGGTTATTATTATAAGGCGGATTTGATAATAATTCTCTTCTTTCATCGTCCGACAACTTTCGTAATGTATTAATTTCGACTCGCATATGGGATGCCCCTTTCCAATTTTAGTTTCTCTTAGTTTATAACCGAATTTGAAAAAGGTTTTTATAAAAAAAGTATCTTTTTTAGTATTTTTTCACCTGCGACTTTTGTTATACTAAGAATATCAAATTTTAGAAGATGTTAAAAGATGCTATCGAAAGAAAAATTAGGTGAAATTACTATTTGGGAGACAAAATTATTTGTTAAACCTGAAAGTCACCACTTACCATGTTTTTCTTTGCAGACTCACTCAACTTGGGTGGTTACTCAATTTTCTCGGAGATTAGACATTTCTTCTTTTTCCATTATTCAGCCCCTTGAAAAGAACGGTGACCAGTTAGGTGTTAGTGGCTTATATTCATTAGCATTAACTGATGAAGAATTAATAATTCACTTAAATATCGAGAACCATCCTCAACACACCATTAATTAGAGAGAAGGTACGAAGTCATTGACCAAAGCACTTTTTGCTCCCCTTTTTGTTATTTTTAGTTGCTGTCTTATTTTTTTATGCGCCTGTTCCATCGCTTTTTCCGCGTCCCCTGAAGGTAAATACTGTTTAGAAGGTCGAGATACCAAAATACAGTTTGGAGAAGATTGTCGATACGCTCTGTTAGGTGGATATGAGGATAAAGAAATAGGTCATTTAACAAATTTAGTCGGGACATTGTATGACAATAAAAAGAATGAGCCTATTTTAAGCCCAATTTATACATATCAAGAAACCAAAGATTCAGTTTTTATGGTAAGTAAAGATGAAGTTGTTTGGTATCAGAAAGAACATAATAAATTAGTTCGTCGTGTAAACCCCGAGAAATTAACCGCTACACAAAATAAAATAATCAAAAACCTTCATAAAAAGGCTGAACGGACCGTACAAAAAGCTAAACAAGAAGCATCAAACTCATATTGACCATCAGGAAGAGATGCATATTTTCTCTTCTTTTTTTGTTCTCTTTTTCTTTATTAGTACTAGGATATCAGAGGAGTTAAAATTACAAAGGAGCGAAACATTATGCATGATTTTTTTACTGCTATTACCTCAACTTGTTCATTTTCATATCACACACATCCAGGTTACATTGAGTTTACTAATCCGCTTATTCAACAGATTTGGGAAGAAAATTTCCTTCCAACGTTTACGCCTTTTTTACCTAGCCACATTGATTTAGTCGTTGATATTGTAGATGACTATAATTCAAATGAAAAAACACTCAGACTGCTAGCTATTTACAACGCCAAACAAAGGCAATTTGATTGGTTGGATAATACTCTTCTGCTTTTTGGATTGCGTTCAGGGTTCTACTTAGATTGCCTTTATGAAAAGCAGATTCCACTTTATTCTCATATTAGTTAACAAACGTCAGTAAATAAAAAAAGCCTCTGTTTACCCAGAAGCTTTTTACTTGCAATCATCTCTTCTACCTTTGGCAATAAGAAGTGTGCTCACTTATTTCATCCTCACCACCATTTGCAAACATTCGCTTTTTTTCTTTTATTTTCTCGGTTTTAGCATACAATGTTTAAAAATAAAACTCATATTTTAGGAGGAAAATTCTAATGAAAATTGCTGAAATTCTTCTTGCCCCCCCTGTTCGCCGAACATTAATGAAGAAACGCTTAGTAGTTAAGCGCATACTTCACCTTCAACCTGAAACCACTTGTGACTGTTTTATATGTACAAAACACCAGTTTGAAGATGGCGGTATTATTACCTATATTAAAGCACACATGGGGTACCTAACTCCTCGCTCACGTGTGTTCTACTGTCATTCCCACTTGGATGAATTTATATTTTTTTTAGTGAACCATATTGGTTGGGACCCCAAAGACTCATTAGTTGTATATGATTATGGTACGGAGATGGGTGAGGAAGATGTAATGATACAGGAGTGGGTTGGTGAACTAAGAGATTTCCTTCCAGAAGCTGAATAAAGCATAAATTAGTTTATTAATAGTTCCCTAGAATCTCGTGTTTTTCACTCTTTTTTCAGTTAGCTGTTACACTTTTCAAGTTACTAAATATGGATATTCCAAGGAGGAAAATATTAATGAAAATCGCTGAAATTCTTATGACTCCACCCATACGCCGGACTTTTATAAAAAAACGCTCTCAAATCAAACGTTTTCTAGATTTTCAACCTAATTCAGATTGTGACTGCTTAATTTGTACGAAGCACAAGTTTAGTGATGGCAGCAGCGTTACGCATATTGAGGCTCACATCGGAAACCAAATCCCTCGCAAGCGTACATTTTATTGCCATAACCAATTAGATGACTTTATATCTTTTCTAGTGAATGATATAGGATGGAGTCCAAAAGTTTCGGTAAATGTCTACGGCTTAGGTATACAAGGGGAAAGTGAAGATGCACTTGTAGATGAGTACCACGGAGAACTAAAAGATTTTTTACCAGATGCCATATAAAAACATGAAGCACCTATTTTACGTAAATAGGTGCTTTTTCTTTTGCACTCTATTTGTATTTTATAGTCCAACCAGGAATTAGATATTTTTCAACCAATCTTGGTAGTACCAATTCCCCTGGAGGTCTTACAATGGAGTTATTTAGAATTAACCACTTAATTGACATTCTTATTTCGAATTATGGTTTTGCTACTAATAAAGATAGCGAAGAATATAAAAATGCTTGTGACTACTACTTAAGACAATTGCGATTTGAAGGGAAAGATAATATCCATTTACACACAGTTCCCTTGGTCAAAGCGCCTACTCCTTTTGATAAATCGTATCTAAGTTGGGAAGGTACAGAAGTTGTATATGGCGAATTTCTTTTAATTTACTCAGATATGGATGACCAAACTGAAACGGTTTATTCATTTGATACGCTCGAACAAATACCTCCTGCCATTTTAAGCAACCGAGGTCTCATGCATCCTTTATGTCGCAATATCACTATAGTGCACAATAAAATTGTCCTTCCTTATCTCGTCTCTTTTCAAGCGGACAATGGGCTAACTATCCCCTATCTGAAACCTGCTAAAGACCCGCTTTTTCACTTGCTTCAGCAAGAAGGTTGCTCCTTTCGTTTTTCTTGGACAGACGTTTAATTTGACTTTCCATATTCTGCATTGTGTTCGAAACTATTTTATTATAAAATAGTTTACCTATTGAACTATTGATGAGATTAAATGTCTTTTTTATTTACAAATTGAATTCTTTTTGTATACTCTCATCACTTTTACTGAGAATGAATGGAGTGACTTATATATGCGTAAGCAAGTTGAAGAACTATTGAAACGTCTTCCAAACGGAGAAAAAGATATCGCTTTATTCGTAGACCACCTTTTTACCGCTTTAGAAAGCCAAGAAGAACGTCATCGTGCGGTAACAGCTGCTAATGCGGTTGCAGGTGTAAAGCCTGATTTAACAGAACAGAGTACACATCAAGAAGATGTTATGGAATTTAAGCGTCTAATTATTCGCGAACTCGAGAAAACGGTCCTTGACTTTGAACACTTAGGTGATAAGCATTGGAAAAAGCTTTATAAAGACGGCGTTCATATTAAAGAGTAAGAAAAAAAAGGCACGCAATATGCGATGCCTTTTTGTTTACCATTTAACTCTTTTTAAAAACATCGTTGTTTTTAAAAAGAGTGGCAGGAGTTATTTCTCCTTTCACTCTTTGTTTTCGCTCATAGCAACCAATTGCTGCAGTTGTCTCATTACTTCCTCATAGTTAACCTTCGTATTCGTAATTAGTTCTTTCATGACTTCTACCTGGCCTAGCACTTCTTGAATGCTAGCGGCATTTTGTTCAGAGATAGCGGACACATTGTTAACTTCCTGAACAATATCATTTGATGCCACTTTTAAATTTTGCATATGCACAGTTACATTCTCTTGACTGTTTACTGTATGTTCATTGTTACTGGCTATCTCTTCAAATGCGCGTTGCACTTGCGTTGTACTTAATTTATTGTTATGAATTTTTTCTTTACTTAGTAAGGTTTTTTCAACAGCTGACTTGGTATCTAAGTTTATTTCATTTAAGATATTGGCTACTTCTTTTGTACTATGTGCAGACTGCAGAGATAGTTTTTTAATTTCTTCCGCTACGACGCTAAACCCTCGTCCATGTTCTCCTGCCCGCGCCGCTTCTATCGCCGCATTAAGGCTCAACAAGTTAGTTTGCTCAGCAATATCCGAGATAGCTTTGATAATGACTTGAATTTGATTTGAGCGTTGACTGAGTCGGTTAACAGTTTCGGCGTTGTCATCAAATATACGGGTTAATTCATCCATATCACAAAGGAGAGATTTTACATCTTGTTTCGCTTTTTCCACTGTTTGAAGCGTTTGGTCTGAAGATGTTGTCGTTAGTAATACATCTCCATCCATGTCTTTCACTCCTGTGTTCACCACGTTAATACTTGTATTAATCCCCTGAATGCTAATAGTTTGCTCCTCCATCGCTTGTGCCATTTGTTGAACTGTGTGAATAGCATTTTCAGTTGTTACATCTGTTTGCTCTACAATAGCTGATACGTCTCGTGAAAATTTACTCGTGGTTCGAACTATTTTTTGAATTTCTAATAGCATATTCCCCATTTGTTGGTTTGACTCAACTAGTGCTTTTTTATCAATTTCTCGTGCTTTTTCAATCTGAGCAAGTACACGACCATGAGAAAGAAAAATGATAGTTAAAAAGATTAGAGAACAAGCAATGAAGATAAAGTCATCTGGAGCAGAATGAGGAAAAATAATATCTCCTGCCATTCCATAAAAAACATGTGCACTAATAATTAATGTAAGGAAACAAGAATAAATAAGTAGTTTCCAATTTTGATATAATGTACTCACGCCAATGCACAAATAAATGAAAATAAAATTAATGATATCTGGCTCTACTACGTCTATATACCACAAGTAAAAACCCACAAATGTAATTACAACATACATCACATATTGAATGGCTTTCTTGCTAATAACAAGTATAAAAAGCGTTCCAAATAAAATTCCGCCTACTATAGCCATTCGGATGGCTGTTCCATAGTCTTTTACAAGTACATTACCAACGACGGAAAATATCCACCATAAAAAACACAAATACGTCATAATACGATTTTGTTTATGTAATAGGCCCAGATTGGAATTCATTACTTTGCCCCCTCTCCTACTAGACATCCGCACCATACTATTGGAAAAGTAAAATATTGCAACAAAACACCCATTCTTTTGAAAAATGTGAGGACTTATGCATAAAACCCTTAACTTTGTCATTACTAGTAGTAACGAGATGACAGGAGGGTTTTATATGTTCGGTTCGTTTAAACCGCTCAAGAATATAAAAAACACAGGAAAATTGGTCGATAAAAAGACCATACGCACATCTGACGGAACGAAAATCACCATCTATTCAGTTCAAACAAAAGAGAACAAAAGTTCGTAAATTTACTAGAAATTACTGGTTCTCCTTCGTTAATTTGGTATAATATAGTTAGACCATGCGAAAGGAGAAGGGGGATACACTGGTGAAGAATCTTTCACTAAAGGCATGGGGGTTAATCGTTACAGCACTGACATTTCTGCTTCTGGAGGGATTTACGTCTGTAATTGGAGATATTTTTTCGTTTGTCCATCCTTATCTTTATCATTTGGTATCGTGGACAGGCACCTTAGCACCTGTTGAGAAATCAAGTGATTTACGCACATTTGCTAGTGTTGTCATTATCTGCGCCCTTATACTGTTTAGTGGTACGGGGCTTATTTATTATCTACGCCAGTCATTCCCTACGTTTAGTGCGTGGGTTAGCGGGAAAAGTAATAATAACACGATTGAAACTGGCGAAACAGGTATTGAAACACCGTATATCACGTGCCAAGATGAAATATCGACTGCGATTAATTCTCTAGACAATGAAGAACCTCAACCTCAGAAAAGCATCAAGACATTATCATTTATGAAACGATTTGAAGAAGAGGCTCAACGCATATTCAATCTCGAAGATGATGAATTTGAATGTGTATGGATTTTACCTCCAAGTAATAAGTCTACTCATAAATTTCAAATTGCATGTTTAGAGAAAGAAATTGATGACTTTTATACGTTTCGCATTCTGATTGAATCCTCTCTTGGCCAGGACGATTCACGCATTGTGGTTGAAAAAGTAAAGCAACCTGTTCCGCAATCTAAGCACGAACAATTTACAATCGTGAAAAATTTTGGTAAATTTAGAATGGGTTTTGCAATGTTGATTCGTAAAGAAAATGTCTTTAATGAACAAAACATGCAGGAATTTGAGAACTTAAGCTCGTATTTATTGTTATTAGGATTTTTCAATGCATTTGTTGAAACGGTACGAAACGCCGTGCGTTGGAAAGCGAGCTAAAAAGGAGGTGGTACTTATGAAATTAGTCAACTTATTTAAACGTAACGAGAAACTGCCTGTGAAAATTACAACAAAAGAAATAGACGTTCGTAAAGTTGCTCATAGTACCTATAATCGTGGGTTTGCTCCTCTTCATCAAGTCGTTTCTACTGATGAACACGGAAACAAACAGAAAAAAATAATAGCTACCACCCGTTAATGGACAAACTCTGTTTTGAAAAAAAACAGGGTTTTATTTTTTGTTTTCATTAAAATAACAAACGTAAAGGTTTACGTATACGTTTACTATTTACGTAAACAAAAAAAGCAGAAGCACACTAATGCCGCTACTTTTCTATTTATTTTCACCTTTTATAACTTTGATAGAGATTGATGAGGTATGTTTTTGCCTCACCTTCAGTATTAAATGTTTTTTCTTCTTTAATGATACCCGAAGTAGCCATGTGGCCTCCTAGAACAGGTATTATCATACCTATTGTTTCTTCAAATATTTGTTTCCCTACCTTTTTTTCACAAATAATCCACGAATGATTAGCTTCACTTTCCTGTTGAACAAATGTGCCGTTCGCCATTAGAATCTCTCCTTTTTCTAGTTATGTGATTCCCGCTTATTCTAATACAGGTTTTAGAAATTCACTATAAGTTTTGATGTTTTTTGTACTTAAAAAGACACGTACTAATAGCACGCGTCTTTTTATTATTCTTTATAAATTTAAATTTCTACCACTGATTACTTTTTGAATAGCCACTGATAAAGATTGATAAAATTTATCTTGTTCAATTTCAGGTGTAAGTTCTACTAAACGAATACCGTAGTCTTCTAACGGGTCTTTTACTTTTCTATTTCGTTGGTTTGCTGGATAAATAGCCCACGATTCATAAACGCTTCTAAAATTATTCCACGCACCTGGAGCGGAATGTTCGAACAAATAAGGGGACGTCACGTTATTACGATAAGATAATAATTGCCTCATCGTGTCATTTTGGCTTCTTCCTGCTTTTTTGCTGTTATCCCATATGTGCCAAATTGGTCGATATTTAAAGTCCATCATTAAGCTACCTATAAATTCTTGTTCATTATAGATGTCAATTCGCACATCAGGACGTGTATGAACGCCATTTGTAAAGGATGGTTGGTCCCGCCCTGTATCTTCTCTTTTTACAGCTAGGTATTCATCATAAACTAGATGGAGTGTAATATTATCTTTTTTAAAAATAATACGGGTACCTGCATCTAAAAACGGAACCTGGACTGATTGAGCCGATTCTTTAGCATTATAAATCCAACCGCTCTCTATACGGAATCCAACTGACTGATGTTGCAGACCCTTAATGAGTTGAATGAATCCCCAGATTTCATATAGTAAATCTGTTCGTTTCCAATAATAATCGTATTGATTATCAAAAGAAATGGTGACTACATCACTTTTTAACATACGATACAAATTATACATTTGTCGATACCGATGGTCTAATTGCAGGGTATGCGGTATTGTCTTGGGTGGTTTGTCACTAACTTCTTGCATCCAATCCATTTGCAAACTGCTTAAACACGAACTTCTCACTCGTCTCATTAACTTTTCATAACCATTTAATTGTTCTAATACCTTTTTCTTAAGACGTATCTGCTCGTGGTCTTCGTGATGATATCTAGCACTTTTTTCTATTTCGTTTTGAACACTTTGCTTGTGAATATCGATATACTCTAAAAGTTCATTCGCCTCTTTTGTTAGATAACGAAGAATTTTCCGTATCCATTGATTTTCATGCAAATCATAGCTTCTCACATGTGATGGTTGATACACGTGGTCACGACTTTCAGGATGCCTAGCTCGATATCGTACACTTTTAGCATCCAGAGCCTTAGCTCGTCCTTCTGGGACTAATGCATATTCTTTTTGTATGCGTAAGCGCGGATGATTTTGAATAGATTTTAATGCTTCGCTGCATCGATTGTAGTTTCGTTGTAAGATGTACAGTTTTCGCAATACATGATTAGGAAGTGGTACATCACTTTTGATATCTACACTAGTATGAGAGTGAATTAAATCTTGGGCAAGCCCCCGCAATGTATTCTCAATATCATCCCTCATACTAACCCACTGTTCTTCACTAATCTGTTTAGGAAGCACCTTTAACCACGAATAATACGGGATATCCTCCACCACTACCTTTATTCGATAAAATCCAGGTATAAAAGGAAAATAACCATCTACATGTGTATCCTTGTATTTATTTTTCTCATTTACATTGTCAAACAAGATTTGTGGATGGCCATAAGTGGGCGGTAAATATACTTCATCCTCATATTCTTCTAAAAATCTCATAGGTAGGGTATCTAACCCATCCATATGGAAACGAGCATCATCATCATCACACTGAAAATCTACACTTAGATATAGATTTTCAGTGATTACTACTGCCTCTTCTACAGGTCCTTTATATAGGTCTCTTTCATCTTTCACAAAGGATTCTACTTTTTGCGCTATGGTATCTGAACCCTTATTTTGATAGAAAATGACCTCAAATGGTAAATCCATGTAGTCGCAGCTCCTTTGCTTTATCGAAAATCACTTTTTTAGATTTCTCAAATGTGTAGGATGATGGCATTGTTTCTAAAGCATCTAACAACTGACTATGAGCGACAGTTTTATCTTCATTGTTATAACGTCCTACTAACTCTAGATATTGTTCTTCTGAACCTCGTACTTTTGTTAGAATTCGTTGCACTATTTGAACATCAAATGCTTCCTCGCGTGACAAGGGGGAAGATGAAGGTAGATTATTTAAAAACGAACTAATTTGACGTACAATACGCCAGCCAACACCTAGATTACTATTGCTATCCTGTAATACATTGTGTAGTTTCCAAAGCAAATTAGATTCATCTTCTGTAAGTGAGATTCGACGTTCTTTACTTTTAAATGTTTTATACACATCAAAAGAGTAAGCTATTTCATTTGCTTTTTCTTTATCCTTTTCTACTTGTTCAAGTCGCTCATCTTCCATACGGAGTACATCCGCATATGATTGCATTGTAAGTGTAATAACATTTGCACGGTCTAACACTTTATCCGAGAAATGGTATGTAGACTCGTCCAAGTTAACAGTTCCGACGAACATTACGTTGGTTCCGATACGTAAAGACGGTGGATACTGTTCAAAGTTATACGGCTTTGTATTGTGGTCTTCGCTATATAATTGCAACACTCTCTTATTTTCCTCTAACTCTAATACAGATAAGAATTGAGAGAAATAATGTTCTACACGAGCTAAATTCATTTCATCAAAACAGATAATATGCATTTCATTCATGTGTGCATTATTACTGGCGTGACCCAATACATTTACTAATCCTGAATCTCCAGGTCGATAAACATTATGCAATTTATCTACATATCCAATGACATCTGAGTCCTCCTGCCACGATGGGCTGACTGGCACAAATAATAGATTATCAGGATTTAACTTAAGAGCATTTGCATAGCATTGTACGAGCTTAGATTTACCTGTTCCGCTCATACCAGCCAGAATAACTAAACCTCCTGTTTTCATAGCTGTATGAAAATTATATAAATCCTTTTGGTCATAGTACAGACCCATCTGTTTGCATTTAGCTTCAAATGCTAACATAAATTGTGCTTCTTTATCGAGTGACGCTTGAGCGGAATCTGTGTTATTTGAATTAGTTAATGGTTCAAGTTCTGCAGTTGTAGTAGCTGCCACTTCGCGTATGGATGCTGTAGCCTCTTCTTCTGCATATAACGTTTCACCTTCTGCTTCTAACATTTTTTCCAGTTCAGCGTACACATCTCTTGTCACAAACAGCAGGTCATCTTTAATATAGGAATCTAGAAGAACGTCTGTAGGCAAAGATAAAGCTTTTACACTATCATCATATGGGTAAAACTTAAAACCTCCATATGCTGTTACATGGCTTTTAAAAGCCCCGTAAATCGTAAATTGCGTTTCATCCTCATCGCGCCATAACACCATTGTGGGTGTGTCATCTTCTTCTTTTGAGATTTGTTTGTTATCCCCTACCATTTTTCTGTTAGTTAATTGATGCTCAAACATTTCCTGAGTTCGGTCTGTGCTTTTCTCAGAAAAAATCGGCACTGGTTGTAAGTTCATTCCTTCTTTAAAATCATCAGATTTTTTGTGAATTGTAATATTTTTTGCTGTGTAATATTCTTCATCTAACGCACGGCCTCGCTTATTTTCTATGTTAAAAAATAAGATAAATCGGTCTAAGAATTGAAACAGTTCTTCTTTTCTTTCCTCATCACTTAAAGAAGTATTATCTACAAACCCCCATTTTGTTAACTCATCTGTAAAAAAACAAACATCTTTTACATCACTAGGAAAATTTGCTGGAGGCACTGAAATAATTCGTACATAAAACTGCAAGTCTCCATTTCTATTTACAATAATTCGCTTTATACCCGTAGTTGCGGTCATATCCTCGTTTGCTGTTAATATTCCTGCAAAGTCAACGTTCCATTTAGTTGCTCCGTACATAATTATTACGCTCCATTTCCTTTAAATCGTGTTGGTATAATTGGTCTCTTACATCATCAAAGTTTTTGCAAACTTTAACATGTTCAGTAGAGTAGTTTTTATAATCATCATTTGTTTGAAGTTTAATTTTATCTCGTAACGAAAGTTCATACATAAGCACCCAAACCTCATCAAATTTTGGCTTAGTTAATTCTTCAGTAATTTCGTTTCCGTCTACAAACGTAAATTCTAAATAGTTTCTTAGAAAGTGAGAAGTCTGAGCGGGCTTTCCAATAACTAAAATGTTAATTCTTTCTTCGATAGAAGCTGCTACTTCTTCTGTCCATGGCTCTTCATTTGTTTCTTTCTCAGTTACCAATCGTTCATTTTCTCGAATTTCATCCAAACTTTGAGTCAATTCCTCGATTATTTCCTCTAATACACCTTTCTCTTCTTCCCATTCTTTTTTTTGTTCTTTTAGCATGTTTACTTCTCGAAGGAGATTTTCTGCTTTTCTTTCAAACTCTTTACTTTTCTTTTCATACACTGTTCGTTCTTGTCCAAGTTCTGCATGCTTCCCGTTCAAGTCATTTAGTTTTGCTATCGCATCTAACGTTTTTTTCTCTTCTAGTTGTAACTTCGCTTTATAGTTTTCCTTTAATTTTTCCATTTCTGCGTTCATATTTTCGATTTTTTGTTCTAGCTTTCTAACTACCTTGTCCTCTTGTTTAACCGCTCTATTATTTTTATCATTCTCTTTGTTGGTTTCCGTAGTCTCAGGTTCTTGCTTTTCTTCTTTTTTAGTTTCTGTATTTTTATGGTTTTCACTGAGCATGCCTGTATCTGTAATTGTTAAATTTGAAACGTCCAATAACTCACTTGCTTCTTCTTTGAGCGCTGTATACAATTGAAGCGCCTTTTCATCTGACTCTTCTTTAATTAATTTTGCTAATATATTGGCAGCCCCATATTTTTGCGCATCTTCAAGTAATTCATTCATTTCTTTTGTGCCGTATTCTCCTTCTCCTAAGTCCTCCAAACCAAGACTCTGGAACCAAACACGCATTTTTTTCTCTGTCGCTTTTGTTGTTAGAAAACTGTCCAGTCTTTTTCTGTTCGATTTAACATCTGGTATCGTGTTAGTTCGAAAACCACGACAGACTATATTTCCTTTGTCGTAGATAATATATATCATTTCATGTTCTAATTTAGGAATTAACCATTTCCAAACATCTTTTTCTGCCATTGTTGCATTCCTTCTCCCTGACGTGTTGTTATAGTAAGTTTTTACCATGTTTTGCGCAAAAAAAAAGCGCTAACATAAAAATTGCCGCTCAGTTTTTCGTCTGTAAATAATCATTTTGTTTTTCTAAAAGTAGTTTAATTAGTACTATATTGTTTTAACGCTTATATCTAAGTTGTTTTACTCAATGAAGTGTGGGTGATAAATGTATAGGTTCATTTGTCCTCACTCCCTTCATACTCCCCAGACAGGAATACTTCAACTAATCACGTTTACGGTTTCTGTGTTCTACTAAAATTTCGGAAAAAAATACCTTTATTGATTATTATAGTAAAGTATATAGGATTTTTTGCTAAATTTCAACAAATTTCACTGTCCTTCCAAGGTTAAATTTTACACAATTTAACCATTTTTATCATATAAAAAAACGCTTTCCTCTCATATTTTTTTGCTTGTTGAAAGAATTTCATATTTTTTCGTTATTTTCACCACAGTTTTTATTTCATCGGTATACTTTTTCTAGAACCAAAATCTTATTAAAGGATGGGATACGATATGACAAATGTAGAAACAAAAGAAAAGACGCTAAGGGTATTGATTATAAACATGTACAATAAAAATTCTAGACATGTTGAATTACCTATGACAGATGTGGAATTAAATTCTTTCATGGAATCATTTAACCCAGAAGGTAACTGTTGTGAAATGGACGGTATTGATGTTTTAACTTCTATAAATACACATTTGACGAGCGAACATAAGAACTCAATTGCTAACAGTGGGCTAGATAATTGCACCATAGAAACCATTAATAAGGCAGCAAGAATCCTTCAGGAAGATGCAAATTTTGCTTTTATTTTACATGCTTGTGATTCATTTAACCATGCATTAGAAGTTTATACAGATGAGACATACACCATCTTTAGGGAAGTTCCTGATGAGGAAACTTTTGGCGAAGAATTTGCTAAGCACACGAATTTATTCGATGGTATTTCCAACCCTATAATTAAAGAACATTTTGATTTTGCTTCATTTTGCACTTCTTTATATAACAATGAAGTGATGAAAGATGTTGCGAATGATATAGTAGTTCATTTGCATAAAACTCATTAAACGGTAAACACCTGCAAACTTCATTTGTAGGTGTTTTTTATTTGCCTATAGATAACTCAATACAATCCCCTTTTATCTTGACTTTTATGCACTTTTCAGTAGTAAGAAAGTGAGAGGGGGTGGCTACTGTATGAGAAGGTTTTATCGCGAATCACGTGGAGATGCCACACAAAAAATTATAATTTTGGCAGTCATCATAGTTGTTTTAGTTACCTGCGTTTCAAAAATAGTAGCTGCAGCTAAGTGTGCGGATGAAAAAGCGAACGCTGGTATGTGGAAAGTGTTATTTGATGAAGAACTACAAGCCACCTGTTCATCCTCGAGCTCTAACGCTGATGGGGATAAAAAAGAAAGTGAAAAAAGCAATGATGGTTCTGTTGATACGGGGGATTTAAGTGGTAGTGGTGGTAGTGGCGGTTCTGGAGGTTCTTCAGGTAGCGGTTCTGGAGTGGGCGGTTCAAGCGAATATGGGGATGGCCTATCTATGACCGATAAAGAACTTGCCTTGCCAATATCACATTACGAAAGCGATAATTTAGATTTAACGTGTTCGGATTCAACGGCCTTTTATTCCTTCACTATCCCAGAAGGTACTCCACCTCAAGGTGCAGGCACGAAATCAATTGCGATATCCAATAAAAAAGGCTGGACATTGTATATGAAAGTAAAATCCATTACAACTGCTAATGGTTTAGAAATTACTACTGACGATATGTTTTATCGAAAACTATTACCTGGAGAAGATGCTATATTCAACGTGGGATGGAAATGGAATGTATTTAGTGGGTATGCAGCTGATTTAGGAGGAGCTAACGTGTACTTCCAAGTTACTTGTGGAATACCACCGTTTAGCCAAGTATATACTCCTACCGAAGCAGCCCCAACCAACTTCAAAGCGACTACATCTTCTGATTCAAGCATTTCTCTTTCGTGGGATAAACAGTTTGCTGTTCCTGAATACTATTTATATCGAGATGGTTTGCTTGTATATAAAGGAGCAAATTCCGAATATGTAGATAGCAACTTACTTTCTGGTACAAAATACAATTACAAACTCTTTACCACTGTTACACATGGTACCGATGTTTATTCCTCTGCATCTGCTACGACCTCAGGTGCTTCACCCATTCCTCCTTCTCCTACAAATCTACGAATTAACGATGTCAGCGCAACTACGTTTCATGTCGCATGGAATGGTAACTCGAAAGCAACACATTATCGTTGGTATTTAGACGGAAAAGATATGGGAACCTCTCCTTGGAGTGACCGTGTTCAAGGCAGTTTGACACCGAATCGTACTTATAATTTTGCTGTAGCTGCTGAAAACTCGTATGGTACTTCTGAACCTGTATCTATTAATGTAAAAACAAATGCAAGTAGTATTTTACCAAATCCCGCTACCTTTACCCAGTCAAATCGAACAGATAGTTCCTTTACAGTATCTTGGAGCCCTGTTGTAGGTGCTAAATCATATTTACTGAGAGCATATGGACGAATTATATATAGCGGGCCTAACACTTCTTATAGTTTTTCAAAATTAAGCCCTGGAGCAGGTTACCATTTCTACTTGTATGCTATTTCAGATAGTGGAGCATCTTCTAGTGGTATTTACACATTTTACTCGACATTAGGATACATTGTTCCTACCAAACCCCTAAATTTAAAAATATCCAACATTACAAATACCTCGATGAATTTACAGTGGACGAAAGGTGGAGGTGCGACGGGTACGTTCGTGAAGATGAATGGAAAAGAAATATACCGTGGTGAAGGTACGAGTATTAATATTTCTAATTTAACGCCTAATACTTATTATTCATTTGACCTCTATTCCTATAATCCGTCATACAGCAGCACTACTTACGCTTCAACGACCGCCTTTACAACAAACGATACATACGATGAAGTCTCTAATTTAAGTGCTACGTGTAGTGTTGAGAATTATAGCAAAACCTTCACCTTCCCATCGCCCATTAAAGTAGGAGAAACTGGTGTATTTATGCTTAATCTAACAAATAACTCTAGCGATAACATTACTTTTAATCTTTCTTCTGTGGTTAAAGCTGGCGACCTCTTCGAAGGAAGTACTCCAATGAAACTAGACTATGACAGTGTTGATAAATTAACAATTAAATCAAAGGAAACATTAAACTTCCCAATTCGCTGGATTCTCCCATCTAGTGCTTCTTCTAGCTATACGCAAAAGACTGGAACAGTTACGGTTAAATTAAATACCTCTTGCTAGAGCATAGATGCTTTACTCTTCCTACTAGTTACAAAATCAAAAAGCTCTTTAGGAATATCCTAAAGAGCTTTTTCTTATGAAAAGAACTTTGGCAAATATCGCTTGTGCGCTTCTAACATTTCGTCCAAAATTACTTTTCCTATTTTATCAGAAGGTACGAGTGGGTTAATGGTCATCGCTAGTAATGCTGTATCATAATTTCCTGTAACAGCTGCTTCTGCTGCTACACGTTCAAATGACTTAATTTGCTGTACAAGTCCTTGGACTGCAACTGGTAATTCACCCATTACAATAGGTTTAGGGCCGTCTTTCGTAATCATGCAACTTACTTCAACAGCTGATTCATCAGGAATTCCTTTGATTGCTCCATTATTAATCGTATTTACAGGTTGAATATCGCACTTGTCGTTGTAGATTGAGTTAATGAGGCGAACTGCTGCATCACTATAGTAAGCACCGCCACGTTGTTCCAATTGAGGCGGTTTAATCGCTAGGTTAGGGTCCTTATATAATTCAAATAATTCATCCTCTAAACGTTTAACCACTTCGGCACGTGTTTCACCCTTCTCGTAGTTCTTTAATTCTTTTTCTAACATGGAATCTGTTTTGTAGTAATAGTTGTGATATGGACATGTTAAAACTCCTAATGCACGGATGAATTCTGGTTCCCATCCTTGACCTTGTACATTCTTAACGAATGATGTGTTTTCAGGATTTGTTAAAAGTTCAATTACTTTTTCACGAACACTTACACCATCTACATATACATCTAAGCCGTAGACCATATGATTTAAACCAGCAAAGTCGATTCGAATACGTGAATGGTCAACATCTAGCAACTTAGCAATCCCCATTTCAATTCCAATTGGGACGTTACACAGCCCTACTATTTTCTTGTGGTTTGTATAGCGCAACACCGCTTCTGTTACCATTCCAGCTGGATTTGTGAAGTTCACTAACCAAGCATCAGGACATACTTCTTGAATATCTTTTACAATATCCAAAATAACTGGAATGGTACGTAGACCTTTAAATAGCCCTCCAGGTCCGTTTGTTTCTTGTCCGAGTACGCCATGTTTTAAAGGAATTCTTTCATCTTTTGCACGTGCATCCAATAAACCGACACGGAACTGAGTGGTAACAAAGTCAGCATCTTTTAATGCTTCTCTTCGATTAAGTGTTAAGTGAATGTCGATATCCAAACCCGCTTTTTCCACCATTCGTTTTGCTAAGTTACCGACAATTTCCAACTTCTCTTTTCCTTCCTCTACGTCCACTAACCATAATTCACGTAGCGGCAATTCATCATGGTGTTTAATGAACCCTTCAATTAATTCAGGCGTATAACTTGAACCCCCACCAATTGTTGTAATTTTTAAACCCTTTTTCATAAAAACATCCCCCTTTTAACGTGTAATTATCCAAATTAAGCCACAACAAAGGAGACCCTGTGTGAAGTCCCCAATGTTGGTTGCATTACGCCTTTAGTCGCTTATGTAGTTCCACAATTTCTTTTGCTAAGTCGATGGTTGTAATGGCGTTCATTAAATGGTCTTGTGCATGGATGAGTAATAAGCGAATTTCGACGGTTTCACCGCGCGCCTCCCCTTGGATTAGCGCGGTTTGTTGTTTATGAGCTTCTCCGATGGATACGGTAGCTCGCGCAAGGCTTTCATCTGCCGCTTCAAAGTTTCCTTCTTTTGCGTGATACAAAGCTTCCATTGCCGAGCTTTTAGCGTCGCCACCATGTAAAATCAATTGAAAACTTACTTCTTCTATATTCATTCGTATCCCTCCGTTTCAAAAATAACCGTTTATTGCTGCTCTTGCCCCGCGCTCTCTTCTTCTTTTTTCTTCATTTTGTCCCATAACTTGAAGAATGGTAAGTATAAGAAGAATGCAATAACGATGTTAACAAGTTGCATAATAGCTCCTGACAGATGACCACCAGTTGCCAAGTATCCACCGATTAAAGGTGGTGTTGTCCATGGAATTGCAATACCTGCTGGCCTTGCTACCAATCCAGTACTCATAGCTAAGTAGGTTGTAACAATTAACACAATTGGGGTTAAGAAGAATGGAATGACTAAAAGTGGATTCATAACAATTGGGGTACCAAAGATGACTGGTTCATTAATCATGAATGTCCCTGGTCCTGCTGATAGTTTGCCAAGCTCTTTCATTTGCTTACTCTTTGCCCAGAAGAGCATGAGAATAACAAGTCCAAATGTAGCGCCTGTACCGCCGATATTGATAAATATTTCGAAGAATTGAGATGTGAAGATGTTTGGCAGTTCTTTTCCTGCTTGGAAAGCAATTCGATTTTCATCGGTGTTAGATAACCAAATTGGGTTCATAACTCCACCCACGATATTCGTACCGTGTAAACCTGCAGACCACAGCATCATGATTAGCATGTAGGCAATGATAGAACCGATTAAGCTACTTCCAAGAACACCTAGAGGACCGCCTAATACAGTTCCAATAATGTCGTGAATGCTAGCTGCTTCAAAGAACCCTTTTGCATGTAAATACTCAATTAGTAAGCGTATTAGCCATACTACTAAGATAACTACAAAACCTGGAATTAACGCTACAAACGACTTACTTACTGCTGGTGGAACACCATCAGGCATTTTAATTACAATATCTCTTTGAACAATCCAACGATAAATCTCTGTTGATAGCATGGAAATTACCATTGCTACGAATAACCCTTTACTTCCCATTAGTGCTACAGGGATAGCTCCTGCTACATCAACTGCTGCAGATGCACCTTCTGGCGTAAATGGAACGGTAAATGGTGTTGCAAGTAAGAATGCTGCTAAAGATATCGCTCCCGAGGTGATAGCATCTATACCGTATTTCTCGGCCAGTCGATAGGCAATACCGAAGGCTGCGATAAGCCCCATCATATTAAATGTGGCATCAACAGGATAAGACAACTTTGTTAACCAGTGTTCACCAAACACTCTAGCCATAAAGTCTGCGTATCCTGGAATAGGAAGATAACCAAAGATTAAAAAGACTGAACCTATTATGATAAGCGGCATTGTTAATATAATGCCGTCTTTTAATGCGCTTAAATGCTTTTGAGCAGCTAATTTTGCTGCAAATGGCATAAAACGATTCTCTAAGAATGCTAAGAATTTATTCATAGCCCCTTCACCCTTCGACTAACTTTCTAGCGAATTTCAACACTTCTGCCCCATTACATGTTCCATAGTGAACAGGATTAATGGAATCAACTGGAATTCCCTTTTCGCCCCCTAATTTTTTCATATTCCCTAATAAATAACGTACTTGAGGCCCTAACAGCAACACATCGGCACTATCAATATGATTTTTCACAGCGTCTGCGCTTTCCGCCCAAATCTTACATTCAAAGCCAATTTCAGCTGCCGCCTTTTCCATTTTTGTCACCAATAGACTTGTTGACATACCTGCTGCACAACATAATAAGATATTCATGGTGAATCCCTCCAATATGGTAAAATGTTGAATCCGCTTACACTAATGGGTAAAAAAATCAAACGGAATGATTGGGTTATTTGAAAACGTTTACATATTTATACTAACAAAAGATAAAAATGCAAGCTTTTTTTGCTATGTATCTTACAAAGGTTGTCACATTCTCCGTTAGATTCGTTGTTGCAAGCGCTTCCTTGTTCATTATTTGCACATCTTTAGATAGATTCCTTTTTAAAAAATAAAAACTTTTTTGCTTTTGTTCGATTTTCTTCCATTGTTTTGTATCGTGTGAGATTAATTTAAAAAGCAAGTTGCTTTTTTCAGTACAAAAAAGATACACTTTTTTCATCTAGCATAGTTCTCTTCTGGTAAAATTAGCAAGAATAACAAAGGAATGTAAGGAAAATACTAATTGATGGAGTGATACTAATGGATAACTTATTAATCGGTTGTATGCGTAATCGTACTTGGGAAGAGTTTCGTACACGCTTTTTCTTTTTAGATGTAAAATCAGGTGATATTAAAGATGTTACAAAAGAGCTGGTAGAAGCAATTGATAAATTTAATGATTATAATCAAAAACTGACAGAACAAACTAAAAGGTACCACTTAACTATACCTTATTCATATAAAAAAGGATTAGCTATTTATAGTTTCGGTTGTGGTAATACACATTATTTACAGCGTAATAATTTTTCTGAAATTGCAAATATAGCAAAAAACGTTTTAACCTTCCCATTAGAAACTTGTCGCATTGAAACCTATTCACCTGAGGACATTAAACATATTTTAGAATGTAAAAATGCCTTTGATGAAAACATAGAAGATGCTTTGTTAATGCGTAGCTTTCCTAACTATCCATCTAAATGAAGCGGTATTGCACTAAACTTAAGATTTAGTTAATTGTCATAAGACTCTCCCTTTTAGGTGAGAGTTTTTTCTATCCATTTGTCGAATTTTGTTTTTAATTGTATACTAACTTAATTAGGTTTACCCTTTGATTATAAATTTAGGATGATGAACATGGTTACTTTGTCAAAAGAAATATTGTTTCATATGTATGTAGTTCAAGAAATGTCAGATGAAGAAATAAGCAAATATACAGGAACCTCTAGTCTTACCGTTTCTTATTTTCGACGTATGCATGGAATTAAACGAAAAAGTAAAAAAAACTTTCATTTTTCCCATGAGCTTGTTGCATCTGAATTACGTGTCTTAGGTCATGATGTTCAACTAATTGAGGAGAAATCAGAAGAGAAATCGTATGATTTACTCGTAAATAACCAAATGCGTGTTGAAGTTATTTACTCAACAGCCATTGAATATAACGCGCAAAAAAAACCGTTATATCGTTTTTTACTTTATTCAACTAAACGATATGTCGACCCGTCTTCTGAACTCTATATTCCCATATCAAAAGGACATTACCGCAAGTTATTCCATCAAACATGTGATGTTTTGGTTTTTGTAGGTCATCATAAAGATGAAAATACGTATCATTTTTGGGTCATGCCATCTTCTATTCTTCGTGATAATCAGCGGTCACTAGGTTTATATTTTAATTCCAGCATGAACAACAAATATAGAAATTATGAAGATGCATGGGATTTATTTGAATCTTAAATTGCTGTTCAAACAAATATCTCGAATTCAAAAAAAGAAGCCTCTGTAGATAGTTTTTTTATCTTTTAAGAGGGTTCTTTTTTGTATTGTCTCCCCTATTCAACTTGCAGAATATCAAAAAGAACCATTTTGCAATTGCGAACTTCTAGTTACGAATCGTATACTTAATACACATCATATTTTTTTGCGAAAAGGAGCGGTTTCTTATATGGCAGTCCCTTTTTTAACTACAGAGAAGCTTCGTTTTTTGTATCTTGAGGAAAGATGTTCAGACGCAGAAATAGCTAGAATGTTTGGTATAACGCGCTCTGCTGTTACTCATCGACGTCGTTATCACGATATCGAACGAAAAGACAAATTTAATGGCTTTGAATTTGCGCTAGAAGCTACTATTAAACAACTGCAATTTCATGGTTATAATGTTAAAAACCAAAAAGCCGTAGACAAACTTAGTTCGTTCGATTTGCTGGTAGATAATAATATTAAAATTAAAGTTATGTACAGCTCATTACATAAACTTAGTCCTAAACATAAGCGACGTAGTTATACATTTACTTTCACTGTTAAAGCAGCAAATGGCAACAAGGCGTCAGATACACGAATTCAATTAGGGAACGGACGCTTTCGCAAACTATATCGTTTAACATGTGACTATATAATATGTATGGGACATCATAGCGAAGTGAATGATTTTGAATTTTGGATTATTCCCTCAGGAGATATACCAGACGAGCTACAAATGTTGAAATTAAGTGCAGGAGGTAGTTCAAGTAAATATCTAAAATATGAGGAAGCATGGGAACTTATAAATTAAAAAGCCGCTCTTTAATATAAGAGACGGCTTTATTTATTTATTTACTCTTTTGTTTCTTTTTATGTGAAATTAGGGTTAATTGGATGGCAGCAAATGCAAGTCCTGTTACTATTATACGGATAGCTACTTCTGTCATGAAATGAACGTTCGGAACTTTAAGCATGTAATTAAGCATTCCTATAATTGCAACAATTAACCAACGTTCAGTTCTCTCATTTTTTTTCTCCTTCATATGTCGCTCTCCCTTATTGTTCGTATTTTTTGAAGACATGTTCGAAAGATGATTGCACAAAATAATAGATTACTTCGTTATGGCCTGTTTTAGACATCCGATACTCAACACCCCAATCTTCTTCAATGGGAAAGTTATCACTATATGTGTTTAACGAATTGACTGCTTCCTTAAATGCGGTTTTGCCAACTGCCCTTTTAAATGTATCGACATCAATTGTTTCAAAATTCTGCTGAATGAAATCCAATTCTTCTGCACTTTCAGGCGTAATGCAATTATAAGCGTAATAATACATTAATCTCTTCCTCTCTCATCTTTTATATCATTATAAATTTTATTTTTGACTTATAGATAAAAAAACGATTTTTTCACTTCTGTCATTTTCAATTTAAGGACACAACTTCACGTTATTTCCCATTAGAGAGGAATGTCTTCTCTTTTCCATAAGTTATAGATATCACATGAAAGCGAGGTGCCGATTATGAATGAGCAAGAAAAGGCAAACCTGTTGGATGTGCTTTTAACAAGCGGAGAATTTACTGTAGATGAAGAAAAAATGACTACTGAACAATTACTAGAGTTGCGTAAGTTAAAAGACAAGTTAGATGAATTTACAAAGTTTCTTGATGAAAAATAATTGAGTAAATCAATACTCATACCAGAAAATGAAAAACACTTGAATATGTAATCAAGTGTTTTTTTATTTTTTAAATTCTATTTTTTTGTTCGGGAAATACCAATCGTTCTTTCAATTCATCGCTTGAGTAAATATGTATTGACTCAACTGATTTCGTTTTTTTCGTTAGTATGCCAAGTTGATATTCCCAATCGTGACCCACTTGTTGTACATTTAACACGCGTGCCCTTCGATTTGAATGCCGATGGAAATATGTTGTCAGTTGGATAGTAATTTCCTCTCCTTTTTGAATAAAAGGTTTAGTTGCACCTTTTTTTTCGCATGCAGCCGCTTCCTCTTCATTTTCATAGAGTGTCTGACATAACTCGCATTGGTAACACACCAGTTGTTTCATCGTACTATCTCCCTTAAATCTTACTTCTCTTCTATTTTATCAAATTTCCGTAAAGGTTAAAGGGGTTTTAGCTTCCTATTTGAAATTTAGCGCACTAAGAGCGGAAACCCTCTCCATCTTTGAAATTATTTTCTGGTATGCTGCTAGATAATGTATACTTGTTTTGATATTTTAATACTTTTTTACATTAAATAAAACTTTAAACAAAAGGACAGTGCACACTACCCTTTTGTTTAAAGTTCTCTAATTATATCTTTTACCGCATCTTCTAATGTCGATTTTATTTTTGTTTCCGAACCAAACGAAATGTCGGAATTAACAATATTTACAACAACTTCAGGTCGAAGCCCTGTAATTGTGACACCGCACCCCATCAAAGAAGTCCCTTTTATGATTTTCATCAAGCTATCAATGACTTCTGTATCGACATCCACAATACCAGAAAAGTCGACGATTAACATACCGACACCCAATCGAGCTATTTCACCTAACGTCCTTTCCGTTATGTTTCCAACTCGCGTCAAATCCATTGCTCCTACTAAAGGTAGGACTGCGACTTTGGAAGTAAGAGGGATTAGTGGAACAGATAATCGCTCTATCAGTTCTTTGTGCCTTTCCAACGTTTTCTCTTTCCAGTCTGAATAACTAATAAAAAAGGTATTTAAGAACTTGTCTATCATATCATTTAAATATTGCTCAATTTCATAAAAATCGTCACTTACTTTAACTAAACCCGTTACTTTATCGTAACGACGCAAGAACTTCCACATTGTTCTGCGGATAGCCTGAATCCACTCTAATTTAAAAGCTAATGTTAAAGCATGAGTAGCCCATAATTCTCCTTCTTTCCTGGCGAACGCTTCTAAGTCCTTTTCGTTTTTATCGATTATATACGTAATTAAAAGGTGAGCATTGTTTAATAGGTCAATATTTCCTATTAACAAAATCTCATCTATTTTGTCTCTCACATGTACTGCTTGATTTAAAAGTTCTTCGTTAAACGCCTCTTTGTTCTTCTCTATAAATTCTTTTATTTGTTTTTTCGAATGAGTGTTTTCCACCGTTTAATGCACCCCTTATGTAATTGCATTTACTTATTTATATAAACATACATTGCCACTACATGTTTATTTAAATTATACCAAAGGGATTTTTAAATAAACATATTTTTTTTTATTAAAAATAAATAGTCGATTTTTTTAGTGAAATAATATTTTTTTTATTAATAAAAGGTTTATTTTTTTTAAACATAGGGAAAACTAATCATTTTGTAAATTTCTTGAAAAGAGTACTTGTTATTATCATGAAAAAAAGGTATGTTTTTCTTATATTTTAATTAGGAACCCTTATTAGAATGTTACTTAATCTATCGTTTGGAGGCGGCAGTGTGAACGAGGAAATAAACTTTCAATTATGTTTAAATATGGAAACTCAAACGCTTTATTTTGGAGAAAACGTGTTCAACGTATATCCTGATTCCACATTGGAAGATGTTTTAGAAACTATCCGTGATTGGGCGGAACAAAGCATTTATTTTCGCAAAAGAAAAAACTATTATTCCTTAGGTAAATATTTCAATATTCCGCTTCCTATTATTGAAAAAATTGAGGCAGAAGCAATTGCTTTGTTTTCACCCTCTTTCACTTGTCAGTCTCCATGATAAATTATACATATGCTCTAAATTGAACCACTCATACTTACCCGTTCGAGGTTGAGTTGGCGGTCTTCTCGTTTAAAAAATAAAACCCCGCTTTTACATATTATAAATGCGGGGTTTTTGTTAATTCATTTTAATAATTGCTGTTGAGCCATACGAACCAATCGCTTCGTCATTTCGCCACCAACAGCACCATTTGCACGAGCGGTTGTTTCTGCACCAAGTGTCACACCAAATTCTTGTGCGATTTCCAATTTCATCGCATCTAACGCATTTTCAACGCCAGGTACCAACAATTTGTTTCTACGGGCCATTGCAAACACACTCCTTATAAGATGAATTAACTTTGGGTGTTGCAGTTGTAGTATTCTCTTTTCTTCTTTCTTTAATGTGTGGAATTCATTTCCATAGCAAGATAATTTTATCGTATACTGGAAATATTAAATCGTAATTGAGGTGTTGGGATGTACGGCAGTGTAAAATCGAAAAAAATATTAAAGAACGAAAAACAGTTAAAAAAGCTTCATGGTACGATGGTTTTAACCTGTTCTAATGAAAACTGTTCGAATAATATAAAAGTTACCCAAGAGGAAAGCAAGCGCGTGTTTTTATGCACAAAATGTATGAAAGGGTACTTAAAAAAGTAGGCCTCACGTCAAATTCTGAGTTCGCTAATCTAAACTCTTTCTTCTGTCTTATTAACCTTTTCCGTTAGCGTAAAAAAGCGAAAAGTATTGTCGCTTTTTTTCTTTTTTATGCTACAAAGAGAAAGAGGTGATGGTTTATGTCGAACGAGTTTTTAGATGTCTATGATGATGAGTTAAATCTTATTGGCAAAATGAGTCGAAAGGAAGCCCATCAAAAAGGACACTGGCATTACACATTTCATTGTTGGATTATCCTTCCTTCTTCAAACGGCAATCATTATATTTTATTCCAAAAGAGGCACCCTTCAAAAGAAGTGAACCCTGGTAAATTATCTATATCCGCTGCAGGGCATATCTTAGCTGGTGAAACAGTTGAAGATGGCGTACGTGAAGTGAAAGAAGAGGTAGGAGTTGATATTCCTTTTAATGAAATGCACCCTATTAGCGAATATAAAATTATTCTTCAAAACGAACAGTTTTATAACCGAGAGATTAGTCTATTGTATTATACTGTTCAAAACCTAGGTATCGAAGATTTCACTCCCCAACTATCAGAAGTGTCAGGTCTTTTTTTAGTCTCTATCGACTGTTTTTATCAATTAATGTATGGTGAAAAAGACAAGGTAGAGGGTTTAGGCTATGATTTGTTAGACCCTAAACATAAATTTTTACAGCCAACGTTTATTACTAAAAAACATTTTTCTTCTAAAGGCATACCATATTTTCAATTTGTAGCACGATATCTTCAACGTGAGTTTACTAAAGAAGAAGCAGCGGATGTATAATACACCGCTGCTTCTTTTATTTTATTTGTACAGATGCAGTATCTGGATTGAATGTTTCTTTTAATTTTGATTCATATTTATGTAATACAATCTCGATTGTATTTCGCTCACATTCTGCACTTTCATGCTCGGCGATTTCTTTCAATTCTTGCATAAAACTAACGACATCAAATGTATGGTTTGTATGGTTTAACGTTTTTTTCATTTTAATCCCCTTATCCCCAAAATAGTACTATTTATTTTCATGATGACTGACATTTTCCTCTTTTGAGTTATCTAACATGTTTTCTGTACCCCTGTCATTTCTTTGTTTAAACATTTTTATTTATTACTAGCTGAAATAGCGTATAGCACAGGAAAACGTTCACCTGAATATAAGTCTATTTTAAATTACCATATAACAGTATGGAAATAAATGATAAAATAGGGATTAAACTCAATAAACCATAGGCTTTTGTCATAATTTTTTTCATCAGTTCTTTTGATGCTTGCGAAATTTTGTACTTATGTGATAATTGTGCCGTTATTAAACATAAGGTCATAAAACTGAACACTACACTTATCACAACCATAAAAATAGGCCATAACATATGTTGCTTTGTAATTTCAGTTAATAAATATGTGCTGGCAATGGCCGTTAAAGGAATAAAGCTGTTTATCACAGACCACACCATCATTTTAACTTCCATTACTTTGTATGTGGTTGGATTTAAAACTGCTTGCTTTAATACTCTATAGATGATAATGCAAAAACCAATATTGGCAACTACTGCTGCTAGCGCAAACCAATACAAAGGATGCATAATATCCCTCCTCTCTAGTCCTTCTCTCTCCTTTCTTTTTTTCGACTAGCAGTTTCCATTTCTTTTTTTCATATTTTGCACACTAAAAAAGCGAATGTTACAAAGTATCATCCGCTCATCATTTTACAAACGCTTAGTATTTGTATTCGTAGTGACCATTGCTTTTAATTTTTACTTCTTCATAGGTAGTATCAGGGTCCAATGCTGAAATCTCTGTCCATTCAAGACCATGATATTTAATATCAATAGAACCATTTTCCTCTTTCCCAATATTAATGTGAGGCGTGTATGCGAAAGTGATAAAATGTTCATTAGGCAATTTAAGCGAAACAGTTAATTGTTTATTATTAGTAGAGATGTGCTGCATATCAAATTCTTTATCTGCAGGTTTTCCCCAATTTATGTTTTCACTATTTCTAACCATACCTTCACTTGTGTTTATAACATATTCGTTATTTTTGGAGCTAATTTGATGAAATTGACCTCGACCTTCAGGTTTATGAACAAGTGAATTAATATATGGAGAAGCCGAACGTCCTTTGTATTTGAGAGTAATAGCTATTCCATCTTCGCTACTTTCAATAAAGACATTAAAAATTGCTTCTTTATGCAATAGCATTTTTAGTAATAACATTGATTTCTTCATATCTGTTAGATAATGCATACATGGGTTATAGGTTGCATATCCTAATTTTATTGCTTTTTCTCTCTCAATTTGATTAGTAAGTTCCATAACATCATTTCCCTTCTCATATGCTAATACACTTCTTTTGAAGTTTAACATATTTCTCAAAGTCAGTTCCTAAAAAAAGTAAAAACCTTCTCGATGTAAGAAGAAGGCTTCAATAATAATACACAGATGTTCCGTTGTTTAGTTTTAGATGATAGCATTCTTCCAAATCCTGTTTGTAGGCGATTGTTAGCTGTTTTATTCCGCCTGATGCTTGGCATTCAAAGTTTCTCTCTTCTCCAACACTATAACTATCTTCTGCTAATCGAAATATTTCCTTTGCATAGAAGGGCATCAATAAAACACTGCTGTACAATCGATACCATCTATTAGTTTTTTTATCGTATATATCGTGTTCATATATCATTCCTAAATCGTGATGATATTTGATATCGTCTATATATTTCACTTTTCCGTTAACAAGCGGTGTAATGCCGATTTTCATGTCTCACCTCTGATTGAAATTATCATCTTTTACCTGCTTTTAGATTGCCCTTATTTAGCAGTTATACTCGTTAATTTATTCCTCTTTATGCGTTCGTCGTAAGAACGATTGTAGTCGATTCTCAATGATGATTTCAGATGAAATATTATGACGAATATAGATTTCTACATAGTGATGCAATTTTTTTATATCTAACATAGCGTGCTCGGGCAACTCATCTAAGTATGTAATACAATTTTTTTCGTCACGCACCCACAGATATACATGAACTTCATTATCTACATAGAAATGATATTGACAGGTAAACCCCTGTACATTGCATTTTAAGTAAAACGTTGGTTTTTTGCCGATGGCACTAATGTATTTTGTGACGAATAAATTTGTCCATTCCATCTCTTTATAAATCTTATTGAATCTTTCTTCAATATGAATCTCTAAATACAAGATATGTTCGCGACTTTGACTATCCAAGAAGTACATTTCGTACATATCATTATTTTCTCGACAACCCACTATCCCTTTTGAAGTTAAATCAAAAAACAATCCATGTTCCACTGCATTATCCATCCATCTTAATAAAGACAAGAAAACCCCTCCCATTAAGCTGCATTTTTACTTAATGAGATTTTGAAAACAATTATCCTGCTTTTAGTTATTCATTTATTAAGTTCTATTTATTTGTTTACGTGGTTTTCTTTTTATTACTTACTGTTAAAATTCCTAGGTATTTTCTTTTGTCATTTGATGCTCTTCTCTTTTTGATGTACTTTTTCTGCTTTGTGCATGGCTTTTGAAGTTATACACTTTATGCATATTACCAATACCCAAGTTTAGAACCGCGCCACTTTTTAAAGAATTTTTATCAAAAAGAAAGAAAAATTTCGGATTCCGTAACTTTTCTTTCTTTTTTTACGTTAGTTTAGTATAGAAGAAAGTATGAAACTAAGTAGTAATCACATACTAAAAAAAATGTTGTAGCGAGGTGTAAAAGAAATGAATGTTGTATATCCCTCCAGCTTTGAAGATAATAGAAAAATGGTTTCTGAACTTGTTGCCTGGGAAGTAATGCGAGGTTTTTATACTAAAGAAATACCGAAGCTCATTACATCGTTTTCAAGTGCAATTTCTGTTCGGTTCATGCCAGACCAAAATGCATGCTATATAAAAGATTTTTGCGAAGAAGATTTATTTAGTTTTCGTGAAGAAATTTTTGAAGTAGCCCGCGAATTAACGAATGACCCGCTTCTCATAGATGAAATTTTATTAAGTGCTGCTCATCATTTAGTGGCTTATTGTACTCCTAGCTATTTTAGGGATAAAAAGGCAAGTGCTATTATTCGAAAGATTTGTTTCGGAAGAAAAGGCTTGTAAGTTAAAGTCTTTTTTTTATGTCAACAAATAGTACGTCTCTAAAAAGGCTTGTTGAGTTTCAGCTTCTAATTGTTCGTACAAAAACTTTATTTGTTCAATTTCTTTTGGACTTAATGTTAACTCTTCTGTAATATCCTTTACGTCTTTTTCTTTAGATAGCACTTCTTCCTTTGTTTTGAATGTCTTTACTATTACCTCTTGGTCTCCCCACTCTCCATACGTTAGTATATGGTGGGAATATAATTCTGATTCCAGATGAGCATCCAAGGGTTGTTTCAACTTCACACGATATTTTCGTAACAATCCATTCATTTGTTAACACCCTTTCTTTACGTTTCTACCATTTGGTTTTTCGAAAAAACGTTTTACCCTTTTCTTCTCATGACATCCTCATTTTCATGTTATACTTTAGCAACCAACGTAAGTTTTCTTTTATGTTACTGGAGGTGGATGTTATTATGAAAGTTTTTAAACATCTAACGAAAACCGCCGCCGTTGTATTCCCTCTCGCGTTTGTTTGCGCGTTAACCATTCCTTATTTGTTGATGCCAAACCCATCATGGGCCGATTTCACAAAAACACTAGTTGTTACAAGCGGTGCGGCTTTCTATATGGTTTTTACAGAATACCTAACTTATAAGCGATTCTATCTTCCAAGTGAAAATTTATCTTCTTCTATTAAAAAGATTGCTTCAAAAGATTTATCGATTTCACTTGATGTAGAGGATATGGGACGTTTAACGAATGTCGCTCACTCTTATAATCACACATTACATATGTTCCGTGAACATTTTCATTTGGTGTTTAACTCGATGGAAACTCTTCAGAAATTACAAGAAGAAGCCGAATCACAAATGTTAAATGTATCAACAAAAAACGATTCATATATTTCTTTTAACGATAAATACCGTAAAACGTTCGATGAATTGCATCAATCTTTTGGCTTGCTTAGAGAGTTTATGCACACGCTAACTGCTCAGACCGAACAAGTTTTTTCGTCATCTGAAGAATCATTTGAAATGATTCAAACTGTATCTTCTTATTTTCATCAGTACAAGCAAGTAATTGACGAAACTGAAGTTCATATGCAGCGTTTAGTCCTTCGATTTAAAGAAGTATCCGAAATGAGCGAGTCACTTTCTAATGACCACAAAGAAATACACAAAATGTTATCATCTATCCATCAAATATCTTCTCAAACAAATCTTTTAGCACTTAACGCTTCTATAGAAGCAGCGCGTGCAGGAGAACATGGGAAGGGATTTATGGTTGTTGCTGATGAAGTGAAGAAGTTATCAACTGATACACATAAAATTGTAACGGATATTGAAGACCTTGTTTCCACTATTATGACCCATAGCTCCTCTTTACGAGCGTTAGCTAATGATGAAATGGAAATGTCTGAACAAACCGTACATTCATTAGAACAATTAGCTCACCAGCATGAAACAACAGCCGAATCGTTTGATTCGTTATCTTACCAAATCTCTGAGATTGTGGAAAGCCATCGTATTTTAGAAACACAAGTAACATCTGCTTATCAAGAAATAGAAAAAAACCAAATGCATTTAAACGCTTATCACTCAGAAAGTCTCCTCCAAGAAGAATCTTTAAACGACATTCAAACTTCTGTTGAAATCCTTTCTTCTAAACTCCAAACAATCCACTCTCTATTCGACGAATTCTTTAAATTATCAAATTCCTTTAAAATAAAAGGAGCTAAAGGTTACGAATAACCTTTAGCTCCTTTTATTTTTTATAAATAACCTTTTGCGATACATTCTTCGATTTGTTCTACTGTCCAAATATGTTCTTCTTTCAGTTCATCGTTATATTGAATAGACATATTATGAAGGGGTTGACTGTGCTTTTGCACGAGATAAGCAATATATCGGCCCATCTCTTCCATTTGATTTTCGTCTACAATAAAGTCGTATCCTAAATATTCACTTCCTCCAGCTGCAATATCGCGCTCATCATTTCGTTCGCAATCAACGGATATTATTACAGGTTTCCTTACTGGGACTTCTTGTTCACTCGAATAGCTGATTGTCGTGCTCTCTGCAGCTTCTATTTCCACTTTTTCTTCAATTGAAGGTTCTAACTTTTCAAATGAAGATTTAATTTCATTATCATGCCATGCCTCTTCATTTTCGTTATATAACTCAGTGTCATCTTCTTTGCCATCTTGACTTTGACTTTGAATTTCCTGCTCTACGTATCTTCTAATAATGTCTTCGTCGCTTAATTGTTCGAGGTCTGTTAATGTCTCTGTACCCAACTCTTCTTTTTTCTCAAATGTATTTTGAATGGCTTCCTCTGCTATTCTATCAAGCAGGTTCTTTTCTTCATAAGGAAACCTTTCTTCAGTTTTCGCGTTTTCTTGCAAAGCAAAAGCATTTGTAAACCCATTATCATCTTCTTTAATCTCTGTAAATTCCTTACTTTCTAAGTGATGTGTGAACGATTCCTTTGTATAAGTAGGTTCTTCTTCAAATGAACTTTTGATATCGTAAACGCTAGAATTTTTATAGTCATCTTCCTTTTCTCTTCCGTAAGAAAAGTAAAAGTGGTTTTCTGCTGACTGTTGTTCGCTTTCGGTAGTATCTTGTACCTCATCATTTATTTCTTGTCTAAGTTCAAAAGTAGACTCTTCCGATTCCACACTATTTTGTTCTTCATATTGTGAATGGTAAGTATCTATTTCTCCTTTAGGCTCGTAATTATACAAATTATATATATTAGTTTCAGCTTGGTTTGTAGGAATAGGTTTTTCTATAATCTCTGGAGAAATCTCAGGAGGGTTGTAGTCAAATGATTGAGGACATTCCTCAATTTGCGAGGGTAAAGGTGGTTCTTCTAGGGGTAAAGTGTTTATTTGTTTGAACTCATCTTGCTTGTACAGCGAATCCAGTTCATCGCCATATGTTGCTCGTATGTCTTCTATAGAAAAAGATTCGTCTTCTGCACCAACCCCTGAACCTAATAACAAATCGTTAACATCATCTAGTAAAGCATTGATTTCCTCTAATATTTCTTTCTTTGATTTGCCTGGGTTTTCGAATGTACGTATTTTATCTTTTTCTTCAAATATGTTCATCCTCGTACCATCCTTCCGTAAAATCTTTTTATAGTATACCATTCACCATCTTTAAGATAGTAGCCTGGTGTCTTTTTTTATTTGTTTGTCTAATACTTTTCGAAAACCCTTTTCGTCCCTCTTGTTTTATTTTAGGAAATGATGGTTTCCAATTCGCATTATCAGTTTTAATTTAGAGAAAAATGTCTCTTTTGTCATTTTGGGATTGTAAAAATATAAGGCATCCCTCGCTACATTATCTCCGTTAATAGCGAGAACTGCTGCTTTCAAGGAATCGGTACTTGCTTTTATGGTATATATTTTTCCGCTTTTAACAGGAGAGAACTGATTTTTTTGAAAGATAACTCCTTTAATGGTGTTAGGAAAGTGTTCGTTATTCACTCGATTAATTATGACATTTCCAACCGCAATCTTTCCTTGCATTGATTCTCCTCTTGCTTCAGCTTCTATGATTTTACCTAACGTGTTTACACGGTCTTCGTTAAACTTAAGGATGTAGGGAACGACTATCTTTATCTTTTGCCCCTTGGTTACTTTCATGTTCTTTAATTGATTACGTAACATCAAATCTTCCACTGATACACCTGTTTGTTTAGCTGTTTCGTATATAGTTGTGTTTTTACTAGCTATGTACATATTCTTTTTTATAATTGACACCTTTCCGCTTACAACCGCTGCTGTTGCATGATTTAATTCTGCGATTAAACGAGCATTTACAAATAGTCTGCCGTTGTATAAAACAGGCTTTATATCTATCGGGATGGACACGCCATTAAATTTCACTGTGGGAGATTTAGAAATTAATTCTACTCGGTCTCCGTAGGATGTAGAAATACTCATTTGATTTGTTTTATTATTCCACGTGGCTTTCCCGCCCAGCGTTTCAGTTACCGTACGAATAGGAACGAGAACCTGCCCATTATTTGTCAATGTCGCATCTAAATCTTTAATTTCTCTTCCATTTATCAATAATTTGTAAGAAGATGCATTTACAAAACAAGCGGTTGCTATTAGACAGCTCGCTACAAATACACCAATTTTCACCTTCGTATATTTCAACATGTTATTACATCTCCTTTCGACACCTATATATTCTTGAATGTCACAAAGAGACTTCCTCTTTTCTTCAATAGATTATGCGTAAAGATATCCGTTAATTGCAGAAAAGTAGGAGTTTTTATTGATTTAAGTGAATGCTGTATTATATACTACTTAAAGTTTTTTCTGTTAAATCACCACTGTGAGGTGTGCTATGTTTAAAAAAATGAATTTGTTAATACTTATCATTTTTGTTTTGTTATCCGTTTTTATTACTCAGCCATCCAACTATATGTTAGACACTTTTAAAGTTGGACAAGTGAGTGATAAGAATATTTTTGCTCCTCGATACGCGAAATATAAAGATAATGTCGTTCACAAGCAATTAATTGACGAAGCAAAAGCAAGTGTACAAAAAGTTTATGATTTAGATAAAAGCATCGAAGAAAAAGTCACCGATAATTTAAGTGATTTTATCGAATCTATGAAAGAGCAAAATAAATACATCCACTCCGAATTAGTAAAAAAGAATTCGAATAAAATTAAGAACCCTTTATTTAATGAAAAAGAATTTGTTAACAGTGAACTAGGAAAAGTTTCCAACCCTTTTAAGTTTTCAACAGATGAGTTAAAACTGTTTTATAACTTAAATGAAAATCAGTTGGATGCTATTAAAAATCGGTATACGGACGAATTAAAAACAGCATTCGATAATAACATAGATGAAACTAATGTGGAGTCTATAAGACGAACTTTTATTCAAGGTATAGATGCTTCCTATTATCGTCTTCAGATTAACAACTACGATATAGTAGACTTACTTAATGCATCTTTGAAGAAACAAATTGTGCCTAATTTTACATATAACGAGGAAGAGACTACCGCTCGCATTCAGGATGCTGTTTCAAAAGTGGAACCTGTTTATCGTGAAATACAAAAAGGTGAAACAATTGTACGTGTTGGAGAAATTCTTACTCCTTCCCATATAGAAAAGCTCTCAAATTTAGGGTTGATTAAAACAGAAATTAACTATAAAGATATGTTAAAGATGTTGCCGTATAATTTTTGTTTGTTTCTCATTCTACATATATACCTCTTTAAGTTTCATTTCTACCGTTTTCAAAAAATTAAACAATACGTTTTCCTCTTATCTTCTATCGTGTTTAGCATCTTACTAACCAACGTAATTAAAGACTCTTCTTTCTTCTTAATTCCAGTGCTAACAGTACTTATGCTGTTCGTGGTATTCTGGGGACGTAAAATGACTCTTTTTACGTCGTTAATACTTGGTATGCTTATTAACGTCGGAGATTATGAATATTTGTTGTTGGTTATTTTTAGCGGTATCTTCTTATCTATTCTTTTTAAAGACAGAGGGAATCGAATTGATTTAATTGTTTCGGGAATTATTTTAGGAGCGGGATTAGCAGCCATCTACTTTATTTATTCCACTGTGCTTGAATCCAACTTTGCAATGGATAAGATTTTCTTCATTGTCGCCTCTTCATTCGTTTCCTCTTTGCTAACAATGGGCTTCATTCCGTTATTTGAAAGTGTTCTTGGCTTAGTAACCTCTTTGAAATTACACGAACTATACAATCCAAATCATCCACTTCTTAAGAGATTGATACGAGAGGCGCCAGGAACATATCATCATTCTTTGATGGTTGGTAATTTAGCAGAGACTGCTGCTGACGAAATTGGTGCAGATGGTTTATTACTTCGTGTTGGTGCATTCTTTCACGATGCTGGTAAACTAAGAAATCCTGAATTCTTTATTGAAAATACCACCCCGAATCGTAATCCACACGATAACATTGACCCTCTTGAAAGTGCTAAAATCATAAAGAGACATCCAATTGACAGTGTAGAAATGTGTAAAAAATACAACGTTCCTGAACCAATTCTAAAATTGATTATTTCTCACCACGGTGACTCGTTAGTCAAGTTCTTTTATAATAAAGCGAAAGAAGAAAATCCTAATGTTGCTGAAGACGATTTTCGCTATAGTACGCCAACACCTAAAACAAGAGAAGAAGGTATCTTACTCTTAGCTGATACAATTGAAGCATATTCTCGCACTATCATCAGCAGACCGAAAGCTGAATTTGAAATACTCATTAAAAATATGATTTACTCCAAAATTCACGATGGTACTCTTCGCAACTGTGACCTTAGTTTGAAAGACATTGACGTCATCGTGTATACCTTTGTTAATTACCTTCTAAATTCTAATCATGAGCGAATAGCGTATTAATTCGCCATTTATCTTTGTTTTACGGCAATTATCCTATAAAAATGTTTTAGTGTTTTGGGTTTTCTCTTTATACTTTTTATTTTAGATACTCCAGTTAAATTACGTTGTCACTTTATTTCAATGGTGAATTTTAAAAACAGACCATATCCCCTATCTTTCCTGGTCTTATATAATGGAAAAAAAAGAGAAGCGTCATTAGTAAATTTGACGTTTCTCTTTTGCTTTATCTCTATTATTTTTACTTTATCTTGATTTTTCGCTGATATTCTTCATTTTTTGTTTTTGTTTGCTGCCCAAATTGCAACGGTGCCTGCTATTACATCTAATAAAACATCCAACGCTCTGCCACTTCGTCCTACGATGTAAAATTGATGAATTTCATCTCCTAGAGCTGCTACAAAAAGGAAAATTAATGACCACATTACATTGCGTCTTACGTTGATATATAGTAGATATGCTAGTAACGCGTAAAAAATTATATGGGCTAGTTTATGTAATATAAAGTTTACGTCTGTGATGTTGTCGTATGTTGCATAGAATTCACTTTGACCATCTATTAAAAAATTACTTTGTACTTTTTGTACGTACTGAGTTTCATTCAGCCAAGTGCTAGGGTCTTTAACCTGAAGACCAGATGTGTTGGATAACTTATAAATAATTAACAATAACAGAACTAGAAGTACACGCTTAATAAGTATCACCTTTTTCTCTTTTATGGAGGGGTTCCTATGGGTCGTAAATGGAAGGGTTTTTTCTTTCTACTGTTCGTTTTTATTCTTATCTTTCTTTGTCTGTATGGAAGCTACCGTATCTCTTCTGCTCTCTCAAATAAGAAGCCCAGTTCAGTTGTTGTAAAAACAACAGCATCTCACGCATCGCTTACTTCGCTATCTAATGACATAGAAAACATTGCTCGGAAAAGTAAGGCATCTATTTTATGGATTAATTCAAATGCTAGTGAAGATGCTTTTGGAACTGGATTTGTCATTAAATATAAGAATAAAAAATACGTGTTAACAAATCACCACGTAATCGAAACTGAAAAAGAAACGACGGCCTACCTGCCAAACGATAAAGAAGTTAAATTGAAAATGGTTGGGTATGATTTAGACTTAGATATTGCTGTTTTAACTTTTGAGAAAGATATTGATATTCCTGCTCTTCCTTTGACCTCATCTAAGGATGTAAAGGTTGGTGATTTTGTTGTCGCTATTGGTCACCCCCTAGGGCTGGATTATTCAACAACATTTGGAATTATTTCGGCTACAAAACGAGACCTTCAATTAGATGACGTGTCTTTTAAAAATTTATTACAAACTGACGCAGCCATTAATCCAGGGAATAGCGGCGGCCCCTTATTTAATTTAGATGGGAAGGTAATCGGTATTAACACAGCTATTATGGAAGATTCCCAAGGGCTTGGCTTTGCTGTTCCATCGACAGATATACTTAACATCTTAGATGAGTTAATTTCTAAAGGGACAGTTGAACGTCCTTTTCTTGGTGTACACATCACGGATACTACTAAAGGAATTGGCGTAGTTAGCGTGTATCCGAATTCTCCAGCTCAAAAAGCTGGGATTAAAAAAAATGACATTATAAAGAAAATAGATGGTAACTCCCTTGATGACGCTGCTTCCTTAACAAGCCTTGTGGATAAGTATAATGTAGGAGATAACGTAAACGTAAACCTTTTACGTAACGGTAAAACGTTTACGTTTAACGTAACGTTAGAAGATAAAAACAAGCATGTGCAAAAATAATGCTTGTTTTTTGTTAAAACCACAGTATACTCTTGTCAAGGTGGTGATGGTGATGGAATCAAATTATGATATTACAAATAAATCTTATCAACAACGTGTACATAATACCTTTAAATCAGGTGAGAAAAAAGAACGTAAACCAAACCAACAATCAAAAAAGAAAACCGACAAGAGTAAGTGCGAGAGTATAAAACGTCCCCCCCATCAAGATAAAGATAATAAAAAAGGCAATTCGATAAACAAGTATATATAGAGGTGAATAAAATGAGAGGTATACTATACATTTTTAAAATTAGTGATTGGAGGCTTATACCTAAGGGTGAATGTCTCAAAATCTTAGGTGTGCGATTTGCCTCTTTTTCTTCTGCCGACTGGATTCATTTGCCCGATACAGGTCCTAATCCATCCTTATTAAAACATGCAAAGCAGCATGAGAAAAACGGCACATGGAATACTCATACGTTTTGTAATTTCTATTTCCCAAATTACCTTCAATCAATTAAATCCTCTGCTTCTCGCGAACAATTTCTTCAAATGAAAAAGTGGTTAGACAGTGGAATCAACCTTTATTATGGGTGTTATTGTAAAGACGAACACCTATGTCATCGTTCCATCGTGAAACAAATTTTCAAGCAAAAAGGTTATCAAACTTTTAGTTTAAAAAAAGAGCCTTTAGAATAGTTTTAGCTCTTTTTTTTCGTGTATTTATTAATCATCTGAATGCATTTTTGAACATCTTTATTAATTTCAGAACCAGTAAATCGAAATACGGTCCATCCTTCTTTTTTTAGTACACGATTTTTCGTTTCGTCATGCGTACGTTGTGCGTGACTGGAATGAAAGGCTTTTCCATCGCACTCTATCGCAATCCTTTTTCGTTTATAATATACAGCAATATCAATCCTGTATCCACGGCACTCTACTTGTCCATAAGGCTGGTAACCGTTGTTCTCCAACGCTCCCATCATTATGACCTCTATAGGACTTTCGCATTTTTTTAGTTCCTTCTTGAACGAATAGGGCTTCTTCTTGAAGATAAGCGAGAGAAGAAGAATGCCACATACTAGTAATGCTATTTTCACATTAATCATGCCCCTTTAAAAATAAATCAGCAGCCTTCATCAACAAGTCCTCAGTTTCTTCAAATTTGTTCAATCGGTTTTCGATATCATTTTGAAAAATACTTAAGTTTGCTCGTATAATGTCTCCGTTTTCTGGGTTCTGTATTTTTTCTTTTTCTAAGTACCACCCTTTAGGGTTTTTGATGAATGACATTTCTACCTCGTTTACATTTTCATTGTTTGCTTGGACAGTATATGTAACACAAATATAGTCAATTATTCTTTCCGCATTTGCATATTCATTTAAATATCTAGAAGTAAATGTTACAGACCCTGTCTGTGTTTTTTGCCCAGGAACTAGAGGGTAATATGCTCCGTTTACCTGTTTAAGTTTTTCAGTAATTTCCCCTATCTTTTGTTTTATTTCTTTTGGGACAATGACATCTTTCGTTTCAGTAAGCAGCTTATCTTTTCTTACTCGATATAGCCTAGGGTTTCCATAATCGAATTTATAAATTAATAAGAAAGTTACGTTTTGGTAGATGAACTTAAAACGTATATCTCTCAAAATACCATCATCGTATATGGCGTCACTAAATTCAGGTATCGAGTCTAATACACTTTTTAACTCTTCTGCTCTTTTATACACCTGCATCGCCTCCCTATTCTATGATTCTCTTCTTTTGCGCACTCTCTTTCCTATTAACATTTTTTCTTTTTTCTATGTGCTTTAGAAGGGCTTTATGCTCAATAGTTAGAACGAACATATAACTGTTTATAGAACTGCCAACCGAAAAAGTCCGCTTCTTCAGAGGAGGGAGCTGTCAATTTTGTGTTATTTAAGGAGTGATTTTATGCAATTTGTTGTAAATGGAGTTATTCGTTCTCTTACGCTAAGTGAACGTACGAATGAATTAAAACAATTATTACTTGGTAAGGTATTGAAGGTAAACGAAGTTGCTTGTTTTGAGGTAACAGATATCTTACTACGGAGCCATGTAATTTTATTCTGTGGATTAGAAGATAGTTATGAAATAACAAAAGTAAAAAAAATTGAAATTCAATTAGCAGAAAATCGCATTAGAATTATGAATGTTTCCAACCAATACATTATTCCATTGATTTAGTGAACAACAAAAAAGAGCTCTAGGTAATTAGAGCTCTTTTATATAAATATGATTATCAATAACTCCTAATTCGCTAGTCATACTTAGTATCACTGTATCTTCTTTAAAGTGGTCACTATCTTCTTTCACTTTTGCAACGTCTGCTTCGCACTCTACTCCGAGTGTGGCAAGTTCTGTTATAGCATTCCCTTTTATCATTTCGCTCATTTCCATTAACGCGCTTAAACCCATTTCATCTATCATCTCTTTCTTTTCTCCTGTCATCTTTTCAACTAGATTAAGAGCTACTTCCTCGTCAAAACTTATAGCGAAATATCCTGTAAGTCCGTTGCTTACCTTGAAAAATAGTGTATATAATTTATCACTCTCAATACCTTTCCCTTTTCTAATATCGCCTTTTTCAACTTTTATCCCCGTCATCATTTCAAATACATTTGATACAGATGATAGAAATGGATTTGCATGTTTAGCTTTCATTACAACCCCTCCTCCACTAAATGGTTCGATATTCGAATCGATTATCCTCAATAGGTAACGGCGCAAGTTCCTTTGTATTTCTTTGCTCGTGTATAAAATGAGATACAAGAGCTATTATCATGCTTAAGAAAAAGATAATGCATGCGTTTACTATGTATTTCTTTTTCAATTACATCACCTCATTTGCATACTACGAAAAAGTGAAAGAAAGTAAATAAAAAATACAAAGGAATTATTCCTTTGTATTTTCGTAGTCCTTAAACACCCGACTACCTGTTGCCCCCCGTTGTCCTTGGTATTTGCCGTTATAAGGATTTTTAGCTTCTTGGTCCATTTGAGCTAATACTAACTGGCAAATGCGACGGTCAGCTTTTAACTTAATTGGAACACGATTTGCATTGAACAATTCTAAGGTAATTTCCCCTTCAAACCCAGGGTCGACCCAGCCTGCGTTCTGAATGAATAAACCCATTCGGCCAATTGAACTTCTGCCTTCTACGAAAGCTGACAAATAATTTGGAAGCCCTATGTATTCTTTTGTTGTGGCTAAAACAAAAGATAGCGGGGGAATTAATATCTCATCTGCTTCAATTTCTTCATATTCAGGTTCGTCATCTAATGTCATATATGTAACAGTATTTTCGTTTATTTTCCGAAAATGTCTGCCTAATTTCAAATCGATGGAAGCGGGTTGCACTTGAGATGTTTCGCTTGTTCCATCGTCTTCTAACGGAGTAACGAGCAATTCTCCACTTTTCAACAATTCACGGATTTTAACATCTGATAATATCATTTTTTCACCTCTTCATAAAAAGAAAGAAGGCTTTCGTTTACGAAAGCAAACTGTAAAACTCTAACCGTTTAAAGGCCTTTTTCATGTTAGTGGTGTTTAGATTTAACTTTAATTCATGTAGGGAAGTGTTTATTAATGAAGGTACATTCGTTTCAATTGTGGCTAATTTTTTACTGAGGATTGCTGCCTTTTTACCTACTAGTTCGGCCGTGGATTCTTTGAGTAGATGAGGGAGTGGGGAACGATTAATGCCTATCTCTTTAAAGTACTCTTTCATATGCTTTTCTTGCTCTGGTGTAAGTCCCTCTATCTTTTGGTACAACTCCTCAACGTTAGAAAAGTGAGTAAGTAAGATATCTACGGTTTTCTTGCCGATGCCAGCCACACCTGGTATATTATCGGATGTGTCACCTTCGAGTGCTTTTTTATCAATCATTTGAAGGGGAGTTATGCCATATATCAATTTGAAGTTTTCGGGTGTAAATTCGAATGTGTTGTAAGGAAAACCTATATCTTGTTGTTTTCCAGTTCTTTGCGCCCACTGCGGTACTTGACTTGTTTTCAACCAGACATGCGTTTTTTCTGTTATTAATTGAAGAGCGTCTTGGTCTTTTGTAAAGATTATTACCTGCTTTTCCTTCTCGAACTTTTTGGCGAATGTTCCAATGATGTCATCTGCTTCATAGTTTTCTACGCTGAACTGCGGAACGTTCATTTCTTTTAATAGAAGTTGCATAATTTTAAATTGCGAGGATAACTCAGGTTTTGTTTCATCGCGGTGACCTTTGTATGCGGGATACATGGATTTTCGAAAAGTATTACGGGAGATATCCCAAGCAACAGCTATATGCGAAGGCTCGTACTTAGAAATGAGTTTAAGTAGTTCCTTGGTCATGCTAAACACGCCATTCGTAAATATACCATCACTGGTTTTCATTAGACTCGAAGTGTCCCCTTTTTTAAAATATTTAGGGTCACGAATAGTGCCGAAAAAATTGGTTGCTAACATAGAAGAACCATCTATTAAAAAGAGTTTCTCCACATCGCGCCTCCTTTATAGAAAAAATATTTTATGATAGTACCCAGTCATCTTTTTCTCTTTGTATCATACTCTAACAAAAAAAGGGGGAAATAAAGATGAAATTTGCTACCTTACACGCGTATCACTTATTAAAATCAGAGAAACCATCTTCATATATCATCAAAGAATTAACTGTTATGCAGCAACATCAACTTATTACACCTACTGTAGTGAATTATATTTTAAAGAGACATAAAATTTCTCCTTCTCTATATAAATCCACATTTCATGCTCTAAAACGGTTTAATTATTACAACACTACAAATGCACTCGAACCTGTACCCAGCTGATACCATAGCTGGGTTCTTTGCTTGTTATTTGTATGTTTAGTATCGTTTTAACTGTATTTGTATAACTAAACAAGTTCACCTTAAAAAAACAGTTTTTCCCTTTTTATGCTACCATGTAAAAAAACTGCGGGGTGTAGAAAGTGAATGAGAAAAAATTATCGGCAGGTCTGATTTTAACGGATAGATGGAAGTTTTTAGGTTGTCATTCGACAGGGAATTCATTTCATGACCTTCCTAAAGGAAAAGTAAAAGTAGGTGAATCACCTACTGATGCATGCGTTCGAGAAGTCGATGAGGAAACTGACCTTACTATATTTAAACATAACCTTATTGATTTAGGAGAGCATGCGTATAACGGGTATAAGAACTTGCATTTATTTGCTCTTGTAACAAAAGATTTACCAAATGTGAATCAACTCTTTTGTACGTCTACGTTTTACAGACTTTCCGAACGGGAAAGCCCACAACGGTGCGCTAGCACCCCCTTTAGGGGTGGGATGAGAGTGAGGTCAGATACGGAGTGCCTTTAAAAAACCGTAGGTTTTTATGGTCCTTCAAATATCTGAAAAAGCACACTCTTTTTTTTATTTAGTTGTCGCAGTTTAATGTTATATCTGATACAATGTGTGTATGGAAAATTATAGACAAACAAACACAACCTTATCATTTATTAACTACCATTTTGTTTTCTGCCCTCGATACAAAAGGAAAATATTCCTTCGGAATGATGTAGAAGAATGCTTTAAGCAGTTCGTTCGTGAAGCGTGCGAAGAGTTTGAGTTGGTTATGAAGACGGTAGAATGTGAGAAAAATTATGCATACCTCTTTCTCAATGCACCGCCAACGTTAAGCCCTGCGGCGATTATGGCTAAAATCAAAAAGGTGACATCGAATAAGTTGAGAGAAGAGTTTTCTCATCTCGAGCACTTGGAAAGTCTCTGGACGCGGGATTATTTTGTATCGACCGCTGAACACATATCGGGCGAAACCATTACGCAATATGTAAACCTCCAAAAATCTAGGGGGTGAACGAAGTAACGCAAACGCTAACAGTAAAGATTAAATTGCTTCCCACAAACGAACAGGCTTCTATCTTGCAGAAAATGAGTCAAGATTATATCGCTACGATTAATTCGCTTGTGTTTGAAATGGTGAAAGAAAAGAAAAGTACGAAAAAAACCACAAAAGATGTTTCTGCTCCTCTTCCAAGTGCCGTTAAAAACCAAGCGATAAAAGATGCCAAAAGTGTCTTTCAAAAAGTAAAGAAAAACAAGTACACCAACGTGCCTGTTCTCAAAAAAAAGCATGTGTGTTTGGAACAATCAAAACTACTCGTTTGATTTCACCCATATTTATTTGCCTTTAATCATGGATGGGAAAGTCAAAAAAGTGCCTGTTCGTGCCTTGTTGGTTGACAAACACAATCGTAGTTTCGATTTGTTACAACACAAGCTAGGGACGCTACGTATCACCAAAAAGTCGCACAAATGGATAGCTCAAATTTCCGTCACTCTCTCGACAAAAGAAAAAATAGGAACCAACATCATGGGGGTAGATTTGGGACTAGAAGTTCCTGCGGTTGCCGTAACCGATGAGGGGAAGGTCCGTTTCTTTGGGAATGGCAGACAAAACAAATACAAAAAACGAACCTGTCGTGCCAAACGAAAGGTATTAGGAAAGACGAAAAAACTGCAGGCGATTCGTTCATTGAATGACAAAGAGCAGCGTTGGATGAAGGACCAAGACCATAAAATGAGCCGTGCGATTATTAATTTTGCGAAAGAAAATAAGATTTCTGTCATTCGTTTAGAACAACTAGCGAACATCCGACAGACGGCAAGAACAAGCCGTAAAAACGAAAAAAACTTGCACACGTGGTCGTTTTATCGTCTCGCTCAATTTATTGAATACAAAGCAAATCTAGTCGGTATCAACGTGGAATATGTGAATCCTGCCTTCACTAGTCAGACGTGCCCTGATTGTTCGGGGAAGAACAAGGCGCAGGACCGAACCTACACCTGTACATGTGGATTTAGCACACATCGAGATATCGTCGGTGCGATGAACATTCGATACGCACCTGTGGTTGGTGGTCACAGTCAACCAGCCTAAGAACCTATAGGGTCTGTCTTAGGAGGGGCAATGAGATGCCCTCATCTTGGAGGCTGTTCAAAACAGAAATGGACTGCGAACGCTCAGTCATCCAAGAATCCCACCCGTTACACCGTCAGGTGTAGGGCTTGCGACTTTAGCCGTGGGAGTCTCAAATGTATATTCCCTTTGAAAACATGAAAAAGTTTGTTACAAATAATATGTATAAAGTATTAGGTTCAGTTGTGACTCGCTTAAAGTCGTGAAAAAAGCAGTTATGAGATATTTTGTACCTCATAACTGCTTTTTATTGTGTTTGTTTCTTTTTGTTTTTACGCTGCCGATTTGTATTTCCAATTTTCTCAATTGCTTCATCCTTTTTCTCTTTCAATCCGCTCATCAACTGCTTTACTTGTTCAAGCATTTTTTTTGCGTCTTTTACAGTATTGAATAAGGGCTTTGCAAATGACAATACACCTTTTACATCTTCCACCATCTCGTTTATTTGTTTGTTAGTATGGTGTAGCTCAGTTAATGTATGATTAGCTTTAATAAGGACGCGTATTAAAAAGATGGTTATAAGGACAAAACATACAGTTCCTACTATCGCACATAATTCGTATACGTTTACCATTAAGGTCCACCCCCTCATGTTTCATTCATTAAACAACAATGAGTGGAATCTTCTTATTTTATTTTGACTTTTTTCTTAAGCATGTTCACTATTTTTTGCGCTTTACGTAAGTATTTCTCATCATGGAAGTCTGGGTGTTGATAAAGACACAAGTAGTCGTTATATCTATCCAAAATTCTATTCATTTGAGCTTCTTTCTGTTCTTTTGTTTTTTCTTCCGCCAAACCTTTGGGAATGGTTAAAGTAAATAACTTGCTTTTTTTAAACGGTTCTATATCATTTGCTTTTACGCTCGGTACAACAACGATTTCCTTAAGGATGCTCGGGGTTAATCTTGTGATAATTTTATAAATGGTTTCGGCGTTTTTTTGATGAACTATTCCTTCCTTTTCAAGTCCGACTACTCCTTGTACAAAGATAAAGTACTCTTCTTCATCCTTTCTAATTTCTACACGCTGCCCAAAATCAAGTACTGATATGACCATTCGATAAACTTCATCATTATATAAAAGACGTATATTGCGAACAGCTAATCCTTCAGCGCGACGTAATTCCTTAAATAACTCTGCAAAAATGAATTGATAATTCACGTTTTATCACCCCGCTTGTAGCTGTTTATAGTCAAAAGGTGAAAAATAGCAAATTTTAGGTGCAAAAAAACCTTCCGAAGAAGGTTATAAGTGAGACAATACTAAGTCTGCAAGTTGCTGATTTTTGAATGGTTTTTTTATAAAATCAACTGCGCCAGCCTCTCTTGACTCGATATCAGTTCGCTTGTTTACCATAGATGAACAAATGATAACTTTTGCATTTGGGTCTTGGTCCAAAATTGTTTTGAGAGCCTCTAACCCCGTTTTTTCTGGCATTACAATATCCATTGTTACAATATGCGGTCGCTCTTTTGTATACAATTCTACTGCTTCTTGGCCGTTTCTAGCCTCTAATATTTCAATATTTGTTTCTTGCAACGCCTTTTTTATAATCTGTCTCATAAACATTGAATCATCAACTATCAAGATTTTTTTCATACGCTCACTCCCCTTTGGAATATTTTAGTATGTGCTGGTAAAATCGCAAGCTTTTCTTTTAAAAAAGTTTGCTTTTTAAATGGTTTTACATAATATTGTTTAAAGCATATAAGTAGCATCTGCTATTTATCGTATTCAAAGCTTTAGAAGGGGAGTTGCCATATGATGAATTTTCAAGTGGGCTTATGTGACTTAAAGATGAAGAAAGATACATTAGAAACCTTTACAAAGAACAACTACCTTCGTTTTTACAAAAAAGATAAACTGCGTCATATAACTCGTGGAGATAAAAGGATTCCCAAGCTGAAAATAACAGATGATATTTTCTCACTTCAAATTTGGTTTAAAGATAAAACCCAAAATGAACATCGTATCTTTGTGGATGGGTCTATTCAACTGGATACTCTTTTAATACATACTATTACTGTTAATAAATTTACCTTTAATGAATTTGAATACAACATATTTATAGATATTCTAAAAGGATTATCCAAACATGCTGATGGTTACATTCTTATTTCTACGGATGGAGTCCCTCAGAGAATTTCCAATGGGCATATGCAGAAATATGAACACTTACTTGAAGAGATGTTCCAAAACATCCCTGAGGACAAACGTGATAAAATGGAAGAATTATATAAGTGGATGCTTGAAACGAAAAAAGAAGACTAATAGGTGACTATTAGTCTTCTTCGTTATCTCTTTCTTCGTATTCCTGAGCAGAAAATTGTTCTCTTTCTTCAATCTCTGTAAATTCTTCTATCATTTCCTCAGTAATTTTCCCTTCGTTCGTTAACTGTATCCACGTTTGTGGTTTACTTAACTCTTTTTGTTTAACATCAAGTGCTTCGGCTAATCTTTTTTTATTCAAAACTTCTTGTTCTGGATAAGAAAGAGCTAATCGAACTAATGTATCTAGTCCGTTAATAATGATTTCATCTACGCCTTCTTCTTTTAAAATCTCTATCATTTGGTCTTTTACATCTTTGCGTCGTAGCTTTTTCTCGCTACTTTCTTTTCCAAGCGTTTCGTATTCAGCATAGAGTTGTTCAAGTAGTTCTGTATTTTTCAAAACAATCCCCCCTTTTCACCTTCCTTCTTTATAGTAGGTTTTTCGTCTTTTTCAACGATTTGGGCAAAAAAATATAACAGATTTTACTCCGTTATATTTAAATCAAGCGATTTTATATGTTCGATTATCATATCTATTTGTTCAGCAAACAGGCGTAATGGTATTTTATGATACTCTCCTGAAACGCGTAAAATAAGAAACATTGGCTTACCGTTTTCTTTTTTTATTCTGATTTCTTCTGCATTCTCCCAATCAAAACTTTGTCCATTCCATTCGATATATGTAATACCTAATCTTATGTATTCATTTTTAATTTTTTTGTAAATATAGTAATCACCAAAACCAATTGAAATTAATAATACCGTATATAATATAATTGAAAGAAGTAGCGTGTAGGTTTGTATAAAACTGAGGAATAGAAATAAGCTTACAAATAACTCGCCGCAAATTAACCAAGTCATTATCTGCTTTTGCAATTTTTTTGTTGGAGTTACTACCTTATTCATCTAACCAACTCCTTACCATTTAACAGATTCATAGATAAGGCCTTTCTTTTTAGCAATACGAATAGACTCCTCCATAAATTTCGTTCCTTCAATATTTGATTTTCTCATTGCCTCGTAAATAAGATTAGGTGAACCACCAGAACGAATAATGTCACGCACTGCGTCATCCACAAACATAATCTCTTGTACGGCTGTACGACCCCCTTTTGGATTCTTAAAAAGTCGTTGTGTAATTACTCCTCGTAAATTCGCGGCAATTTGACTTCTAACTTTATGATGTTCTGCTGCTTCAAATACATCGACCACACGGTTAATGGATTGAGGCGCGTTCGTCGTATGAAGTGTGCCCAGTACGACGTGACCTGTCTCCGATGCCGTCATAGCGGTTGCAATTGTTTCGTGGTCGCGCATTTCCCCTACTAATATGACATCAGGGTCATTACGCAGGGAATCTCGCAAGCCCAGTGCGAAAGATGGTGTATCAATCCCTACCTCACGATGGGATACAAACGCTTTTTTATCTCGGTGTATAAATTCAAGAGGTTCTTCAATGGTATAAATGTGGCATTTTTTTGTGGCGTTAATGTGGTCAATAATAGAAGCTAATAATGTGGTTTTCCCTGAACCTGTTGGTCCTGTTACCCATAGCATCCCCCAGTTACTTTCCGCAATATCCTTAATACGTTCTGGTAATCCTGTTTCCTCAATTGGCACGATTGTGTCATTTATACGTCGAATTACGCAATGAGGTTCTCTTCGTTGGTGTGTTAGAACACCCCTAAAACGTGTTCTGTCTATTTGATAGGAAAAGTCGACACTGCCATACTCTAAAAATTTACGCTGTTGTTCACTGCTAAGGGCATTTAAACTTAAGTCATAAATCTCATCGCCGTGTATAATAGGTCCTACCTTTTCAATGTCACCATCAATACGAAAAGCGATTTTAGATGCATGTTTTAAGTGTAAATCGCTAGCTCCTGACTCTATCATTTGTGACAATAGTTCATCCAGCTCGTTCCACTCTCTTGCCATTTACTCACCCCGTTTATTAAAAAAACATCAGCTCCTTTACTCTATTCATATATGTGTTTATTGCAAATAAATCTGCGCTTTTTTCCATAGCCAATTCCTTATATTTTATCTCACTTTTAATAGAAGTTATTAAACTATCTACTGATTTTAGTTGAGCTGTTATATAAGAGTTAGCTTCTGCTATGCCGTGCTTATGAACGATTTTATCAACCTCTAGTAAGTGACCATACTCATGATACAAATACCAAAATGGCAAATGCGAATGTACCTTCAGGTATTTTCGCAAGACCAATAAATCGGTTTTACTTAGTGATGAATCTTTCGAATAGCTAATACAGAGAGTAGTCTGCAGATTCCCCTTTTCTATAGAATCACAAATAAAAGCCTCATTTTTTCCTTCGTTAAAAATGGTTGCGTCACGCAGTGCTAAATCTATTGTCAATTCTCTTAGAGAATATTTTTCGCATAGCCAGTGAAATTCTTCTTGAAGCTTCTGTTTTAACTTAATATCCATAAAATCCCACCTTTTTCTCTTTTTAAAAATGAATTATGACTAATGCCTTTAATAGCTGTAAATGGGGGTGTTTAGAATGTTAATAATTGATGGCACATACCTCATCTACAAGAGCTATTACCGAACGAAAAAACTAGAAAAAACCATATTAATAGAAAATGAAACGCACTTTAAACGAATTGTTCGTAATAATTTTCTTAAGATTTTAGCTTCGGTAAAAAATAAGTTCCAACCTCAATTTCTTTTTATTGCGTTTGATTCAGACGGAAAAAACTTTCGCAATGATTTGCTTCCTTCGTATAAAGCGCACCGAAAAGAAAAGCCACCAGAGTTAGAAGGAATTAAACTTGAAATATATCAGTTCCTTAAATCCAATCATTTTTGTTTTCAAATAGCTAAAGATGTTGAGGCAGATGACCTTATTGCTAGTTATATAGAGTCGCATCCAAATGAACGTATCAGCATTTATACAGGAGATGGAGATTTGGCTGCATTGGTCAATCAGCATGTGACGTTACTGTTAGATAAAGGAAAGAAAATACAAGAAATCACAATTCAAAACTTTCACCACTTTTTTGCTGTCCCCCCTATGCTTTTTTCAGATTATAAAGCATTACAAGGGGATAAGAGTGATAATGTAAAAGGCGTAGACGGTCTCTTTCGCTCAGAAGCTATACACTTACTTTTGGAGTATCATTCAATTGCCAATTATTATGACTCAGGTAACGTTCACTACCTTTATCCAAAATTACTCAGTTTTAAAGAAAAAGTACTTGTGAATCAGCAGGTAACATCACTAAAAAAAGACTGTGTCCTGTTATTTAGAAAAGAGCAAGCTCGAATAGCTGCTGTAACCATTCCACGCAATTTAGAAAAGAAGCTTGGATGGTAAAAAAACCAGTATCCGAATTACTTCTGAAAGTAATTTGAATACTGGTTTTTGATTGCGGTTTACAATAACTTAGCTGCTTTTTCAGCTAATGTAGAACGTTCTGTTTTATCTAATTGAATGATACCAACCTCTTCTTCTTGTTTCATTTTTTCAATAACGTATGTTAGGCCGTTATTAGTTGCATCCAGATATGCTTGGTCAATTTGGTCTGGGTCACCTAATAAAATAATTTTTGTACCTTCTCCACTTCGAGTTAAAATAGTCTTCACCTCATGTTTTGATAAGTTTTGAGCTTCATCAATAATCATAAATTGCTCAGGTATGCTTCTTCCACGAATAAATGTCAATGCTTCAATTTCAAGCTTCAAGTTTTCGACGATACTGTCAATTCCTTGAACATAGCCGTCTTTTTGATACTCGCTATCTACATTAAATAAATACTCTAAGTTGTCATATATAGGTTGCATCCACGGGCGAAGTTTTTCTTGCATATCACCTGGCAAGTAACCAATATCTTTTCCCATGGCTACAACAGGTCTAGCGGCTAAAATTTTCTTATATATGCCTTCATCCTCAGTTTGCTGTAGTCCAGCTGCAAGAGCTAATAACGTTTTACCTGTACCAGCTTTACCTGTCACACAGACCAATTTTACATTCTGGTCCATTAATAGTTCTAGTAACATACGTTGTTTTGAGTTTTTAGGACGTATGCCCCAAATGCCCTCATCTGCATCAAACTGCATCTTTATGATTTTCTTTTTGCCACAATCATTAATCAGTCGACCTAATGCTGACTGTTTTGTGCCGTTCTCGTCTTTCAGAATAAAGAAGTCTTGAACATGAACCATCTCCGTGACATACGGTTTTACCAGTTCATAATCTAACCCGTTATTTTGGTAAAATGAAGCGATTAACTGCGGGTCCACAGGTAATTCATGATATCCTTTGTGTACATTATCTGAGTCATTTACAATACGGTCACTTTCGTATGTTTCAGTGTTGAGTTTTAGTGTATCAGCTTTGATGCGTACATTCGTATCCATAGACACGACTACTACGGGCACTTCTTCGTTTTCATCTTGTAAATTTTTTGCTACTGCTAAAATACGATTATCGTTTGATTTTTCAGAGAAGATGTCTTTTAATTTTTCAAACGAACGATGATTCATTTCTATTTTAAGAATGCCGCCATTTTCTAGCGCCACTCCATTGCTTCCTAATTCGCCTTTATGTTCCTCACGCAATTTATCTATTAATTTACTAATTGTGCGTGCGTTTTTCCCGACCTCATCCATCTGCTTCTTTTTATCATCCACCTCTTCAAGAACGACAGCTGGAACAATCACTTTATTTGCTCCAAATTTAAAAATTGAATAAGGGTCTTGAAGTAAAACGTTAGTGTCTAGTACGAATATTTTCAATGCATGCATCCCCTCTCAGGTATTAAGGTCGCAAACTATTTTTTGCTTGTTATCACATTGAAAATAATTCGTTTTTTCCCTTTTCTTGAAACATAAATAAAGCGGCCTCTAAAAGGGCTTCTAGTTGCCGTTTTGAAAAAAAATTAGGGAAACGTTCTTTTCTGTTGTATTGATGGTAAGTGGAGGTGTTGAGATGGAACGGTTAGCAAAACTACTATACCTGGGAATAATATTGGCTATTTGTTATTTTTTGTTCCCTATTTTTACGCCATTTCTAGTTGCTTTGGTAGTTGCTATTGTATTTGACCCACTAATTATTGACCTGCAGCGTAAACTTAAAGTTAAGCGCCATACATCGGCTATCATTATTCTTTCTTTGTTCTTTGTGGGTGTTTTCTTTTTACTGTATGTTTCTATTTCTTCTCTGGTAAAAGAAATAATTGAATTTGTAAAAGCTGTGCCTTCAAGCGTACAGACGTTTATTTCTGAAAACGATAAAATTACAAATATGTACAACAATTTATCTGATGATACGAAACAATATATTATGGATTCAACAAATGCGCTTGCAGCGAAAGGTACAGAAATCGGCTCCAAATTTGCGGGAAACCTTTTTGGTTTCGTTAAGAACTTTCCCACTTATTTTGTTATTCTTATTGTGTTTATCGTGGCTGTTTACATTATTTCTATTGAACTTCCTAAATTAAAACCTCAATTTCTTTCATTGTTCGACCGTACCAGTTCTCGCGGAAAAGTAGAGCTAGCCTTAGATAAACTTAAGACATCTATTGTAGGATTCTTAAAATCTCAAATCCTTCTTAGTATTATGACGTTCCTTGTTACGTTAATTGGGTTAATTATTATTGGTACGGATTATGCCATTGTAATGTCTTTAGTAGTCGTAGTAGTGGATTTACTTCCTGTGCTTGGGACAGGGAGCGTTCTAGTGCCGTGGGCTATCTATTCATTTGTGGTAGGTGATATAGGTCAAGGAGTAGGGCTTCTTATTTTATTTGTTTTCATTACAGCTTTCCGTCGTGTAGTAGAACCTAAACTAATAGGAGCTTCAATTGGTTTGAGTTCCTTAGCAACACTCATAAGTTTATACGTAGGGTTCGAATTACTAGGAATCATCGGAATGATATTAGGTCCAATTTTAGCAATTGTAGTGTCTACGTTAAAAGAAGCTGGAATGCTATCTTTTAAAATTAAGATATAAAAAAGAAGGTTCGAGATAAACTCGAACCTTCTTTTTTTAATTCGTTGTGACAGGTTGTTGTTCAGTTGTATCAGTTGCATTATTAGTTTGATTGTTAGTATCGTTTGAGGCATTGCTATCTTGTATTGAATCATTATTTTCTTCTGAATCTGTCGTTTCTTCAGTCTCATCCGTATTCTCATCAGACTGACGACTAGTGGCCGTTACAGTGACTTCGTTTGAGGATGTGATTTCATCTTCTGTAAATTTATCGACTGCCACTACTTTATACGTGTATGTTTGCCCCTCATCAATGGTGATGTTATGGAATGCTTGACCGTCAGACTCGTGAAGTTTTTCTCCGTTGCGATATAAAACATAAGTAGCGCTTTCTAGTTTGTTCCAACTTAAATTAATTTGGTTGTTTTCCTCATCATAATAACCTGCTAATGTAAGTTTTTCAGCTTCTGGTCTAGTTTCTTTTGGTGCCTTATAATCTTTCAGTGGAGATGGATAGAGTTTTAAGACTTCTTTTGAAATTTCCCCAAACATACGAGCTGCAATCCAACTTGTATCTTGATTAGAGAGACTATGTTTTTTGCTAGGATTATCATATCCCATCCAGATAGACCCCACAAATGATTTTGTAAAACCTGTAAACCAAATCGCTTGATTTCGGCCTTTTACTCCTGCTAATTCAGCTGTTCCAGTTTTACCAGCCACGAATTGGTCTGGTATGTTAGCGTTAGCACCTGTACCATTTAATACCCCGTTTCGTAGCATGTACTTCATGTAATCTGCAGTTTTCTTTTTCATGGTGCGGTATTGGTCTGATAATTGTTTTGGTGTCTCGTATAAGACTTTCCCTTCATGAGAAACAAGTTTAGAAATGATGTGTGCAGGAACTCGGTAACCGCCGTTTGCAAATCCTTGATACGCATCTGCCATATCTAATGTGTTTACTCCGATACTTAAGCCACCAAGTGCAATTGGTAAGTACTTATCTTCTTCACCTAAAATAACTCCTTGTTTTGCAGCGAATGCCGTTGCTCTTTTAATACCTGTTTGTTGAAGCAAGTATACAGCAGATACGTTCGCGGATTTTGTTAGGGCTGTAGTCATTGGGATGCTTCCAAAGTTTTGACCGCCAAAGTTACGTACGACATAATTTCCGCCAAACCACATGCCAGAGTTACCTGGAAGAATAGACGATGGTGTAAATTTTCCTGTTTCTAATGCAGGGGCATACGCAATAATTGGTTTAAAGGTTGAACCAGGTTGGAATTGTCCTTGGTAAGCACGATTGAATTCTAAGAATCCTGGTGCTTGACGCCCACCAGTTAGTGCAAGAATCTCTCCGTTTTGTGGATTTACGATTGTCATAGAGGATTGTACCTGTGTGCCATCTTTTAAATCTTTAGGATATAGACTATTCTTTGAGATGACTTTTCTCATGATGTCATACACTTTTGGGTCAAATGATGTATGAACAGTTGCGCCTACATACTTAGCATCTTCTACTGAATCTAAATTGTATCGTTCGCGGAGTTCTTCTAACACGTAAGATACAACTTCAGGGTAGTAAATGCCTTCATCATCATGTTGATATTTTGGACTGTCTAAGACTAATAACGGTTTTTTAATCGCTTCATCATATTCTTCTTTTGTGATGTACTTTTGCACGCGCATGTTGTGTATAACGATGTTTCGACGGCTTAATGCATTTTCAGGATTAGTAAATGGGTTGTTATCGGTTGGAGACTGAAGTAGTCCCATTAGGAGTGCGGATTTGGAAATACGTTCAATTTTATCTCCCTTTTTAAATTCGTCAAGAGACTGGCCATAGTAGGTTTCAATTGCATTACGTACACCAAATGAATTGTAAATAAAGTCAGCATGATTCATATAGTAGGTTAGAATTTGCTCTTTACTTAATTGTCCTTCGATAGCTGTGGCATAAATAGCTTCTTTCTGTTTACGGTCGATGGTTTTTCCACTTGTTAAATAGATATTTTTAACAAGCTGTTGGGTAATCGTACTTCCCCCTTGTTCGAAACTCCCTACACGAACATCATGGATAACCGCACGTAGGATTGCTCTAGGGTTTACACCAACATGGTCATAAAAATCTCGGTCCTCCGTAGAAAGAAGAGCTTGCACCATTTCTTGGGGGATATCTTTATATTCGGTAACGTCTTGACGCTTTTTGATGAACTTTGCCAACTGTTTTCCATTCTTATCATATATAATTGTCGGCTTTGGGTCGATTTTAAGTTTATCAATATCAACTTCTGTTCCGTCCACCCTCGAATATACGGTAAATCCCACAATCATGGCAAAAAACGACGCAATGATGAGTGATTTAATAAAGGACTTTAAGAATATCATGTGTTCTTTTCCTCCCGCATCGTAAATTTCTTTGGTATTGCATCTCTGATTGTTTTTAAAGTTTATGGATAAATCATTTTTTTTTTATTTTTTTTATCTAAAATTACAATATCGCTATATAATTCGTCCATGAATGATTGAATATTCAATCCAATACAGAGAGGAAGAGATTAAAATGACTGCATTACGAAAAGAAGAAACAGAACACGAGGTTAAGGTATGTAAAAGACGACAAGTTCAGAAGCAATTAGAAAAATTATCTATGGCTGAACTTCTTACTATTTCTGAAGCTCATTTTATTTGTTCTCAAACAGACGTCTTTACGCGTGAATACTATAATGTTTACCTTCATGCTCATGAGGCTGAATACAAAAAACTATTCTTAGATGTAAACTTTTTGAAAGAAGTAAATGATTGTCTTGGTCATGAAGCGGGTGATAAATATTTAAAAAGTATAACTCAAGTTGTTCAGGATAATATTCGCAAGGAAGATGTATTAATTCGCTGGAATAGGGGCGATGAGTTTGTATTATTTGTTCGTGCACCTTATTTTAAAGAGGCAGTAGAGATTAAAGAAAGGCTAGACAGCGAATTAGCTAAATATAATTTTTCAGTTGCAATTGGAATAGGAAATACCATTGAAGAAGCAGATAAAGATATGTATAAAGATAAAGAGATTAAAAAACTAGAACTATACATGCACGAAGCGGAACCTTTAATGAACAATACTGCTACTATAATAGAAGTTAATACAAATGAAGATAATTCGAGCGGTATGATAAGACTTGATATTTCAAAAATTCTACCTAACGTAATCGTTGAAAAAAATGACATAAAAATAGTAATAAAAAATATAAGTGATTCGTTAAGTGCTTTTTCGCCATTAATAACTAAATAAGATAGATTTAGACGTAAAAACAGTCACACTCGTTTTATAAAAAAACGAGTGTTTTTTTATGAAAAAATTACAAGCCTTCCTTCGTTTAGGAAAACCTGTACTATATAATACAAATACGAACGCAGGAGGGATGGATTACACTTGGCCAAATTATTCTTAGGACAAAACGATTTAGCAAAAACACTTTCGACCGAAAAGACTTCCAAAGCATCTTCTTCCTCTGTATCTAGCCTTGGTGCTAAAGAAGAAAAACAAAAAGTTGTCGGTCGCACCTCAAACATTAAAAAGCATATTTCTTCTATAGAAGGTAGAGTACTAATACTTGATTTTTCAGATGAATACAAAGACATTACAGATAATGTCTTTTTACTTGATGAAATTAATTTACTGGAAAGTCGATTAAATTATCGTGAAATGCAAGCTATTAATGCTGGCTACCTGCATGACAGTCACTGCTTATACCGCAGAAGTCTCGACTTAATCACTGAAGTAGATGAGTACAAGACCTTAAAGGATAAATATGCATTTAATACGGAGTCTGAGGAGTACTTGGAAGAATTGTATCAAATCCGTACTGGTAGTTTGATAGAAAACACGTTAGAAAGATTGCACATATCATGGAATAAAGTGGAGTCGGACTATGCGAAGATTTTAAATGATAAAATCCCCAAAAAGCGTAGTAAGAATCACATTCCTTTAGAAGCGGCTATTCATAAGGTCCTCAAGCATCGCGTCATCCGTATTCAAGCAAAAACTATGCAATCTGAACATCAACGTGCAGTTGCTTTTTGCTTATTGACACGCCTTTCGTATCTTTTAGACGAGCCTTTTCACGTAATAGCTGATGACATTTCCTCTTTCTTTAACAACGGGAATACAAAACTATTTCTTTCTGCTGTGAAGAAAGAAACCATCCGTTTTATTTTCGGCTTTAACAAACCATCCGTTTTACCCCAAGCAACCCTTCCGTTATTAACCACTATTTATTTCCACAAAATTGATAACAATTCTGAAATTAAAGAACTGGTGAAAGTGTTTAAATTAGCTGATAACCACGAAATTACACAACAAGTTCGAAAACTTAAGCCAGACCAATTCCTCGTTTACCTTCACTCTTCCAATCACAAACTTATCAAAGAAACCTGAGGTGACCTTTATGTCAGCAGAAGATATCTATCTAGAATTATGTGAAAAGACTATTGAGTCTTTCGTTATGCGCTGCAACTGTCAGAAAGAAGACATTGGTCTTCAGTCACAACCTGAGGCGTTAACAAAAGGAAATCTTGCTCTTTTTGGCCATATTTTATTTGATATGCACGAGCAATACCACGTTCCTATGACCTACGCAGAGTTTAGTCAATTTCAAACATTCCCTACAGTAGAAGCTGTAGTAAATCATTTTTATGAAAATATAAACTAAGAGGTGACCATTCATGAGCGAACACGAAAAAATGGAAATGTTATATGAAGAAAACCAGGGATTAAAAGCAGAGCTTCGTGAAACATTGGAGCTTCTAGAAGCTTATAAAAAGAAATACGGGGAACTATTAGAGGGCGAGCAAGAGGATAAAAAATTAGATTTAAAGAAAATTATCCACGAATCAAAAGATAAAATCCAAGAAAAGATGAACGATGAGAAAGTGAAAGACAAGATTGAAAAGGGTAAAGATTTATCAGGCAAAGCTAAACAAAAAGTGTTAGAAGGTTCTAGTATGGCAATGGATGCTTTCAAAACAGCTAAAAAAGTCTTTTTTAATAAGGAAATGAAAGATACTTTTAAAGGTGAATTTGAAAACCAACGTAAAAAACGTCAAGACGAAGAATAAAAAAACTAGCAGCATCATGCTGCTAGTTTTTTCTTTTTAAATAATAGCGATACTGTTTGACGTCGACTTTTATCTCTTTATCAAACATACCTTTCTTTTTCACTTTTCCGATTTCTTCTATCATAATGTTTTCTTCACCTTGTTCTACCACTACTTTAATAAAATCGGCTTGCTTACTTACTTTCGTTTTCTGCCATTCGCCATCATTATCAATATCATCTAAGTAAACAATTTTCCGTATAATTTCACCTGTTTTTTTATCAGCTAAAATAAATAAAATTCCTTCGTTGTCGTTATGCTTAACATGATAATCACGTAATATAACATAATGACGTATGTATTCTATCTGAAAATCATAAAACAAGACAGCCACCTCCCATTTAGCCTTTACCATGTACTGTTTTGTACTTATCTTTTTTCGAGTTTTTCTTGTAGAATCATCTTTTTTCATTAAGATGAAATTACTGGAGGTGTAGCGATGAGTCTACAATTAATGAAAGATGAAAAGATATTATGGAAAAGCTATCCTGGTAAAAAATATAGAACATTTCTTTTTGTAACCCAGTTTGGTTTAGCTTTGCTTATCAGTATCTTTTTCGGGGCAATTGCTAAAGAATTGGGGATGGGGGCTGTGTTTACCTCTAAAATTACCACTATTATTTCTGTTGGAATTGCTTTAGTTGGCTTGATATATGCAGCATACAATCAAATTATGCTCTTATTTATTCAATATTTTATTACAAGTGACCGTATTATTATTAAACGCGGATGGTTAAATCGGAAGCTAAGTTCGACGAAACATGAAAATATTCATGATACTAAAGTAGAACAAAGTTTTTCTGAACGTTTAATATCTACAGGTCATGTCTATATATTTACTGCAAATGATACCAATGTGAGTATGGATAGTACCTTTTTAAATACTGTACCTTGTTTTAAAAGTATTGATGACCCATTTAAGGTACATCAACTCCTTGAACAAGCGGTTGAAGAGAACTCGAAGCAATAGAATACGCTTGACAAAAAGTTCGGTTTTAAAGTTAAACCGAACTTTTTTTATTTCTTTTTAACTTCTTAAACCCTTAGTCTATCAGGTTTTTTTATAAATAAGAGCTTAATTTTATTTTTATTTTATCTAAAAAATTAATTTATGTTTGACTTTTGCGCGATTACAAGTATGAAAGTTTTACTTGGAGGTGTTTATATGTATATTAATACCAATATTTCAGCTTTAAACAGTTTAAGTAAATTAGGTTCAAATCAATCTAGCTCTTCTAAAATTATGGAAGGTTTAGCTTCTGGTAAACGTATTAATCGTGCTTCTGACGATGCAGCGGGTACAGCTGTGAGCAGCCGCATGACAACACAAGTTCGTGGTATGGACCAAGCAAGCCGTAACGCTTCTGACGGTATTGCTGCACTACAAACATTTGAAGGCGCGATGTCAACACAAGCGGATATCTTACAACGTATGCGTGAGCTTGCTGTACAAGCATCCAATGGAACGTACTCTTCTGGCGACCGTGATAACTTAGATGCTGAGTATCAACAATTAGCTACTGAATTTGACCGAATTGCAACTAATACTTCTTTTAACGGAAATAAATTCATCGCTACTGCTGGACAAACTTTAGATTTACAATTATCAGATGTTGCAAATGACACTTTGACAATTGCTTTTTCACAAGGAACTCTTACTGGTGTTGGTATGACACTAGGAGATTTAACAGGTGCAGATGGTACAAAAGCTCAAGTTGAAATTGCTGCTCTTGATTCTGCGATTGATAATGTAAGTAAAAACCGTGCTGACTTAGGTTCTTACATGAACCGTTTAGAGTACACAGTAGATAACCTTTCTAACGCAAAAGTTAACATTTCAGATGCGAAATCTCGTATCGAGGACCTAGATATGGCTTCTGCTATGAGTGAACTTACGAAAAACGAAATTCTTACTCAGTCAAGCGTTTCAATGCTTGCACGTGCGAACCAAGCCCCTCAAGCTATCCTTAAATTAATCGGTTGATAACGACGCCCCCTCGGGGGCGTCGCTTCTCCACTTTCTTTTTTCCTTTTTTTCCTTTTTGGAGGTGTCTTTATGTATATTAATACTAATATCTCAGCTTTAAACAGCTTGAGTAAATTATCTTCAAATCAAACTAGTTCTTCTAAAATTATGGAAGGATTAGCTTCTGGTAAACGTATTAATCGTGCTTCTGACGATGCAGCGGGTACAGCTGTGAGTTCACGAATGACTACACAGGTTCGTGGAATGGACCAAGCAAGCCGTAACGCTTCTGACGGTATTGCTGCACTACAAACATTTGAAGGCGCGATGACAACGCAAGCTGATATCTTGCAACGTATGCGTGAGCTTGCTGTACAAGCATCCAATGGAACCTACTCTTCTTCAGACCGCGACAACTTAGATGCTGAGTATCAACAATTAGCTCAAGAATTTGACCGAGTTGCTGATAACACAAGTTTTAATGGAAATAAGTTCATTGGAACAACTGCTCCAGCATCAGGGCGTGCTTTATCTTTACAATTATCAGATGTAGCGAATGATACCTTATCTATTACTTTTAAACAAGGTAACTTTGCTTCTGCTGATGTTGGTGGAGCTGCAGTAGGAAACTTAAAAGGTACGGATGGAACAGCTGCTCAAGCACAAATCACTCTTTTAGATACTGCTATTGACAAAGTTAGCACAAATCGTGCGGAACTAGGCTCTTATATGAATCGCTTAGAATACACAGTAGATAACCTTTCTAACGCAAAAGTTAACATTTCAGATGCGAAATCTCGTATTGAGGACCTAGATATGGCTTCTGCTATGAGCGAACTTACGAAAAACGAAATTCTTACTCAGTCAAGCGTTTCAATGCTTGCACGTGCTAATCAGGCACCTCAAGCTATCCTTAAACTTATTGGTTGATTTAAAAAGCTCCTGAGGGGGCTTTTTTTATACTCTTTCCTTTGACTTCTACCAAAAAATGGTTTAGTTTTCGACTATGTTATTCGTTTTATTGACAAAGGGGTGTTAATGATGTATCTTTCTTCGGTTTCAACTACTTCCAGTTTATCGCACTTGTCAAAATTATATGCCACTTCAACAAAACTTTCAGAAGGGTTAGCTTCTGGAAAAAAAATTAACCGAGCGGCAGATGATGTAGCAAATAGCGCTATAAACGAACGTATGACGAAACAGATAAACGGCCTCCGTCAAGGCTCTCAAAACTCTAAAGATGGCATAGCATTTCTTCGTGTATTTGAAGACTCTCTTTCTAATATGGAAAATATGCTTCAACGAATGAGAGAGTTATCACTTCAATCTGCTAATGGTACTTATAGAGATAATGACCGCGTAAACTTAGATAATGAGTTTCAAAGTTTAGGAGAAGAAATTAATCGATTATCCGAGAGTACGAGGTACAATGGAAAAGCTTATCTTGGAAGTGATAATACAACTGTTGATATTATGCTTTCTGATGATTCTACCGATAATATTTCGATTGATTTTAAAGTTGTTAATACATCTACATTATTTAATGGAACAACTATAGATGTATTGAATCAAGGGAATGCCCAAACCACTATTAATGCAATTGACGAGGCAATTGAACAAGTTATTGACCATAAATCAACGCTTGGTTCTTACATGGAAAGAATGGAGACAAACGTAAGGGAATTAAGTAATACTAGTGTGAATTTATCCGATGCTAGAAGTCGGATTGCCGATTTAGACATGGCACATACTATAAGTGAATATACAAAAAACGAAATATTAACCTCATCCACCATTTCAATGTTAAATAAAGCAAATCAAACACCGTCTACTCTATTAAAATTAATTAACTAACTCAAATTTATTGTTATCTATAATTTGCCCTTTATAGGGCTTTTTTGATTCTTATTTACTTGACAAATGAAAAAAAACAAATTATTTTCTAAATTTTTCTTTATCTCTTCCGTTAGTATACTAGACACATTTTTGTCTTATATGGGAGGGATTTTTGTGTACATTAATACAAATATTTCTGCTTTAAATACACTTTATAATTTATCAATGAATCAGTCTTCTTCATCTAAAACTATGCAAGGTTTAGCTTCTGGTAAACGTATTAATACGGCTGCAGATGATGCGGCGGGTACCGCGGTGGCTGCAAGGATGTCAACGCAGGTCCGTGGCTTAGACCAAGCAAGTCGTAATGCAAATGACGGCATCGCAATGCTACAAACATTTGAAGGTGCTATGAATTCCCAAGGAGATATTTTGCAACGTATGCGTGAACTAGCTGTTCAAGCAGCCAATGGAACCTATTCAAATGCAGACCGTGCAAACCTTGACGCTGAATTCACGCAATTAAAAACAGAATTTGACCGAATCTCATCTAATACCAAGTTTAATGGTAATGCATATATTGGTGGTGCTACAGCTACAACTAACGTTGTTCTTCAATTATCAGACGTAGCAAATGATACATTAACAGTTACATTTAACAAGTCTGATATTGCTACGCTAGGTGATATTACAACTGATATTACAACTGATGCTAACGCTCAAACTTCAATTGGAGAAATTGATATCATTTTAGATGCATTGAGTGCCAATCGTGCAGATTTAGGTTCTTATATGAACCGCTTAGAATATACAGTAGAGAATGTTTCAAACGCTAAAGTTAACATTACAGATGCCAAATCTCGCATTGAGGACCTTGACATGGCCTCTGCAATGAGCGAACTTACGAAACAAGAAATATTAACACAATCGGCAGTTTCGATGTTGGGCAAGGCTAATCAGGCGCCACAAGCTATTTTAAAATTATTAGGGTGATAAAAAACGCAGCGATTGAGCTGCGTTTTTTTAAAAACAATGTTATTTTACACTAAGAATGGTAGTATCATTGATAATACTAAAGGTATAATACACAAACAAATAACAACAGCTGTTATGATTTGCTTCTTGCGTCTTTTTTTACGTTCTTTTCGTTCCTCTTTTTCTTTATTTGATAACTTCTTTGCGTTACTCATTTCCCCCACCTCACTTGGCTATTTCGTTTCTTTTTATTTTGGGGCTTTTGACTATACCCTTTCTTTTTATTTTAAAAAGAAGAGAAGGTCTTTTGACCTGTCTTTAAAAAGAAAGTGTAGGTTTTTTTAGAAAGGAGAAGTTAGGTGTATGGACAAAATAACAATTCTATCCAACATCAAGAACTTAACATTTTCTTCCGACCTTTCACAAATTTTTTCTATATTAGAAAGTAATTTAGATAAAGTCGAGTTTACGAAGGATTATGTGGGTTTAAGAGATTTTTTATATTTAGCAGAAGACCACGCAGATGACTCAGAGTACCCTTTTTTTGGTTTCTTTGATTTTAGCGAAAAAAACTCCTTCGAAGACAGCGGGGTATATAATGAAGTGGTCTATGACATACCCGAGATATGTAAAAAGCTAACTTATTTCTTTAAAACATGTAATCGTCCCATCTATATCTCTATTGGATTTAAAGATTCCACCTTAACAAGTGAAGATATGTTATATATTCACAATATGATTGAACATGATGTAATTAAAGACAGAAACGAAGGGGAATCTCGCCTACGTAAATTCCCTGAATGGTATGTAGCTAAATATCCAAATGAAATCCTCGAAGACGTTGAATTGGTTGAATTATTAGAAGCGATTCGAATTAGAGAGGCACAACTTACAGCTGAACTTAAACATATTATTTATTATCAAATCGATAAAGCGCTGGACGCTAATGATAAACAACGTTTCTTAGAATTAACTCGTAAGCTTGTTAAAATGTGAATCCGTTCTATTGGCAAGTCCTCGCATCTAACTCCACTATGGCATTATAAAACCGACATGGCTATATCATGTCGGTTTTATAATGCCTTCAATGCGTGGTAAAATTTCATCTAAATCCTCTACATAATCAGCAAGTCCCCTTTTAGCTACTTGTTTGGGCATGCCAAATAAAATAGCAGTCTTTTCACTTTCTGCTATAACTGTACTCTTTATTCGCTTCAATGCTTGAGAACCCTTGCAACCATCGTCGCCCATGCCTGTTAGGATTACGCCGAACGTATGCATATTTGGATTTATACGTGCTACAGATGAAAACAAAACATCTACCGATGGTTTATGACGAAATTCAAGATGCTTATCACTTAGTACAAGACGATAACGGTTATGTCTTAGGAAGACTTCAGTTTGTAATCCTGCTGGGGCGACAAACGCCCTTCCATCCAGCAATTCATCTCCATCTTCCGCTTCTTTGACATCAAAAGATGAAATTTGATTCAGACTGTTTGCGAATGAGGTGGTAAAACCACCTGGTTGCATGTGTTGAACAATTACAATTCCAGCAGCTAAATTTTCTGATAATTGTGACATGAATTTAGTTAATGTTCGTGGCCCCCCTGTAGAGGTACCTATTAAGATAATGTTGGACAATGTCCGAGCCCTGTCTTTTTTCTTCCCTGCTTCTACTGGCACTTTTTTGGTGAGAACTTGTATAGGAGATGGACGTATCATTTTTACGTGTGACGCGTAATATACTTTTTCTATTAACTCTGTTTCCAAATCTTTCACTTGTCCAGTTGTTGGTTTGGTAATAAAATCCGTTGCTCCCATCGCTAAAGCTTGAATAGCCTCTTTCGTCCCTTTCTGTGTTAGAGAACTGAACATAAGTATAGGTTTAGGAGTTGTTTCCATAATTATTTTTAAAGCTTCTAACCCAGTCATTACAGGCATTTCAATATCCATTGTAATAACATCGATTTCGTGTTGGTGGCGCACTAACTTGTCAAGTGCATCTTTTCCATTGTTCGCAGAAGCGACTACAATAAATCGTTCTTCTTTATCTCGTTCTAACATACTGCGTATCATCGCCCGTTGTAATATAGAATCCTCAACAATCATAACCCCTATCTTTGTATGGTGGCGTTTCATACCTTTCACCCCTTTTTAGGCATTAACACGTGGCATTCATTGTTTTCACCGCATCTCTTTTCTTTCATTTGTATATTTTTCATAAAAATGGGTATAATAATAATAACTACTTTTTTTGAGGATGTGACACATATGCACAGACTCGTACACCACTGTAAACCTTCTCAAAGTTTAGTAACAACTCAATTACTTCTGTTTCAAAAAAAATGCACGCTTTCAAATATAGACTTTATTTTTATTCACAAATTTTTAGTTAAGCTTTCGATAGGTTCTGAAACTGCCTATCTCAAAATTAACATTTATGATATGGAATTTTTCTTTATCTCAACAACACTTGAACTTAAGACGTTTCTGTCATTTAGCGATTTTAAAATATGGTTTGAAAATAAATATCTAATAGGAGCGGATGACTATGTCTAAGAATTTAACAACTTTTCTTTATCTAAAAACATTGCAGAAAACAGAACACACAAATTTCGAACTTTCACATACGTTATTTCATTTGCAACGGTATTTATTTTTGAATGGCAACGTAAAGTGGGATAGAATGTTTTTCTTAACAAACTCGGAACGTGATTTTGTCGATGTGCATGGCGGAATAGTTATTAACCTTCTAGCGCATCATGATTTAATAGTGACCAGCGGAGATTCTCGTGAGCATACGTTGAATGAAAAGGGTAATTCCTATTTACGCAAACTTCAACTGCAGTTACCAGAGATTGATAAGCTTGTAGAAGAATTTTTTACTGAGTATGATGGTGAAACTGTCTTTGCGAATTCCTGTATGAGTACTGGTAACAAAAGAACCGTTGCCTGCCATTTGTGTACGGAAACTATCTGCGTTGAAGAATCATCCTGGTTAGCAGAATTTAAAAGAGCTTCAGGGTCTTTGTTTAAAAATCCCTATCGCAGTTATTCAAAAACAGCTAGTAAATAGACTTGTTTTTTAAAGCGTCTATAGAGGTTTCATTTGAAAAAAGATAAATTAAGATAAAGGGTAAAATACTCATTTATCTTGGTTTATCTTTTTTTTGCGTTCTTTTTTCTAAAAAAGGTAGGTGAATCTATGTGTTAGCAATTGGTCATGAAAACTATGTATCTAAAAGTAAAGTTTCTGGGATATATAATGTAAAGTCGAATCCTATTCGAAAAATTATTGATTTTGCCCGAACCCAAAACGTCTTAATTGATGCTACAAAGGGGAAAGCAACAAAATCAGTAATTGTGTTATCAGATGGGTTTGTTATCTTATCTTCTATGACTCCTCAAACGTTAGCTGAAAAGCGATTTTCTTAACTAAGGAAGGCGTGAAGCATAGTGAAATATATAGATAGTTTTAATGGATGGTTTGGTGAAATCGCGAACGATGCTACTTATGAAACATTTATCTCTGTATTGGACCCACTGGCTCAATATTACAAAAAGTTTAGCTCTCCTGGTCAAAAGCTTGTTATCGGATATGATACTCGCTATTTTGCAAAAGAGTTCGCTGTTTTTGCTGCTTGTTATATGGCTAAAAAAGGTATTAAAGTTTTCCTAAGCAATCGAGCAGCTCCTTCTTCTGTTTCAGTTGTTGCCGCATTACATAAAAAATCTCTTGGTACATTAGTTATTACTGGCGATGAGTATAATGCAAAATACATCGGTATCCGTGCCTTTAACATGCAAGGTTATTTTATGACAGAGACTTCTCTTTCCTCTTTTTCAGAATCCTTGGCTTCCGTTTCCCCTCTTTCGCTAAATGAATACATGAAAAAAGGTGTTATTGAACTTTTCGACATGAGCATTATTTACGAGTTATTTATACATAAAAAAATCTCTGTAGACGCAATGCACCCTTCTATTAATCAAATTCTTTTTAATCCCTTCTACGGTTCAGGAATGTACTATTTTGATTACATTTTTCAATCGCCAAAAACTCCGTATGTTAGTGGAATGACGATTTACAACCGACGCCTTTCTGATTTTAATTATGAAGAACCTAACCCAGAATTAAACTATAAGTATATGTTCAGTGACATGAAAGAAGATGGATTAGAGTTAGGATTTGTAGTGAGCCCCGACTGTACTTCTTTTGAATTTCTTGTTGGAGATGAACGTCTTACAAAACATGAAATAATAGGAATTTTGGCTGAACTCATTCAAACCAGTACTTCCACGTTGCGCATTCTTTCCGTAGATGATATTGATACAGAACTTCTTTTAACTTCCAATCAACCTGTTGATATCTCACAAGTATCATCAAAAGAATTTCAAATGAGTCTAGAAGAAGGGTCATTTGATTTGGCAATCGATAATTACGACCGCATTTATTTCGATAACCATGGTGCTCCAGATGCTTTGTTATGTGGTTTTTACCTCTTTTATTATTTTAACCGTACCGAACACATATTGGAGAAAGCCTCTTCTCACCTTCAAAAAATTCGTAATAAATAATTCGCTTTTGAAAGGAGTGGACGCGCATACATTGCGCAAACTACATGAGAAAATGTAAACACTGTAACGGTAATTTTAAAATCACATACAAGGAACATCTGATGCGCACCCGCAACCCTAATAAGCCTGAGATAGTGATTGAAAACTTAGAAGTTCTTGAGTGTACGATTTGCCCTCATACTGAATTGACAGAGAGTAGCGAACTCCTTGTGAGCATGATGAGGCAAAAAATCCGAGAAGAAATCGTTCGTGACGCTCAACAAGCAATTGAAGAACAACAGCAAGTTGTAGATAAAACAAATGCAGAGCTAACGGGGTTTTCACGTTTAAAAGAAACAATTCGTAAATGGATTGGCTAGGAGGTGTTTGGCTTGAAAGAAGAGAAAAGCCGTTTTCAAATAGTATTAGAAATTGCAAAAGCTGCAAATGATGCAGAGGAAGACATGCGAAATCAAGAATTATTCGAGAAGAAAGAAGACCCAATTAAAAAGATAAACGAGTATAAGGCACACCGTAATTTTTCACTTGAAGCTTATAATGAGTATATGAACGGAACGAAAGAAGAGGAAAGCGAATGATTTTAAAAGTAATTTATAAAGGTTTTAAGTCGTTTGCTGACACCATTGAAGTAGATTTCGCAAAAGGGTTAACAACTGTCATTGGCCCTAATGGCTGTGGAAAAAGTAATATTGTAGATGGTATTCGTTGGGTACTAGGTGAACAATCCGCGAAGTCATTACGTGGCGGAAAGATGGAAGATATCATCTTTCACGGAACAGCCAAACGTTCAAAATCAGATATGGCTGAAGTGACACTTATTCTTGATAATTCAAAAGGGATTTTTAAACAAATTCAGACGGAGCAAGTTTCCGTTACAAGGAGAGCCTTCCGTAAAGGAGGCTCTGAATATTTAATTAACGGAGAGATTTCTCGTTTAAAGGACTTGCAGACCCTTTTTTTAGATTCAGGTATTGGAAGTAGAAGTTATTCATTAATTGGACAGGAACAAGCAAAAAAAATTCTATCTACTGATATTAAAGAACGTAGAGCTATTTTTGAAGAAGCAGCTGGGATTGTAAAATTCAAACAACAAAAAGAAGAAACGGAAAAAAATTTAGCTAAAGTAGACCAAAACTTAACACGTATGGAAGATATTATTCATGAATTAGAAAAGCAGCTAAATCCATTGAAAAAACAATCAGAAAAAGCTACTAGGTACAAAGAAATTTCGTCTTCACTTCACGGTTTAGAGATTCAATATCTCTTAAATCAATATGATGTTTTGCATGACCAAGTCCAGGAGTTAACTTCATCTATTTCTAGCTATGCAGAAAATGTCCAATCTTTAGAAGAACGGCTTTCTACTAGTGAAAACAAATTAGCTGAACTAAAAGTAGAGTATCAAGAAAACAATGAAGATATTTTTGCCTCTCAATCCACTCTTTCTTCTCAAAAAGAAGAAATTGATAAATTTGAAAGCGTCATTCAACTTTTATCCGAGCGAATTCATAATAGTGAATCTAAAATAAAAGAAACCGAAGTAGAGTTATCAGAATTGGAAACAAAACATTCTTTAGCCTTAAATGAGTACAACCAAAAGCAAGAACGCTATAACTTCGTTATTTCTGCCCTTGCTGGGAAGCAAGAAGAATTAGATACATTGAAAACCTCCATTGATTCAGTTGAAAGTGATAAGCTTCACGTAGTAAATGACTATGAACACTTACGAAATAAGGTAGTTGAGCTTTATAATCGCATGAGCCAAAAGCAATATGAACGTAAACAATTGAAAGAGCGAGAAGCTGAGTTAAAATCAAAACAAAAAGTAGTTGAACAATCACTTGCGGATATTCAAAATGAGTATCAAACATATCAGGCCACATATACAAAACTTCAAGCGCAATACAATGCATTAGCACAGAAAAAAGAAGACGTTTCTAATTCACTTCAAGATAACCAACAGGCGATTACTGAAAAACAAGAAGCTTACGACGTCGCATTTTCCACCGTTAAAGAGCTACAACAGAAACAATTCCAACTAAAAACAAAAATTGATTCTATAGAGACCTTTATTGAAAACAACGAAGGCTTTTTTGATGGCGCAAAGGCCATTTTAAATGAGAAGAAAAAAGGGGATTTTCCAGGTGTAATAGGCGTTATCGCTGAACTTATTACAGTTGATAAAACTTACGAAATAGCTTTAGATACGCTATTGCAATCTACTATGCAATCAATTGTAACCAAAGATGATATGTCTGCTAAAGAATGTATTGCTTATTTAACTAAAAATAAGCTAGGCAGAGCTACGTTTCTCCCTATAAACATGGCACACTCCTCTTCGTTTTCAAAAGATGAACTTCAAAAAATCGAACAAACTCCTGGTATTACACTCTCCATCGATGGAATTATGTTTGAAAAAGGAATAGAATCCGTTATTCAATCTAAACTAGGGCGTTCTTTAATTGCAGACTCGTTGACTATCGGTCTGGACTTTATGAAAAAAACCAAGATGAAAGCACGGATATCTACAGTTGATGGCGAGCTTATTCAATCAGGTGCTATAACAGGTGGTGCTTCTACCCGTAAGCGAACAAACTTTTTCACAAAAAAACGTGAACTTGAAGATTTTAAACAAGAGGATGTCATAATTACAGAATCTTTGCAAAAACATTCTAATTCACTTGAAGCACTGAAAATCGATATAGATACATTAAAAAAAGAAAACGTCTTTCTGTCTGATAATCTAACGGAGTATCAAAACGAATTAAATGCTCAATATAACAATGTGAAAGACGCGGAAAATAACTATCATCGTATTCATGAGAAACATCAAGATTTAATTACAGAACAGGAAGAAATGAAAGGTACCATAAAAGAAGCAAGCTCAAAAATTATCGAATTAAAATTTGAAATAGAACAAATTGAAAAAGAACATAATAACACAAATCAAAAACTAGAAAACTTGCATTCAGAAAAAGAAATGCAGGACGGTAGTCTTTCTTCCATGCTTAAAAATTCAAATGATGTTCAGACTCTTATAGCTCGTTTAGAGGAAGAAATGAAACAGTTATCTCTTTACTTAGATTCTCAAGGCAAACAGGCAAAAGAAGTATTTAAAAAAGTTAGTTCTATGAAGCAACGTATTAATGATGAGGCTAAATCTATTAGTAAAAATGAGGCTGAAATCACAGTCTCTAAAAACAATCTACTATCACTGCGTGCGACTTTTGAGGGAACGAATCACCATCTTTCTCAAAGACGAGGAGAAACTCAATCAGCGCTTGATGAAATCAATCAGCTAGAAACAGCCATTAAAGAAGTTCGTCACCAAAAAGAAGTGACGGAAAAAGAATTACATAAATTACAAGTTCAATTGAGCAAACGGGAAACTGAAATTGAATCCATTAGCAGTCGTCTACTTGAGGATTACAAAATGGACGAAGAAGCTACCTCTTCTCATGAACGAGAGGATATTGATATGAAGTCCGTCAAAGAGGAAGTGGAGCAGCTAAGAAAAGAGCTTTCTACGTTAGGAAACATTAACCAAAATGCCATTGATGACTTTAAAGAGCTTCAAGAGCGATACGAATTAGAATCAACTCAATTTCACGATGCTAACAAGGCAAAAGAAGATTTAGTTTCGCTTATTACAAGTATTGAAGAGGAAATGACAACTAAATTCACATCCACTTTTTATAAAATAGCTCAAACCTTTGAAAAAACTTTTACAGACTTGTTTGAGGGTGGAAACGCAAAACTTCGACTTGCAGATGAGAAAAACCCCCTTACCTCTGAAATTGAAATTATAGCCCAACCGCCAGGAAAAGTTGCCAAAAGTATTAGCCTTCTTTCTGGAGGAGAGCAGTCCCTGTCTGCCGTAGCGCTAATCTTCGCTATAATCCTAACCATCCCAAGTCCTTTTATAATTCTAGATGAAGTAGACGCCCCATTAGATGATGCAAATGTAGCTCGCTTTGCAAATTACCTTAAGAAATTATCTCAAGAAAGCCAATTCATTGTTATTACACATCGTAAGGGAACAAAAATGGTCTCGGATTACATGTATGGCGTAACACATGAAGAACTAGGTGTCTCTGTAGTTGCTGCTGTAAAACTTGACTTTAAAGAAAAGACTGGGTGATAACATGGATTATGTTGTAAAACTTCAAAACTTCGAAGGTCCCCTTGATTTACTCCTTGAACTCATTCACCAAAAAGAAATGGACATTTTTGATATTCAAATTTCGGAGATTACAGCTGATTATATGAAAAGTATTTCATTGATGCGTGAACACAATATAGAAATCACTTCAAACTTTACAAAGATGGCTAGTGTCCTACTAAGTATTAAAACAAAAATGATGTTGCCTACAGAAAAAGATGAAGCAAGGGATGAACTTATTAAACAGCTACTGGAGTATCGTGAGTACAAACAGGCTGCTGAGAGATTAAAAGAAATGAAAGAAATCGAAGAAAAGTATTTTAAGAGACAAAAGCAAGAAAAAGTAAAAAAACAAAAAAAAGGCACTATTTCTGACATTTCTAAAATCTATAAACAGGTCTTAGAGTTAAAGAAAACCGTAAAAACTAGTTCATCTAAGTTAGACGATATGAACAGAGAGACCTTGCGTTTTAGATACTCTATTGAAGAACAGGTTGAGTTTTTAAAGCAGTCCTTAGTAGCGGGCAAAATTGATGTTCATCAGCTTTTTATGAACATGGAAGACAAAGAAGAAATCATTGAAACCTTCGGGGCAATCTTAGAGCTATCTAAAACACAATATATTTTGATTCTACATGAAAAAAACACATTATATATTGAAAGGAGAGAGTCTGTATGATTGCCGAAGATAATGTCACAATAGAGAAAAAACATTTAGAAGCCTTGCTTTTCGTGGCCAAAGAACCTTTAACTTTACACGATATTCAGAAGCGCTTGTGTACTGAAGAAGAAAAGATAGAAGAAGACATTATATTACGTTGGTTATATGAATTAAAAAGAGAATACGAAGATAGAGGATTTCGTATTCGTCAAGTTGCAGGAGGATTTGAGATGGTCTCTGCTCCAGAATGCCACCTAGTCATTGAAAAAATTGTGCCAAAGGAATATGAAGCTCTCTCTCGCGCTCAATTGCATACACTTACTGTCATAGCCTATAATCAACATATTAATCGAGCAGGAATAGCAAGGCTACGTGGTGTGAAAAACCCTGATGAATCCATCCAACGTCTTATAGAGCGAGGATTGGTCACTGATTCTGATAGTGGTTATACCACTACAGAAGAATTCCTCAAATTTTTTGGAATAAATGATTTAAAAGAGTTACCTCCAATTGTACGTACAGAAGGTGTTCCGAAGGACACAGTTTCTAGTGAAGAGCCGTCAATAGAAGAGTCTGATTTCAATGAACTTAATAACGAAGAAGAGCAAACTTAACTTTGCTCTTCTTTTTTGCGGTTTGTCTGATATACTAATTAAGCATTAATTCATTAGGAGGTGTTATATTGGAAACAATAGATGTACGACTAGAAATTATTCAACCTCATGTTGAAAAGCCAAAACGAGCAACTACTTATAGTGCTGGCTACGATGTATATGCTCCATCTACTATTTGTATACCCCCGTTCGAATCCTATGAACTGGAACTCCCATTTCTCTTTACTTATAATTACTTAATACTAAATAAGGCAACCTTTTTATTTACACCAAGAAGCTCTTATGGCATTAAAAAGAAAATGCGTTTAATAAATTCAAAAAAAGAATTTATTGCAAAGGCTATTTACAATGACATCACAAACCAATTAATTGTTCATCTTTATAATGACTCTCCAACGGAGCTGCTTATTCCTAAGGGCGAACATTTTTTGCAATTCGTGATAACAAAAGAAAAGGACGTTTTTATATCCGTTGAGTTTGAATGCGTTTCTCCTTCTATCAAAGAAAAACACCCTCCTTACCCAAGTTTTATTCGTCAAAAAGAAAATAAGTATGATTGGATAATCAATAAAGATTTTCATATTAATCCAAATGAACAGCTTTTACTTTCCACTGGTTACAAGGCTTCTTTTAATCAAGGTGCTTGGCTTACTGCTTCTCTACACCCTTCAGTTAATTCGAAATTGATGTTTGCAAACTCCACGCCTGTAATTGATGCAGATTACTATAATAATAAAAATAATGAAGGACTTATCTTCATTGCGGTTGTTAATGTCTCAGAACAACCCATTATGATTCCTAAAGGTACAGCGCTATGCTCGTTCTTCGCTCAACCCTTTTACCTGTTATCAGATGACGAAGGAAACAATGTAACTCGGACTGGTGGAATTGGTCACACGACGAAATAATGGACAAAAAAAGCAAGGTACCTCGAAAGGAACCTTGCTTTTTAACGTGATTATTTATTTAAAAAATCGATAAGTTTTTGACTTCGGCTAGGATGACGAAGCTTTCGTAAGGCTTTTGCTTCTATTTGTCGAATTCGTTCGCGTGTAACTCCGAACATTTTCCCTACGTCTTCGAGTGTTTTTGCTTCTCCGTCTTCAATTCCAAAACGTAATCGCAAGACTTCTGCTTCTTTTTCTGATAGAGATTCGAGCACTTCGTCCAACGTCTCATCTAAATTTTTCTTCCAAGATTTACGCACAGGATTTTCACTATTCTCATCCTTGATAAAGTCTTTTAATGAAGAATCTTCATCATCTCCTACTTTAATATCCATGGATAATGGTTCTTGTTTTAGTTTAAAATAACTTCTAATTTTATCTTCCGTTGTTTCCATAGCCTCTGCAAGTTCTTGGTTTGTAGGTTCTCTTCCAAATTCTTGTGTAAGTGCGGTTATGGTTTTATTTAATTTTTGGAACGTGTCATTCATATGTACAGGGATACGAATTGTTCTTGATTGGTCGGCTATAGCACGCGTAATTGACTGTCGCACCCACCATGTTGCGTATGTAGAAAATTTGAATCCTTTTCGATAATCAAATTTATCAATTGCCTTAAGTAATCCTATATTTCCTTCGTGAATTAAATCCATAAATTGCAAACCGCGATTCATATATTTTTTTGCAATAGAAACAACTAATCGTAAATTTGATTCTGCTAATACTTTTTTAGCGTATTCGTCACCAGCTTCTATTTGTTGAGCTAGCATAACTTCTTGGTGTCCATTAATAAGAGGGTACTTAGCAATATCTTTTAAATAGGTTTTTACTACATCATCATCACTGCCTAAAAACACTTCTTCTTTTTCTTGGTCAGCGCCCTCTTCCTCTTCATTTGTTATATTTTCAATATATACATCTTTTTCTTTTCCTTCTAAGTCGAGGGCGTCGCTTTGACGAATGATTTCTACGCCCATTTCTTCTACAAACAAATCGTATAGAGCTTCTACTTGTTCTTTTGTAAGTGTTTTGTTATAAGATAGCTTTTGTATTTCATGTAGAGTGACCATCCCCCTTTTTTTCCCAAGGTAGATAATCTCTTGAATAGACTCTCTCAACTCGTCTATATGTCCGAACACTTCAACACCCCCTCAGTAAAAGTTAGAAACTATCTTTATCAAGGATATCGATATCCAAAATCCATTTTTTAATTTCCTCATAATTGCTACAAAAAAATGATAGTGATAATTTGACGAACAGTTTGTTCTTTTTTAAGATAAATTCGTCGGAATATTCAGATATAAACTGATGTAGGTCTTTTTGGCATGTTGTTTTAAACGTTATTTCAAAGAGTGATTCCTTTTGTATTTGCCCCTTTATTGTGCTTAGTTTTTTTATATATGGACAAGTATAGAGGTTATCTAATCGTGAATAAGGTACCCATATATTTACGCGCACTTTATTTTTCTTCTTAGTAAAAATAGAAGGAACACCGTTTAATGTTTCAAAAATAGAAAGGTCTTTTGTTTCAACCTCGCCAACACAAAGTAAACATCCTTCTGTCCTTAGGTTATCTGTAAAAACAACCATGCTATCTTCTGGCAAATGAGGGAAAATGTCATATACAAATTGATTGGCATTTTGGAGTTTTGAAAATACTACTCTTTTCTTTCCCAATCTTTCCCCGTCTATAAAGTAATCGTCACATTTAACAAAATCTTTAAGTATTTGCTTAAAAAGATTTAGATTATTGTGTAAAACGTATATATTCACCATGTACTCAACTCCCAAACTGCAATATAAACTTTTTTAATAAAATATCAAGTGTTTTCATCGAAAAAATAATGAGGTGATTTTCTTGGATTATTTGCAAAATATCTTACATGTGTTGGATGAAGATAGGCATGACAGAGTAATTGAAGTGTACGAATCCATTTTTTTTAAAATGCAGCGAAATAATTATCATTTTAAAAACATAAAAAAAATAATAGATGAGACGGACATGTTGAATGTAGAGGATGTTTATACTTCTGTAAATCTGCCTATTTATTTCGAAATGGAGAGTTTATTAGTTTCCTTACGCTCTACGGTTGATTTACTTATGCACCTTTTAAATGAAGTATACGAACTTCGTCTTGTAGATGTGTATTTAAATAATGTATTTAAACACACTAAACTTCCTACTGAAATTAAAAACATCTTACGGAAATATACACGAAGATTTGATAATACTACATGGTCTTTTATTTATACCTCTCGAAATGATATTGTCCACGAAAAAAGTGTCCCTCACATCCTCCCTATTAACGTAGACCCTTTTCAATTCGAACAAATCAATGTGTTCTTTTCTTGGGATGGTATGGAACGAGAAATTATTTCTTTTTTCAAACAATGCTTGAATTTTTTGACTAACTTCTCTTCGCAGCTATATGAAAATATTGTTCTATCGCTTCGTTAACGTATAAGGATATGCTGCTATACATATAGTAAGGTAAAAAAGGCGGCTGCCCATGAAAGAAGTAGATTCTCAATATTTTTGTCTTGAAATAAAGAAGGCTGACATTATTTGCTCTTATGAACATGGTTACTTAATAGCTACCTCTAAGCAAAATCCTTATCAGTTCACAGAGTTTATCCCCCCTCTAAACTCTAAATTTTTTATTTATCACAGCTCTTTAGGTAAGATATTGAAACTAACTCAAGCTAATAAAACAATACTTATGGCTTTTGAAATTATAAGGGATGTTGATTATATGCGTAGCGATGTAACCATTAATTAATTAAAAAATTAAC